>ERZ1066135.667-NODE-667-length-16361-cov-7.075678_pt1 | contig 16361 bp, 11 predicted proteins | sample MGYA00382782_ERZ1066135 | MGnify/ENA primary metagenome ERZ1066135 (study PRJEB33369, sample SAMEA5778365) | biofilm metagenome | biome: Industrial cooling water; feature: Water cooling tower basin; material: Biofilm | place: United Arab Emirates | collected...
CCGTTGGATCCGTTGGCGCGGATCATGAACACGCCGGCGATGCCGAGCGTCGCGACGCTGTTCACCCCGTACGCGCCGGGGAAGGTCGGATCGAAGGTGCCCGGCCCGTACCCGGTGGCGAACCAGGCGCGGCCTTGGTTGGGGGTGTTCGGATCCATCGTCGCCGGATCGAAGTTGGCGTTGGTGCTCAGCACCGCGCCCACGAAGAACTGGCCGTTCACGACCGCCGGCGGCACGTCGTAGCGCGCGAAGGTCTGCTGTCCGCCGTTCTTGACCTGCGTTTGGAGCGACGTGAGCAGGAGCGCTTGGTTCGGATCGCCGAAACCACCGAGGTCGCGCCACACGCAGATCGTCACCGGCCGCCCGGTCGGAACGTTGCCGAACATGATCTCGACCGAGGTGATCGTCGTCGGCGTCGCCACGCTCAGGCGGTTCATCCAGCACAGATCCTCGGGCAACGCGTACGACAGCGAGTAGCCGGGGACGCCGTCGTCGATCTTGATCGTCTGCGCGCCGGCATGGAGCGCGAACGGGACGAGCAGCGCGAACGCGGTCCGCAGCATGGGCTTGGGGAGAAACATCGGACACCCTCCTTGTGGTGAGCGTCCGCCGTCGGCCGGGGCGAGCGCCCCCGTGGCGCCTCGGCGGTCGCGCTCGTCCGCCCAAGTGCAAGCGCCGCGCCGCGCCGACCGGTGAGTTTCACGCACCGGCGCGCGCAACTCGCGCTGCGCGCCCCAGAGCAGGTTTCGACGGCGCGTCTGCGCAGCAGGTGAGCGCGCGCTACGCACTACAGAGGCGCGCGGCTGGAGTGTGCTCGGCAGCTAGGAGCACGCGAATTCGCAGGGCCTGCAACGCGCTTGCAAGACGTGCCAAGCCACTGACGTACGAAGACTGCGGCGGTCGACAACGCGAGTGGGCGGTACGGCGCCGCACCGCCCATTCGATCCGACTACTTCTTGGCCTTCGCCGCGCGCGCCGCGGTGAGCTTCTCCCACAGCTTGTCGGCGTTCTTCTGCACGCCCTTCTTGCAACCGCCGCAGCACAGGCGGTACAGGCGCGTGCCCCACAGGTAGTCGAGCGGCTCGCCCATGCTGCCCAGCGGCTCGTCGGTCACTGCGCAGGTCTCGAACGGGTAGTCCGCCTTCTGCTTGGCGATGTACGCGTCGAACAGCTTCTTGAGCTTCGCCTCGGGGTCCTTGCGCACCGCGGCGACGCAGTCGTTGCAGCACACCTTCAGCAGGTACGTGCCCTGCACCATCGACACCGCGTCGGCGCCGAGTTTCTCGCCGCTGACCAGGCACGTGTCGAGCGGATAGGCCGCCTTCTGCTGTTCGATCACGGCCGCGTCGATGGTCTTGAAGATCTTCTCCTTGTCCTTGCGCGCGGGCTCGACGCAGTCGTTGCAGCACACCCGCACCAGGCGCTCGTCGACGAGCACGTCGACCGCGCCGGCGCCGAGTTCCTTGCCGCTGATCACGCACTTGCCCAGCGGGTACGCGCCCTTCTGCGCCAGGATCTTCGCGGCCTCGGCCTTCGCGGCGTCCGCAGCAGCGGGTTTGGCGGCGGGCGCGTCCTGCGCCACGCTCAGAGCACTCCAGCCCAACACAACGCCCACGCACAGCAGCGCGCTCAGCAGCAACTTCATCGTTTTCTCCGGAGTTTTCTGGAACTGGTCAACCCGCGGGCCGCGAGTGCGGCGCACGGACAAGAGCCTGACACCAACCTCCGCCAACGACAAGGCGACTCGTCCCTCGGGTGAGTCACCCGCGGTGCGAGCCGCCTTTTGATGTCGTAAGCATGCCGCACACGGAGGTGTGCGACGCGCATGTGATACCGCATCGCCTGGGCCGATGCAAAGACCTCGCCCACGCCGCGCAAGGCTCAGCGCGCGTCGCGGCGCGCCGCCACCGCCCGCTCGAGCGCGCCGATGACGCGCATGCGTTCGAGCGCGAGGCGCACACGCTCGCCGCGCGGCGTCTCTTCGAAGGCGAGCTCGCGTGTTGCAGTGCGGCACAGCTCGAGCACGCCCGCCGCGGCTTCGAGGTCGCGCGTGCGCACGTAGCTCGCGGCCCACGCGTCGTAGGCGCGGATGCGCGTGAACACGTTGCGGCTGTCCTCGGCGACTTCGCGCAGCAGACGCCGACCGGCGTCGAACTCGCCCAACTCGAAGTGCGCGCGCGCCGCGGCGCAGGCCGCGTCCTCGCGCAACTGCGCTGGCGCGCCTTCCACGCGCGCCGCGCGCAGGAACGCGCCGAGCGCCTCCGTCCAACGCTCGGCGCGCCGCTCGAGCGCGCCCAGCTGCGCCCACGCGCGGCAACGCCACAGCGCGGGAACCTCGCCGCGCGTCGCACGCACCAGCTCGTCGCGCGCCGCGGCCGGATCGCGCGCGGCGAGCAACAGCTCGGCCGCCTCGAGCGCCGCACGCGCGGACAACTCCGCACTCGCATCCGGCGCCTCGCGCACCGCGCGGAAGGCGGCCGCGGCCGAGAGCTGCGCCGCGCGGCGCTCGCCCGCGAGCGCTTCTCGCGCTGCGCGCTGGAGCTGCTGGGCCCGCGCGAACGCACGCTCCGCCGCGCCCTGCGCGGGGCTGGGCTCAACCGGAGCGGACGGGCGCGGCGGGTCCTCCTCGCTCAACGCCCCGCCCGCCGCGAGCAGCACCAGCGCGGCGGCCGCCGCCGAGCGCGCGCCCACGCTCATCGTTGCACCTCGCTCGCGCGCCGCGCCGCCTCGCAGCGCTGCTCGAGGTCGCGCGCCAGCCGGCGCCGAGCTCGGTACAGACGACACTTGGCGCTCTTGGCCTCGATACCCAGGCGCGCCGCGATGGCGCCGAGCGGTTCTCCGCCGTAGTAGTCGAGCAGCATCGCCGCTTCGTGCGACCGCATGGTGCGCAGCGAGGCCTGGAGCCACTCGAGCGCCTCGCCGCTCGTCACCGCGCGCCCGCCGATCACCAGCGTGCCCTCGGCCGCGCTGCTCTCGGCGACGCAGGGCGTCTGCTCGAAGTCGAACTCGTCGATTCCCGGGCAGATCTCGCGGCGCCGCCGCACGCGGTCGCGCAGCACGTTCGCGGCGATCGACAGCGCCCAACTGGCGCGCCGCTCGGGCCGTGTCACCTCGCCGCGAAAACGCGCCGCGCGCAGCAGCGTGTCGTGCACCACGTCGTCGACATCGCTCTGGTCGCGGCAGCGCCTGCCGAGCCAGCCGCGGACCATCGGCTCCAACGCGCACAACTCGCTCCACTCGACCGCCCCCGCCTCCACGCTTCGTTCCACAGCACGCTCCTCGCGCTCGTCGCCCCCGCTGCGCTCGCGCGGCGGGACGTCCGCTCGCGTTCGCACAACGCGGCGAAGAGACGCGCGAACAAGCCGCGTGTCGCGCGTGGGGACAGGCTGGGAACAACTGCGGACGCCGACGGCGCGCGCCTGGCTGGGGAGCGTTGCGCGCGAGTTCGCCGCGGCGAGCGCGAGTCCGGTGGGACGAGCCGCGCACAGCTCGCGCGCAGCGGCGCGCACGAAAGCGCGCGAGCGGAAGATCCCGACTGGAATCTCCCGCTCGCCGCGGATTCCGCCGTTCGCGTCGGCGGAGCGAAGTTGTGAGGCGCGTGCACCCTCGGGCCGCCGATCGGCGGACCGGCGCGGCGCGCCCCAGGGCTCAGCGCCGCTGGTTGCGCGCCTCTTGCGCCCAGTTCGAGCCCGGGAACTGCGCGATCAGCCGGGCGTACATCGTGCGCGCGTTGGGCCGCTGGTCTTCGCCCATCAGATCGAACGCACGCCCGGCGTAGTACATCGCCTTGGGCACGAAGCGCGCCTGGTCCTTGTAGACCACGGCCACGCGCATGTACGCGAACACACATTCCTTCAGCGTCGCCGGAGCTTCGGGCGCGCCGGCCTTGAGCTGCTCGGCGCCCTGTTGGAACAGGCAGTCGCCCAGACCGGTGTAGGCCCCGGCGAGCGTGAGGTCGTCGGCCTTGGGGTCCTTGACGATGTCCTGGTAGATCTTCAGCGCCTTGGCGAAGTCCTTGGTCTCGCCTTCGATGTACGTCTCGGCCTCGGCGACCTTCGCGCGGCTGCGCACGATCGGGTACTGCGTCCCCGCCTGGCCGGCGATTTCGACCACGCGCTCGCGCCGCTTCGCGCCGCGCAGCGCCGGGTTGAGCAGCGCCTCGAGGAGCGAGGCCTCGAGCTTGTACGCCTGCGACAGGCCCTTGGCCTCGACGAACTGCTTGAAGCCCGCCGCAGCTGCAGCCGCGTCGTCCTGCTTGCCCAGTTCGCGCAGCGCCTCGGCCTTGGCCGCGAACGCGAACGCCGCTTGGCGCGAGTCCGGCAGCTTCTCGATCAACTTGTCCGCCAGCGCCACGACCTTGCCCAGCGACTCCTGGCTCGCGATCGACTGGTTGACCTCGATCGCGCGGCGCAGCGCGTGGCCCGGCGCCCAGTCCGGCTTGTCCTTCTTGATCTCGCCGCTCAGCACGCCGTCGGCGTACGACTCGAAGTCCGCCGCCGCGTCCGCGAGGTTGTTGTCGCCGACCGCTTCTTCCGCCGTCTCGAGCAACTTGGGCAGCTTGGTGAACTCGATGCGCAGCACGCCGTCGGCGTCTTGCGTCTGCTCGCCCGCCTTGCTCTTGGCCTTGTAGACGACGCCCTGGAGGGTGTCGCGGACCACGTCGCCTTCGATCGTCGTTCCGTTGGTCAGGAAGATGCGGTCCGCGTGAGCGGCCGCACACACGAGCAGGGCGGCGGCCAGGGCCGACGAGGCGCGACGGAGCGTGGCGAAGGTCATGGATCGGATGGAGGGCTCGAGACGGTCGGGGGACGGGCCAGAACTACCTCGTTCGGCCGGCGCGGCTACCCGAGGGGGCGGAGAGGATACGCGGGGGCGGCGCGGGCGGGCAAACACGCGGAGCTGCTCCGCGGGCCGGCGCGCCACGGGCGAGGATCGGCGCGGCCGCGCTCCTGGTGTGCGCGCGGCCCGCGCCGGGAGCTGGCGCGCGTTTTTCGCTGTTCCTGCGCCGCCAGTGAACTCCCGGCCCCACCCGAGGCCCAAATTCGCCGGCTTGCGCTTCGCCGGCGTTGGGCCGCCCGCAACGGGCCGCGGACAGCGCTGAGCCCACACCGCGCTGTTGCGCCGCGAGCGGAACGCGGTCACGGCGGACCGGAACAGGCGCGCGAACGCCGACAGCCCGCGCAACGAACGCAGCGGGCCGCGCGGGTGAGGCCGCCGCGCGGGGGCCGATCAAGTCGCAGCGCAGCCAGGTTCAGCGCGCGGCGTCTCGCCGGCGCCCCGGCGCCGCAGCGCGATCATTCCCGCCACGACGGAGACGGCGATCTCCTCGTGCGTGCGCGCCCCGATCGGCAGGCCCATCGGCGTGCGCACGCGCTCGAGGAAACGCGGGTCGACGCCGCGCGCGACGAGTTGCTCGAAGAGCTGCACGCGTTTGGCCTTGCTGCCGATCATGCCCAGGTACCGCGGCCGCGCTCCGGCGCGGAACAGCGCCTCGAGCACCTCGCCGTCCTTGTCGTGGCCGCGCGTGACCGCCACCACGAACTTGTCGTCGGCCGGCAGCGCGCGCCGCGCGAGCTCGTCGAACTCGGCGCAGTCCGTGGCGTCGGCGTCCGGATGGCGCGCCGCGCTCGCGAAGTCCGCGCGGTCGTCGACCACCGTGACGTGGAAGCCGGCCATGTGCGCGATCTTCGCGATCGCGGCCGACACGTGCCCGCCGCCGAACAGCCACAGCCGCGGCACGACGATCGGCTCGACGAAGATCTCGAGCTGGCCGCCGCACAACAGGCCGCTGTCGGGGTAGTCGCGCTCGTTGAGCGCGAAGGCAAGCGTGCGCGAGCGTTCGTCGCGCATCGAGGCGAGGGCTGCTTCGAGCACCTCGGCCTCGAGACAGCCGCCGCCCACCGTGCCCACGAAACTGCCGTCGCGGCGCACGAGCATCTTCATCGTGGTCTTGCCCGGCGTCGACCCTTGGGTCTTCACGATCGTGCACAGCGCGCACGGTTCGCCCGCGTGCTGCAGCCGCACGATTTCCTGGTAGACGTCGCTCATCGGCGGTTCGCGGCGCTCATTCGAGCAGGTACAGGCGCGGATCGAGCGCCACGAGATCGACCGGCTTGCCCTCGGCCGCCTCGCGCGCCCAGTGCATCGCGACCTCTTCGACCCAGCGGCGGTCGATGCGCGGACGCGGCCCGAGGTCGAAGCTGCGCTGGAAGTACATCAGCGCCTTGATCGGATCCTTGCGGTGCACGAGTTCGATCATGCCCAGGTTCTGGTTCGCATCCCCCACGCCTTCGGTGATCAGCTCACGCTCTTGCGCGCTGCGCGCTTCGTCGGCCATCTGCTGGGAGCCGACGCTCACGCAGTGTTGCAGCAGCCGCTCGGCTTCTTCGATGCGCGAGGGGTAGTGGTAGACCAGCATCAACGCGTAGCTGTTGACCCAGCGCACATTGTCGGGCGCGAGGTCGGCGCAGGCCTTGTACGCGTCGCAACACGCGGCGATCACCGCGCGCGCTTCGCTCTCGAGCCGCGCCGCGCGCGCTTGCAGTTCGGTGCGGGCGCGCTCCTCTTGCTGCTGCGCCGCTTCGCCGCGCAGCTCGCGCGCGTGCATCAACATCGGCACGCCCCACTCGCGGTGGAAGAAGCCGACGTTGTTGGCGACCTCGGCGTCCTTGGGCCGGAATTCGCGCAGCTTCGCGCCGAAACGCGCCGCGCGGCCGGCCGCTTCGTAGTCGAACTCGTCCTTCGCGCTCCGCAGCGCGCGGTCGGCGAGGTACTCGAGCCCGACGAAGCCCGAGGCGAGGCGCCCTTCGAGCCGGTACTCGATGCCGCCCTCGAGCACCTCGGCGGTCGCCAGGAAAGCGCGCTCGGCGCCCGCGTCGTCCCCGGCGTTGAACAGCGACCAGCCCACGCCGGCGCGGCACATCACCTCGAAGCCCTTGCAGCTCGCCTCGTACTTGGGCTCGGCGCTGCGGCAGGCGACGAATTGCTCCTCGGCGCGCACGAAACGCTCGACGGCGTCCGTCTTCGCGGCGAGGTCGGCGAGCGCGAGCTCGAACAGCTCGCTGGCGTAGAACCACAGCGTGAGCGGCGACGCCGAGGCCGAGCTGGCGAGCGCTTCGTAGTACGCCGCGACCGACTCGGAGCCCTCGACCGCACGCAGCGCCTGCACGAAGCGCCGGTGCGCGTTTTCGTCGTCGGGCGCGGCGCGCACGAGGCTGCCGAGCACGTCCGCGGCGGCGCTGTCGCGCTGCTCCCACTGGAACAGATTCGCGAGTTGACCCAGCGCCCAGGCGTCCGAAGGCGCCGCGGCGAGGCGCGAGAGCAGGCGCTCCTCGAGCTGCGCGGCGAGCTCGCCGGCCTGCTCCGCCCCGGCTTGTTTCGCCGCGATGTAGCGGTCGAACTCGATCTCGATCAGCAAGCGCTCCTGCGCAGGCGAGAGCGAGCCGAGGTCCTTTTCGGCGCGCGCGACGAACTCGAGCGCCTGCTCGGGGCGCAGCAACATGCGCGCGGCGCGCGCGGCTTCGAGGTCGAGCTCGGGATCGCGCGCGAGCGCCTGAGCCTTGGCGACCGAGGCGAGCACGTCCTCGTAGTAGAACTGCGGCTGCGTGTCGTTCACGGCCACGTCGAGGCAGGCGCGCACGCGCAGCAGCCACGCCGCGCGATCCGCCGGATGGCTCGCGTGGATCGAATCCAACTCCGCGAGCGCCTCGCGTGCGCGGCCTTCCTTGAGGAGCGCGCGCACGGCGTCGAGCGACACGCTGCTCGCCGCACCGGCCGCGCTCGCTTCGGCGGCGGCGCGCTGCGGCGCTTGGGACGGCGAGGGCCCGACGTCGCTGGTCCGGCCCGAGTCGGGCGTCGAACAGGCGGCGGCGGAGAGGGCGATGACGAACGTGAGCGGGGTGCGCATGGCGGTGGGGCTGTCGGGCACGAAACGGCCCAGGCGTGCATTCCACGCAATTGGCCGCTGTCGCACTAGCCGGGGCCGCGTGCGCGGCCACCGGGAGTCAGCGCAGCACGTAGGTGACGCTGAAGCGCAGCTCCCAGTCCGGATCGAAGTCCGTGGCTTCGACGTAGTAGACGTAGGACGCGCCGAGATTGAAGAACGTCCCGCCGAGCTCGACGACCCGCGAGGCGCCCAGCGCCAGCGGAACCGTCAGGTCCGAGTCACTCGGGGCCTCCCAGTCCTGGCGCAGCTCCATGCTCGCGTTCGCGGCCCAACCGCCGCCGAGCAGGTAGGTCGCGAAGGGCTGAATCGTGGTGACGCTGATGTCGCCGCGCGTCGAGGAACTGTCCACGGACCAGATGTGCTGGACCAGGCCGCCCCAAGTCAGCGGCTGGCCGGTGGCGGCGAAGATCAGCGCCGGACCGGCCGTGGTGCGGCCCGCGCCGAGCGCGTCCTCGCTGGCGGTGTCGAAGCCGACCGCGCCGCCGTAGCCGATGAAGTTGGCGGCCGTGGTGTCGGGCACGTAGTACGGAATGAGCTGCAAATCGCCCACGCCGCTGTCGTCGGTGGGCCAGCTCTGGAAGCGCAGCGGCAGGATCGAACGCACGAGCAGCGCCGAACGGTCGGCGAAGGGTTTGAAGAACGAAGGCTGCAGCCGGAGCTGGTGGTTGGTGTCGTTCTGGGGGCCGAGCCCGAACTCGGGCCGGTACTGCAGTGCGAGCGAGGTGATCGGCGCGAGCGGGTTGGCCAACTCGGCGGCCACGTCTTCCGCGGAGCGTTGCTCGCGCGCAGCGTCCGCCTGCTGCGGCGCGCGCGCCGAGGCGGAGTTCGGCGCCGCGCCGGCCTCGCTCCGCCGTTCCTCGCGCACGACGCTCGGGCCGAGGCTGGAGCAACCGACGAGGGCGCACAGTCCCAGGAGCGTCGCGAACGTGCATTGCGGAGCGGGCATGTGTTGCGGAGCGGGCGTGAGCATCGAGCCGAGGGCCTGTGCAGGGTTGCGAGCGGAGCGTCCGTGCTGCGCTCGGTCCCGCGCGTCGAACACTGGGCGGCGCAGCGCCAGCGTGAGCAGCCTTGCGCTGCTCACGCCGAGACGCCGACTTACTTGTCTCCGCCGGGGCGCAACGTTCCGCCCTTCTGGCGCGGCGGGAACTGCGCCAGCGACGCCATGTGCGCCGCGAGCGCGTCTTGCACCTGGCCACCCCAGGCGATTCCCAGACGCATCGAGATGTCGTTGTTGATCTGCCCGTCGTGCTGTTCGAACGGGTCCATGCGCAGGTTGAAGATCAACGCCGCTGGCTTGTTGTAGTCGAAGAAGCCTTCGCGCGCCGCGAAGTGCGACTTCCAGTTGCCGATGCGAACCGCCGTGAGCTCGCTCTCGTTGTAGTAGTAGACGATGTTGCGCGCCGAGGGCGCGTCGCCGGTCCAGTGCGCGAGGTTGTTGACGCCGTCGATGTGCACCTTGTGCGACGCGAGCAACTTCTCGGCCACGTTGTCGACGCCGCCAGCGGCCGCCAGCGTGGCGAACAGGTCGAGGTGCTCCTGGATGCCGTTGGAGACCTTGCCCGCCGAAACGCGCGCCGGCCAGCGCACGAGCATCGGCACGCGCACGCCGCCCTCCCACGTCGTCGCCTTTTCGCTGCGGAACGGCGTCGTGCCGCCGTCCGGCCACCAGGCGGCCATCGCGCCGTTGTCGGTCGTGTACACGACGATCGTGTTCTCGGCGATCTTGAGCTCGTCGAGCGTCTTGAGCAGCTCGCCGACCTGCATGTCGTGCTCGATCATGCCGCTGCCGTAGATGTCGAAAGCCGAGCTGTGCTGCGCGGCCAACTTCTCGCGGCCGGGGCGCAGGTGCGTGTAGATGTGCATGCGCGTCGGCGCATACCAAGCGAGGAACGGCTCGCCGTCCTTGACGGCCTCCGACATGAACTTCTGCGTGCGCGCCACGAACTCATCGTCCACCGTCTCCATGCGCTTGGAGTGGAGCGGTCCGGTGTCGCGAATGACCTGCTTGCCCACGCGACCAAAGCGCGGATCCACCGTCGGATCGTCGACGTCGCTGGCGCGGCAGTCGAGCACGCCGCGCGGGCGGTAGCGCTGGTTGAAGCCCGGATCCTTGGGCCAGTCGCCGAGCTCGGGCTCCTCCTCGGTGTTGAGGTGGTAGAGGTTGCCGTAGAACTCGTCGAAGCCGTGCACCGTCGGCAGGTGCTCGTTGCGATCCCCCAAGTGGTTCTTGCCGAACTGGCCCGTGCGGTAGCCCTGCTCCTTGAGCACTTCGGCCAGCGTCGGATCGCGTCCGTCCAGGCCCACAGGCGAACCTGCCATGCCGACGGTGGTCAAGCCGGTGCGGATCGGGAGTTGCCCGGTGATCATCGCCGCGCGACCCGGCGTGCAGGTCGGCTGCGCGTAGTGGTCGGTGAACAGCATGCCTTCCTTGGCGATGCGGTCGATGTTGGGCGTCGGAACCATCATGCCGTGGCTGTAGGCCCCGACATTCCAGTAGCCGACGTCGTCGGGGACGATCAGCAGGATGTTCGGGCGCGGGGCCGGCCGCTCGGTCTCACGACTCGCCAACGGCGAGAGGCAGGAGGCGGCGACGACACAGACAAGACTCCAAATTCGAAGGGTCGACATGTCGGGAGTGATGGCGCTGGCCTCGGACTCGCGCCGCGCGTCGGCGAGAGTAAAGAGCGAGGAGTTGTGCGCCGAGCGGATCGTAGCGCCGCGCGACGCCTCGAACAGCGCGAACTGCGCGCGAGTTTTTGCGCGCAGCGCTGCTGCGGTTGTCCGACGAATTCGACTGCGCGTTCAGCGCGCGAACTGCGCAACGTGCGCGCGCCAACCAGCCTGGATTTGGTCTTTGGTGAGTCCCACGCACTCACTTAGAGCGCCGAGCGAGAGCTTGCCCTTCGCGCCCTCGTCGATGTAGCGCCCCAGCCCCTGGCGCAACGCGCCGTCGCGCGCCTCGAAGAAGAAATGCAACAAGCTGTAGGCGCACGCCGAGTACTCGCCCGCGCGCGCGCCGTTGGTGAAGTCGCCCGGCGCGGCCTGGAACAGAGCGTCGAACGAAAGCTGGCTCGCCGCGGCCGCAGTGAAGTGCGGCTTGTAGGCCTCCCGCGGCGCTCGCCACGCGCCTCCGGCTTGCTCCGGTGCGGAGCGTGCGAGGGCTTCCGCAATGCCGGTGGCGATCCAGGGCTGAAGTTGCGCCGTCGGTCCGGCGCCGCGGCGCAGCGCGCTGAACAGCATCTGACGCGTCAGGTCGGCCACGACGTCCGGCATCGGAACCGGAGACGACGCATCGACGTGGACGACGTTCTCGAGGGGCGCGAACCACACCCGCGGCCCCTTGACCGGCGGCGCGGGGAAGTCGGCCGCGCGTGCGTACAGGCGCAGCTCCGGCAACTGACGCTCGTCGAAGACGTAAAGGCCCAGCGGATCTCCGACCCAACCGTAGAAGCGCACGTGAAAGCGCTCCAGGCCCAGCAGCGCGTCCAGCGCCGTTTCGAGCGGCAGATCCGTGCGCAGTTGGAAGTGCGTCGAGGCGAGTTCGAAAGCCTCGCTCCACTTGGCCTGCGGGGCGCGCAACTGCGAGAGCTCGAGCCCGCGCTTGCCGAACGGGAGGACGACGGCGTCCTTCACACGCTTGGCGCCCAGCGCACCGATGACCTGCTCGTCGCTCGGTTCGCGCAACAGGGTGCGCAACCACAGCAGTCGCGCGTCGGCATCTAGGCCAGCTGCCGAACATTCCTTCGCCGCCGCACGCAGCTGCGCTGCGTCCGCGGACTGCAAGTCGCGCTCGAGCACGCCGCTCAAGCTGCGCTCGAGCGTGACCAGCTCGGCGATCTCGGCGCGCGCGATCGTGCGCTCGCCGCGCTCGAGCTTGAGCACCACGGCGTCCTTGCGCTCGCACACGACGCGCCCTTCGAGCTTCTTGCCGTCTTGCAAGGTGACGCGGTCGGGGCCGCCGAAAGCAACACAAAGCAACGCGCCGAGGATCAGGGAATGCACGGGACGCTCACCACGCTCGTAGGGGGAGAAGGGAGGCGGGAGTCTAGCAGCCCGACCTCGAACTCCTTCGCACCCGACGCTGGCTCGAAGCGAACACCAGCGCGGGCCGACACCCGCGACGGTGCGGCGCCCGCTCGACGCACGAGGGTCAACCCTGCTGAGCGGTGAGCGCGCTCCAACGGGCCTGCACCTCGCTCGCGCGCGAAGCGGGCGCGGCGGCGGCCCAGCTCGCACAGAACTTCACCAGCGCTGCCGCGCGCGCGGCGAGGCGAGCGGCGCGGCCGGGGTCCTCGACGGCGAGCTCGCGCTCGAGCTCCGCGTACGAGTTCTCCGCCGCCGTGAGCGCGTCCTCCCAGCGCCCGGCGACTCCGAGCGCGAACACGTACGCGTCGAGCGCGACGTCGTACTGCGGCGAGCGCACGCCCACTTCGCGCACCGCGGCGAAGTTGGCCTCGAGGAGCGCAACCGCCTGCTCGCCGCGGCCGGCCTCGGCGAGCAGGCGGCCGTGGTAGGCGCGAATCGAAAGCACCTCGGGGTGCGTGCGTTCGAAGGCGCTCGTCAGGGCGTCGCAGGCCCGGCGCGCGAATTCGCAGGCTGCGTCGCGCTCGCCTCGCGCCCGCGCGCACTGCGCGAGCCATTCGTACGGGCGGCCGAGTTCGGGGTGCAGCTCGCCGTAGATCTTGCGGCGCAGCTCGAGCGCGCCGCGGAACAGCTCTTCGCCTGCTTCGCGCTGGCCGGCGTAGAAGCGCGCGGCGCCGAGGTTCACCAGGCAAGTCGCGACGTCGGGGTGCTCCGGGCCGCTGATTTCGCGCGCGAGCGGCAGGGCGCGTTCGAGCAGCTCGATCGCCGCGTCGTGCTCGCCCAGCTGTCGGCGCGTCGCGGCGAGGTTCATCATCACCCGCACGAGGTTGGGTGTGCGCTCGCCGAGCGCCTCCATCAACTGCAACGACTCGGCGAAGCACTCGGCCGCGCGGCGCGACTTGCCGACGCCGCGCAGCGCGGCGCCGTAGTTCGAAAGCTGCATCGCGAGGTGCTCCTTGTCGACCACGGACGCACTGCGCGCGAGCGCCAGGATGCGTTCGTAGACCTCGAACGCGCGCTCGTACTCGCCCAGTTGCGTCCACACGGCCGCGAGGTTGGCGAGCACGTCGCGAGCATCCGCTGGCTGGTTCTCCAGGCGCGCGAACTCCTCGCCCGCGCGCTCGAACGCATCGGCCGCCTCCGCCAGACGCGACTGCTGGAACAACGCGACACCCAGTCGATTCCAGGCCGCCGCCACGAAGTCCGGCGAGGCGCGCGAATTGCGCTGCACCAGCTCGATCGTGCGCCGGTAGAGCCGCTCGGCGGTCGCGAACTCGCCCAGTTGCACGTACACCTCGCCGATCACCGAGAACAGCGTGTACTGCGTGTGCTCGTCGACGCTCGCGTCGTCCTCTTCGAGCCGCTGCAGCGTTTCGTCGAGGATCGAGCGCAGGAGCGACGTGTCGCGGCCCTGCGCCACGAACGGCCCCACTCCGCCGAGCATCTCCGAGAAGAAGTCGGCGACGCGCGTGCGGTGGTCGGCCTCCTCCTGCGCGAGCTCGGCGCTGCGCAGCGCCTCGGCGCGAGCCGCTTCCGCCTCCTGGCGCCGCGACTCGGCCTGGGCGAGAGCCTGCTCGGCCTCGGCGCGCAGCCGCGACTGCTCGCGCTCGGCCTCGACCGCGCGCGCACGCTGCTGCTCCTTGAGCTCGCTCTCGCGCCGCGCTTCGATCAAGCCGTAGGTCGCGAACGCGAGCCCCGCGCTGAGCGCGACGAACACGGCGCCTGCTGCGCCGACGAGCACGCGGTTGCGCACCGCGAACTTGCGCGCCCGGTAGAGCGCGCTGGGCGGCGTCGCCTCGACAGGGCGACTGTCGAGGAAGCGCTGCAGATCGTCGGCCAGCGCCTGCGCGCTCGGATAGCGGCGCTCGCGCTCCTTCTCGAGCGCGCGCATCACGATCCAATCCAGCTCGCCGCGCAGCGTGCGCTCGAGTTCGCGCACCAGCGTGCTGCGCGCCTGGGCCGCGCGTGTGCTGTGGAAGTCGCCGGTCGTCACGCGCGTGCTCGGGCGCGGCGGATCGACCTCGCGGATCGTGCGCAGCATCTCGCCGTAGTCCTCGGCGCCGAGCGCGGCGAGATCGAAGGGCCGCGCGCCGCTGAGCAGCTCGTAGAGCATCACGCCGAGCGAGTACACGTCGGCGCGCGCGTCGAGATCTTGCGGCCCCGCGAGCGCCTGCTCCGGCGCCATGTAGTCGGGCGTGCCGAGCATTTGGCGCTGTTCGGTGAGCTGCGTGCTGTCCGTGAGGCGCGCGCCCGTCGCCTTGGCGATTCCGAAGTCGATCACCTTCGGCTGCGGACCCTGCGCGCCGTCGGCGACGAGAACGTTCGAGGGCTTGAGGTCGCGGTGCACGACGCCGCGCTGGTGCGCGTGCTCGACGGCGAGGCACACCTGGCGGAAGAGCGCCACGCGCTCGCGCAACTCGAGCCGTCGTTCGTCGCAAAAGGTCGTGAGCGGCGCGCCGCGCACGAGCTCCATCACGAAGTACGGTCGACCCGTGTCGGTCGCGCCGGCGTCGTACACGGCTGCGATGCCGGGGTGGCTCATCAAGGCGAGGGCCTGACGCTCGGCCTCGAAGCGCGCGATCACCTGCCGCGTGTCCATGCCCAGCTTGAGCACCTTGAGCGCGACCTCGCGGCGCAGCGGGCCGGTCTGCTCCGCGCGCCACACGACGCCGAAACCACCTTCGCCCAGCGGCTCGATCAGGCGGTACGCGCCGATCTGCTGGCCGGGTTGCTCGGAAAGGGAGAACAGCACGGCGGAACAGCTTACGCGCGCGGCAGTAGGATTCGGCGGCGATGCGCAACGCACTCCTCCTGCTGCTGACTCTCTTCGCCGTCGCGTGCTCGACGCCCACGATCCGCGAGTTCCGCGCCTCGGCGCCCGCCAACGGCTCGCCGCGTGTGCTGGTCGTCACGGCGCACCCCGACGACGAAATCGCCTTCGCCGGGGCGCTCTACAAGATCTCCACGCACTTGGGCGGCGTGGTGGACCTGGTGGTCATCACCAACGGCGAGGCGGGCTACAAGTACTCGACGCTGGCCGAGCGTTTGTACGGCGCGAAGCTGACGGACGAGGAGGTCGGACGGCGGCTCTTGCCGGAGATCCGCGCGCGCGAGCTCGCGGAGAGCGCGCACTACTTGGGTATCCACGGCGTGCGCTTGCTCGGCGAGAAGGACCATCAGTACACACAGGAACTCGACGAAGTGTTCGGGCCCGGGGCGACGATCTGGGACCTCGAGCGCGTGCGGCGCGAACTCGACGAGGTGCTCACGAACGGTCGCTACGACTTCGTGTTCGGCCTACGGCCTCGGCCCACCACGCACGCGCACCACAAGGCGGCGACGCTGCTGGCGGCGGAGGCGGTGCTCGCGCAGCCCCAGGAGCGCCGGCCGGTGATGATGGTGGTCCAGGTGGTCGACCACAGCGCGGCCTCGCCGCTGGAGTTCGCCTTGAACGACGGCGGACTGGTGGTCGGGCCGTTCACCTTCGACCGCACGCAGAAGTTCGGGCACGAAGGCAAGCTCGACTACCGCATCGTCGCGAACTGGGGCATCGCCGCGCACAAGTCGCAGGGCACGATGCAGAACTTCATGCGGCGCGGCGAACGCGAGGAGTACTTCCTGTTCGGCGAACAACGCCTCGAGGGCGCGCGCAAGGCGGCCGAGTTGTTCGAGCGGCTGCGCGAACCGCAATACCGCGAAGCAGCGACGCCGGCCAAGGCGCCGTGAGCCGGCGATGAACGCCGCCGCGAACTCGCCCTCCGCCGCGCCGGAACGACTGCGCTCGCTCGACGCGCTGCGCGGCTTCGACATGTTCTGGATCGCGGGCGGCGGCGCGCTGCTCACGGCCTGGGCGGACTCGAACGACTGGGGCTGGCTCGACTGGGCCAAGGGTCAGACCGAACACGTCGAGTGGCACGGCTTCACGTTCTGGGACCTGATTTTCCCGCTGTTTTTGTTTATCGCGGGCGCGGCGCTGCCGCTGTCCTTCGCCAAACGCCGCGCGGAGGGCGCGAGCGACGGCGAACTCGCGCGCCACACGCTGCGCCGCGGGCTGACGCTCGTCGGGCTGGGCCTCGTCTACAACGGCGCGCTCAAGTTCGACTTCGAGAATCTGCGCTACTGCAGCGTGCTCGGCCGCATCGGGCTCGCCTGGATGTTCGCAGCCTTCGTCGTGCTGCGCACGAATTGGCGCGGTCAGGTCGCTTGGATCGCGGCGCTGCTGCTGGGCTATTGGGCGCTGCTGAGCTGGATTCCCGCGCCGGGATTTACAGCGGGCGACCTTTCGCCCGGCGCGACGCTCACCGACTGGATCGACCGCACGGTGCTGCCACTG
>ERZ1066135.670-NODE-670-length-16312-cov-6.705419_pt1 | contig 16312 bp, 20 predicted proteins | sample MGYA00382782_ERZ1066135 | MGnify/ENA primary metagenome ERZ1066135 (study PRJEB33369, sample SAMEA5778365) | biofilm metagenome | biome: Industrial cooling water; feature: Water cooling tower basin; material: Biofilm | place: United Arab Emirates | collected...
GTTTATGAGCAGTTCAAGCTGGCACTGCGGCGGGGCGAGATACGCTCGGCGGAGAAGGACTCGAACGAGAACTGGCATGCGAACAGGTGGGTGAAGCAGGGGATCTTGCTCGGCTTTCGGATGGGCAAGATGGTCGAGATGTCGCAGCCAACCGAGACGCTGCGGTTCTTCGACAAAGACACGTTTCCGCTCCGGCCGATGTCGCTCGAGGACGGCGTTCGGATCGTCATCGGCGGTTCGGCGATCCGCGACGGCTCGTACGTTGCTCCGGGCGTGGTGGTCGTTCCGCCTGCCTACATCAACGTCGGTGCCTTTGTTGACGAAGGCACGATGGTCGATTCGCACGCTTTGGTCGGCTCGTGTGCACAGATCGGCAAGCGAGTGCACATTTCGGCGGCGGCGCAGATCGGCGGCGTGCTTGAGCCGGTCGGTGCGGTGCCGGTCGTTATCGAAGACGATGTGATGGTCGGCGGCAACACCGGCGTTTATGAAGGAACGATCGTCCGCGAACGGGCGGTGCTCGGGACGGGCGTTATCCTTACTCGCTCGACTCCTGTCTTTGATCTGCCGAACGAGCGTGTGATCAAGGCCGAGGGCGGCCGCCCGCTTGAGATACCGGCCGGAGCGGTCGTGGTCCAGGGCTCGCGGGCCGTTACGAACGAGTTTGGCAAGGCAAACGGCCTCTCGGTCTATTGCCCCGTGATCGTAAAATACCGCGACGATAAGACCGATGCCTCGACGAAGCTTGAAGACTATCTGCGATAAAAGAACTGTCGCAATACCGCCGAAAGCGGGAGACGATGTAAACTTATAAGTATGAGTAATGATCACGAATTGCCGGAAGACGGTCACGAAGAGCATTCGTTAAAGGAAAAGATCTCGGGCCTGGGGCAGAAGATCATCGGCGAGGTGGAGATGATCGGCGGGATTTTGACGGGTGACCCGAACACGGCGGCCGAGGGCGAGTTTAACATTGAGGTCGGGGATGCCCGCGAGGAACTCGAAGAAGATCTCGAATCGAGCAAGCCGCCGCACGGCGAGACGGCTGAGGATGAGGCGTAAGCGATCTGGACATGACAGCTGCATTTGAAAAAAGAGAGTTTCAATTGCCGAAGCGTTTGCAGGGCTTGCAGCCGACGCTAATAAGGCAGTTTTTTGAGCGGGCTTTGCCGGATTCGATCAATTTCGGCCTTGGCGAGCCGGACCTGCCGACGCCCGACTTTCTCCGCCGCGAGGCAGCACGCGTCGCGACCGACGAGCAAAACGGCTACACATCGCATCCGGGGCTTCCGGCGCTTCGCGAAAAGATCGCCGAGCAGTATCCGCATCTTGGCCTTGGGCTTAAGGATATCGTCGTCACGTGCGGGTCGCAGGAGGCGATGACGGCGGCGTTTCTGTCGATAGTCGATATCGGCGACGACGTGCTGCTGCCGAACCCGAGCTTTCCGGCTTACGATGCTTGCGTGCGAATCTCGCAGGGTAATCCGGTCTATTACCGATTGCCTGCAGAGACCGAGTTTGCGTTCGACATCGAGGAATTCAGGCGGGCGATAACGCCGAAGACGAAGGCCGCGGTCGTGATCTCGCCTTCGAATCCGACGGGGAAGATCTTCACGGAGACGGACCTCCGGCAGATCGCCGAAGTGCTCGAAGGCACAGGTATTTACCTTATTTCGGATGAGATCTACAGCGATCTTTATTTTGGCGAGCGGCCACATTCGGCCTCGGAATTTTACGACCGGACGGTTATCGTCAGCGGGCTTTCAAAGTCGCTCAGCATGACCGGCTGGCGGCTCGGATGGGCGGCAAGTTCGCGGCCCGAGGTGATGCATGGCATTCAGGTTCTTCATGGCTTTCTAACGGTATGTGCCTCGGCGATAACGCAGAAGGCATCGCTGCTCGGCTGGTCGCCCGAGGCCGAGGAATTCAAGGCTCACGCCCGCGAGGTCTATAAGAAACGAGGCGATTTTCTTGTCGATCTATTCGACAAAGAGCTCGGCCTTAAAGCAACGGCTCCGGAAGGAGCGTTTTACACAATGCTCGATGTGCGAGAAGTCGGCGACGACATCGAGATCGCCGAGAAATGCCTCCAGAATCGCGTGATCACGGTTCCCGGCGTGGCATTTGGTTCAGAGGCGAAAGGATTTCTGCGGATCTCGTTCTGCAACTCAGAGGAACGCATGGCCGAAGGCGTCCGGCGGATGAAGGAAGCGATAAACGGGTGAAAGTGGAAAGTAAGGCTGAACTTGTCGAGTTCATAAAAGCGTCGTTTCCTTGCGTCTCACCGCCAGGAGAGGTAATAGAACATTTTTGCGATGAATGCCTTTCTCTGCAGAATGCCTTCAAGGGAAAGACCTGGACCGAAGTTTCGGACAACACGATCGTCGAAAACTATGACAAGCTACCCCTGTTTACTCCAGAGGCGTTTGCCTTTTATGTCCCGGCATTTATGACATACGCATTGGGTGACCCAGCATTTCGTGATGAGATAGTTCGTGAATTTTTGGTCTACAGCTTTTCTCCTTCAAACGATCCAGGGTCAAAGTCATTTTGGAATTTGAGAAAGGCAAAGTTAAATGCGGAGCAGTGTACGGCGATTTGTACTTTTTTGAATACAATCAGACTTGAAGACGAAACAATTGAGTCCGATGTTGTCGACGGATTGAAGTTTTTTGATTGTAAGAGTCTGACGGTCTGAGAGCTTTAACTATAATGGTCAAGAAATACCGCGTAGGAATATTGGGTGCGACCGGGACGGTTGGGCAGCGGTTCATTCAACTGCTAGAACATCACCCGCAGTTTGAGATAACTGCGCTTGCGGCCTCGGACCGCTCGGCGGGCAAGTCGTTTGCCGAGGCGTGTGCGTGGAAGTTGGCCGGCGACATCCCGGAAGGCGTTCGCGAGATCACCGTCCAGCCGATCGAGCCGCCGATAGATTGCGACATCGTCTTCTCGAGCCTGCCGTCCCCGGTCGCCCGCGAGACGGAGGAGGCATTTGCCCGAGCCGGTTATCCGGTGATCAGTAATTCATCGGTTTACCGAATGGACGAGGATGTGCCGCTTCTGATACCGGAGATCAATCCCGATCATCTTGGGCTTATCGAGGTCCAGCAAACGAAGCGCGGATTTAGCAAGGGATTTATCGTAACGAATCCGAACTGTGCCGTCGCGAGCTTTGCTCCGCCGCTTGCCGCACTTGACCGAAAGTTCGGCGTCGAATCGGCGATCGTAACGACGATGCAGGCCATTTCGGGTGCGGGCTATCCCGGCGTTGCATCGCTCGATATCATCGACAACGTGTTGCCTTACATTGCCGGAGAAGAGCCAAAGGTCGAGACCGAAGCACAGAAGATATTGGGCAAATTTAACGGCACCTCGATCCAAAAGGCGGACTTCACGGTCTCGGCACAGTGCTTCAGGGTGAATGTGATAGATGGGCACACGGCCTCGGTTCGGGTGAAACTCAAGGGAAATTCGACGCTTGAGGAAGTTATCGCGGCGATGAACGAGTTCCCGAGCCTCGGGCTTCACTCTTCGCCCAAGCAGTTCATCGAAGTGCTTGATGAGCCTTCGCGGCCGCAACCGAGGCTCGACCGTGACCGCGGCAACGGGATGACGGTGACTGTCGGCCGGGTGTTTCCGGATAATATTTTCGATTACCGCTTCGTCGCCCTAAGCCACAACACCGTCCGCGGTGCAGCGGGCTCGACCATTCTTAACGCAGAACTTTTGGCAAGCAATAACCTGATCTAAACGATGAACTCAGAGAGCTTTCAAGAGCGTTCCTTTGCCGGCAAGGTGCTGGTGACGGTCGGCATTGTCCTGCTGATCCTGCTTCTTCTCGCTCTCGTTTACTACACCATCGACATTCTTTTGCTGATCTTTTCGGCGGTGCTGATCGCGATCTTTCTCCGCGGGCTTGCACTGCCGATCTCGGAAAGGCTCAAGATCGGCGAGGGCTGGGCCGTTCTGGGAGTTTCGATCCTGCTGGTGCTCGTCCTTGCCGGCTCCATAGCTCTTCTCGCACCGAGCGTTGCCGAGCAGGTGCAGCTGCTTCGGGTCAAGTTGCCGGAGTCTGAGCGGCAGATCATCGATTTCGTCAGCAGGTTTAGTTGGGGGCAGTCGCTTATCAACCAAATGCCGAGCGTCGATACGGTCCTCCAGAAGATCGATACCGGCCAGGTCGTCTCGGGCGTCGGCGGAGTTTTCTCGTCAACGGTCGGAGCGGTCGGAAACTTCTTTGTAGTTATCTTGCTCGCCATATACATCGCCGCCGAGCCACGGCTTTATTCGAGCGGGCTGATAAAGCTCTTTCCGGTCGCAAGCCGCGGCAGGGCCCGAGAAGTACTTGATACGACCGGTGAGACGCTCGGCTGGTGGCTGATCGGCAAGATCGGCTCAATGGTCTTTATTGGGCTGCTGACCTGGATCGGGCTTTCGATAATCGGTGTTCCGCTGGCGCTGACGCTCGGGTTGATCGCGGGGCTATTGTCGTTCATCCCGAACTTCGGCCCCATCATTTCGGCACTGCCGGCTCTGCTGCTTGCTTTTATCAATAGCCCGATAACGGCCGTCTATGTTCTTGGGCTATATGTTGGCGTGCAGTTGATCGAATCGAACCTCGTTACGCCGCTTATCGAGCGTGAGACGGTTGAACTTCCGCCGGCCTTGACCATCGTCTTTCAGCTTGTCTTCGGCGTGATGCTCGGCGGGCTTGGGCTCGTGCTCGCGACGCCGCTGCTCGCGATGCTGATGGTCGTCGTGCAAATGGTTTATGTCGGTGACGTGCTAGGCGACCGCGAAGAGGAACTGCACCTGTCCAAAGCCTCCGGTGGGGACAACGTTGCCGAGGAATGACAAGTTTTTTATGATCGAAAGATACACACTTCCCGAAATGGGAGCGATCTGGTCGCTCGAGAACAAGTTCCAGAAATGGCTTGATGTCGAGATCGCCGTCTGCGAGGTTCATGCCGAGGACGGAACCATCCCGGCCGATGCGGTCGAGGAGATCAAGGCAAATGCTGCGTTCACGGTCGAGCGGATCAATGAGATCGAAAAGACGACCGACCACGACGTCATCGCCTTTACGACCAATCTTGCCGAGAACATCGGGCCGGCGGCGAGGTTCGTCCATTACGGGCTGACGTCGAGCGATGTGGTCGATACGGCAAACGGCATCTTGCTTCGCGAGTCGTGCGACATTTTGCTTGCGAAGATCGACGCGATGCTGCCCGTGATCAAACGGCGGGCGTTCGAGTTCAAAGATACACCCCAGATCGGGCGGACGCACGGCATACACGCCGAGCCGACGTCCTTCGGGCTTTGCTGGGCACTTTGGTATGCCGAGATGGAGCGGAACCGCGAGCGGCTCGCTCGTGCCCGTGAGATCGTTTCGGTCGGGAAGATCAGCGGAGCGGTCGGGGCGTTCGCCCATTTGGCCCCGGACGTTGAGGAACGCGTTTGCGCAAGGCTTGGGCTGAAGGCCGCCGCGGTTTCAACACAGGTCATCCAACGCGACCGCTACGCCGAGTATCTTTGTACGCTGGCGATCATCGCTTCGACACTCGAGAAGATCGCCTTGCAGGTGCGGCACTGGCAGAGGACCGAGGTTCGCGAGGCTCAAGAGAAATTCAAGGCCGGACAGAAAGGCTCCTCGGCGATGCCGCATAAACGCAATCCGATACTCTCGGAACGCATTTGCGGAATGGCACGAACGGTCCGGGCAAACGCGATCGTCGGGCTTGAGAACGTGGCCCTCTGGCACGAACGGGACATCTCGCATTCCTCGGCCGAGCGGATAGTGCTGCCGGATTCTTCGGCGACGCTCGATTATCTGCTCGCCAAGGCGACGTCGCTGCTCGACACGCTCGTCGTTTATCCCGAGAACATGATGAAGAACCTGGAGATAACCCGCGGGCTTGTCTTCAGCGGCCAGTTGATGCTGGCGCTCACGCAAAAGGGCGTTTCGCGTGAGGACGCTTACGTTTACACCCAGCGGAATGCCATGAAGGTCTGGGACGAGGGCGGCGAATATCGTGACCTGGTAATGAAAGACGCGGACATCTCATCGCACCTTTCGGCAGAAGAGATCGCCCGCGTCTTTGACCTGAAACACTATCTACGAAACGTAGATGTCGTATTCAAGCGTGTGTTTGCTTAAGCCCATTTCTCGGCAAAGGAACCCACGATCGGCAGTTTTGTCATCTGACCCTGGTATGCCTTGATCGCACCATAGATAATTCCGCCTAAAAGGGCGAAGAAAAGTCCCAGGTAAACCAAGACGAAAATTCCCCATGCTACGAGTCCGAGGGTCGATGAGATCGAACTCAAGACGGCCCCGATGATCGCACCCACGATCATAATTACTATCCAGCCGACAACAACACCAACGCTCCAAAGAACCGATTGGAGTGCATGGAAGCGTACAAAGCGATTCTCTTTTTCGATAAAGATCAGAATCAGAGCAAGAATTCCAACAGGATATCCGATCAGAGCGGCGATATTTGCGTCCAGTCCGATTGCAGATTTTTGATTTTGCATTTCTTAGCGAAACTCCTTAACCAGAATAAAGTTGACCGAAACTACCGTGAGAAAAACACGTGAAACTTAACATAAGATGTTGCCAATGACAAGAATTTGCGTAACAATCTACAATTTATTTCGGAGACGAAAATGAAGGCAAAAGTATTCGTAACGCTAAAACCCGGAGTTCTCGACCCGCAGGGGAAGGCCATTCACCATTCGGCGGAACTGCTCGGGTTCGGGAACATCGCCGACGTCCGGCAGGGGAAATATTTTGAGGTCGAGGTGAACGGCGGAGCTACGGCGGAAGAGGCCCGCGAGGCCGCCGAACGGCTGGCGAAGGACGTTCTTGCAAACCCCGTGATCGAGGACTACAAAGTGGAGTTGGAGGCCTGATGAAGTTCGGCGTAGTTGTTTTTCCCGGTTCAAATTGCGATCACGATGCTTATCACGTGATCTCAAAGCACGTCGGACAGCCGGTCGATTTCATCTGGCACAGGCAGACGGACCTGAGCGGTTACGACGCATTGATCATTCCGGGCGGGTTCTCTTACGGCGATTACCTGCGGGCCGGTGCATTGGCGCGGTTTTCGCCGGTGATGCAGTCGGTCAAGAATTTTGCCGCCGAGGGCAAGTTTGTCTTCGGCATTTGTAACGGGTTTCAGATACTTTGCGAGGCGGGCCTGCTTCCGGGGGCGTTGATCCGAAATGCGGGGCTCCATTTCATCTGCCGACATGTGAACATCCGTGTCGAGAACAAAAACACGCCATATACTAGCCAGATCGACGAGGGGACCGTACTCTCGATCCCGATAGCACACGCCGAGGGCAACTACGTCTGCGACGACCCGACATTCAATGCACTTGAGGAAAATGGCCAGATCGTTTTTCGCTATTGCGAGGATGACGGCGAGATCACGGCCGAAGCGAACCCGAACGGCGCGAGGTCGAACATCGCCGGTATCTGCAGTCCGGACAGGAACGTCCTGGGGATGATGCCGCATCCGGAGCGGGCCTGCGAAGAACTGCTCGGCTCGAACGACGGGCTTGGTATATTTCGTTCGCTGACGGCGGCAATTCAGTCGAACTAAGAAAAGTGCGAAAAGAAAAATAGAAGGGATCCAGGGAAGAGTGGCGGTCTGTGTCTTCCATCTGTGCGTTCTGTGGTAATGCCCGCAAGGCTAGAGAAAATTACCACAGAAAGTGCACAGAATAGGAATCGAGTACACAGACCGCCTATATATTCTTAGTACTTTATCTCGTCAGCGTTGCTGATCTTGATGCCGCCGTTCGTTGTTATTACGCGGATGGTCGGGCCGCCGCCGTTGATCGACGTATTGATCTGTTTTGCACGCGAGCCGCGGCTCCAATCACCTTTGACATCTTCCGTAGTTATGTTCAGCTCCGGAATGTCGCTCTTGAACCCGCCGTTGACCGTTCCCGTTTCGATGTTTGCCGCGTAGGCCGCAGGAAGCTTGAGGCTGACGCCGCCGTTGGTCGTCAAAACGTCAAGCCCGTTCCCACGCCATGCCTGGCCGTCGAGTTTGACGCTCACGCCGCCGTTCGTCGTCCGGCCGCGAACGCTGCCGCCGAGGTTACTCAACGCGACACCGCCGTTGACCGTTTCAAATTCAACGTTGCTTTCGACACCGCTGATCGCGATGCCGCCGTTCTTGGCATTGAGCTCGAGGTCGGTGTTGCGCGGAACGACGAGCGAGAACGAAACCGCCCAGCCCTTGCCGTCGGCCGGTCCTTCGGCAGAGATCGTCCCGGACGTGTTGACCCTGATGGACGAAAGCACGCCCTGAGCCTCGGCGGCCGATTCGCCCGATGCCGTTACGCATGCCCGCAATTGAACTTCGCCAACATCGCCGCCCTTGACGGAAATACCGCCGTTCTTGCCCGCATCGACCGCGATGCGGCCGGTTGCCGGCAGCTTGAACTCGCGGAGCTCGGCAACCGATTCTTTGCTGCCCCACGAATAATTCTTGCAGTCATCGCCCGCCCCAAAGGCCTCGGTTGCCGCCGAGCCAAGAACGAATGCAAACATAAACAACGAAACTGAGAAAATGGAAATGAATCTACGCATGAAAATGCCTCCCGAAATTTTAGTTAAGAAATCGCTTTCTTGAACCAAAACACCGCCAGGCGGCAGATTGTGACACGTTGTCGGCGTTACCAGGAGATCTCTATCAAATGATCGGCGGCACCGCCGCGGGTGTCGCTTATCTCGACGATCGCGGTGAAGTCATTTGAGGAGTCGGGCTGCTGAACGACGGCTACCGTCCCACGGCCGTCCTTTCTCAGAGCGCTGACCTTTACGTTGTCGCGGGGAAGAGGAGCGGTAAAGCTGAAGTCGCCGGCCTCCATCGCCCGGCCCGAAACGGTCTTGGTCTCAACGGTCAGGCCCTTGATGACGAGTTGAACCTTGTCATCGACCATTCCGCGCCAGAAGACCTTGCCGGGGGCGATCTGGCCAGAGGCGGCAGCAACACAAACGAGAACGCAAACGATAATAGCGGATCGTTTCATCTTGATCTCCTAAATTGTTAAAAAGGCCGGATGGTGAACGTGCCCCGATATTAGCGCCACTTGGCCGCAGGGACAAGGGCTAGCTGGATGTTCGGACGCTTAGTCCCTCGGTGTTCAGCCGCCATCCGAGCACCTCGACGCCTTCCATTTCGGCGATCGCTTGTTCGACGCTCCCGCGTTTTCCGTCCTCGCAGAAAAAGGCAATGCAGCCGCCGCCGCCGGCTCCGCAGACCTTGGCCGCTATCGCACCGTTCGCGAGGGCGGTGTCAATAATGTCGTCCATGTGCGGCGTGGTAATGTGGGGCGAAAGCCGTTTGCGGAGGGGATGTGCGTCGCGGAGGATCTCACCGACCGCATCCCAATCGGCGGCAAGCATTGCCTCGCGGAGCCGCAAGGCACCATCGCGGATGCCTTCGAAGATGTCGAAGAGCTCGTTGTCGCCGTCGATGTGGCGTTTGGTGATCTCCCAGTTGTTCGTGCCGGAGTTCCTTGGCTCCCCGGTGTAGCAGACCGCGATCCGCGATTCGAGCACTGCGGTATCGACGGCCAATGCTTCACGCTGCATCCCTTCGACACCGAAGTGAATACACGCCGGGCCGCCGTATTGGGCGGAATAATAGTCCTGATAGCCGGTCGGAACCCGAATCACCTGGCATTCGACCGCAGCGGCGATCGGGATGAACCGTTCGGGTGCGTATCGGCCGCCGACGAGCGTGTTCAGAGCCCCAATACAGGCGATGTTGAGCGTCGAGGAACCGGCAAGGCCGGCACCGGCCGGAGCCTCGGATTCGGTCGTCATATTGAAGCCGACCTCGGGCTTAAAGAAATGGACGAGCTTTGCGAGCAGTTCGAGCCTCGGTTCGTGGCGGAGTTCGTGAATTCGGCCGAGCGAGGTCTCGTAGCTGAGGCCGCGGTCGATCGATTCGAGCACGATGCGGTCGTCATCGCGCGTCTCGATCCGGCACTTGCCCAGCAGGCTGATCGCGAAATTTACGGTTGCGGCCCCATCGTGAAAAAGAAAGAGCGGCGGTATATCGATAGTGCCGCCGGCGAGGTCAACCCTGGTCGGGGCGGAAGATTCGATGATCACAAGTTATGTCCTCTGTTGATGGCAAGCAGACTTGCCGGGGTGAACGGGTAGTTTAGCTTATTCGGCGGAAAAAAGCGTAGCCGAGCAGGTCACTTCTTTGCGGCTTTCGTGCTTGCGGGTTCAGCCTCGCGGTTAGGCGGTTCGGAGCGATGAGCGTCGCGGGTCAAATGGAGCCTTTCGGTCAGGTCGTGCAGCTTTTCCTGAGCTACTTCTTCGACATGATGCAGTTTTTCCTCAAGCTTGTGAATGGTCTCGGGGTCGGCCTCCTCGACCTTCTCCGATAGCCAGTAGCGTTCGACCACATAAAGGAATACAACCGCGAAGAGAATGACGAAGAAAAGTGCGATACCGATCTGCTGGAAGTCGCCGATGATCGATGTGATAGCTCCGCTGAAGAAGTAACCGGTGCCGGCGAGGACCAAAACCCAAAGGAAACAGCTTATAAAATCGAGAAACAGAAACCGGGTGAAGGGCATCTTGCCAATGCCGTAGAAGATGCACATTGCCGCCCGGATGCCGTAAATGTATTTGGAGATGATGATGGCGAACGCGCCGAATTTATCTATGAGCCGTTCGACCCGCGGCTGGGCCATTTGGTAGAAGCGATAGTGCTTGGCCTTTTCGTGAAAAATGCGGCCGATACCGTAGCCGATATGGTCGCCGACCATCCCGCCCAGAGTTCCGAAGAACAAAACCTTGAAGAAGCTGTAATCCCCGAAAAAGCCCGAGTGTGCGAGAGCTCCGGAGATTAGAAGGGTGATGTCGCCTTCGACCATGCAGAGGGCGAAAACAGCATAAATGCCGTATTGCGCTATCAGCTTAGAAAGCTCATCCATAAACCGCAGAAAAGCAAAAAAGGAATGCTTTTGAAGGCAAAGGACAGGTTAACCCTCGAAAGGAAGTGAGTCAAACCCGGTGAGCTGCGGTCGTAGTGGTACTTCGGCGAGGGTTAGGGCAATATCTCGACCTTTACGTCGAAGGCTCCGGTGTTGTCATCAAGGTTGCCCTCGTTCAGCCCAAGGAAAAGGGCTCCATCGCGTTGGGCGGTAAATTCACGCGATGCTCCGATGTAAATGAACTCATTGTTGTCGTCGCCAATGACGGCGATCAGGGCTCCGGTCGCAACCGCACGCATCAGCTTTTCAGAATCTTCGATGTCATCGCGGCCGGCCGGCCCGGTCGAGCGGTCGGCGCCGAGCGAAACCTGTCCGCTGCCGGTTATGCGGATCCGTTGGCCTTTTTTGACGACCCATCCGGAGTGCGTCCAGCCGTTCGCGGTGTTATCGGCAAGGACCTTTACGTTGAGTTCGATCGGCTGTGCGGGCGAGACGGGCTGGTCGTTTCGAGCCGCGGTCTCGCGGGGAAGCGGCGTCGGCCGAGGCGTTGTTGGCGGCACCGGCGGCGGTTGCGAGCGGTTTTGCCCGGTCGTATCCGTGGTGATAACCCGCGGATTTGAGGTTCGCGTTTCACTTGCAGGCGGGGTGTTATCAACGACCCGAACGGTCGGCACGTTTCGCGAAGCGGTGTTCGCCGCGGGGATTGTTCCCAGTGAATCGAACTCGATCGATTCGACCTCATCGGCTGAGTAATACAGCGTCCGCTGGCGGCTGCCCTCGCCGATCACCACGGTGAACCGGCCTCCCGTGAAGCCGGTGATCTTGCCCTTGATGATGCTGCCGTCCTTGAGCCGAATGGTATCGGCAAAAGCAGAAACGGCAAGCAAAACGATCAAACCGATAACGGCGAATTTACTAAAGATCTTTGGGGTCATCGTTCGTTTCCTTCACTTAGGGCACTGCAGCCATCCGACGCGGCCAACGCCGAAAAGATGCTCTCAGATCGCGGATGGTTGCAGATGAAATCGTTGTGCCGCGAGCCGCAAACGATTATACAATACCCTGCAAGCCGGACGACCGGAGTTCGTTCCTTTAAGTGGCGGTCAGACGTGTGCCGAATGGCACCTGCCGCCGGATGAACCATGAACAGGGGAAAAGATATGATCAAGCAAATTATTTTCGGTGTGGCTGTGCTCTTTGCTTTTGGAGCGGTTGCCGACGTTGTCGCACAGCCGGCCTCGCTTACGGGTAAGCGCTGGTCGCTGATGGAAATGAATGGCAAAGCGGTTTCGGGCTCGCGTGCCTTTATCGAATTTGCCGAGGATGCGAAGCAGGTCAGCGGAAATGCCTCGTGCAATCGCTTTTTCGGCGGCGTGTCGATCACCGGCCGCACGATGAAGTTTAGCGGAATGGGCTCGACGCGGATGTTCTGCCAAGGGCTGATGGAAGCCGAGCAGGAATTCTTGGATGCGATGAAGGGCGTTACGCGTTACCGGGTTCGCGGATCGGTTCTGACGCTTTACGCCGGCAGGAAGGCCGTGCTTAAACTTGACAGCATGAAGAATGAAGACGCTCCGGAGCCGCAGAAGTTCGGTCTCGGCGACCGCAAGTGGCTGCTCGATACGATCGGACCTAATGAGAAGGTCGCGGCGACCTACGGAGCCTTCATCAACTTCGACACGGAAGAGAAGACGGCCGGCGGCAACACGGGCTGCAACCTTTTTGGAGGGAACTACTCGGCAGAGGGCGGCAAATTCTCGTTCATGAACACGATCGCGACGCTTCGTGCCTGCATCGAGGACGACCGCAATGACATCGAGCGGAAGATGCTCGAAGCAATGGAAAGCGCCGACCGCATCGAGATCTTCGAGGACCGCCTGACGCTTTACAGCGGCAGCCGCGTAGTGCTGGTTTTCCGCGGCAGCGATAAGTAAAACTTTCGGTAAAAGCTAGACGGGAAGGCTCCGATCTTCGGAGCTTTTCTCGTTTTTGGAACGATGATGCGGTAAGATGAGAAATATAACGGAGACATTATGAAAAGAGCATTTTTTCTTTCGCTTCTTGTCCTTGGGATGCTTGCAACGGGCGCTCAGGCACAGACGTCAGTCGCCGGCGACTGGGATGTGGTTTACAGCACGCCCGGCGGCCCGCGTCCTTTCAAGCTGGTGCTCGCGGTTGACGGCGAAAAGCTGAGCGGCACGGCCAAGCGGCCGAACGGCGACGTTCCCGTAACGGGCTCGATAAAGGGCAATGACATTACTTTCAGCTACACGATCGTTTACGGCGGCAACGAGCTGACGCTTACATTCAGCGGCAAGGTCGATGGCGACGCGATGGCGGGCAGTGTCTCATTCAGCGGCCGTGCTGAAGAGCCCTGGAGCGCAAAGCGGGCCGCGAAATGACGCCCGAGTTTCAGATGATGCTCCGCGACCCCGACCTTCAAACGGAACGCGGTCCGGGCGGCACGCTGATCTTTCAGGATGGCGGACAGTATTGCGTTATCGGGCCGGAGTTCGTGAGCATGGAAGAAAGCGACTGCTACGCCTTTGGCGCAACGCGGGCCGAGGCACTCGCCAACTACGCCGCAAAGATGAACGCGGACTAATTTTCAGAAAACCTAGGGGAGATCAAAATGGAACGCAAGACCGCAAACGAATATCCGCAAGAGTTACTCGACCTTTTTCACGAATATCAGCACGGTGAGATCGACCGCCGGGCTTTCCTTCGCGGGGCGGCACGCTTTGCGGTCGGCGGCGTTACGGCTGCGGCGATACTCGAAAGCCTTCGGCCGAACTACGCCTGGGCACAGACCGTTGACCCGAAGGACGAGGACATCAAGGTTGGCTACGAGACGGTCGCTTCGCCCGAGGGCAACGGCTCGATCAAGGGCTATCTCGCACGGCCGGCGAAGGGCAGGAAGTTTCCGGCCGTGCTGGTGATCCACGAAAACCGCGGACTGAATCCCTACATTGAGGACGTCACTCGCCGCCTGGCGAAGGCGGGCTATGTTGCCTTTGCTCCGGACGGACTGACCTCGGTCGGCGGCTATCCGGGCGACGAACAGAAAGGTGCCGCGGCGTTCAGGACCGTGGACGGAAAGAAAATGACCGAGGACTTTGTCGCCTCGGCGATGTGGCTTAAAAAGCGTTCCGATTCGACCGGAATGCTCGGTGCCGTCGGGTTCTGCTTCGGCGGCGGAATGGTCAATCAGCTAGCCGTCCGGCTTGGCAAGGACCTCAACGCCGGGGTCGCGTTTTACGGCAGGCAGGGGTTGCGGACGTGCCGAAGATCACTGCCCCGATCCAGTTTCACTACGCCGGTAACGACCAACGGATCAATGAAGGCATCGCCGCCTACGAGGCCGCACTGACCGAAAACAAGAAGAAGTTCGAATCCTACATGTACGCCGAGAAGCAGCACGGCTTTCACAACGACACTACGCCCCGCTACGACGCCGACTCAGCCAAACTAGCCTGGGAACGGACTCTCGCCTTCTTTAAGAAACATTTGAAATAAGCTGTAAACGGCTGGATCGTATGCGGCTCAACGGGCCGACGCCGCTTTGCGGCGTGGCACGCGGGGACGCGTGCGGTCCAGTCGTAATAAGGCCTCATTTCATTAATTCCGGAAACTCGCCAAGGCCGCCACTCCCAAACTCTGCAACTCTGAAACTCCGTAACTTCGCATGTCCGAAACTTTCGCAACTTTCCCATCTCGCTCGTGATAGTTTTCTTGATCTTCGAACGCATTCAATTGTGGCCGGTGAATGCGGCTGAAGAATTTAAGAGGGAGAAATTATGAAGAACATATTGGCATTTTTGGTTTTGGGGATCGCGTTGGCGGGCGTTTCGTTTGCACAGGCGCCGGCGAGGGGGCAGGGAGTTAAGACGGCGGTGGTCGAGTTCACGCCCGGGCCGGGAGCTTCGGCGATGAACGACCAGGCGAAGCGGGGATTGCAGTCGATGCTTTCGGCAAGGCTAAACCACACCCGCAAGTTCAATGTTTACGACACGCGGCACACGCGGAACGCCTCAGACGCAAGTCTTGAAGCGATCAACGGCGGAAGTTCAACAGCGGCGGCTGTAAAGTTAGGGAAGCAGCTTGGCGTTGCTTACGTCGTGACCGGCCGCGTGACCGAATACAACACCGCCGGCTCGGCAGCGGTCACCTATCGCTTGATCGAAGTGGCGACCGGCAAGGTCCGCCACTCTGGGGAGATCTCACAGACGGCAACAATGAAAATGAACGGCAACGGCTCCGCTGCCGAAATGCAGGCAAAGGTGATGAGGCCGCTCATCGATAAACTGACCGAGGCACTCGCGTCGAAGTTCTAACCGCTCAGGATTCGAATAAAGGACCGGCCTGATCACCGAAGAGGTCAGGCCGGTTTGTAAAGCGATAAATCAGAAAGCGATCTCCGTTCTATCGGACAGGTTTGCACAGAGTGCAAAATCAAGCTGTTGCAGTTCGTTCCGTAGCGAACGGCGGCCCGAGCACGGAATCGACTCTGTGAACCACTCCATTCAAAGCCTCAATGTTTGCACCCTCAAAGCCCGCCCCATTAACCCGAAGTGAGTCCTTGTTGGTAAATCGAAGCTCCTGGCCCGTGACGGATCTAAGCGTCGTAGCCGCCGTCAAACTGTCAGACATCACCCTGCCCGGCACGATGTGATACGCGAGTAAGGCCTTGAGCTTTGTCTGTTCCGGTTCATTCACCAGTTGATTGATCCGCGATTCCGAGACCTTCTCAAAGGCTCGATTGGTCGGTGCAAAAACCGTGAATTCGCCATCATTTGCAAGCCACGTCCCCGCTCCGGACGAATTCAACAGCCTTGCGAATGTTGAAAATTCGGGCTCTTTTGCTATGGTCTCGGTAATATTTATTTTGTCGGTCATTATGTCTCCCTTCGATAACAGAATTACGGCATTGATCGCCGCTAAACTGAATTCTCGCTGTTGATCTCAGGATGGTCCCGACGGATTCGGGTAGGCTGAAAATGGAGTGAGCGTAACTCGATTCGTTCTTGAGTATGTTCCTCTACGCAGACAATTGCAATACCGTTGCAACGATAGTCAGGCGAGCGGTGCCAAATGACCAGGCGGATGCCGTGTCGTTATTAGATCGGATCAGGCAGAATCGACTAGAAACTAAGAAATTCTCCCTCTTTGGCTGGAAAACACAGATCGATTCCGCACGGTGACATTATCCGCCGGTTCGGGCTATCAGGACAATTTATTGAAATCATTAGCGATTGGCGCTATTATTCCCGCACACCACCACCTATTCACTAGCCCTCGGCCAGTTAATTCGGGCCGAATTAAGGAGGACATC
>ERZ1066135.672-NODE-672-length-16303-cov-15.579333_pt1 | contig 16303 bp, 13 predicted proteins | sample MGYA00382782_ERZ1066135 | MGnify/ENA primary metagenome ERZ1066135 (study PRJEB33369, sample SAMEA5778365) | biofilm metagenome | biome: Industrial cooling water; feature: Water cooling tower basin; material: Biofilm | place: United Arab Emirates | collected...
AGCGCGAGTCGTAGCCATCGGTAGGACAACACAGCAAGGCTTCCGGTTGTTTGGCTCCGGCTTCGTATCGTTCTAAGACCGCTTGCTCAATGTCATAGGCGATCGCCGTTGGTTCTCCACAGCACTCTTGCTGACTTCCAACAATTTCAGCCATGTGCAAAAAATCTCCTGAAAGGACGCGCTATGAAACTATACGCCGAGTTTGCTTGCATGGATTAGTCCGCGTCCTAAAGTTCAAGAATCCTAGCTTCAGGTTGGTAACTCTGGAAAAACTGGTGCGGCCAGCAAGCAATAGTATGCGATCGCGGCTCAGAAACTGAGATGAAACCCCTTGGACAGTTGATGGGAAAAAGTCCCTGGTCTGTCCAAGCTATTTCTACAACCCACTACGGACAGGCCGGAACGTTTGTAATAACGCCTGCCGTTCCTACGCCGCCTGTATTCGTAGCATTCACTGTTGGTAAATTCACCACTTGTAGGGTGTTGATTGGTACATTCGGTGCATTGGCAATTTGCGAGGGAGTCGTACTGGTGTTGCCTGTGAGGTTGACACAAATCCTTTGCGCGCTCAAAGGAACGGTCGTGGTGTTGATTTGGAACCCCGCCCCTGTATTAGCCGTGAGGGTGTTGAGGCGGATATTGGCGGTCACTTGGGGTACCCCGATCAACGGGATATTGGTGGTACGCACAAGGATGCCCCCCTGCCCTGTGCCGCTAGCATTGTTGTTGGAGACGGTGTTACTCGCAATATCAACCCGCGTTGTGGTGCCCCCTCTGGCTTCCACCTGCACCCCGTTTTGACCATTGCCCGCGATCGCGTTGTTTTGAATGGTGCCTGTGAGCTGCGCTGAGGTGAGATTTCCGGTGGGGCTAGCTGGATTAGGCGGAAACGCTTGGAGACCCAGGCGAATATCAATCCCTTCGTCGCCGTTCCCGCGAATGGTGTTGCCGGTAATCTGCAAGTTATTGATCACAGCATCTTGCTCTAGCCCAATGCCAATGCCGTCCCCTCGAATGCCAGGAGGCGTGGCGTTGCCGTTATTTTCAATGGTGTTCCCGGTAATGGCAACCGTGCCAGTCGCGGCGGTGGTGGTAGCGGTGGGTCGTCCCGCAAAAACGAGTAAAACGCCATCGTTGAAATTATTGCGGATTTGGTTATTGGCGACATTCAAAGTCACGTTGCCCGCAAAATTGGCGACGGCAATCCCCTGGCCACTGTCGGGGGCGGGAGGGGTGGAGGCAAAGGCTCCCCGGACTTGTTCAATGGTGTTGCCAGTAATATCGACAGTGCCGATCGCGTTGAGCAGGGCTAAGCCCTGGCCTGTGGGGATAACGAGGGTGGCAGGGCCGACGCTGGTGGGATTGGGAATAGAAACGTTGCGGGTGGCGACATTGCGGATCTGGTTGTTGGCGATCGCGGTGGTGCCTGAGGTTCCGGCAATGACAATCCCCTGATCCACTGCTCCCTGAATGATGTTGCTGGTGACACTGGTGGTGCTGTTGAGTGCGCCAGCGACGGTAATTCCCTGGCCTCGTACATTGCTGATGGTGTTTTGGGTAACATCGACAGTGCCGTTAACCCCCGCGACCACAATGCCCTGGCCCGTGGGAACGGCAATGGTACCCAGGTTGGGGACGGTGGTGGCAAAGTCAGCCCCAACGGTATTGGCAATTGTATTGTTGGCGATCGCGGCCTTGCCCTCAACTTGTAACGCCACAATCCCTTGCCGTCCGGTGCCGGCGATCGTATTCCGCAAAACATCAGCCTGTCCGCTGACATTGCTCAAGACAATGCCCTGGCCACTGGGCAGGGGAATGATACTGCCGGGATTGGGAATAGTGACGGGGCCAAGGGAAATGTCCCCAGTAATGGGATTGGCGATGGTGGTGGTTCCCGCGACGGTGTTACTAATGGTGTTGTCGGTCACGATCGCGAGATCAACCGTTTGCAGATAGATGCCTTGATTGGTGGCGGCGGTGATGGTGTTGCGGAGCAGGTTGGCCGTCCCGATATCAATGCCCAAAATGCCACTGTCGCCCGTGTTGGCGATCACGCTATCGGCGATGGTAAGCACGTCCACCTCTTGGATATTGATGCCCTGGGCGACAGTGCCAGTTATGGTGTTGCGGAGCAGGTTCGCCGTCCCAATGTCAATGCCTGTAATGCCGCTGTTCCCAGTGTTGGCGATCGCGCTATCGGTGATGGTGAGCACGTCAATATCCTGCACATTGATGCCTTGGGTGGCAGTGCCAGTAATGGTGTTGCGGAAGAGGTTGGCGATCGCGGCTCCATTCCCGGCAATGCCTGCCCCCGCCGTATTTTGGATGAAGTTATCCCGCACGTCCACCTGATTGACGTTTGTAAACGTAACCCCTGGCCCCGTGGTACTCGTAATCCGAAAGCCCGATAACACCGTGTCGCTGCCCATTGTCACAGTGCCATTGACGTTGGGGTAAGCACCGCTACCAGAGAGGGGCAGTTGATAGGCCGGAAAAAATTGCCCCAAAAGGGTGGCAGGCAGGGTTTGGATGGGGCCAGTGGAAAGCACCTGCACCCGATTGGGGATGGTGAAGGCCGGAATGCCGGGGTTTGTCTCTGCTTGCACATAAACAATATCGTTGCCATCAGACCGGGTGGCATTCAAGGCCGATTGCACAATGCCAAATGGACTTTCAAAGGTGCCGTTGCCCCCAGTTGTCCCCAAGGTGACGTGCTGGAAAAAGTAGGGTTGGCCGGTGGCCGGGTTGGTTAAAAATAAATCAGTGAAGGTAATGCTGGTGTCGCTCACTTCCCGTTGGCGATCAACGACGATCGCGTTGTTGCGGTAGGGTAGCTCGCCCATGCGGGCCAGGGTCGTGCGGGGTTGGGCTTTGCTAGGCCGACTGCTCGGAAAGGTGAGGGCGACGGTTGCCACAACGTTGGTGCCAAAAATGCGATCGTGCTGCACGCCTAACCCCACGGTGAGGTAATCCCAGGGCCGTGCTTCGAGCCGACCGCGCACCCCAACAGCAGTTTCGCCTGCGGCCAGGTAGTACAAGCCCGCGTACCCGCGCAATTCCCCAGTTTCGCCCAGGTTCAGAATGCGGCCCCCGGCTTCGGCATCAAATCCCGCCATCGCGGCTTCCACATCTCGCACGAGCCGTTGTTGCCGACTACCAGAGATCGCCAAATAATGATCGGTAAAGCGGAGGTTGCTCACTTGGAGGCTCGTGTCAAACAGTTGTTCGCTGACGGTTTGCCGGGTTTTGCCCACGGGGATATAGGCGTTGAGCCGCGCATCCCAATCACTGCCCAAGGTTTCTAGCCCCAGCCCAAATTGGGCAAAGCCGTTGTTGTTGGTATTGCGGTTGTCGTAGGCGAGATAGCCCCCAAAGATGCGATCGCCCCCCGGACTGTAGTAGCGATAGCCCAGGATGGCGTTGCCGCCGAGGTTTGCGTCATTATCCAGCATCAACTGCCCCACCAGATACAGCAAATCTTTGCCAGGGGTTTGGTACAGCGGAATGAAACCCTGGAGGCTGCCAAACCCGTCATACCCCCCGCCCGATGTGTTGTAACTGGCTCCGGCACGGGGGACGATCAGCAAGTCTTTCGCACTGGTACTAATCGGCGGCGTGGTGGAGGAATCCGTTTGGGCCAGCGTTTGGGCCTGACCTGGAAAAGCCAGCGCGATCGCTGACATCGCTAAAAGTACACACCGCCCTGCGTTGATGCCCATTGCCCTTTATGCCCCAATCCTTCTTCGCAGTTTTATCTCTCTGGAGAAAGTCTGTCAATCAAACGGGCTAGGATTTAAGGAATCAATAAGAAAGTTGGCTCTTGAGGGGCAAAATCACTGAATTTTCGTTAAATCTTGTGTTTTTGGGCCGTTGCTGGGGGCCGTTGCTGGGGGATTGATATGGCCCACACGGTTGAGCGGATAAAACCGCAACCAGGCTCGGCCAATGATGTTCGCTTGAGGCAAAAATCCCCAAACGTGGGAGTCGTTACTATTCGGGCGATTGTCTCCCATGACGAAGTATTGGTTGACCGGAACGCGCACTGGCGGCAGTTGATAGTCAGGGGGAGCAGCGATGTAGGGCTCAGTGAGCGATCGCCCGTCAACATACACCTGGCCATTGCTCACGCTGACAATTTGGCCCGGTTGCCCAATGATCCGTTTGATAAAGGCTTGGTCTTTGGCAAAGCCCAGTTCTTGCAGTTGGGGCGGTGGATCAAAGACGATGATATCGCCGAATTGCGGGGTGTGCAGACGATAGGAGACTTTTTCGACCACCAGGCGATCGCCCACAGCCAACGTCGGCACCATCGAATCGGATGGGATAAACCGGGGCTCGGCAATAAATACCCGAATCAGTAAAGCCAAGATCAACGCCACGAACAAAATCTGAAAATTATCCAGCCAGATCTTCCAGGCCGACTTGGGCGGAACTTCCGCTTTGCCAGAAGTCGAATCAATCACTGAAGAAGATTTAGACGAGTTATTCATGAGCGTCAGATCGATGGACTGGAAAATAGCAAGATTGGCAGCACAGGAGCAACAAACATCGGCGCTCCATGCAAAAACGGTAGAGACAAATGCCCTACCGTTTGCTCTAGTTTAGATTAGATGGCTTGGAAAAACATCGCCACGGCGATCGAGCTATTCTGCACCTTGCGGTAACAGCTCACGCTTTTCTCCGGGTCGCACAACGACCTGGCCACCTTCGTCAACATCCACGATCGCGGTGTCGCCATCGTTAATTCGTCCAGAGAGGATCTCCTCTGCCAGTGAATCTTCCAACAGCCGCATGATTGCCCGACGCAGCGGACGCGCCCCGTAGGATGGGTTGTAGCCTTCTTCCACCAAGCGATCTTTGAATTTCTCGGTGACTTCCAGCACAATGCCTTGTTCCCGCAGGCGGCCAAAGACTTCGTTCAACATGATATCGGCGATTTCCTTGACTTCGTCTTTCTTCAACTGACGGAAGACGATGATTTCATCGACCCGGTTGAGGAATTCTGGGCGGAAATACTGCTTCAGTTCTTCGTTCACCAAAGACCGAATGCGATTGTACTGCGACTCTTCCTCATTTTCAGAGGTAAAGTCGAAGCCTAAACCGCCGCCGCCTTTCTCAATCACCTTCGACCCAATATTGGAGGTCATGATCAAGAGGGTGTTCTTGAAATCCACCGTCCGGCCCTTGGCATCGGTCAAGCGACCATCTTCCAAAATCTGCAACAACATGTTGAAGACATCAGGGTGCGCTTTCTCGATTTCGTCAAACAGGACAACGGTGTAGGGCCGACGACGAACCGCTTCGGTAAGCTGACCGCCTTCGTTGTAGCCCACGTAGCCCGGAGGCGAACCAATGAGCTTAGAAACGGTGTGCCGTTCCATGTATTCCGACATATCTAGCCGAATCATGGCATCCTCGGAACCGAAGAAGTAAGAAGCCAGGGATTTCGTGAGTTCCGTCTTACCAACCCCGGTGGGGCCAGAGAAGATGAAGCTGGCGATCGGGCGGTTCGGATTCTTGAGCCCAACCCGTGCCCGTCGAATGGCCCGAGAAACTGACTTCACCGCTTCGTCTTGGCCGATCAACCGCTGATGCAAGGTATCTTCCATGTGCAGCAGTTTTTCGGATTCAGACTCGGTAAGCTTGTTGACGGGAACCCCAGTCCAAGAAGCCACGATTTGGGCGATATCCTCTTCCGTGACAACGGGAGATTGGTCGCTGTTGGAGTCGGCTTTCTTGTTTTGGGCGATCGACTTAATTTCGGCTTTGATTTCCATTTCGCGATCGCGGAGTGCCCCAGCCCGATCAAAGTCTTGGGAGCGAACTGCATCATCCTTGTCTTTCAAGACTTGGCGCAATTCTTTATCCAGTTCCTTCGCTGCGGGTGGCAATTGAGAATTGATTAGGCGAACCCGTGAGCCGGCTTCATCAATCAAGTCAATCGCTTTATCCGGCAAGAAGCGATCGGAGATGTAGCGATCGGAGAGCTTGGCGGCTGCATCCAAAGCCTCATCCGAAATTTTGAGTTTGTGGTGCTGTTCATACCGCTCCCGCAGCCCTCGGAGAATTTCGATGGTTTCATCGACGCTCGGTTCACCCACCATCACAGGTTGGAACCGGCGCTCCAGGGCAGCATCCCGTTCGATGTGTTTGCGGTACTCGTCGAGGGTGGTGGCCCCGATACATTGCAACTCGCCTCTCGCCAGCGCGGGTTTGAGGATGTTGGCTGCATCGATCGCCCCTTCAGCGGCCCCGGCCCCAATCAACGTGTGAACTTCGTCGATCACCAGGATGACATTACCCGCCGAGCGGATTTCATCCATGATTTTTTTCAGGCGCTCTTCAAATTCGCCTCGGTATTTCGTACCGGCGACCAAGAGGCCGATGTCTAACGTGACAACCCGCTTTTCTTCGAGAATATCGGGGACATCTTCATTGGCAATGCGCTGGGCCAAGCCTTCGGCGATCGCCGTTTTCCCGACCCCCGGTTCACCAATCAGCACAGGGTTATTCTTCGTCCGCCGACCCAAGATTTGGATCACCCGTTCGATTTCCTTTTGCCGCCCGACAACGGGGTCGAGCTTACCTTCTGCGGCTAACTGCGTCAGGTTCGAGCCAAACTCGTCTAAGGTCGGAGTTTTGGTGCGGCCTTGTGACCCACCCGATGTGACCTCAGCCGTTTCACCCAACATCCGAATCACTTGGGTGCGAACCTTCGAGAGGTCTACGCCAAGATTTTCTAGCACTCTGGCAGCGACGCCTTCGCCTTCGCGAATCAGCCCTAACAACAAGTGCTCAGTTCCAATGTAGTTGTGACCGAGCTGACGAGCCTCTTCGAGAGATAGTTCTAATACTCTCTTTGCTCGGGGCGTGAAGGGAATTTCAACAGCCACGAAGCCAGAGCCTCGACCGATAATTTTTTCAACTTCGATCCGAGCGTCCTTAAGGTTAACCCCCATGGATTTCAGTACTTTGGCTGCAACGCCAGTTCCTTCTCCAATCAGACCCAGAAGAATTTGCTCAGTTCCAACAAAGTTATGCCCCAGTCGGCGAGCTTCCTCCTGGGCAAGCATAATGACCTTGATAGCTTTTTCTGTGAAGCGTTCAAACATGGCGTAATTCCTGTCACCTGCGCGTGCCGGTACTGCTGATTCTAGCACAGTGAAACCGCCCGACTGGTTGGATAGCTCCAGTCGGTCTGATTCGTGATCCCCGTACTTCGTGAAAAATGGCTAAAGCAGGATGACGCGGTGCGGTCACAATCCCAAGGGGAGATTGTCAGTCGAAAATGATCAGGAAGTCAAGCGATAGGGCAAGAATTGGTGGGGGGACGGGGGAGGGGTTTAGCCAGGATAGTGCCAGTGGTGGCTATGGAGGCGATCGCGCAATTGGGTGTGCCAGTCGGCGAGGCGATCGCGAAAATCGGGGTGATGTAGCCCGTTGAACCACAACACGAGGGCATCTTCGCCGTTGTCCTGGTAATAGCGTTTGCGGGTGCCTGCAACCTGAAAGCCAAATTTGGTGTAGAGGGCGATCGCAGCCTGATTGGAAACTCGCACTTCGAGGGTGGCCCGTTCGAGTTGGCGATCGCAGGCGGCAGTGAGTAAGGCAAGTAACATCAACTGGCCCAACCCTTGCCGTTGGTAATTGGGATGGACGGCCAGCAACGTAATGTGGGCTTCTTCTAAAATAGCCCACGCGCAGCCCAGGGCCAGGAGCGGGGGTAGGGAGTTGGCCGTGGCAGGCGAGATTGGCTGGAGAATCAACAGATCACTATTGGGACTGTCAATTTCCCGCAGATAGCCATCGGCGCTCCACATCCCGCCCAGGGCCGCCTCATCCAGGGCCAGGGCCGCTGGTAGTGCGGCCTGGGTTAAGGGTGCTAGAGAAAGATGTGGCACAAACATTGCCCCAAGTCGAAGGATGCACAGCACTCGATTGTAAACTGATATAGTTAGAGACTTGTGCGTTCTTGCCAAAGAAAGGAAACCTGTTGCGCGATGGTATCGACTCCAATCACTGAGGTTAAACAGTCTGGTCAATCGTATTTGCCAGGGGCTGTGACCGATTCAACTTCTCCAAATCAATCCTTGTTCCCACTCACAGCGCAGGTCAATCAACGGGGATGCCTGGAGATTGGCGGTTGTGATGTGACTGATCTCCTGCAAAAGTTTGGTTCGCCTCTATATATATTGGACGAAGTGAGCCTGAGACAGGCGTGTCGTCAATATCGAGAAGCGTTTGCCCAGTTTTATCCGGGGACGGCCCAGGTGATTTATGCCTCAAAAGCCTGGAGTTGTTTAGCGGTTTGCGCGATCGTGGCCTCCGAAGGTTTGGGGCTGGATGTGGTATCCGGCGGGGAACTCCATACGGCGCTGGAAGCTGGGGTTGAACCGCACCAGATTTACTTTCACGGCAACAACAAATCGGTGGCAGAATTGCAGCTTGCTGCCGAAGTGAATTGCACGGTGGTGGTGGATAACATCCTGGAGTTAGAGCATTTGGTGGCGATCGCCCGCGATCGGGGCCAACCCATCCGCATCATGCTGCGCCTCACTCCTGGGATTGAATGTCACACCCACGAATACATTCGCACAGGCCACCTGGATAGTAAATTTGGCTTTGACCCCAATCAACTGGATACGGTGTTTCAGCGCCTCAGCCAAGAGCCGGGGCTAAACTGCATTGGGCTTCATGCTCATATCGGTTCCCAAATTTTTGAACTCCAGCCCCACCAAGATTTGGGGGGCGTCATGGTGCAATGGTTGACCAAAGCCAGCCAATATAATTTGACCATTCAAGAACTCAACGTCGGGGGCGGTCTGGGCATTTGCTATACCGAAAATGACGATCCACCGAGCATTGAGGCGTGGGTCAAAGTCGTGGCCCAATCCCTGGCGCAAGCCTGCGAGGCGAACCAAATTCCCTACCCCAAAGTGCTGTGTGAACCGGGGCGATCGCTCATTGGTCACGCCTGCGTCACCGCCTACACCGTGGGGAGCCAAAAGATCATTCCCGATATTCGCACCTACCTCTCTGTGGATGGTGGGATGTCAGACAATCCCCGGCCCATCACCTATCAGTCAGTCTATCGGGCGGTGATTGCCAACCGGATGACCGCCCCCCTGACTGAAACTGTGACGATTGCCGGCAAACACTGTGAATCGGGCGATGTGCTGATCAAAGATGCTGCCCTCCCTGTGAGCGAACCGGGAGATACCCTCGTCATCCCGGCAACGGGCGCATACAATTACAGCATGTCCTCTAACTACAATCGCATTCCCCGACCTGCCGCTGTGTTAGTCAATGCTGGAGAAGCTAACTTAATTCTCCAACGCGAAACATACAGTGATTTGATTCGCCAAGATCGATTACCAGAGCGGTTGCGTTCCACCCCGGATGCAGATCGATAACAGTTACGGCATGGCTGCGATCGCGGCTAGACACACAGGCACAGGATTCAATCAACCAAATCAATGGGAGATCTTTGGACGCAATGGCTGGTCAATCCTAGCTGGATGACATTCCTGTGCTTTTTGGCTCAAAATCCGGTTTCCCGTTTTTTACCTGCCAATTTGGCCGACACGGTTTGGTCGCTAGTTGACATTGGCTTCGTCGTCATCCTCACCTATATGATGCTTGTCGTCATCGGTGAGCGCAAAACCTTGTGGATGGTGCGCGGCTTCATCATTTTGATGTTGGCCGCTGCCATCAGTAATCGTGTTGAACTACGCCTATTGAGCTTTGTGCTGAACAACCTGGTTGTAGGTTCAGCCGTTGCAATGGCCTTCATCCTGCAATCAGAGTTTCGCCGCTTTTTAGAGCAACTGGGGCGGGGCCAAATTTTGCAACTCATTCAGCCCTACCAGCGCAGTGCGCACAAATCCTCCAACACGGTCGATGAAATTGTCGATGCGGTGAAAGAACTATCGCAAAACCGCACTGGGGCCTTGATGATCATTGAGACGGGCAGCCCCATTGATGAGCGAGATTTTTCGGTGCCGGGGGTGCGCCTGAATGCGGAAGTCTCGAAAGAATTACTGCAAACGATTTTTCAGACCAGTACCCTGCTACACGATGGGGCCGTGCTCATTCGGGATACACGGGTGATTGCGGCGGGGGTGATTTTGCCTCTGTCTGAGCGGACGGCGTCTCGCCAGTTGGGGACGCGGCACCGGGCGGCAATGGGCATTACAGAACGAGTGGAAAATTGCATCTGCGTCGTGGTTTCTGAGGAAACTGGGTCGATTTCAATGGCTGAGCGCGGTGGCTTAAATCGGCCTTTAACGAGCAGTAAACTAAAGGAACTATTGGAACAGCGGTTGTCTCCGGCTGCCGATCGCGAAACGGGCACTCCCACCTTCAGAGGTCTGCGCCGTCGGTTTACTGCACAAGCTGGAACACTATTGGAGCGATTAACAAGGCATCAAAAACATAAAAGTTAAGTGAAGACTCACCTGTTTTTAGAGCCAAACCTTTGTCCACTAGTGTTCACTGATCATGAAGGGCCAATCACCATCTGGAGAAGGAATGACTGCACACTCACTTGTTTTGCAAGATTTGCCTACAGATCTTCAGCGAGAACGTCTCCCAAAACACGTTGCTGTCATTATGGACGGGAATGGTCGTTGGGCCAAACGGCGGGGCCAGCCACGCATTATGGGCCATCGACGGGGGGTGGATGTGCTCAAGGATCTGTTGCGGTGCTGTCGGGATTGGGGAATCGAAGCCCTGACGGCGTATGCGTTTTCGACGGAGAACTGGGGTCGCCCACTGGAAGAGGTGGAATTCCTGATGATGTTGTTTGAGCGGGTGCTCCGGCAGGAATTGCGGGAAATGATGGCCGAAAATGTTCGCATTCGCTTTGTGGGTAACTTGGCGGCGTTACCGCGATCGCTCCAGGCAGAAATTGCGCGGGCGGTGGAACAAACGGCAACGAATCAGGGCATTCAGTTCACCGTAGCGACGAATTACGGGGGGCGGCAGGAGATTTTACAAGCCTGTCAGGCGATCGCCCAAAAAGTGCAGGATGGGGTGCTGACCCCTGACCAGATTGATGAAGCCACGTTCAGCCAGCATTTGTATACCAATGGGATTTGTGACCCGGATTTGCTGATTCGGACGAGCGGCGAAATGCGGATCAGCAATTTTCTCCTCTGGCAAATGGCCTACAGCGAAATTTATGTGACGGATACGCTGTGGCCTGATTTTGATCGGCAGGAATTCCATCAGGCGCTACAAAATTATCAACAACGCGATCGCCGATTTGGCAAAGTTTCTGTCTAGACTCATGGGGCTCCATCCCGCGATCGCCACGGACTGGGGCGGAGCTATGGCCCAGCAAAAATTGCATCTTCAACATCTCGGCGACTGAGGGAGTATTTGAACGATCGCTGCACTTCGCGATCGCCATCTCCAAACCCAAAATACCGCACGGTGAGTTGGTCAGCATCCAGCCACAATTCAGCTTTCCAGGTGGTGCGGGCTAAGGTCCAGCAGTGCAGTTCTGCCTCGTCTTGTTGGCAGCCGTGGTCAAGCAACCACTGTTCAATTTCGGGCAGGGGGTGGTTGTATAGGGGGGTTTCAGCCGGAGGAAGTGTCATGGAGTCAAACCAGTGCAAGAACAATCAAGAATAATCGGAAACTGGAACGAACGGTAGACTGCGCCAGCGTGCTAACTATTGTCTACAAGGCCATACCGCTAAGGGCGATCGCCCAATCTCCGTTGGGGCGGATCCTGTGGCCAGGGTTGGCTCAGCAAGGGGACGGCTCGGTTTAGGGAGAACTGGGGCTCGCTGGCGTCTGGATTCCCGGTGGGGTAGCCGCTGCCGACTGGGTAAGGGTGATGGCTGGCGGAGAACCGGAATACGGCGAGGTGGCCGCATTGCCCAACAGGGTTTCGCTCCGCGTCAGGCCGACGGCGATCGCCAAAAACAGACAGCCAACAAACGTAACCCCCAGAATAAAGAGCGCAAACAACTCACCCGGCGAAAGGGGGCGGTCAGTTGGATCAAGATAGGCCGAAGATGTGTAGGTCGTTTTGGGGGGAAAGCGGTTTATCCCAGGCAGGGTCTGCACAACGGGAACGGAGGAGTAGCCAATTTTGAGGTTGTACGCCGTGCGACGCTCTGGGTTGCTCAAAGTCCCATAGGCTTCGTTGAGCTGCTGAAATTTGGCGGTCGCGATCGCGGCTGGCAGGGTAGTGGTGTCTGGATGGTAGAGCTTGCTCAAGTCACGATAGGCTTGGCGAATTTCCCGCAGGGAGGCGGATGGATGCACCCCTAACAAGCCGTAATAACTGTCAGATAGCACCTTTCGATGCAGTTCCCGCCCAGACCGACCAGACCAATAGTTTGATGTTGCCTGCTCTTGCCCCACGCCAGCCTCACTTTCGTTAGACGTTGAATGAACAAGGTTTACTGTTGAACTATTCTAACTGTCTGACGGAAATTGTTTTTGCCTTCCTGGGGTTAACGGGGGGCAAATATGGGTGAAATTTGACGATCGCCCCGGCTGCTCCCCCAGATGCCAGCCAGCAAAACCCAGCCCAGAATGTTGATTCGGGCATCAAACAAGGTCACGTCGAAACCATTGAAAAGGGTGTTGCACAAAAAGGTGAGGATAAAAATAAAGCGAATCGTGCGATCGCCCGTGGGACTGGCAGAGAACAGCGCTTGACTGCCGGAAGCTACGACCCACCCCACTAAGCCCACCAGACCTAGCGTTGCGGGGATGCCCGTTTCACACAACAGCATAAAGCCGAGATTGTGGGGATGGCCCAGAAGAAATTGCGTTTTGGCCTGGTATAAGGGCGAAAAATTGCGGAGTCCCCAGCCAAGCCAGGGGCGTTCTTGGGTCAAGTGCCATGCAAATTGCCATTGGGTGAGCCGGAGGGTGGGCACCGGGCGATCGGGATAGAGTTGGTCTGTCAGCCGTGCCCAAAAAAAGGCAGGAACAATGAACCGGAGCCAGGTTTGGAGGGGGAGGGGGGCAAAGGCTGCACCTAACACGATGCCCACGACCAGCCCGACGGCAGCCACTAACCAGCGCCAGCCCAGATAGAGCGCGTAGGCCAAGCCCGCGATCGCTGCGATTCCCCAAGCATTCCGCGAGTTGGTGAAAATCAGCGCGATCGCATTCAAACCAACAACGAGTGTTAACCCACCGAGGGGCCACCAAACTGCCGGGTCAAGCTTCCGCCAAGATTTCCAGTGGCCCAGTTGGGTCAGCTTTTCCAGCCACAGGCCCAGGGCGATCGCCAGGGTCATCACCAGATAATTCGCCAGGATATTGGCATACCCAAAGGTGGCGGCCATCCGACCGGGGGGGGTTCCCTTAAAGTCAATCACCCAATCAATCACGACCCACAACACGCGAATGTGGAGCACCTGCTGCCAACCCAGCCACAGCCCGACCATTTGGGCCAGCCCGATCACCGTAACCGGCACCGATCCCAGAACAATCAGCCAGGCCAGTTGGCGCAATTCCACGGGCGATCGCACCAGTAAGCTAAAGGCTGCAAATACCCAAAAATAGGGAATAAAGTTAAACAAGCCGAGATAGGCATCGGGCGGGGAATGGGCCGCGATCGCACTCAGCAGTAGCAGGCCACTCAGCGCCAGCCACCCCCGGTTGATCGGTTGCGCCGCAATGGGCCGAAATTTCGCCCAGAGCAAAATCAGGCTGATGAGCAGCACACTGACCCCGCCCAGCAACATACTCAGCGGTAAGACTAAAATGGCCCACTGCGCCCAACTCCAGAGCGATCGCAACGTCGGGTCGGGATGCGGTTGTAACGGGAGGTACGCGCGTAACCAACGGCGGATCTCAGCGGCCTTAGGCAAATTCAAAGCACTCCGCTCGGGTGAGGCGAATTTGCGCCAAAGCATAAATGGTGGGGATGATCCGGGCATAATTCGTGGACACTGCCCGCCACCCTAAATCGGCAAAGAACCAGGCCCACAGGGCTGGCCCCACACAGGCGAATACCCCCCGAGCCACGCTGTATCGGGCGGTCGCCATAGCCATGCCGCGCCGCGCCGTTTGCATCGCGATGTGATGGGGTAACTGAGCCGCGATCGCCCCACCCATTACCGCGGCTTGTTGGGCTAGTTGATAGCGAGCCACCTGCACCGCAAACTGGCGGGCAATCAATTGCATCACCATAGGCCGCACCACAGAAGTCATGGCAAGGGCGGTTCCCCCTTTGAGGATGAGCCGCATGGGATCTTGTTGGACGGCGGTCGGCAACTGGGGTAAAAGCTGCGATCGCGTCAATGTATGTTTGAGTTCCACCGCAAAGGTATCCCGCTCTGCCCGTGGCAATTGTTTCAGGGCTCGTCCCAAAAGTTCGAGAAACACCTCTGATTCCAGGTCTACCGTTGTCATGGACTTTTTGTACGGTAGTTTTAAATAGCGACAAACTTGAATCAACACCTGGCGATAACTGAGTTGCTTCGTTTTGCCACTCAACACCGTCATGCCATCTGCCGCCAAAAACCGGAAGCGTTCTTCCAACTCTAGGAGCCACTCATCCCGTTCTTTGCTTTGCACTTCTGCCGGATCCGGTGTGCGCCAATAATCAATGGGATTAAACTTGCGACAAAACAGAATTTCCGTCAAATCCTGCAACTCTTCTTCCGTTGCCAGATCCAAAGCCATTCTTAGCTCATCCACATTAATGCACTGCCTCCCACAGATAACCTGCATTGGAATATTCTACTAAATGGCACCCAGCGTGTACTTATCCCTGCAAACAACTCACGAAAACCGCGAGCAATACAATGGAAACTATGGAAATTGAACGCATTACTCTCCTCTCCAGCCGCGAAATCGAAAAGATGCGTCGTGCAGGACATTTGGCCGCCCAACTGTTGCATCATTTAGGAACGTTGGTGCAACCGGGGATTAGCACCTGGGAGCTAGACGAAGAGGCGGAACGCTGGACTCAAGCCCACGGCGCGAAAAGCGCTCCCCTAGGTTACAAAGGCTATCCCAAGTCAATTTGTACCAGTTTGAATGAAGTGATTTGTCATGGCATTCCCCATCGCAAACAGATTTTGAAAGATGGCGATATCCTTAATATTGATGTCACGTTAATCGTGGATGGCTACCACGGCGATACGTCCAAAATGTTCTTTGTGGGAGAGCCGTCGCCCGTGGCCAAAAAGCTAGTGGATGTGACGGAAGAATGCCGCCGCCGGGGAATTGCCGTGGTCAAAGAAGGGGCCAGAATTGGGGATATCGGGGCGGCGATTCAGGAATATGCCGAAGCGGCAGGATTTTCTGTTGTGCGGGATTTTGTCGGCCACGGCATCAGTAATGTGTTTCATACTGCGCCCCAAATTCCCCATTACGGCAAGCGGGGCACGGGCAAAAAACTCCGGGCGGGGATGGTATTTACGATTGAGCCGATGATTAATGAAGGCACTTACGAAGTGGAGATGCTGGATGATGGCTGGACGGCAGTCACGCGCGATCGCAAACTGTCGGCCCAGTGTGAACACACGATTGTCGTCACGAAAGACGGTTACGAAATCTTGACCCCTTACCCCGAAGACCATTGACGCTTAACTCAGACCCGCAAACCCTCGCCACCTTGGCTACAACGCCGCGACTGGCGCAACAGTTGCAATTTATTGTCGAAATTGACCAACTCAAAGGGATATTACGGCAAACGTTGTTAACCGATGCTTCCCGTCGAGAAAACAGCGCCGAACATTCCTGGCATATTGCGATGATGGCGATTGTCCTGGCGGAATATGCGCCCCCTGGGGTTGAGATTGGCCATGTCATCAAACTGCTGCTGGTGCATGATTTGGTCGAAATCGACGCGGGAGATACCTTTTGCTACGACGTGCACCATAACCAAAGTAAAGCCGACCGGGAGCAACAAGCCGCCGATCGCATTTTTGGTCTGCTGCCCCCAACGCAAACGGTGGAACTCCGGGCTTTGTGGGAGGAGTTTGAAGCCCAGGAAACCCCTGCGGCTCAATTTGCCGCCGCCCTCGATCGCCTCCAGCCTATGCTAAACAATTGGCAAACCGAGGGTGGAACGTGGAAACAGCACGGCATTAGCCACGATCGCGCCTTACACCGAGCTAGCCCAATCGCCGTGGGTGCCCCGCCCCTGTGGCCATTTATCCAAAACTTGTTAGCAGATGCCGTCGCCCAAGGGTATTTGCAGCCCGCCCAACTCCCCCAAACGCCACCACAGTAGCAATCACCAATGACTAATGACCAATGACTAATGACCAATGACTAATGACCAATGACTAATGACCAATGACTAATGACCAATGAC
>ERZ1066135.673-NODE-673-length-16302-cov-8.143719_pt1 | contig 16302 bp, 16 predicted proteins | sample MGYA00382782_ERZ1066135 | MGnify/ENA primary metagenome ERZ1066135 (study PRJEB33369, sample SAMEA5778365) | biofilm metagenome | biome: Industrial cooling water; feature: Water cooling tower basin; material: Biofilm | place: United Arab Emirates | collected...
CGGCCGGCTCACCGCGCGCAACCGCGACGACGGCGTGGCCGGCGCGGTCTTCAGCATCCGGCTCGACAGCGAGCCGCCGGAAGCGGCCTGAGCCGCGCGGGGGACACCGAGCACGGCGCCCGCCGCGGCCGCTACTCGATCAGGTCGAAGCCCTGCGACTCGACCTGCGCGAAGGCGCGCAGGAAGCCGGCCGCGGCGCGGTAGAAATCGGCGCGCGGATGGGCCTCGATCTCGCCGGCCAGCGTCTCGGCCCAGGGCTGCAGGTGGACGCGGAAGAAGCGCCGCTGCTGCGCCAGGTTGCAGATCGCCGCATCGTCGCCGGCGATCAGGAAACGCATGACCTCGCACAGGCTGGCCAGGTGGTCCTCGGTCTCGCGGAGGCCCTCGGCACGCTCCAGGCCGAGCGCGGCGAGGTCGTGGCGCAGCTCGACCAGCGGCTTGTCGTTCACGGCCCCGGCCAGGTGGTAGGAGCCGTAGAGAAAGATCTCCGGCTTGCCGATGCCCTGGAACAGCGCGTCGTACTCGGCGGCCACGTCCTCGCGCGACAGCCGGCGCGCGGCGGCGACCAGCTCGCGCCAGGGCTCCTCGAGAAAGCCGCCGGCCGCCGGTGCTTCGGTCGGCGCGACGCGCAGCTGCTCGTACAGCTCGGCGCCCGGCGCGCCGACGAACAGGTGGGCCAGCACGCCGTAGACCTCGGCGCGGGCGAGCTCCTCGCCGTCGTCGGGCGTGCTGAACTGCATCGCTTGGGCGTTCATAGATCGGTGATCTTCACTTCGTTCGGGTTGGTGTGGAGGTCGATCACGCGGCAGTCGCCGCACATCTTGAGGCGCTCGTAGGCTGCGCCCTGGAACATCGAGTGGCCGGCCAGCTTGGCGAGCATGCCCTCGATCGCCTTGACGGTGCCGAAGGGCTTGCCGCACTTCACGCAGGCCCACGGCGGCACCTCGTGCAGCACGCGCGGCTGCTTGCGCGCCTTGCCGGCATCGAGCAGCCACAGCCGCGGCTCGAGCGCCAGCGCGCCTTCGGGGCAGGTGACGACGCACAGGCCGCACTGCACGCAGTTCTTCTCGGTGAACTTCAGCTGCGGGCGCTCGGGGTTGTCGCCGAGGGCGCTCTCGGGGCAGGCGCCGACGCAGCTCAGGCACATCGTGCACTTGTCGGTGTCGATCGCCAGGCTGCCGAAGGGCGAAGCCGAGCCGCGCAGCGGGTTGGGCCGCGACGGCAGCGCGATCACCTCGGCGGCCTGCGGCGCCTGCGCGAGCAGGTGGTCGATCGCCAGCTCCAGCGTCGCGCGCTTGTCGGCCTGGACGGCGAAGGCGGCCGGCTGCGCGACGCCCGCGGCGGGCGCCTCGCGCAGCGCGGCGTCGAGCGCCGCCTCGTCGTGCGCCTCGATCAGCCGCAGGTGCGTGCCGGTGTAGCCCAGGCCGGCGAGGATCGCCCGGCCGACCGCCATCTGCGCGGCGAGCGCGGCGCGGTAGTCGGGCGCCTCCTCGTCGGTCGTCAGCACCCAGACCTGCGAGGCGCCCTGCGCGATCGCGGCCAGCCACAGGTCCAGGCCGACCGAGGCGGTGTGCCACAGGTCGACCGGGATCACGCGCGCCGGCAGGCCGCGTAAAGGTTCGCCCGCGCGCGCCGGCAGCCCGCGCAGCGGCACGGCGTTCGGCGCCGGCGCCAGACCCGGCACGGCCTTGCCGCGCGTGCGGGCGGCGCGGCCGAGCGCCTCGATCAGCCGCACGCCGGCGCCGCGGCTGTGCAGCAGCAGCGCCGCATCGCGGCCACCGGCGGCGCGGTAGGTCTGCAGCAGCGTGCGCAACCTGTGGCCCTGGTGCGCCGGCGTCGGCGTGGCGTAGCTCAGCGCGCCGCTCGGGCAGACGGTGGTGCAGGCGCCGCAGCCGACGCACAGGTTGGGGTTGACGGCGATGCCGCCCTTCTCGGGGCCGTCCTGCGTCGCGAGGCTGCGGACGGCACGCGCCGAGCAGACGTCGATGCAGGCGGTGCAGCCTTCGCGCTCGTTGCGGCTGTGCGCGCAGAGCTTGTGCTTGTAGCTGAAGAACTTGGGCTTCTCGAACTCGCCGACCAGCTCGCGCAGCTTCAGCACCGCGTCGACCAGGGCCGCGTCGTCGCCGGCATGGAAGTAGCCCTGAGGCGGCTGGTGGCCGCCGATCAGCGGCTCGGCCGACAGGTCGAGCACCAGGTCGACGCGCTCGCCGGCCTCCTGCGGCGCGCGCTGGAAGTCGATCGCGCCGGCGGCGTCGCAGACCTTCACGCAGTCGCGGTGGCCCTGGCAGCGCGCCAGGTCGATCTGCCAGCTGAAGTCGATCGCGCCCTCGGGGCAGGCGTCGACGCAGGCGTTGCAGCGCGTGCACAGGTCGAGGTCGATCGGGTTGGCGCTCTCCCACGCCACGTCGAAGGCACCGAGCCAGCCTTCGAGTCGGGTCACGCGGCCGGCCGACACCTGGAGCTCGCGCGACTGCGGCAGCGTGCCGCCGGGCCGGGTCAGCAGCAGCGAGACGTCGAGCTTGTCGGCGAGCATCGCAGCGGCGCGCTGCGCGGCGTCGGCCACGCCGATCACCAGGCAGCGCCCCGCGGAACGGTAGGTGACGGTCGGCACCGGGTCGGGGTCGGGCAGCTGCGCCGCGGCGATCAGCGCGGCGATCTTCGGCAGCACCGCGGCCGGCCGGGCCTGCGCCTCGGCGCCCCAGCCCGCGGCTTCGCGCAGGTTGACGAAGCGGATCGGCCGCTCCTGCAGGCCCGGCGCGCCCTCGGTCTCGTCGTTGAGTTCGAGGAAGAGCCGCTGCTCCTGCGTGCAGCCGACCAGCAGGTCCTCGCCCGACTTGGCGGCACGCTGGAAGGCCGCCGCCTCGCGGCGGCACAGCAGCGTGTGGACGGTGTCGAGGCCGTCAGCGGCCTTCGGGCCCAGCGCCTTCTTCAGGGCCGGGCCGTCCAGCGGCATCGTCTGGTTGCAGTTGCAGATCAGGGTCTTCATCGTCGGTCTGGGGCACGGCCTCGGCCGCGGGGGCGGCTTGCGGTTCTGCGTCCTGGTCGGGGATGGTGCCTGCGGCGGGCGCCGCTTGGGCCTGGGGCTTGTCCTCGTCCGCGTCGGCGAACAGGCCGAGCGAGCGCGACTGGTTCAGGCCGCGCAGCATCGCGGCCGGGATCGGGTCGGGCAGGCTGTAGTCGTCGATGTAGATGTCGAGCCCGTCCATGATGTTGAAGTGCGGGTCGGCGAACAGCTTGCGCATCGCGGCCCGCTTGACGGCCTCGTCGACGCCGCGGGCGACGAAGCGCGAGACCTCGTCGCCGGGCGCCAGCGCGGCCACGTCGTCGAGCGTCGGCGGTGGGGCCTCGGCGGCGGGCGGCGGCACGGCCTGCGGCGCCGGCACCGCCGCAGCAGCCTCGGCGACGGCGGGCTGCACGGCCGGTGTCTCGGGCGGCACGCCGCCCTCCTGCTGCCCGACCTTGCGGCGCGACCAGCGCGCGAAGAAGCCGTCGGCGTCGTTCATGTCGATCCCCCGGCCAGCGGGTGCGCCGGCCGGTCCGCCGAGGCGACGCGCGCCGGCTCGGGGCGGCCCGGCGCTCGGCTGACGCTCACCGCCGATCCTCCGGCCGCTGGAACGAGGCCGGGCGCTTGCGCTGCTTGGGCTCGGGCTGGTAGTGCGCGTCGGTCCAGGCCTGCAGCCAGGCCGCCAGCTCGTCCGGCAGCGGCAGGTTGTCGACGCGCTCCTGCGCGTCGAGCCAGCGGCCGGCCTCGTTGTAGGACACGCTGACGAGCTCGGGCCAGGCGCGCGAGGGGTCGGCATCGTCGATGCGCCACATCACGAACCACACCGGCTTGCCGGACGTGAGGTTGAGGTGGTAACCCTCGCCCTCGTCGGCGAACAGCTCGAGCCGCAGGCCCGGATGGAGCCAGCTCGCGACCTTGCCGTCGTCGCGCAGCAGCCGCGGCGCATGGCCGAAGCCGCCCTCGTCGGGCAGCACCTCGGCGACGCGGAAGCGCCAGTCCTCCCAGCGGTTCGGGGCCTTCTCGCGCTCGATCACGACCGCAAGGGTCAGCGCGGGTCGCAGCACCGGACGCTCGGGGCTGCTCATGGCCTGCGCCTCAGGTGTTCTTGGAGATGCTGATCGTCGGGAACTTGGCCGAATAGTCCTTGGCCTTCTCGGCGATCTTGACCGCGATGCGGCGCGCCACGGTCTTGTACAGCGCGGCGATCTCGCCGTCGGGCTCGCTCACCACCGTGGGCCGGCCGGCGTCGGCCTGCTCGCGGATGCCCATGCTCAGCGGCAGGCCGCCGAGGTAGTCGACGCCGTACTCGGCGCTCATCTTGCGGCCGCCGTCGGCGCCGAAGATGTGCTCGGCATGGCCGCACTGCGAGCAGACGTGCACCGCCATGTTCTCGACGATGCCGAGGATCGGCACGCCGACCTTCTCGAACATCTTCAGGCCCTTCTTGGCGTCGAGCAGGGCGATGTCCTGCGGCGTCGTGACGATCACCGCGCCGGTCAGCGGCACCTTCTGCGACAGCGTCAGCTGGATGTCGCCGGTGCCGGGCGGCATGTCGACGATGAGGTAGTCGAGGTCGCGCCAGTTGGTCTGCTTGAGCATCTGCTCGAGCGCCTGGGTGGCCATCGGGCCGCGCCAGATCATCGGGTTGTCGGCCTCGACCAGGAAGCCGATCGACATGACCTGCACGCCGTAGTTCTCGAGCGGCTCCATGGTCTGGCCGTCGGCGCTTTCCGGGCGGCCCTCGATGCCCAGCATCATCGGCTGGCTGGGGCCGTAGATGTCGGCGTCGAGCACGCCGACCGAGGCGCCTTCGGCGGCCAGCGCCAGCGCCAGGTTCACCGCGGTGGTGCTCTTGCCGACGCCACCTTTGCCCGAGGCCACCGCGACGATGTTCTTCACCCGCGGCAGCAGCTGCACGCCGCGCTGCACCGCGTGGGCGATGACCTTGGTGGCGAGGTTGACGCTGACGTTCTCCACGCCAGGCACGCCGCGCACTGCGGCGATCAGCGCCTTGCGCAGCGCCGGGATCTGGCTCTTGGCCGGGTAGCCCAGCTCGACGTCGAAGGCCACGTCGCCGCCTTCGACGCGCAGGTTGCGGATCTGGCGGGTGGCGACGAAATCGCGCCCGGTGTTGGGATCGACGACGCTCTTGAGCGCGTCGAGCACGGCGGCGTCGGTCGGAGCGGAAGACAGGGACATGGAAACCTATGCAAAGCGGTGCAGACCAGCCGGTGAGTCTAGCCGACGGCCCCGCCCGCGCCGGCTTAAGGGGCGGCCGCGGGCGGCTTCGGCAGCGCCAGGCGGAACACCGCGCCGCGGCCTGGCCGGGGCGGCTCCAGCGTGATCGCGCCGCCCATCTGCTCGGCCAGCGCGCGGCTGATCGCCAGCCCCAGGCCGGTGCCGCCGCGCCGGCGGGTCGGCAGGTCGTCGGCCTGGGCGAAGGGCTCGAACAGCCGCTCGACGAAGGCCGGCGGCACGCCCGGACCGCGGTCGGCGACCAGATCGACCGGCTCCGGCGTCACGCGCAGCTCGCGCGCGCGCAGCTTCTCGAAATCGAGGATGTCGTCGACCAGCGCGACGAGGCGCTCGCTGTCGGCGTGCGCCAGACCGACGAGCCGCTCGACCGGCGGGTCGAGCGCGCCGACTCGCCGTCGGCCAGCATCGGGCCCGACACCTACAATCGCCGTCAGAAATTCCACCACGGCCACGCGCCTGTCCCATGCCGCGCCAGCTGTTCGTCACCACCGCCCTGCCCTACGCCAACGCGCCCTTCCACGTCGGGCACATGATGGAGTACATCCAGGCCGACATCTGGGTGCGCTTCCAGCGGATGCAGGGCCACGAGGTGCACTTCGTCTGCGCCGACGACGCGCACGGCGCGCCGATCATGATCGCCGCCGAGAAGGCCGGCAAGACGCCGCAGCAGTTCGTCGCCGACATCGCGGCCGGCCGCAGGCAGTACCTCGACGGCTTCCACATCGGCTTCGACCACTGGCACTCGACCGACGGCCCCGAGAACCACGCGCTGGCCCAGGACGTCTACCGCGCGCTGCGCAGGAACGGCCTGATCTTCACGCGCGACATCGAGCAGTTCTTCGACCCGGTCAAGCAGATGTTCCTGCCGGACCGCTACGTCAAGGGCGAGTGCCCCAAGTGCGGCGCGAAGGACCAGTACGGCGACAACTGCGAGGTCTGCGGCGCCGTTTACGCGCCGACCGAGCTGAAGAACCCCTACTCGGCGCTGAGCGGCGCGACGCCGGTCATGAAGACCAGCGAGCACCATTTCTTCCAGCTCAGCTCGCAGCGCTGCGTCGAGTTCCTGAAGGGCTGGACGCAGACCCCCGGCCGGCTGCAGCCCGAGGTGCTGAACAAGATCAGCGAGTGGTTCACCACCGACGAGCAGGGCCACGGCGGCCTGGCCGACTGGGACATCAGCCGCGACGCGCCCTACTTCGGCATCGAGATCCCCGACGCGCCGGGCAAGTACTTCTACGTCTGGCTCGACGCGCCGATCGGCTACCTGGCCTCGCTGAAGGCCTACTTCGCGAAGACCGGCCGTGACTTCGACGCCTTCCTGGCCGACCCGAAGACCGAGCAGGTGCACTTCATCGGCAAGGACATCGTCTACTTCCACACGCTGTTCTGGCCGGCGATGCTGCACTTCAGCGAGCGCCGCACGCCGGACCACATCTTCGTGCACGGCTTCATCACCGTCAGCGGCGAGAAGATGAGCAAGAGCCGCGGCACCGGCATCTCGCCGCTGAAGTACCTGGAGCTCGGCATGAACGCCGAGTGGCTGAGGTACTACATCGCGGCCAAGCTCAACGGGCGGGTCGAGGACGTCGACTTCAACCCCGACGACTTCGTCGCGCGGGTCAACAGCGATCTGGTCGGCAAGTACATCAACATCGCCAGCCGCGCGGCCGGCTTCATCGCCAAGCGCTTCGACGGCCGGCTGAGCGCCGACCTCGGCGCCGAGAGCCGCGCGCTGCTGGCCGGGCTGCAGCAGGCGGCCGACACGGTCGCGGCGCTGTACGACGAGCGCGAGTACGGCAAGGCGCTGCGCGAGACGATGGCGCTGGCCGACCGCGTCAACGAATACGTCGACTCCAACAAGCCCTGGGAGCTGGCCAAGCAGCAGGGTGCCGACGCGCGGCTGCAGGAGGTCTGCAGCACCTGCATCGAGGCCTTCCGGCTGCTCACGATCTACCTGAAGCCGGTGCTGCCGGCACTCGCCGCGCAGGTCGAGGCCTTCCTGAAGCTCGGGCCGCTGCGCTTCGCCGACGCCTCGAGCCTGCTCGGCGCGCACGGCATCGGCGCCTACACGCACCTGATGCAGCGGGTCGATCCGAAGCTCCTCGACGCGCTGTTCGAGCCCCCGCCGGTCGAGACCCCCAAGCCCGGCGGCGAGGATCTCGCGCCGACGATCACGATCGACGACTTCGCCAAGGTCGACCTGCGGCTCGCGAAGATCGTCGACGCCGCGCTGGTCGAGGGCAGCAGCAAGCTGCTGCGGCTGACGCTCGACGCCGGCGAGGGCCGCCACCGCACCGTGTTCAGCGGCATCCAGTCGGCCTTCAAGCCCGAAGACGTGATCGGCAAGCTGACGGTGCTGGTCGCCAACCTCGCGCCGCGCAAGATGAAGTTCGGCCTCAGCGAGGGCATGGTGCTGGCCGCCTCGCATGCCGACGAGAAGGCGCGGCCGGGTCTCTACCTGCTCGAGCCCACGCCCGGCGCCATGCCGGGCCTGCGGGTCCGCTGACGCGCCGCGCTCAGCGCCAGAACGGCTCGGCCCGGCGCCAGCGCCTGAGCGCGGCGTCGGCTGCGGCAAGCGCCTCCGCGCGCCGCGCCGCCAGCCAGCCGACCGCGAACCATGCCCGCGGCTCCTGCTCGGCCAGCGGCCGGTAGGCGGCCAGCGCGACGCAGAGGTCGTTGAACTCGCCGAGCCGGTCCTGCGCCTCACCGAGCCGCGCCAGGTAGGCCTTGACCGACTCCTTGGGGAACAGGCCGGCGCTGAAGTCGACCGCGTAGCGCAGCCGCTTGAGCCGCTTGCGCAGGCGGTGGCGGGCCTCGTCGTCGAGCGCGCCGAAGTGCCTGGCGTCCTTGCGCAGCCGCGCATGCCAGTCGCCCAGCCGCTGCGCCGCGAGCTCGCGCAGCGCCGGCGTCGGCTCGGCCGCCGCCTCGTCGGCCGGCGCGGCGGGCTCGAGCCTCGCGGCGATCAGGTCGAGCAGCACCTGCCCCTGGGCGGCACGGTCGGCATCGCTCCAGTCCGCCGCGGCGGCGGCCGGCGACGCCGGCAGCGCCGGCTCGCCACAGGCGGCCAGCGCGGCGTCGATCGCCGCCTGCGGGCCGAGCGCGAGCACGTCGCGGTCGCGCAGCGCGCCGAGCCGGCGGAACAGCGCCGCGGCCGCCTCGCCGGAGGGCAGCGCCGGCAGGCCCGGCCAGCCCTCGACGAAGCGCCCGGCCGAGCGCAGCCGCCGCAGCGCGACGCGCAACTGGTGCACCGCGTCGGCCGCGGGGCCGCCGGCGGCGAACTCACTCCAGTTCGGCAGGGCCTGCGCGAGGATGTTCTCCAGCAGCGCCTGCCAGGCCGTGGCAGGTGTCATCGCCTTGCGCCAGCGCAGCGGCACGGCCTTGACCGGCGGCACCCGATCGCCCGGCCCGAGGCCGCGCGCGAGCCGGTCGCCGCGCTCGGCCTTGCTGCGGCTGTCGATCCACAGGCCGTGGCGCGCCGACCAGCGCGCAGCGACCTCGGTCACGGCCAGCGGCGAACCGCCGACGAGCTCGACCTCGAGCTCGCAGACCGGCCAGCGCCGCAGCGTGCCATCCGCGCCCTGCGCGACGATCTCGCCGCGGTCGAAGGCCAGCTCGACGCTGCCGCGGCGGCTGCGCGCGCGGCGCGTGCGGCGCCAGATGTCGGTGCGGTAGAGCGCCACGAGCGCCATGCCCGGCTCCAGCAGGGCCGCCAGCAGCTCGCCCGGCGGCGAGCCGGCATGCAGCGCGAGGTCCGGCTCCGGCGCCTGCCCGGCCGGCAGCGCCCGCACGACGTTGTGCTCGCCGCGCGCCACGCCGTGGGCCGAGCCGGTCTTGAGTGTCTGCACCCAGCGCCGGCCCTCCTTGCGCAGCCGCAGCGCGCAGCCGGCCGCCGCGAGGCGGCGGTCCGGCGTGTCGAAATAGAGCGCCTGCAGCCGCACCCGGCGCGACGCGCTGCCCGCGGCCACCTCGCGCTCGACGGCGGCTCGCGCCGCGGCCGGCACCTGCAGCTTGATCTCGATCTCGGTCATCGAAACGATCATGGCATGCACAGCCGCAAGTCATCTACCGTGCCGGGCGCCGAGGTGGCCCGCCGGCCCCGGGGCCTAAAATTGCGGTTTTCGCTCCGCGGCCGCGCCATGCCCCTGTTCTGGAAGCCCTACCGCTCCGACGTCACCGACTTCATCGCGACGCTGAAGCAGCGCGACCCGCAGCTCGAGGAGAAGCAGCGCCAGGGCCGCGCCCTGCTCTGGGACCGCCCGCAGGACCGCGAGGCCGCCGCCGAGGCGCGCGAGGCCCGCGTGCCGCAGCAGCCCTACGTCTACCAGACCAAGGGCTGAGACCCTGGCGCCGGTGATGCACCGCGACGAGCCCCTCGCCGCCGAGACGGCGCTGCCGCCGCCGATCGGCGCCGAGCCCGAGGTGATCGACCAGATCGCGCTGGCGCGCCTCTACGGCGAGCCGCTGTTCGCGCTGCCGACCGACCTGTACATCCCGCCGGACGCGCTGGAGGTCTTCCTCGAGACCTTCGAGGGCCCGCTGGACCTGCTGCTCTACCTGATCCGCCGGCAGAACTTCAACATCCTCGACATCCCGATGGCCGACGTGACGCGCCAGTACCTGGCCTACGTCGAGCAGATCCGCGCCCGCAACCTCGAGCTCGCCGCTGAGTACCTGCTGATGGCGGCGATGCTGATCGAGATCAAGTCGCGCATGCTGCTGCCGCCCAAGCGCAGCGAGGAGGGCAAGGAGGCCGAGGACCCGCGCGCCGAGCTGGTGCGCCGGCTGGTCGAGTACGAGCAGATCAAGCTCGCCGCGGCGCGCCTGGAACGGCTGCCGCAGCTCGGCCGCGACTTCCTGCGCGCGCAGGTGCACGTGGAGCAGTCGCTGCAGCTGCGCTGGGCCGAGGTCGAGCCCGGCGAGCTGCGCGAGGCCTGGCAGGGCATCCTCCAACGCGCCAAGCTCGTGCAGCACCACCGCATCAGCCGCGAGCAGCTCTCGGTGCGCGAGCACATGAGCCTGGTGCTGCGGCGGCTGCAGGGGCGGCGCTTCGCGCTGTTCGAAGACCTGTTCGACGTGCAGCGCGGCCAGCCGGTGATGGTGGTGACCTTCATCGCGATGCTCGAACTCGCGCGCGAGCACCTGATCGAGCTGACCCAGGCCGAGGCCTTCGCGCCGATCTACGTGCGGCTGGCCTACGAACCCCAATGAGCGGCGCGGCGGCGGCCGTGCTTAGAATCCGCCGCCCCAGCGTCGAAAGCCATCGATGAGCAGCCACACCTCGCCCGCCGACGCGGCCCAGGCCCCCGCGGGCCGCAAGCCGGTCACGCTGCACACGCTGCGCGAGATGCACGCGCGCGGCGAGAAGATCGCGATGCTGACCTGCTACGACGCCAGCTTCGCGGCGCTGGTCGATGCGGCCGGCGTCGACTGCATCCTGATCGGCGACTCGCTCGGCATGGTGCTGAAGGGCCAGCCGAGCACGCTGTCGGTGACGATGGAGCAGATCGGCTACCACACCCGCAGCACGGTGCGCGGCAACCGCACGGCCTTCGTCGTCGCCGACATGCCCTTCGGCAGCTACCAGGAGAACCCGGTGCAGGCGCTGCGCAACGCCGGCACGCTGATGGCCGCCGGCGCGCAGATGGTCAAGCTCGAGGGCGGCGGCTGGACGCCGGAGACCGTGCACTTCCTCGTCGAGCGCGGCGTGCCGGTCTGCGCCCACCTCGGCCTCACGCCGCAGAGCGTGCATGCGCTCGGCGGCTACCGCATCCAGGGCAAGGACGCCGCCGGCGCCGAGACGCTGCGCCGCCACGCCAAGGCCCTGGCCGACGCCGGCGCCGCGATGATGGTGCTCGAGCTGATGCCCTCGGCGGTGGCGCGCGACGTGCAGGCCGACAACCCCGGTGTGATGACCATCGGTATCGGTGCCGGGCCGCACACCGCCGGCCAGGTGCTGGTGCTGCACGACATGCTCGGCATCAGCCGCGGCAGGCAGCCGCGCTTCGTGCGCGATTTCATGCACGGCGCGGGCTCGATCGAAGACGCGGTACGCCGCTTCGTGGCCGCCGTCAAGGACGGCAGCTTCCCCGACGAAAAACTGCACGCCTACTAGCCATGCGCGTCGCCCACACCGTGGCCGATCTGCGCCAGGCCCTGGCGGGCGCCGAGCCGCCGGCCTTCGTGCCGACGATGGGCAACCTGCACGAGGGCCATCTGCAGCTCGTCAGACAGGCCGGCGAGCTCGGCGGGCCGGTGGTGGTGAGCATCTTCGTCAACCGGCTGCAGTTCCAGCCGCACGAAGACTTCGACCGCTACCCGCGCACGCTGGCGCGCGACTGCGAGCAGCTCGAGGCGGTCGGCTGCACGCTGGTGTTCGCGCCCGACGAGGCCGAGCTCTACCCGCGGCCTCAGACCTACAAGGTCCACCCGCCGGCGCAGCTCGCCGACATCCTGGAAGGCGAGTTCCGCCCCGGCTTCTTCGTCGGCGTCTGCACCGTCGTGCTGAAGCTCTTCCAGTGCGTGCAGCCGCGCGTGGCGATCTTCGGCAAGAAGGACTACCAGCAGTTCCTCGTGCTCAAGGGCATGGTCGAGCAGCTGGCGCTGCCGGTCGAGGTGGTACCAGGCGAAACCGCGCGTGCGCCCGACGGCCTGGCGCTGAGCTCGCGCAACGGCTACCTCGGTGAGGCCGAGCGCGCCGAGGCGCCGCAGTTGGCCCTCGCGCTGCGCGGCGTGCAGGCGGCGCTGAAGGCCGGCGAGCGCGACCTCGCGGTGATCGAGGCGCGCGCGATGGCCACGCTGCGGCAGCGCGGCTGGGTGCCCGACTACGTGTCGCTGCGCCGCCGCGCCGACCTGCAGAAGCCCGCCGCCGGCGACCCGCTGGTCGTGCTGGCGGCGGCCAAGCTCGGCAAGACTAGGCTGATCGACAACCTGGAAATCTGACGCGGTCAGAGGTTGCCGATGTCGAGCACCTCCTTGCTGAACGAGACGATCGCACCGCTGACCGCGTCGACCTCGACGCGCATGTCGCCGTCCTTGGTCTCGATGTCGAACTCGTAGGACAGCTTGCCGTCGGGCTCGATCTCGTACTCGACCCGCTCGATCTTGCCCGGGAACTTCGCCAGCGCCGTCTGGGCCGCCGCGTGCTCGCTGATCTTGGCCTTGAACAAGGGATCGAAGGCGTTGAGGACGCGCTGCTCGATCTCGACCACCTTGCCGGTGTCGGCGCTGCATTCGACGTCGTAGAACTTGCCGTCCTTGCCGGCGATCTCGACCTCCCAGTTCAGCTCGCCGTCGTCCTCGAGCTTCAGCACGAGCTGCAGCGCTTCGCCCGGCCGCGCGGCCATCACCGCGGGCAGGCAGGCGTCGATGCCGACCTTGGGTTTGGCGGTCTTGCCGCCGTGCTTGTCGGCGAGCAGGGGCGGCGCGGCGAGCAGCAGCGCGCCGGTCAGGGTCGCGAGTGTCAGGGTGCGATGCATGGGAAGCCTCCTTGGGGTAATGGATGAACGATCGAACACGACACGGTATTCTCCGGCGACCACGGCGCACCGGACGGCGGATAAGGTGTGAGCGACCGGGAAAAGTTCCCGACCCGAAAGCCTCCCCGGCCTACTCTCCCCACCCCTCGCGCCGCCGCGCCTCCCGGTTCGCGCGGTCCTGCGCGAACAGCTCCTCCAGCTGCTGGCGCCCGGCCTTGGCCATCGAGGTCAGCGCGGCCTCGTCGCGGTGGTGCGGCCACTGCTGCTCCAGCTGCTCGATGTTGTGGCGCCGGAAACGCATCGCGAGCTGGCGCGCGCGGTGCGGCTCCCAGCCCAGCAGTTCGAGCACGCTGCGCGCGCTCATCAGCGACGCGTCGAGCGTCTCGCGCTCGATGTGCACGACGCCGCGGTCGCGCAGCGCGTACCAGTGCCGCACATTGCGGGCGCGCGCGACGACCGTCAGGTCCGGGAAGTGCTCGCGCGCCAGGTCGGCGACCTTCAGGCTCTGCTCGACGTCGTCGATCGCCAGCACCAGCACCTTCGCGCTCGCGGCACCGGCGCTGCGCAGCAGGTCCAGCCGTGTCGCGTCGCCATAGTGCAGCTTGAAGTCGAAGCGGCGCAGGAACTCGATCTGCTCGGCGTCGTGCTCCAGCACCGTCGCCTTCAGGCCGTTGGCGTAGAGCAGCCGCGCGACGATCTGCCCGTAGCGGCCGAAGCCGGCGATGATGATCGGCGCCTCCTGCGGCTCGGGCAGCGCATCGGGCGGCGGCGGGCTGGCGCCGCGGGCCGCGAGCCGGCCGCCGAGGAAGCGGTCGATCGGTGTCACCAGCAGCGGCGACAGCAGCATCGACAGCGCCACTGCCGCCACCGTCACCGAGGCCAGGCCGCCGTCGATCGCGCCGGCCTGCGTGGCGGCCTGGAACACGACGAAGCCGAACTCGCCGCCCTGCGCCAGCATCAGCACGAACACCGGACGCTCCGCCAGCGGCACCGGCATCAGGCGCGCGATCACGGTCATCACCACCGCCTTGATCAGCAGGAAGCCGGCCAGCACCGCCAGCACCAGCGGCCAGCGCGCGGCGACCACGCCGAAATCGACGCTCATGCCGACGGCGATGAAGAACAGGCCCATCAGCAGGCCCTTGAAGGGCTCGAGGTCGGTCTCCAGCTCGCGGCGGTACTCGCTGTCGGCCAGCAGCACGCCGCCGAGGAAGGCGCCGAGCGCCATCGACAGCCCCATCGCGTTCATCAGCGAGGCCAGCGCCACCACCAGCAGCAGCGCCGCGGCGGTGAAGATCTCGGTCGAGCGGCTGCGCGCGATCCAGCGCAGCGCCGGCCGCAGCAGCAGCCGCCCGCCCAGCACCACCGCGGCGATCACCCCCAGCACCAGGCCGGCCTCGCGCCAGCCGCCACCGTCGGCGCCGGACGCGGCGTGCTGCGCGGCCAGCAGCGGCAGCAACGCGAGGAAGGGGATGGAGCTGATGTCCTGGAACAGCGAGATCGATATCACCGACTGCCCCGAGCTGCGCGCCAGCAGGTTGCGCTCGCCCAGCACCACCAGCGCGATCGCGGTCGACGACATCGCGAGGCCGAAGCCGACCACCAGCGCGCTCGGCCCCGGCAGCGCCAGCAGCGCCCAGCCCGCCAGCCCGATCAGCGCGCTGCAGCCGATCACCTGCGCGCCGCCCCAGCCGAAGATCAACCGCCGCAGCGTCCACAGCTTGCGCGGCTCGAGGTCCAGGCCGACCAGGAACAGCATCAGCACCACGCCGAACTCGGCGAAGCGCAGCACCGTCACCGGGTCGCCGATCAGGCCCAGCGCGTGCGGGCCGATCGCCACGCCGGCCAGCAGGTAGCCGACGATAGCCCCCATGCCGAGCGCGCGCGCCAGCGGCACCGCGATCACGGCCGCGGCGAGGAACACCAGGCTGGTCGACAGCCAGTTCATCGCGACGCCTCGGTGGAGGGCGACACGGCCTCGGGCGGGGTGGGCCGGTCGCCGGCCGGCCTGTCGCCCACCGGCACCTCGCAGGCCGGGCAGTCGTCCAGCTCGGCCAGTTCCGGCCAGCCGGGGTAGCTCGCCAGCCGCTCGCGGTAGGCGGCGACATGGGCGTCGAGCACCTCGCGGCCGACCGCGTGCGCACCGTGCAGCAGCAGCGGCGGCAGGAAGCGCAGGCCGCACAGCGCGGCGGTCTGCTCGTAGGGCGGCAGGAAGGCGTCGAAGAAATAGCGGTTGTAGCCGTCGGGCCGGTAGGCGCTGGCGGCGCCGCCGGTCGACGCGACCAGCCACACATCCTTGCCGCGCAGCGCGCTGCCTCCGGCCCCGTAGGCCCAGCCGACGGTCAGCACCTCGTCGAGCCAGAGCTTCATCAGCGGCGGCATCGCGTACCACTGGATCGGGTGCTGCCAGACGATCAGGTCGGCGCGCGCGGCGGCGGCCTGCTCGTCCTGCACGGCTATCAGGTAGTCGGGATACAGCGCATAGAGGTCGCGCACCTCGACCGTGTTGGCGCTGGGCGCGGCGGCCGGCTCGCGGGCGGCCGCCAGCAGCGCGCGGTTGACGCGCGACAGCCGCAGGTCGGGGTGGGCGGCGAGCACCAGCACATGGGCCATGGCTTCGGTTCCGTGGTTCGGGGGGCTGCGGCTCGCAGCGGGGGCAGCGGCGCGGGGGCGGCCGGCTAACATCGGCCCCGCATTCTCCCAGCGACCCCAAGCCCAGGAGCGACCCATGCCCGTGATCGTCGTGGCCAACCCCAAGGGCGGCGTGGGCAAGTCCACGCTGTCGACCAACCTCGCCGGCTGGCTGGCCCGCCAGGGCTACGCGGTGATGCTCGGCGATGCCGACCGCCAGCAGTCGGCGCGCACCTGGCTCGGCCTGCGCCCGGCCGGGCTGCCGGCGATCACCGGCTGGGAGGTCCAGCCCGACCGCCTGGTCAAGCCGCCCAAGGGCACGACGCATGTGGTGCTCGACACCCCGGCCGGCCTGCACGGCAAGAAGCTCGACGAGGTGATGAAGATCGCCGACCGCGTGCTGGTGCCGCTGCAGCCGAGCATCTTCGACATCTACGCGACGCGCGATTTCGTCACCCAGCTGCTGGCGCGGCGCAAGAGCGACAAGGTGCAGGTCGCGGTGGTCGGCAACCGCGTGCGCGACGGCAGCCTGTCGGCCGGCCAGCTCGACCAGTTCCTCGCCACGCTGGGCGTGCCGCTGCTCGGCCACCTGCGCGACACGCAGAACTACATCCACCTCGCCGCGCGCGGCCTGACGCTGTGGGACGTGGCGCCGAGCCGGGTCGAGAAGGACGTGGCGCAGTGGCAGCCGCTGCTGCGCTGGGCCGGCGAAGCCTGAGCCTCCGCTACCATCGCGGTCAAACAAAAGGCCATGGGAGCGAGCCGCGATGAAAGTCCTGTTGATCGACGACCACCCGCTGATCCTGTCGGCGCTGAAGACGGTGATCCAGGGCCTCGGCGACGACGTCACGGTGGTCGGTGCCCAGAGCGCCGAGGCGGCGCGCAAGACGCTGAAGGCCGAGGCCGGCTTCGACCTGGTGCTGCTCGACCTGCAGC
>ERZ1066135.677-NODE-677-length-16232-cov-6.463621_pt1 | contig 16232 bp, 15 predicted proteins | sample MGYA00382782_ERZ1066135 | MGnify/ENA primary metagenome ERZ1066135 (study PRJEB33369, sample SAMEA5778365) | biofilm metagenome | biome: Industrial cooling water; feature: Water cooling tower basin; material: Biofilm | place: United Arab Emirates | collected...
CGTCCGGAGCAAGAACCGCTTGGCCATCGACACCAGTGCGCTGCTGGCGTTGGTGGCCCCGCGCGATCAGCACCACGCGCAGGCCGTGCGCATCGCTCGGCAGCATGTCGAGCAGGGCGGGCGCTTCGTGGGGTCGGTCCTGGTGCTGGTGGAGTTGCATGGGCATTTGCTGCGCTGGCGTGGTGCTCCCGACGCGCACGAGTTGGTGGATCGCGTGCGGCGCGACCGGGCGTACGAGTGGCACGGCGTCGACGTGGCGTTGATGGAGGCGGCGCACCGCAGCTGGTTGGCACGCATGGGTGGGTTGCGTCTGTCCATGACCGACGCAGTCACGTTCGAGCTGATGCGCCGTGAGCAGCTGGAGACGGCCTTCGCCTTCGACCAGCACTTCGAGTTGGCAGGGTTCCAGCTGGCCCAGTGATACCCGACTTGTTCGCTCGGGTAAAAGGGTGTATATTGAGTAATGTGTATGTGATAGCAATTATCAAGCATTATTCAAGTGCAAATAATACAACATCTTAAGTCGGTCGCATTTGGTCTTCGTCGGCTCCTGTTCTGGGCGCATCTGGTGCTCGGAATCTCGGCGGGAAGCATCATCCTGCTCATGTCGGTGACCGGTGTGATGCTGGGCTTCGAACGGCAGATGATCGCGTGGTGGGACGGCGCGCCGCGTGTTGCGCCGCAGGCTGAGTCGGCGCGCCTCCCGCTCGACTCGGTGCTCGCGAGGCAGGGCGTCGAGGTCGAGGCGGTCGCGTCACTCGTGGTGAAGCGGGATCCCAGCCAGCCCATCACCATCCGCTTCCGCGACCGGGACCGAGCCCCGCTGATCGTCGATCCCTACACCGCAGCGACGCTCACGGCCTCGGGCGACGGTAGTGGCGCGGCCTTCTTCAGCGCGCTGCGCCGCTGGCATCGCTACGTGGGCGCGGCGGCGGCCGAGGCGCGGGCGCGGGGCAAAGCCGTGGCGGGCGCGGCCAATCTGGCCTTCCTGTTCATCATCGTCAGTGGGCTGTACCTGTGGTTCCCGCGCCGTGCGACCTGGCAGGCGCTGCGGGCCGTGCTCGTGCCGGGCGCGCGATTGCGGGGGAAAGCCCGCGACTTCAACTGGCATCACGTCGCGGGGTTCTGGACGGCGGTGCCGATGTTCCTCATCGTGCTCTCGGCCGCGTTCATCTCGTATCGCTGGCCGGGCCTGTATCTCGACCGGTTCCTGGGTGACCCGCAGGAGCGGGCCGCTGCCGTCGCGGCCCTCGCTGGGGAGGCGTCGGCGAGCAGCGCCGGGTCGTCGCGCGCACGAGCGGATGGGCCGCTCCCGCCGCCCGTGCTCATCCACTCGACGCCTGGGCAGTGGGCGACCGCCGCCAGCGCGGCGCGGCCGGCGTGGCAGCAGCTCACGGTCACGATGCCCGCGCCTTCCGACAGCATCGTGTCGATCGCGGTGGCGGAGGGCAACACATATCGGCCGGATCTGCGCTGGACGCTGACGGTCGGAGCGACCGACGCCGTCGTGCAAGGCAGCCGCGGATACGACGACCTCAGCCCAGCGCGTCAGCTGCGGGCGTGGGTGCGTTTCGGGCACACGGGAGAGGTCTTCGGGCTCTGGGGGCAGGTGATCGCCACCATCGTCACCGCTGCGGGCGCGGTCCTGGTGTGGACCGGCGTCGCGCTGTCGTTGCGCCGTCTGGCCGCGTGGCGCGGGCGTCGTCGTCGGGCGCAGGGCATCCCCGTTCCGGTACCGGCGGACTGACCGACGCGCGCACAGCGCGTGGTGCCGCGCCGCGATAGCTTCGCGGTATGCGAGACGACGACTGGGACGACCTGGACGCTGGCCTCGGTGACGTCGAGGACGCTGATGGCGCGGACGATGACCTCGAGGACGACGACCTCGCGGACGATGACGTTGAGGACGAGGACCTCGACGACGACTTCCCGCTTGGCGATGGGACCGCCGAGACCGGGGCGGTGGTGTCGTGCCCGTACTGCGGCGAGCCGGTCGAGATCGTGCTCGACCCGGGGAGTGGGAGCGATCAGGAGTACGTCGAGGACTGCGAGGTCTGTTGCCGACCTTGGCGCGTGCGGGTGCGCTACGATCGCTTCGGTCAGGCCGACGTCGAGGCGATCGGCGAAGACGATTGAGCCGGATGCCACACGCGCCCGCGACGCAGAGCGTCGCGGGCGCGTGTGCTGTCACGGTCGGTCCGGTTATCGCCCGCCGCCGCGGGGACCCATGGGCGGACGCACCGAAGGCGGTGCCGGCGGGACGGGCGGCCGATTCCGCCGCAGCTGCGCGCGCTGCTCGTCGGTCAGCAGGGCGAGGATGGCCTCGTGCAGGGCACGGACATTCTCGCGCAGGCGGTCGGCGATCGGCCTCGCGGCGGCGAGGATGGCATGGATCTCTTCGCGGGTGGCCCCAGCCTCGCGCGCCGCACGCGCCTCCGCGAACACGGCGCGCATCGCCTCGAGATCGGCCTGGTTGGCCTCGCGGAAGGCGAGGCGCAGCGCGAGGATCTGCGTGCGCTGCTCCGGTGTGAGCGCGAGGTCGGGACGATGGTCCGGCGCACCGCGGCGCCCATCGAAGCTGCGGTCCGCCGGGCTGTCGCCCAGCGTGCCGGCGAGCGCCGCCCCGGTCTCGCCGAAGACCACCAGCGCGTAATCGTCCGGGACCAGTGTCTCGGTGGGCTCGGTCGCCGAGTCCTTGGAACAGGCCGCCAATGTGAGGGCGAGCGCCGCAGCGCTCGTGAGACCAGCACGTCGGATCAACATGGATCGTACTCCGTGACAGAAGGTCGGTGTGCGGCGGTCGCGCCGCAGTGCACGGGATGAGACGAGGCGCTTCGCAGAACGTTAATCGGGGCGACCGGCCCGGGTCACCACCCACACCGCGAAGTGGTCCGAGGCCCAGCGCCCGTCGGGATACCGCCTGCGATCGATGCCAGCGGCCACCGGCTGCCAACCGGGTCCGGTGAGGATGGCGTCGATCTTCTCGCCGACGGAATCTCCCCGGAACCCATTGAAGGTTCCCACGATGGTCTCGCCGGGGTGCAGCTGGCGGAAGGGGTCGCGGAGCGCCGGGCCGCCCGGTGTTGCGGGGTCCAGCAAGGCCCGGAATGCGGGATTCGTCTCGCCGGCGTTGAAGTCGCCCATGAGGACGAGCCGGTCGCCGGGCGCCGCATCGCGCCCCATGCGCTGCCGCAGCAGGGCCGCACTGCGCTCGCGGGCGGGCTGGGATTCGTGGTCCCAGTGGGTGTTGTACACGCGCAGGGTGTCACGGGTGAGGCGATCCGCGAGCCGGGCCCAAGTCGCGACGCGGGTGACGCGATTGCCCCAGGACACCGACGCGACGACCTCGGGCGTGTCCGAAAGCCAGAAGGTGCCGTGGTCCAGGATCACGAAGCGCGTCGTATCGATGTACAGCGCCGAGAACTCCCCCTTGGCGACCCCATCGTCACGACCGACGCCGACGCGCCGGTGCCGCGGGAGCGCGGAGTCGAGCTGGACGAGCTGGAAGTCCAACGCCTCTTGCACGCCGGCGAGGTCCGGTGCGAGGCGGCGCAGCGTCTCCTGCACGTGGGCGCGCCGATCCGCCCACAGATGCCCGCTGTCGCGCGCCGTCCCGTAGCGGATGTTGAAGCTGACGAGCCGCAGGTCGGCGAGTCCGGCGTCGAGCGCGCCGAGGGCATCGTGCACCGTGTTGGCGGCCGCGGCGAAGAACTCCGGCATCAGGCGCTCTGCGTCGTCGGTCGGCCGGTGGTAGTCCGGATGATCCTCGACGCCGAAGTACAGGAAGGGGATACCCGCGCGATGGAAGGCCCCATGGTCGGATTGCGACGTCCAGTCGTCGCGCCGCGGGCCCGTGGGATCGTCGTGGCCGAACAGCAGACGGAGGGGGGCGCGCGCGGCGACCGGCTCAAGGAGCGGCCGCAGTCGCGGCGTGTGCCAGGTGCCGGCCACGTAGAGCTCGCCGCGCTCGCTGCGTCCCACCATGTCCATATTGACGTTCAGCAGGATCGCCGCCCGCGGGACCGGCGGGGCGTCCACGAAGGCGCGGGCGCCGGCCAGACCGCCTTCTTCGCCGTCGAAGGCGACGAAGAGCACCGAGTGCTGCAGCGGCGCCGCCGCCACGCGCTTGGCGATCGCCAGCAGGGCCGAGGTCCCCGAGGCGTTGTCGTCGGCACCGTTGAAGATCTCGCCGTTCCGCACGCCCACGTGGTCATAGTGCGCGGTCACGACGATGTACTGCTCGGGGCGCACACGGCCGCGCACCACGCCCACCACATTCACGCCCGGCGTGTGACTGCTGTCGCGGAGGTTCAGCCGCTGGAACGGATGGCCCCACTCGGCGCCGACGCGCTGGAGTCCGGCCGCCTCGAACTCACGCAGCAGGTAGGCGCGCGCTTTCGCGCTCCCCGGCGTGTTGATGAGTCGTCCCTCCATGGAGTCGGCGGCGAGGATGCGCGCGTGACGCATCACTTCGTCGGGGGTGATGCGGCCCTGCGCTGGGAGCGACACAGCGGTCGAGAGCAGGGCGAGGGCGGCGACCGCGAGAGCGGCGGCGCGGAACGATGCGGGGCGTGCGGGCATCCTCTATGTTACCCTCATGCGGTCCACTTCCTCCAGTCGCGTGCGCACGGGCCTCTGGTTGGTCCTCGTGGCGGTCGCCCTCGCGGGCACGGTCGCGCTGCGCGGGTCGGTCGCCGAGGGCCAGCGCTTCGGACGCCGCGTGCTCATCGAGCCGAACATCCCGTACGATGGGCGGTTCACCTTCGCGCGCATCCGCTACCAGGTCGGTCGGCGCAGCGGATGGGAGTTCGACTATCCCGACATGGAGCGGAACCTGATGACGATGGTCCGCGAGGTGACCACGCTCAACGGGCACGACCGCTACAGCAACATCCACGACCTCGACGATCCCGAGCTGTTGAAGTACCCGGTGGCCTACCTCTCGGAGCCCGGCTACTGGGTGCCCTCGGAGCGCGAGGTGGCGGGGCTGCGTACCTACCTCGCCAAGGGCGGGTTCCTCATCGTCGACGACTTCCTGCGCGGCGAGTGGATCAACTTCGAGCAGCAGATGCTTCGGGTGCTCCCGGGCGCGCGGATCGAGCGGCTCGATGTGCAGCACCCGGTGTTCCACGCGTTCTTCTCGATCGGGTCGCTGGAGATGCGGTACCCCACGGACCCGTCGCTCCCCGCGCAGTTCCTCGGCATCCACGAGGACAACGATCCGGCGAAGCGTCTGCTGGTCGTGATCAACTACAACACGGACATCGGTGATTACATGGAGCACTCCGGCCAGGGCTGGTGGCCGGTGAACATCACCAATGACGCCTACAAGTTCGCGATCAACTACCTGGTGTACGCGCTGTCACACTGAGTCGGGGCGCTCGGCCCCGACGCCGCCGGTCCAGCGGAAGAACATCGCGGTGAGGATGCCGAAGATGATGCCGATGCCGAGCAGCTCCATCACCCCGCCGGCGACCTTGAGGTCGGTCATGGCGTCCATCGCGGTGGCGCGCGGGGCGAGTTCGTAGATGCTGTACATCGGGTAGTCGCGGATGAGCATCACGATCGCGATGCCGGTGTGCACGACGGTCCCGAGGAACAGATAGAGCATCCGCAGCGGCACGGCGAACAGCGGGCGCGAGGGCACGGCCACCGTGAGCGGCCACCAGAACCACAGGGCGCCCAGCAGCCACGCGATATCGATGGTGAAGGCGCCCAGCTGCGACACCATGAGTCCGTCGTTCACCTGCGGCACATGGGTGGTGATGGTCACGATGTTGAAGACGGCGGCCGCGAGCAGCGGGTGCAGGATGACGCTCAGCGCCTGCGCGCGCGGGCCCGCGGTCGGCAGGCGCGCGGCGAGACCCGTGCGAGCGCCCAGGAGCAACAGTGGGGCCGCGATGAATGCGATCATCAGGAACTGCAGCGCGTGCGCGGTGGCCAGATACCCCGCAGCGAGGGGGCCCATGGGGTAGTCCAGCGCCAGCCAGACCGTGAGCACGCCGATCCACCCCAACCGGCGCTCCTGGCGCGGCGTGTCGGGGTGCCGTGACGCCCGGTGATACGCGAACGCCAGCAGGCCCACGAGGAGCCAGACGCCGGGGTACGCTTGCCATGCCCAGGTCCAGGGCGCTGAGCCGGCGGAGCACCACCACTGCATCTCAGCGGCCTCCCGGCACGAAGCGCTCGACTTCGCTGTGGTCGATCACGGCCACGTTGCGCGTGATCGCACCGGCGCGCGCGAAGCGGAAGGTGACGGCCACCGAATCACCGCGCACCACGGTCTCGTCGAAGCGCGAGATCATCGCGTGCAGCCCGCCTGGCCGCAGCACCACGGTCGAGCGGGCGGGGACGGCGATCTCCTCGAGATGCCGCATCTGCACCCGACCAGAGCCATCGACGACGGTCTCGTGCAGCATCACACTCTCGGCGCGGTCGGGGATGATGGCGAGCAACGCATCATCGACGGAGCGATCGTTGCGGAACGTGGCATAGATCGCCGACGGGGCCACGCCCGCGCCGGTGACGACCCAGGCGCCCTGGATATCGATCTTGGGATCGCCGGCGTCGGCCGCGCAGGCTCCGCTGGCGGCGACGAGCATGCGGGCGATGATGCGACGGAGGGTCACGGGCGATGCCTCGCGAGGAGCAGCGGGATGTCGTTGGCCCAGTCGACCTGACGCGTGCCGAACGGATAGATGCGCCGGGCCCGGTCGTCGGGTTCGAAGACGATGACCTGCGCGGCGTGTCCGGGCGAATAGTTGCCGTCCGCGTCCGGTTCCGGGATGAAGGCGGGCGGCAGATTGATCGAGGCTTGGATCTCGTTCACGCGCTCCAGCGGTCCGACCAGCCCGATGAAGCGGTCATCGAACTGCGCCAGCCAACGCGCGAGATGCGGGAGCGAGTCCCGCGCGGGATCGACCGACACGAACACCAGCTGTGCCCGCTGCCGATCCTCGAAGCTCAGGGTCCGCAGGACCGTGGCGATGTTCGCGACGTGCACCGGACAGATGTCCGGGCAGTTGGTGTATCCGAAGAACAGGAAGGTGAGCGTGCCGGCCGTGCGCGTCGCGAAGTCGAATTGCGTGCCATCGGTGGCCGGCAGCGTGAACGCAGGGCGGGGCAACGGATCGGGCAACTCGACGCCGCGGAGCGCGCCCTGCACAGGGCGATCGCTCCGCGCGCCGCAGGCGACGAGGAGGGCGCTGAGCGCCACGAGCAATGGACGGGACACATATGCAATCTAATCCAGCGTCCTGCTCCTCCCCGCCGTCGGCGCGCGTGCGGCGCCGTGGTGGCGTTGCGGCGGGGAGCGTCCGTCGCGTCCGCGCCTCGCGGGCCTAGCATGCCGCGCGTGCCAAGCGTGCCGCGCGCGCCGAGCGCGCCTCGCGGGCCTAGCGTGCCGCGGCGAAGGCCGCGAGTTGCCGCTCGCGCTCCTCGCCGCTGATCCAGCGGCCGTTCACCGCCACACCACTGATGCGCAGCGTGTTGCGGATGTCCGTCAACGGATCGGCGTCGAGGAGGATGAGGTCGGCGCGCGCCCCCGCGGTCACCACGCCACTGCGCCCCGGTTCGCCGAGGAAGGTCGCGATGTTCACCGTGCCGGTGCGCAGCGCATCGTACGGCGAGAGCCCCGCGGCGACCAAGGACTGCAGCTCGCGGTGCGTGGAGGCGCCTGGGACGTTCCACACCTGTGGCGCATCGGAGCCCAGGAGCAGGAGCACGCCCGCGCGATGCAGCTCGCGCAGGATCTCGTGGCGCAGGGCCGTGAAGGCGGCGCGCTGGGCCGGTGACGCGGGGCCGTTCGCGAGGAAGGCGTTCTTGTTCGCGGTCCAGTTCGCGACCTGATTCGCGAACCAGTACTGCATCTCGGGCCGCTGCGCGAGCTGCTCGCCGGTCTCGTCGCTCACGTAGCTGTCCATCAGCGACTGCGTCGGGACCTGCGCGATGCCAGCGGCCTTGACCTGCGCGACCAGCGCGGGCAGGCGCGAACGGTCGATGGTGGGGACCAGGTTGAGGCCGAACCAGCCGGTCTGCTGCGCGGTGATGGGGCGCGGGCCGGGCCAGAGGGCCTCGATGAAGCCGTCGAGGTGGTCGATGGTGCTGAAGCGATGGCGGATCGCGCCCTCGAGTCCGACGTCGAGCGGCACATGGCCGCCGAAGGGGATGCCGACGGCGTGGGCGGCCGCCGCGAGAGAATCGAAGGCTTCGGCTGGGATGCCGGGGTGGATCTTGAGGAGGTCGTACCCGGCGGCGTGCTGCTCGCGGACGCGCGCAGCGGCCTGGGCGGGCGAGGTCACCGTGTTGTTGTTGAACGACGGGCCCGAGGTGATGAAGCGTGGGCCGAGGACCAGGCCTTGAGCGAGCGAGTCGCGCAGGGCGAGGTGCTGTGGTGCGCCGAGCATCCCACGGGTGGTGGTGACCCCGAACAGCGCGTAGAGGGCGAGGATGCGCGGGTTCTGCGCGGCGGAGCCCACGTGGCCGTGCATCTCGGCGATGCCCGGCATGAGGAACTTGCCGCTCCCGTTCACCGCGATGTCACCGGGCCGGGCGGCGACGGGGGTCGCGCCGACGCTGGTGATGCGGCCCTGTTCGAGGACCACGTGCTGTCCCGGGACCCGGGCCTCGCGGTCCATGGGGATGACAGTGACGTCGCGAATGACGACCCGCTGCGCCGACAGGGTCGCGGCGGCGGCGAGGGAGAGCGCGAGGACGGCGGCGCGAGCGAGCAGGACGGGGCGCATGGCGGGAGGCGTGGGGGCAACCAGCACTCGGGGCGCTGGTGTCGTACGTTACCGGGACCTCAGTACGACAACTTTACATCGAGGAGCGTTGCCGTGTTACATCGTCTGGCCCAGTCGCTGGCCGTCGCCGTGGTGTTGGGATCACCGTCCGTGCTCCCGGCGCAGGCCTCGGAGTCGTCGGCCATCATCGCCGTCGTGGATCAGTTGTTCGAGGGCATGCGCACCAAGGACACCGCGATGATGCGGGGCTTGTTCGTACCGCAGGCGCGGATGGTGGGGGTCGGCCGAGATGGCGCGGTGCGGGCGGATCCGATCGACGGCTGGCTCGCCGGCATCGGCCGGGCGCCGGCAGCGACCGTTCTCCGCGAGCGCACCTGGAATCACGAGGTCAAGGTGGACGGCGTGATCGCGCAGGCGTGGATGGACTATGACTTCTTCGTCGGGGATCGCTTCTCGCACTGTGGCGTGGACGCCTTCCACTTCCTGAAGGTCGGTGGGGCGTGGAAGATCGCGACGGTGATGGACACGCGCCGCACCGAGGGCTGCACGGAACCGCCGCCGTCGCGCCGATGACCCCGTGGCGATGGGCCGGGCGCGCTGGGCTGCGGCTGCCGCTGCTCCTTGGCGCGTGGGCCTTCGTGCCCGCGAGCGTGGCGGCGCAGCAGCCCGGCTGGATGGCGGGGTGCTGGGAGCGCCGCACGGCGACGGGCGTGGGACGCGAGGAGTGGCGCGCGACGGAGCGCGGGCTCGATGGCGGGGCGGCCGTCTTTCGCGGCGACACGTTGGTCGCGTGGGAGTTCCTCCGGGTCGATGCCGCCGGCTACCACGCCGCGCCGAACCGACAGGCGGCGCATCGGTTCGCGGCGGTGGCGGTGACCGCCGACTCGGCGGTGTGGGCGGACCCGGCGCACGATTTTCCACAGCGCATCGCATACCGACCGGTCGGTCGCGATTCGCTCCTGGCGACCGTTGAGGCCACCCGGAACGGCCAACGCCAAGGCCAGCAGCTGCGCTTCGCCCGCGTGGCCTGCGATGCCCGCCGCGACCTCACCACGGCCGTCGCCCTGCGTGACACCCTGCGGGCGATGCTCGACTCCATCCACGCCCTGGGGCGCGCGCCGGGGATCTCGGCGGCCGTGGCCCTGCCAGACGGCCGCACCATCGCCGTCGCCACTGGCGTGGCCGACTCCACGGGGATGGTCCCGCTGCACAGCGCGCATCGGTTCCTCGCCGGCTCGGTCGGCAAGACCTTCTTCGCGGCGCTGGCCTTGGACCTGGTCGCCAGCGGTCGACTGGACCTCGACACCAAGATCTCCCAGTGGCTCGGGAGCGAACCTTGGTTCAGCCGCCTGCCCAACGGGGCCGACATCACCGTGCGCCAGCTGATGAACCACACCAGCGGGCTGGTGCGCTATGAGTTCCAGCCCGAGTTCGTGCGCGATGTCGCGGCCGATCCGCTGCGCGTGTGGAAGGTGCACGAACAGCTGGCCTACGTGTTCGACCGACCGCCACCGTTCGCGGCAGGCGCGGGCTGGGAGTACTCGGACACCAACTATCTCGTGCTCGCGATGATCCTGGAGCGCGTGTTGGCCGGTCCCAGCGCCTATGAGGCGATCCGTTCGCGCTTCCTGATGCCGCTGCGACTCGCGGCGACCACGCCGAGCGATTCGCCGCGCCTGCCGGGCTTGGCCAATGGGTACGGCGGGACGCCTGATCCGCTGGGCATGTCCGGGCCGATGCTGCGCAATGGGACGCTGCGCATGAACCCGGCCTTCGAGTGGGCGGGCGGTGGCTACGTGAGCACGCCGGAGGACCTCGCACGCTGGGCGCAGGCGTGGTACGATGGCCGCGCGGTCGCGCCCGCGCCGCTGCGGCAGGCGCTCGAGGCGATCCCCGCCCGCGCGCTGGGGGCTGGGGCACGCTACGGCCTCGGGGTCATCGTGCGCGACACGCCGCGCGGCGTGAGCTATGGACACAGCGGGTTCTTCCCGGGCTACCTCACCGAGATGCGCTATTATCCGGACGCGCGCATCGGGGTCGCAGTGCAGACCAACACCAGCGACCAGCGCGCGCTCGGACGTGGATTGGCCGGCATCGCCCACGCCCTGGCCGAGCGGGCGATGCTGAGCCGCTGATCACCCACGTCGTCGCGGGGGCACCAGCGCGCGGACCAGCAGCGCGGTGCTTCCCGCGAGCAGGGCGCCGTAGAGCACCGTGAGGGCGAGGAGCGCGAGCCCTGAGGTGCCGATGATCGCACCGAGGAGCTCCGCGACCTCGGTGATGCGTCCCGCGCGGTTCTGCATCAGGAGCAGTGCGGCCCAGGCGGTCGCTCCCCCTAGGGCGGCCGCGGCCACGCCGCCGACGCGCGGGACCAGGGCCGACCACAGGGCCACCACGATCGGCACGGCCCACCATCCGACGAACACGGTGGCAAGTGCGCAGAGGACCGAGAGCGCGCCCCACGCGCGGAGGAAAGCGTTCATGATCAGCGAGGCGTGAGGGTGAGCGTGGCCCGGTGATGCTCGGCCCGCAAGGCCGATGGTGCGTCGGGCACGCGCAGCGAGTCGAGCTGCCCCGTACGCCACCGCTCGATGCGATCGCGATAGCGCGGGCTGACGGGATTCGCCGACTGACCGCCTGGGTAGATGGCGTGACCGACCACGTGTGGACCGAGCTCGGCGACCAGCCGCCAGCTCGCGCCGTGCACGCCGTTGCCGGAGCTCGGATTCAGCGACTCGCGCCCGCCCTGCACCGACAGACCGAGGGCCGACAGCGCTGGGATCCGCAGCGGGTGCCAGATGTTCGCCACGCGGATGTCGGACCATCGCCACTGCGACTCGGGGCCACGATCCGCTTCGAGCGCGCGCAAGCCACCGCGCAGGGCGGCGACCACGATGCTGTCCCGCGTCTCGCGCTGCGCGGTGGCCGGGCGGTCCCACCACACACTCTGTTCGTCCTCGAGCAATGCCATGAGGACGTGCTCAGGCGGCATGGCAAGGAAGCGAGTCGGCACGGCCGTCGGCTCGGCGGCGACATCGTCGACCGCGAGCTCGTCCCAGGTGAGGCGTCCGAGCTCGCGCATGATGGATTCGAAGAGCGCGGCGCGCGTATTCGCGGGGTCGAAGCGGCGGTCCCACGCGGCCAAGAGCGTCACCGCGCGCCTGAGGACGCTGTCCTGGGGGACGGCGGCCGCCACGCGCTCACCGATGCGCAGGAGTCGCGGCACCAAGGTGTCCGCCCGCGCGTTGCCGGGGTCGGTCTGATAGCGGCGCATCGCGTCGGCCGTGACCTGCGCGTCGCGGCGGAGCAACGCGTTGATATGCAGCGCCCTCCACGGCGCGGGCCAGTCGTTGCCGAGGTAGGTCGGGAGGTCGCCGGGGTGTGCCGGCTGCTGGTTGGCCGAGGCGAGGAACCCCTGCGCAGGATCGATCGCCTGCGGTGCGCCCGTCGGTGTCAGGAAGCCCGTCCAGTCGCTGGCGCGGGTGCGCCCATCGAAGAAGCGGTCGCCGCGCTGGCCGGCGGGGCGCAGCGGATACCGACCGGTCGACCGGATGCCGATGTGTCCGGCGCGGTCCGCCACGATGAAGTTCTGTGCTGGCGACCAGTGCGCGTCCATCGCGGCGAAGTAGGACGCCACACTGGTCGCGCGCGATGCGGCGAGGAATCCGGCGAGGTCGGCCGAGGGCTCCAGCACCAGCCAGCGGCGCGAGACCCAGTCGTCACCGGCGGCGATCAGCGGTCCGCGGTGCGTATAGCGCAACGTGTCGCGCGCCAGTTCGCGTCCCGTGGCGTCGCGGTACACGGACTCGCTGATCGCCAGCGGCTCCCACACACCATCGAGCTGGTACTGCGTGGGGGCCACGGTGTCGTTCACCGCTTCGATGTAATAGTCGGCGACATCGGCGCCGACATTGGTCGCCCCCCACGCGATGTCGCGGTTCATGCCGAGGATCACGCCGGGCGCGCCGGGGAAGGTCACGCCGTAGCTGTCGAGGGTGTCGGGCACGACCAGGTGCACCTCGTACCAGATGGACGGCAGCGACAGCTCCAAGTGCGGATCGTTGGCGAGCAGGGCGTGCCCCGTCGCGGAGCGGCTCGGCGCGACCGCCCAGTTGTTGCTGCCCAGCACGCCGTCGTGTTCGACGCGGAGGGCGGCGAGCTGCGGGGCCATCGCCCGCGCGGTCGCCGCGAGGCGTCGTGCGGCACTGTCCGGCTGCGGTGGCGGGATCCGGACACCGCCCCGCGTCGCCGCGACCTGGGTGGTCGGCTGGATGGGTTCCTGCACCCACGCGTCCTGGGGGAACAGCGCATCGACGGCGTCGCGCCCCACTCGCGCCTCGAGCTGGGCCCGCGCGAGTTCGAAGTCGGACCAGGCCAGCGTGAGCCCCATCCGCACGAGCAGCAGCATGGTGTGCTCGGCGTCCCAGCGCTGTGGCCGCCGGCCGAGGAGCCGGTACTCCAAGGGCAGGTCGGCGGCGCGCATCTGCGCGATGTACGCGTTGACCCCGTCGGCATAGGCCTCGAGCACGGCCTTGGCGTCGGCGTCGCGCTGCGCGGCCTCGAACTTGCGCCGCGCGCCCCAGGGCAGCCCGTTGCGGCGGGTCGCGCGGTCCGCGTCGAGCGCGCGGGCACCGACCAACTCGGTCAGGGTGCCCGCCGCGGCCCGCGTCTGCAGTTCGAGCTGGAACAGGCGGTCGCGTGCCACCACGTAGCCCTGTGCACGTAAGGCGTCGAGCAGGTTGTTGGCGAAGATGTGCGGTACGCCTCGATCGTCATAGCGCACCTCGACCGGAGCCGACAACGACGGGATGTTCACCTCATGTTCCGCGGGATGCTCGGCCGAGCGCGCCAAGGCCCAGGCGCCGTGCTGCGGGTCCAGGAGCAGACCCAGCGGGGGCAGGGGACCCACGGGCCGCAGGCCGACCGTGAGGGCGGCGCCGAGGAGCAGGGCGCCGACGATGCCGGTCGTCAGGCGATACGCGGGGCGCGAGGTGGCGGTGTCGCGGCGATCGAATGGCATACAGGAAATAGGACAGTGTCCCTGCGAAGTGACACGCCCGTGTCCTCGGCGCGAGACAGCGCCGGTACGACGGTTCCGTGAAGTGTTTGCGGCACAAGAAGTTAGGCGTGGGGTTCGCGCTGGCGCAAACCCTGCTCTGGGGTGGGTCGTGCCGGAGTGAGTGAATCACCCTTTCAGGACCCGGAGTTCTCCATGCGCACCCTCAGTATCCCATCCCGGCGGACGGCCGCCGTCCTCCTCCTGCCCCTGTTCGCGGCCGCCTGCGGCATCACGCGGGTCCAGCGGATCGACACGGAATCGGTCACGGACCTGTCGGGTCGCTGGAACGATGCCGATTCCCGACTGGTCGCCAACGCGCTGATCGAGCAGTCGCTCGCCGGCAGCTGGACGTCGGTGAACACGGGCGGCAGTTCACCGGCGGTGATCGTGGGTGAGTTCCGGAACCGCACGCTCGAGCATATCCCGGTGACGACCTTCACGCGGGACCTGGAGCGCGCGCTGGTGTCGTCGAGCGCGGTGCGGGTGGTCGCGAGCCAGCAGGAGCGCAGCGAGGTCCGTGACGAGCGCATGGATCAGCAGCAATTCGCGGCGCCGGAGACCCGTGCGCGTCTGGGTCGCGAGCTCGGGGCGCGCTACATGCTGCAGGGTGATGTGCAAGCCATCGAGGACGCGGCCGGGCGCGAGAAGGTCGTGTTCTACCAAGTGGATGCCACGCTGATCGACCTGGAGACGAACGCGAAGGTCTGGGCCGGGCAGCACAAGATCAAGAAGTACATCCAGCGTCGCCGGATCACCGGCTAAGGAGAACAGGCAATGTTGCGTCCGACGATCTTCGTGGCGACGGTCTCCGCCATGGCCTGCGCGCCGTATCCGCAGCGCATCCATCAGCAGACCGTGTTGGAGAACAACGGGAGCGTGGAGGCGGTCCGCGTCCCGACGAACACCGTGCCCGCCGGGGTGGCGGAGCGGGCCGAGTCGCCGGCCTATGCCGATGCGGCGAGTGAGGGGCGTGCGCTGCTCGCGCAGGGCGATGCGCTCGTCGGGTTCGGGAAGTTCGACGAGGCGCTGGACCGGTACAACCGCGCCGGCCTCTTGCTCCCGACCGAACCACTCATCGACTTCAAGGTCGCGCGCCTGCTGGATCTGCAGATGCAGCCGCGTGAGGCCTCGATGCGCTATCAGCGCTTCTTGCAGCAGCTGGATCTGGAGCGCATCAAGGTGCAGGGAGAAGCGTCGGCGGCGTTGGCCGAGGCCATCGCGTTGGCGCAGCAGCGCTTGATCGTGCTCGACAAGCGCTGAGGCACGACCGATGCGCGCGCGGGTGGGGGGGCTGCTCGTGGCGGGGCTGTGGTTGACGGGCTGTGCGCCGGGCGCACTGCGCTTCGACGGCGGTGGCCCCGACGGCAGTGCCGCGCGGGTACATGCCATCCGCGCCGCGTTCCTGCGGGGCGACGGGAAGGCGGCGCTGTCGCGCATCGCGGAGAAGGACGCGGGCAGTGGCGACCACCTGCTGCGGCTGCTGGAGCGCGGGCATGTCGCGCTCGATGCCGGCGACCCCGCACGCGCGGCCCGCGCGTTCGACGATGCCTATTGGATGACCGCGGGCCGCCGCGCGACCCTGTCGCTGTCGAACGGGGCCGCCGCGCTCGTGACCAGTGATCGCGCGCTGCCCTACGTGCCGGGCACGACCGAGCAGGCCATGATGCACTACTACGGCGCCCGCGCCTGGGTGGCCATGGGCAACGTGCGCGAGGCCACGGTGGAAGTCGGCAAGCCGGTGGTATTCGGTGTCGGCATCATCATCCTGGTGTTCCTGCCGCTCCTGTCCCTGGAGGGCATGGAAGGCAAGCTCTTCGCGCCGCTCGCCCTCACCATCGCCATTGCGCTCACCATCTCCCTGCTGCTGTCGCTCACCCTCTCACCCGTGCTGTGCGCGTACTTCCTGCGCGGCGGCGCGGAGCACGACACCTGGCTGCTGCGGCTGTTCAAGGCGCCCTATACGCGCGCCCTGGACTTCGCGCTGGCCCGGGGCCCGCTGGTGGTCATCGGCGCCCTCGGCGCGATGGTCGCGGCCGTCGCCGCCGTGCCTCTGCTCGGCACATCCTTCATTCCGGTGATGAAGGAGGGTCAGCTCACCCCGGTGATCGCCCGGGTGCCGAAGATCGGCATCGACGAGTCGATCCGGCTGGAGAAGCTGGGTCTCAAGGCCATGATGGAAGTGCCGGGCGTGGTGGGCGTGGTCTCGCGCCTGGGCCGAGGCGAGTCTCCCGCGGACGCCGGCCAGCCGCACGAGTCCGACCCCATTGTCACGCTCGCGCCCAAGGACCAGTGGCCCGAGGGCTGGACGCAGGACACCTTCGCCGATGCGCTCCGCGAGTGGCTGGCGAAACTGCCAGGCATCGAGTTCTCGGTGAGCCAGCCCATCGCAGCGCGCGTGGACGAGATGGTCTCCGGCGTGCGCTCTCAGG
>ERZ1066135.679-NODE-679-length-16181-cov-6.101947_pt1 | contig 16181 bp, 15 predicted proteins | sample MGYA00382782_ERZ1066135 | MGnify/ENA primary metagenome ERZ1066135 (study PRJEB33369, sample SAMEA5778365) | biofilm metagenome | biome: Industrial cooling water; feature: Water cooling tower basin; material: Biofilm | place: United Arab Emirates | collected...
TGTTGTCGCGGAGGTAGTCGAAGCCGAACTCGTTGTTCGTGCCGTAGGTGATGTCGCACAGATACGCCGCGCGGCGCTCGGGCGTCCCGGGCTCGGTGTCGTCGAGACAGCCGACGCTCAGCCCGAGGTAGGTGTACAGATGCCCCATCCACTGCGAGTCGCGGCGGGCGAGGTAGGTGTTCACCGTGACGAGATGCGCGCCCCGCGCGGGGAGCGCGTTCAGATACAGCGGCAGCGTCGCGACCAGCGTCTTGCCTTCGCCGGTCGCCATCTCGGCGATCTTGCCCAGGTGCAACTGGATGCCGCCGATCAGCTGCACCTCGTAATGGACCATGTCCCAGCGCAACGGATGGCCGGTGACCATCACCTCGGTGCCGACCAGGCGCCGCGCGGCCTCTTGCACCGTGGCGAAGGCCTCCGGCAAGAGACCGTCCAGGGTCTCGGCGATCGCGGCGCGCAGCTGCCCTTCGAGACCGCCGCTCCCGTCGGCCCCGTGCAACTCGAGGTCCAGGCGGTCCCGTTCGGCGACATCCGCCGCGTCGTGCTTGGCCTGCTTCAGCGTGGCGATCCGCTGCTCGAGATCGGCCGTCTGCTGCCGCAGGGTCTCGCGGAACTTCGCCGTCTGTCCGCGCAGCGTGGCCTCATCGACCGTCTGCAGTCGTGCCGCGTGCTCCGCGATCTCGGCCAGGATCGGCTTGATGCGCTTCAGTTCCCGGGTGTGGCGCGTCCCGAAGACGCCCTCCAGCAGCTTCTTGATCATCTCAGTTCTCAGGCGTACACGTCGTGTCGGCGGAGATATTCCGCGACCGCGTCCGGTACGAATCCAGTAAGCGCGAGGCCCGCACGCACCCGCGCGCGGATCTCTGTTGACGACACATCCACCCGGCGCGTCGAAAGCCGCCGCAACCCGGACGGCAGGCTCTCGCCGCCGTCGGACCGCGTCAGCACACAGATCTCGGCCATCGCCGCGACCTGCTCCGGCTCCCGCCACTCTGGCAGTCGTGCCGCTGCATCAGTCCCTAGGAGCAAGAACAGGGCCGCGCCCGGGTGTCGCGTTGCCATCACGCGGAGCGTGTCGACCGTGTAAGATAATCCCCCTCGATCGACTTCGATGGGGTCCACCTCGAAGCGGGCGTCGCTGGCACAGAGGAGTCGGGTCATCGCGAGCCGCGCGGCCGCCGGGGCGCCGGCGCCCCCCTTGAGTGGTTGCACGGCCGCTGGGATCCAGATCACCCGGTCCAGCTGCAGCGCGTCCACGGCGTCGGACACCGCCAGCAGGTGGCCGACGTGCGGAGGGTCGAAGCTACCGCCGAACAGGCCGATGCGATCCACGGCTCACCCCGCCGGGCAGACCGCGTCGACCTTCGGGTCGTTCGGGTACTCCGTGCGGACCCGCGTACAGGTCTCGGCCGCGTCGTCTTGATACTTCAGCACCCGGTAGCTCCGCACGATCATCAACAGGGCGTCGCGCGCCGCATCGGTGCCTGCGTACCGGGTCGCCGCGCCCTCGAAGTAGATGATCGCGGAGTCGTAGGCCTTGCGTCGATAGTAGTGCATCCCGACCAACAGATCCTTCTCGCCGAGCATCTGGCGGATCCGGGCGGCCCCCGCGCCCGCCGCAGTCAGATTCGCCGACGACGGGTACTGCCGGATGAGCAGGTCGTAGGTCGCCAAGGCTTCGAGCCCGTACTTGGAGTCGAGCTCGGGTCGGCGCCAGAGCTTGCTGAAGGCGTCCCCGGCGGCCAGCAGGGCGTCGTCGGCCAACGGATGGTCGGGGAAGTTCTCGGTCACGCGCAGGTAGGTCTGCCCCGCGAGCAACCATTGCTTCTTCTTCGCATGCAGGTCCCCGAGGGCCTGATGCACGATGGGCAGCAAGGTGTCGCTCGGCGGCAACTGCATCTGCAGACGCTCCAATGCCTGGATCGCGTTGTCCTCACGCCCGGCGGTCCGCTCCGCCACGGCCGCGGCATAGAGCGACTCGTTGGTGTCGAACGCTTGGGCGCGGAACGCCGGCTTGCACGCCGACGCCGCAAGGAGCCCGACCAGCACGACCCCCACCCGGATCTGCGGACGCGACCTCATACCGCAGCCCCGCGCGCCAGGCGCTGGCGGAAGTCGGCGATGGTCGCCGCGACGCCCTCCTCGAGCGACACGGTCGGCTCCCAGCCCAGCAGGCGTCGGGCGCGGGAGATGTCGGGTCGGCGGACCTTGGGGTCGTCCTCGGGCAAGGGGTGGGTCTCAATGGCGGAGCGGCTGCCGGTCAGCCGCAGGACCACCTCGGCGAGCTGCCGCACCGTGAACTCGGTCGGATTGCCGATGTTCGTGGGCCCGGGATCGCCGTGCAGGAAGAGCCGGTAGATCCCCTCGACCTCGTCGGTCACGAAACAGAACGATCGGGTCTGCGACCCGTCGCCGTACACGGTCAGTGGGCGATCCGCGATCGCCTGCACGATGAAATTCGACACGACCCGCCCATCATCCGGCCGCATGCGCGGCCCGTAAGTGTTGAAGATCCGGACGATCCGGGTGTCCAGGCCGTGCGTGCGATGATAGGCCATCGTCAGCGCCTCGGCGAAGCGCTTCGCTTCATCATAGACCCCGCGCGGTCCGATAGGGTTCACGTTGCCCCAGTACGACTCGGTCTGCGGATGCTCGAGCGGATCGCCATACACCTCGGACGTGGACGCCAGGAGGAACCGTGCCCCTTTCGCCTTGGCGAGCCCGAGCGCGTTGTGGGTCCCCAAGGCTCCGACCTTGAGGGTCTGGATCGGGTAGCGCAGGTAGTCGATCGGACTCGCGGGCGACGCGAAGTGCAGCACCCCGTCCAGATCACCCGCCACATACGTGAACTCGGACACGTTGTGCCGGATGAACTCGAAGCGCTCATTCGGCATCAGGTGTGCGATGTTGTCGGGATGGCCCGTCAGGAAGTTGTCGACGCCCACCACGCGGTGACCGTCGGCCAGGAAGCGATCGGCCAGATGGGACCCCAGGAAGCCCGCACAGCCGGTGATCAGGACCCTCACGGCCCCTCCGGCGCCGGACGCCCGACGCTCGTATAGTGGAAGCCCAGCGCGACGAGGCGCGCCGGGTCGTACAGGTTGCGCAGATCGACGAGCACCGCGGCGCGCATCACGCGCCGGATCCGCGCGAAATCCGGGTTGCGGTAGACGTTCCAGTCGGTCAGCACGACCAGCGCGTCCGCCCCATCGACGGCATCGTACATCGCCTCGGCGTAGTCGATCCGCGTCCCCAGTCGGCGCTGGGCCTCCGGGATCGCCTCGGGATCATGCGCGATGACCGACGCGCCGCCGCGCAGCAGCTCGTCGATCACGGTCAGCGCGGGCGACTCCCGCATGTCGTCGGTATTGGCCTTGAAGGCGAGCCCCCAGATCGCGACGCGTCGTCCCTCGAGTCGCCCGCCCAACGCGGCCCGCACCCGGGAGACGCTCGCGAGCTTCTGCTGGGCATTCGCGCGCTCGACCGCCGCGACCACCTCCAATGCCGCGCCCGCCTCCGTCGCGGTCCGCAGCAACGCCTGGACGTCCTTGGGGAAGCACGACCCGCCGTAGCCGGGGCCGGGGAACAGGAACGACGAGCCGATCCGGGAATCACTGCCGATCCCCCGTCGCACCGCATCGACATCGGCCCCCACGGCATCGCAGAGGTTGGCCATCTCATTCATGAACGAGATCCGTGTGGCCAGCATGGCGTTGGCCGCGTACTTGGTCATCTCGGCCGACGCGATGTCCATGTGGATGATGGGCTTCCCCGTCCGGAGGAACGGCGCATAGAGCTCGTTCATCACCCGGCGGGCATCCTCGTGATCGGTGCCGACCACGACGCGATCCGGCTTGAGGAAGTCATCGATCGCCGCGCCTTCCTTAAGGAACTCCGGGTTCGCGCACACATGGAACGGCACGCGCGCGTGTCGTGCGACCGCCGCTCGGACCTTGGCCGCCGTGCCGACGGGCACCGTGCTCTTGGTCACGACCACGATCGCGCGCTCGGCGTACCGCCCGATGGTCTCGGCGACGGCCAGGACGTGTCGGAGGTCGGCCGATCCATCCTCGTCGGGCGGCGTCCCCACCGCGATGAACACCACCTCGACCTGCGCGATGGCCTCCGCGAGGTCCGTCGTGAAGCGCAGTCGCCCTTCGGCTTGGTTGCGCTCGACGAGCGCCTCGAGGCCCGGCTCGTAGATGGGCAGGACATTGCGTCGCAACCCGTCGATCTTGGCCACATCGACATCAGCGCACACGACGTCGTTGCCCGTCTCGGCGAAGCAGGCGCCGGCAACGAGACCCACATATCCGGTGCCGATCACGCCGACGTTCACGGGGTGCCCATCCGCGACGACGCCGCGAGCGAGAGCACGGTGGCCCGGCCGCGCCGCACGCCACGCGTCACATTGCGCGTATCCACCACCAGCGTCGCGTGGTCCACGACGCGCTGGTAGTCCACCGCGGTATGATCGGTGACGATCACCACCGCGTCGGCCGCCGTGAGCACCGCCTCGTCGAGGGCCACGCTCTCGAAGCGCCGACCGTCCTCGTGGAACTGGGGCACGTGCGGATCGTGATACTGCACCCGAGCCCCGCGCGCCTCCAGCAAATGGATGATGTCGAGCGCCGGACTCTCGCGCACGTCATCGATGTTCCGCTTGTACGCCACCCCGAGGACGAGGATCAGACGATCCCGGACCGGCTTGCCGGCATCGTTGAGCGCACGCGCCACCTGCTCGACGACCACCTCGGGCATGGCGGAGTTGATCTCGCTCGCCAGGTCGATGAAGCGCGTCTTGTAGTTCAGCTCGCGCATCTTCCACGCCAGGTAGTGCGGGTCGAGCGGGATGCAGTGTCCACCGATGCCCGGCCCGGGCGTGAACTTCATGAAGCCGAACGGCTTCGTCGCGGCGGCATCGATCACCTCCCACACGTCCACGCCCAGCCGATCGCAGACCAGGGCCATCTCGTTGACCATGGCGATGTTCACCGAGCGGAAGGTGTTCTCCAACAGTTTCACCAACTCGGCCGTCTCGGTCGAGGACACCGGCACCACGCGCTCGATGCAGGTCGCGTAGAGCGCCGTCGCGACGCGGGTGCAGGCCGGCGTGATGCCCCCGACGACCTTGGGCGTGTTCTTCGTGTTCCAGGTGGGATTGCCGGGGTCCACGCGCTCCGGGCTGAACGCGAGGAACACCTCATCGCCGACCCGGAACCCCCGCGCCTCGAGCCGCGGCTGCAACAGCTCGCGCGTCGTCCCGGGATACGTCGTGGATTCGAGCACGATCAGCGTGCCGGGCTGCGCCTGTGCCGCCACCACATCGGCCGCCGCGATCACGTACGACATATCGGGGTCGCGGGTCTTCACGAGTGGCGTCGGGACCGCGATCGAGATGGCCGAGGCCCCGGCGAGGATCGCCGCATCGGTCGAGGCCCGGAAGCGGCCCGTCGCGCGATGCTGCGCGACCTGCTCGGAGGGGACATCCTGCACGTGCGACCGACCCGCCATCAGCCCATCCACGACCCGGGCGCTCACATCGTATCCGACGACCGTGAAGCCGGCCTCAGCGAAGGCCATGGCGAGCGGCAGGCCGACATAGCCGAGCCCGATCACACCGACCACCGCGGAGCGGTCGTCGATGGCGGCGCGCAGGCGGGTCTCGTGATCGCTCATCGTCCGTAGAACCCGCGCACCGCAGCGACCACCTCGTCGCGCTGGTCGCCCGTCAGCTCGGGGTACACCGGCAGCGAGATCACCTCGCGCGAGGCGGCCTCCGCCACCGGACACATGCCGGCCTGATACCCGAGGTAGGCGAAGCAGGGCTGCAGATGCAGCGGCAGCGGGTAATACACGCTGTTGCCGATGCCGGCGCCCTTGAGGTGTTCCTGCAGGGCATCCCGTCGCTCGGCGCGCAGCGTGTATTGGTTGAAGATGTGCTCGCTCTCGGGCGCGACGTACGGCGTGCGCAGCTCCGGGACGTCCGCGAAGGCCGCGTCGTAGTAGGCCGCATTCGCACGCCGCGCCGCGCTCCAGGCCTGCAGGCGCGCGAGCTTCACCGACAACACGGCCGCCTGCAGGGCGTCGAGGCGGGAATTGTACCCGACCTCCTCATGCAGGTAGGTCCGCGTGCTCCCGTGCGTCCGCAGACGCAGGATGCGCTGATACAGGGCCTCATCCTGCGTGACGATCATGCCGCCGTCGCCGAAGCCCCCGAGGTTCTTCGAGGGGAAGAACGAAAACGTGCCGATCGTCGCGACTTCGCCGGCCATGCGCCACACGCCATTGATCAGCCGCTTGGCGCCGATCGACTGCGCGGCATCCTCGACGAGCGGCAGATCGGGCAGCGCCGCCTGCAGCTGTTCGATCGGCGCGATCTGCCCGAAGAGGTCCACCGGGACCACGGCCTTGGTGCGCGGGGTCCGCGCCGCCGCCGCCGCCGCGGGGTCGATGTTGAAGGTCAGCGGATCGATATCGACGAACACCGGCCGCGCGCCGACGTTGTGGATCGCCCCCGCCGTCGCGAAGAACGTGAACGGCGGCGCGATCACCTCGTCGCCGGGCCCGATGTCGAGCGCCCGATACGCGAGCAACAGCGCGTCCGTCCCATTCGCACAACCGACCGCGAAGCGCGTCTTCGACAACCCGGCGACCTCGCACTCGAGCTTGCCGACCGGGGCCCCGAGGATGAACGCCTGATCGTCGACGACCTGCATCATCGCCGCGACCACCTCGTCCTTGATCGTCGCGTACTGCGCCTTGAGATCCAGCAGTGGGACCGCCATCAGCTACTCCGCACCCGAAAGATTGTTGGGGCCCTGTCCCCGTCCCGCACGCGCCGCCCGCATCAGCGCCGCACGAGTGGCAACGGGACCTCACGCCCCGTCCGTGCGCTCTCGTAGATCCCCAGGATGAGCTCGAGGGACTTCCGCCCCCCGCGCCCGTCCGTGTCCGGCCGAGCCTCACCCCGCAGTACCGCCGCCACGTTCTGATAATAGCCGAGGTGCCCGAAGCCGTAGACCGTCGGCGGATTGGTCGCCGCCGTCTCGATCGCCTTGTCGTCGTCGTCGTACTCGGCGAACTGCCACAGGTCCACCTTGTTCACCGCCGTCCCGCCGATCTTGACCGACCCGCGCTCGCCGAGGATCGTGATGGAGCCTTCCAAGTTGCGCGGGAAGGCGAGCATCGAGACCTCGATGACCCCGATCGCCCCGCTGCGGAACTTCAGCACCGCCGCACCGATGTCCTCGGCCTCGATGCGCCGCGCCAGCGTGGCCGTCTTCGCGACCACGCTCTCCACGGGCCCCACCAGCCACTGGATCAGGTCGACATAGTGCGAGGCCTGATTCATGAACGCCCCGCCGTCGAACTCCCAGGTGCCGCGCCAGTCCGCCGAGTCGTAGTACTCCTGCGGGCGGGACCAGCGCACCGTGGCGTTCGCCGAGAAGATGCGTCCGAAGCGCCCCTTGTCCACCGCACGCCGCAGCAGCTGGATCGCCGGGTTCAGCCGGTTCTGCTTGACCACGAAGAGCTGGACCCCCGCCGCATCGCAGGCCGCCACGAGCTCGTCGGCCGCACTCAGCGTGATGGCCATCGGCTTCTCGCTGATCACATGCTTCCCAGCCCGGGCGGCCGCGATCCCCTGCTGCGGATGCAGCCCGGACGGCGTGCAGATGACCACCGCCTCGCAGGGCGCGTCGGTCAACATCTGCTCGTACGACGAGAACCACGGGACGCCCTCCGCCTCGCCCATCGCTTGGGCACGCGCCGCCACCACATCGCAGACCGCGCTGAGTGACATGCCCTCGACCTGCCGCAAGGCCTCCACATGGTTCTTCGCGATGCGCCCGCAGCCCACGAGCGCGACCCGGATCTCCGTCATCATCCCTCCCAAGGTTCCACGACATCGCCGCGCCGTCGGTACAGCGCACCCGTGCCGGAACAACGCAGGCGCTCGACCTCGCCATCCTGGCCGTCCGGCACCAGGCGGTGGCCGGCGGCCGACATCCAACCCGTGCGTCGGCCGGGCACCCCGGTGATCAACGCGTAGGCCGGCACGTCGCGCGTCACGACGGCGCCTGCCCCGATGAACGCGTAGGCACCGATCGTCACCCCGCACACCACCGTGGCGTTCGCGCCGATGGACGCGCCGCGCCGGACCAGGGTGGGGCGATACTCATCCTTCCGCACGATATGGCTGCGCGGATTCAGCACGTTCGTGAAGACCATCGACGGCCCGCAGAACACGTCATCCTCGAGCGTCACCCCCTCGTAGATCGACACGTTGTTCTGGATCTTGACGTTATCGCCGATGGTGACCCCGTTCATCACGACGACATTCTGCCCCAGCGAACAGCCCGCGCCGATCACCGCGCCCGGCAGCACGTGGCAGAAATGCCAGACCCGCGTCCCGGCGCCGATGCGCGCCCCGGCATCGACATAGCTGGACTCGTGGATGAACGGGGCCGCGTCCGTCACGCCGTCCACTCCTGGATGCTCCGCACCTCGAACGTGCCCGACACCTGGGCGACGATCGCGTCGACCGCGGCCCGCGCCGCCGACAGCGTCGTCGTGTAGGGCAGGCGCGCCGCGATCGCCGCCTGTCGCAGCGACTGCGCATCCTGCTGCGCTCGCTTGCCCTTCGACGTGTTGATGAGCAGGTGCACGGCCCCGTTCTTGATGAGGTCCAGTCCGTTCGGGCGCCCGCCGCCCACCTTGTGCACCACATCCACCGCGAGGCCAGCCGCTGCCAGGTGCTCCGCCGTGCCGTCCGTGGCGTAGAGGGTGAAGCCCGCCGCCACCAACCGTTCCGCGAGCGGGACGACGCGCGCCTTGTCCCGCTCGGTCACCGTGAGGAACACGGCGCCGCGGCGGGGCAGCGTATTGCTGGCCGCCGCCTGCGCCTTCGCAAAGGCCTCGCCGAAGGTCGTCGCGATCCCCATCACCTCGCCGGTGGACCGCATCTCCGGACCGAGGATGGGGTCGAACTCCCGGAACTTGTTGAAGGGGAAGACCGCCTCCTTCACCGAGACGTGCGTCGGGACCACCTCCGCCGTCAGCCCGAGATCCGCCAGCCGTTCCCCGAGCATCGCACGGGCGGCCAGGCTCGCCAGCGGCACGCCGATCGCCTTCGAGACGAAGGGGATGGTACGCGAGGCGCGAGGATTCACCTCGATCACGTAGACGGTGTCGTCCTTGATCGCATACTGCACGTTCATCAAGCCGACGACGCCCAGCGCGCGGGCGAACGCGACCGAGTGCGCGCGCATGACGTCCTGCTGCGCCGGTGTGATCCGCTGCGGCGGCAGCACGCAGGCGGAGTCGCCCGAGTGCACCCCAGCCTCTTCGATGTGCTCCATGATGCCGCCGATCACCACCGTCGTGCCGTCGCTGAGGCAATCGACGTCGGCCTCGGTGGCATCTTCAAGGAACGCGTCGATCAGCACCGGCCGCTCCTCGGACACGCGCACGGCCGAGGCGAAGTACCCGCGCAGCGCCGGCTCATCGTGCACGATCTGCATCGCCCGCCCGCCGAGCACATAGCTCGGACGGACCAGCACCGGATAGCCGATCGTCGCGGCGATCCCCACGGCTTCGTCGACGCTGGTCGCCGTCCCGTTCGGGGGCTGGGCCACGCCGAGCTCCCGCGCGAGGACGTCGAACCGCCGACGGTCCTCCGCGATGTCGATCGCATCGGGCGAGGTGCCGAGGATCCGCACGCCGGCCGCCTCCAACCCCTTCGTGAGCTTGAGAGGCGTCTGTCCACCGAGCTGCACGATCACGCCGATGGGCTGCTCCCGATGGATCACCTCGAGCACATCCTCGAGCGTCAACGGCTCGAAATAGAGCTTGTCCGAGGTGTCGAAGTCGGTCGAGACGGTCTCCGGGTTCGAGTTGATCATGATCGTCTCGTAGCCCGCCTCGCGCAGGGCGAGGACCGCGCGCACGCAGCAGTAGTCGAACTCCACGCCCTGCCCGATGCGATTCGGCCCCGATCCGAGGATGACCACCGAGGGGCGGCCGCTCCGCGGCGCCTCCGACTCTTCGTCGTACGCGCTGTACAGATACGGTGTCTCGGACGGGAACTCGCCCGCACAGGTATCGACCATCTTGTACGACGGGCGCACGTCCAGCGCCCAGCGCCGCGCCCGCACATCCGCCTCCCGCTCACCGCGCAGCTGTGCGAGTTGTGCGTCCGAGAACCCCATCGCCTTCATCCCGCGCAGCAGCTCGGCCGAGACCGTCGGCAACGCCCGATACTCGTCCTCCGCCGCCACCAACTCCCGGAGCTGCGCGAGGAACCACCAATCGATCCCCGACAAGGCGTAGATCTCGGCGTCCGTGAAGCCCGCCCGCATGGCCCGCTTGACCTGGAAGATCCGCTCGGGCGTCGGCTGCCGCAGCGCAGCGGACAGTGACTCGCGCGAGTCATCGGCCAAGCGGTCGTCGTCGAGCCGCTCGGCCGTGGCCCAGCCGATCCGCCCGGCTTCGAGCGCCCGCAGGGCCTTCTGGAAGGCCTCCTTGAACGTGCGCCCCATCGCCATCGACTCCCCGACCGACTTCATCTGCGTCGTGAGACGCGGATCGGCCCCGGGGAACTTCTCGAACGCGAACCGCGGGCACTTCACGACCACGTAGTCGAGCACCGGCTCGAAGGACGCCGGGGTCGTCTTCGTGATGTCGTTCGGGATCTCGTCGAGCCGCAGCCCGATGGCCAGCTTGGTCCCGATGCGGGCGATGGGATAGCCCGTGGCCTTCGACGCGAGCGCGGAGGACCGCGAGACCCGCGGGTTCATCTCGATCACGATGAGCTCGCCATTGGCCGGGTTCACCGCGAACTGGATGTTGCAGCCGCCGGCGTCGACCCCGATCTCCCGGATGATCGCCACGGCCGCGTCACGCATCCGCTGGTACTCGCGGTCCGTCAACGTCATCGCCGGCGCGACCGTGATGGAGTCGCCCGTATGCACGCCCATCGGGTCGAGGTTCTCGATGGAGCAGATGATCACGACGTTGTCCGCGCAATCCCGCATCACTTCGAGCTCGAACTCCTTCCAGCCCAGCAGCGAGCGCTCGATCAAGACCTGCGAGATCGGCGACTCCGCGAGGCCGCGCCGCACGATGGTCTCGTACTCCTCGCGGTTGTAGGCGATGCCACCCCCGCTCCCGCCCAACGTGAACGCGGGCCGGATGATCGCGGGATAGCCGGTGAACTGCGCGATCGACAACGCCTCCTCCCACGTGGTCGCGATGCGCCCCTGCGGACACTGCAGCCCGATCCGCTCCATGGCCTCGCCGAAGAGCTTGCGGTCCTCAGCGACCTTGATGGCGCGGGCGTTCGCGCCGATCAGCTCCACGCCATAGCGCTCCAGCACTCCGCTCTCGTACAACGCCAGCGCCACGTTCAACGCGGTCTGTCCGCCGAGCGTCGGCAGGACCGCGTCGGGGCGCTCCCGCGCGATGATCTTCTCAACGTACTCCGGCGTGACCGGCTCGATGTACGTCCGATCCGCGAACTCGGCGTCGGTCATGATCGTGGCCGGGTTCGAATTCACGAGCACGACCGAGTAGCCCTCCTCACGCAGCGCCTTCGCGGCCTGCGTGCCGGAGTAGTCGAACTCGGCCGCCTGGCCGATGACGATCGGGCCGGACCCGATGACGAGGATCTTCTTGAGGTCAGTCCGCTTGGGCATTGATCAGATCTTCGAGGATCGCCGACACATCGCGGGTGGGGACCCAACCGGTATCGGCGCGCAGTTTCGTAGGGTCGCCGACCAGCATCGGCACATCGACGGTGCGCTGGAGTGCAGGATCCGGGACCGGTACCGCCGCGCGCGCCGTCCGCTCGAGCACGAGCTGGGCGAGCGCGGCCACACTGGTCCCGATGCCGGACGCGATGTTGTACACGGCACCGGGCGTTCCCCGGCGCGCGAGCGCGAGATACGCGGCGGCGACATCAGCTACATGGGAAAAATCGCGAATCGGCGTCAGATTGCCTAGCGGCAACTCCCCGCCGCCCGAGGCGCGCAGCGCGAGCGCCCGGCGGACGAGGGCCGGCAACAGGAAGTCGGCGGCCTGCCCGGGGCCGCTGTGGTTGAACGGGCGGGTCGCGATCACGCGGATCCCGTGGGCCCGGTGCGCCTGCAGCGCCGCGACTTCCTGGGCGACCTTGGTCGCGGCGTATACCGTCCGCGGCAGCAGGGCCGCATCCTCGCGAAGGGGCTGCTGGTCCGGTGGGTGCGCACCATACTGCTCCGCGCTGCCCACGACGACGACCGCGGGATCCAGGGTGCCGCCGGCGACGCGGGGTGCCAATGCGGCCAGAAGCCCCACCATCGGCAGCGTGTTCGCGCGCCACGCGGCCGTGGGATCGCTGCCAGCGGCCGGCACGAAGGCGACACCGGCCAAGTGGAAGATCGCGTCGGGCCGCGCGTCATCGCAGAGGGCGCCCCACACGTCAGGCTGTCGGAGATCGACTGCCGACCAGTGGACCGCGTCCAGCTCCGCCGGCGTCAGGACCGGCCGCGCGGGCCGCGGCTCCAACGACACACCCGTCACGTCCCACCCCTCGGCGAGCAGGGCGCGACTCAGCCACTGCCCGACGAATCCGGCGGCTCCGGTGACGAGCGCCCGCATCTCAGCGCGAGAGGGCGCGGTGTCGATCCAGGTCGGCCTCGACCATCATGCGCACCAACTCGGGGAAGCGGACGCTCGGCGCCCAGCCCAACTCACGACGCGCCTTGCTCGGGTCGGCCACCAGCAGATCGACCTCGGCGGGACGGAAGAAGGCGGGATCGACCTGCACGTAATCACGCCAGTCCTTGTCCACCACCGCGAAGGCGGCCTCACAGAGTTGCTGCACCGACCAGGTCTCCCCGGTCCCGATGACGTAGTCGCCCGGGGCGTCCGGTTGCAGCATCCGCCACATCGCATCGACGTAATCACCGGCGAATCCCCAGTCGCGACGCGCCTCGAGGTTGCCGAGGCGCAGCTCGGTCGCGCGGCCGAGCGCGATCCGTGCGACCGCGTCCGTCACTTTGCGTGTGACGAACTCGAGGCCCCGGCGCGGCGACTCGTGATTGAACAGGATCCCCGAGGTCGCATACAGCCCGAACGACTCGCGATAGTTGACGGTGATCCAGTGGCCATAGACCTTGGCGACCCCGTAGGGGGAGCGCGGATAGAACGGCGTGGACTCGCGCTGCGGCGTCTCCTGGACCTTGCCGAACATCTCGCTGGAGGAGGCCTGATAGAACCGCGCCTCCGGGCAGGCCCGCTTCATCGCCTCGAGCATCCGGGTCACGCCGATGGCGGTGAACTCGCCGGTGAGCACGGGTTGGGTCCACGAGGTCGCGACGAACGATTGCGCGGCGAGGTTGTAGATCTCATCGGGCCGCACGGCCGCGAAGGCATCGACGAGCGAGGTCTGGTCCAGCAGGTCGGCCGACACCAGCTCGATGCGATCGACGAGGTGGGCGATGCGCTCGTAGGGCGTCGTCGAGCTTCGGCGCACGATGCCGACGACGCGGTAGCCCTTGGTCAGGAGAAGCTCGGCCAGGTAAGAGCCGTCTTGGCCAGTGATGCCGCTGATGAGCGCAGTCTTCATCGATGAGGATCAGAGGAGAGCGTATGCACGAACGGGGGAGCCGCCAGAAGCCGCTCCCCCGCAAGTGACACGACCGTGTCCGGCGTCAGACCGCGGCGACGCCGCGCGGGGCACGCTGGATCTTGCCCGCCGCGAGGCAACGGGTGCAGACCGAGATCTTGATGATCTTGTCGCCCGAGACGATCCGCGCGGTCTGGAGATTGGGCTTCCAGGTCCGACGCGTCTTGTTGTTGGCGTGCGAGACATTGTTGCCGTACGCGACGCCCTTGTCGCAGACGTAGCAGCGATGGCGCTGGATGGGGGACGAAGCCGACATGGTCACGCGCCTCCCACGAGTTCGATGCGTGCGATCTCCGCGCCGTCACCCTTGCGGTGGCCGACCTTGAGGATGCGGGTGTAGCCACCCGCCCGCGTCGCAAAGCGGGGTCCGAGCTCCTGGAAGAGCTTGTCGGCCGCTTCGCGCTTGCGGATGTGCACGCCGGCCAGGCGCCGCGCGTGCAGCGTGCCGCTCTTGGCCTTGGTGATCAACTTCTCGACGAACGGGCGCAGCTCCTTCGCCTTCGCCTCGGTCGTCTGAATGGCCTCGGCCTCGATCAGCGAGGTCGCGAGGTTCCGGAGCAGGGCGAGGCGCTGCTCGCTCGTGCGGCGCAGCTGCCGGCCCGCCTTACGGTGGCGCATCGGTTACTCCTCCTCGTCTTCGACTTCTTCCGGCGCCTGAGCCGCAGCATCACGGGGGCTCGTCCCCCATTCGACCACGCGGAGGCCACCATCAGTGTTGGACTCGAACTGCATGCCGAGATTCAACTTCTCCCGCTCGAGGATCACGGCGATCTCCTCGAGGGACTTCTTGCCGAAGTTCTTGATGCGCAGGACCTTGTGCTCCGGCATGCGGACCAAGTCCCCGATCGTGCGCACATTGGCGTTCTTCAGCGAGTTCATCGAACGCACCGACAACACGAGGTCGTCGATCTTCGTCTCGAGGAGCTTCGCGAGGCGGATCCCCTCCGGCCCGGAGGCGTCCGCAAAGACGGCATCGCCCGCCTGCGACGAACCGAAGTTCGCGAAATACTGGAAGTGCGTCTGCGCGAGCGCGGCGGCATACGACACCGCCTCGGCCGGCGAGATCGTGCCGTTGGTCTCGACGACCAGCGCCAGACGATCGTAGTCCGTGCGCTGCCCGACGCGGGTCTCAGCGACCGTGAAGTTCACGCGACGCACCGGGCCGTAGATCGAATCGATCCGCACCAGGTCCACCGGCAGCCCCTTGGCGCGGTCGATCACGTGCTGGTCCGCCTCGACGTAGCCACGCCCCTTGTTCACATACAGCTCGATCCGCAGATCGCGGTCCTCGGTCAGCGTGAGGATGCGGTGCGCGGGCTCGAGCACTGTGACGCCCGCGTGCGACTCGATCATCCCCGCGGTCACGACCCCGGCCTGGCTCACGTTGATGCGGAGGACGACGTCCTCCTTGTCCTCATCGAGGGCCAGGGTCAGCTGCTTGAGCTGGCCGATGATCTGATGGACGTCCTCGATGACGCCGGGGATCGTCTGATGCTCATGGACCACACCATCGATGCGGATCCCCCACACGGCCGAGCCGCGCAGGGACGACAGCAACAGGCGACGCATCGCGTTGCCCAAGGTATGGCCGAAGCCGCGCTCGAGCGGCTGGATACGGAACTCCGCCGCGTTCGGTCCCCGCTCGGTCATTTCGACGAGCGTGGGGCGAACGAGGCCGCGGAGATCGATGGTCTTGGAGGTGGTGCTCACTAGGTTGGATCCTGGTCACGTGTGGCCGACCGCCGGCCACTGGCGCCCTCCCCCGCCCCGAACGCGCGGGAGGCTCGCAAAAGAGTTCGGGTCTTGACCGTGAGGCGCGACGGCCGATGGCCCCCGCGCCTCTCGTACTGCGACTGCCTGCTCGTCGGGTTACTTGGAGTACAACTCGACGACCAACTGTTCCTGCGCGGCGATGGGGATCTGCTCCCGCTGCGGGCGCTCCAGCATCCGGCCGCTGAAGCTGTCCTTGTCGGCCGCGAGCCACGTCGGGGAGCTGCCCCGCGACGCCTGCTCCAGCGCGACGGCGATCGTCGTCATCTCACGCGACTTCTCGCGGACGCGGATCTCCTGCCCCGGGCGCACGACGAACGACGGGATATCGACCGTCTGCCCATCGATCTCGATGTGGCGGTGCCGGATGATCTGGCGGGCCGCACGACGACTGGCCGCGAAGCCGAGCCGGTACACCATATTGTCCAACCGGCTCTCGAGCGCCGCCAACAGATTGTGACCCGTGATGCCCGGCTGCGTGGTCACCTTCTGGAACGTGTTGCGGAACTGCTTCTCGCTGAGCCCGTAGATACGCTTGATCTTCTGCTTCTCGCGGAGCTGCTTGGAATACTCCGAGGCCTTGCGGCGGCGCGACTGGTTCTGGCCATGCTGGCCAGGCGGGTACGCACGACGCTCGACGGGGCACTTCTCCGTGAAGCACTTGGTGCCCTTGAGGAAGAGCTTGGTCCCCTCGCGACGGCACTGACGGCAGGCGGGTCCGGTATAGCGCATGGCTTAGACC
>ERZ1066135.681-NODE-681-length-16143-cov-11.009448_pt1 | contig 16143 bp, 25 predicted proteins | sample MGYA00382782_ERZ1066135 | MGnify/ENA primary metagenome ERZ1066135 (study PRJEB33369, sample SAMEA5778365) | biofilm metagenome | biome: Industrial cooling water; feature: Water cooling tower basin; material: Biofilm | place: United Arab Emirates | collected...
CCAGCGCACGATGACGGAGCCCAACGGGGTGCCACCCACCTCGATCAGTTGCAGCATCAGAATGCACGTCGGCATGTCCGCCGTTTGGAACGTTCTTCGCCGCATCATCGCCTCTTGAAAAGGGCGACCTGCGCTCGCCCTTGGGTGTTCTCCACCGCCCACTCGGCCGCTTCACGGGGGGGCATCTTCATGAACAGGGGGAAGTCGAGGCTGTCCACCTCGCCAACGTCGTCGCCCCGCTGGTGGTGGAGCGACAGGAGCATCTTGTAACCCTCGAGGCGAATGCCGATGCGCTCGACCATCTCGGGGTTCCGCACGTCGATCACGACGATGTGCCCCTTCTTGAACTCCAACCGGGAGGAGCCGCCAACCATCTGAGCCACCAAGTCCCCGACTTCGCCCAGCCACTTCCGCAGCAGGTCTTCCGGGGAGCCTGGCTTGGCCGCCATGAGATGTCGGAATGCGACACGGGTGGATGAGGGCAGCACAGCGACTCCTCCGCCATCCGCGTCGTATAGGGCTCCGACCGAACCTACACGATGTGCTGAGCCGGGACCGACGCCTTCCGTAGAACCTCGTCGCGACGAGCGTTCTCCCCGGACACCTCGTCCCAGTTGGCCTTGCTGGTCCAGAACCGGACCCTCTGTCCAGTCGCCAGAACTCGCGTGCCCGACACGCCCTCGCCCTCGACCTTGAACTCCTCGACCACCGATCCGTCGGCGAGCCGGATGCTCTTGTCTGCCATCGCTCACCTCCAGACCATCAACTTCGATGAACCCACGTTACCACCTGCCTCCGAACGTCTCTACGCCGGACGGCTCACAAGCTGAACAACCTGCTCCCAGGATCGCGTGCGGAGAACGCCCTCGGGCAACGCTTCATGTCGGTTGTACGGCTGATCCCACAGGATTGCGACCGAGGCGGGGTGGGCTCGATGCCACTCGACGACGTTGCTCACCTTGTCGTCCACGAACACGTCGCCCCAGATGTGCTTCTTCGAGGCCGCGAAGATGATGTCACGGGACCCCGCGTTGAGGTGCTGCCGAAGCCAGCGGTCCCGCTCCCACATCCAGTGAGGGGCGTCCTCCATCGCCGTCGTGACGAACACCACCTCGGCGAACTCGCGAAGCATCATGATCGCTTCTTGAGCCCCCGCATAGAGCGGAATCCCGGCACACCAGCCAGGGCGATGCCATTCGGCCACCAGGCGGTCCTCCCACTCCCGTGGAATCGAACCGAACATGTCCCAGGTGCGGATGTCGTCGTGTTGCAACTGCGGGCCGCCCAGGGCGACCAGGGTGTGCAGGGAACGAGTCACGAAATCAGCGGACACGCCGTCCACATCGAGGATGATGCGCCGCATCACAACACCCGGTCGATGATCGCTTGGATCTGCTCTTGGAGGTCGTCGAGCGTCCCGTCGTTCACGACGAGGAAGTCCTCCTTCACGTTGTCCACTTCCGTCTCGCTGGCGTGCGAGTCGTTCGACACGAGAGACGGCCGCACCACCTTGATGACGATGCCGCCCTTGGCCTTGACCGCCTCCGCCTCCCCAGGGAAGCGGCAGTCGGGGATGCTCCACCGGTCGGCCCACCCCTCGGCGAACTCGATCTCCTCGAACTCCCTCGAGACCAGGTTCGGAAGAATGACCTTCTCCCCCCTGGCCGCCTTCTCGATGGTGTCGAACGCCTTCCGCACCCACGTCATCTCGTGGATGTTCCGACCGACCTGAGTGCCGAGTTGCTGAAGCATGAACCGAGGCGTCAGCCCCCACCGTTCGTCCACCACTTCCTTCAGGTCATCCCCGTAGACCTGCTCGAACGACAGGTCCCACGTCCGCATCGCCAGCCACTTCAGGTGGTCCGCGAAGGCGAGTCGGTGGACCCCCCACTGGTCGAGGATGCGGGCAACGGAGTCCTTTCCGTGGCGCTTCTTGCCGCTGATCGCAAAAATCTTTACCTGTCCCATCGGTGGTGCTATCCTCTGAGGATGGTTGAATGTCGTCGCTGCCGCCAGACCCTACCGGCTTCCGACTTTTGCAAGGGGTCGCGCGGTAGACCTCTCCATTACTGGTGCAAACGCTGCGTCAACGAGTACAAGAGGGCGACTCGTCCTCCGAAGGCCGCGATCCTTGAGGCGTCACTTCGAGAGGCCGCCCTCTTGCGTCTACAGACCGGAAAGAAGAATTGTCCACGATGTGAGACCGAGAAGTCGATGGACGACTTTGCCCCAGCACCTACCTCTTTGGACGGCCGGGCATCGTGGTGTCGCTTCTGCGCTAATGAGTCTTCGCAGATCGCGAAGAAAACCGCCCACGGACGGTACGTGGCTTTCGTCAACTCCGCGAAGCGAACGGGAAGGACAGCACTCTCCGAGGAAGTATGGAAATCCATCGTTGTCGGGAAACCCTGTTTCTATTGTGGCGAGCAGAACGACACTTATGGGCTTGATCGTGTCGATGCGGGACGGGAGTACTCGGTTGAGAACTGCGTGCCGTGTTGCTGGACGTGCAACAAAGCGAAATCGGATCGGTCCGTCAACGACTTCATCTCGTGGGCTCGGCGGGTGGTGGCGGAGGCTGAGCGACGTCGGGAACCTTCTTGTAGGGGTGGAGACCGCAGTTCTTCAGGGTGAGGTCATGGAACTCAGCCGCCGTGTACCGTACCAGCCGAGGTCCATCTGGCCCGTCCTCGTAGAGCCACATCCCCGCAATGCCGCTCTCCACGATGAGTTTCGAGCAGTCGGGACATGACGGGCCGCCGCTCGTGACGGCCACCCACACCCCGTCTTTCTTCTCGACCTTGACGTGGAGCATCTCCATCCGGGCCACGGGCTTGCCCCACTTGTGGCAGTCGAGGATGGCAGCTTGTTCGGCGTGGACGGCTACCTTCCCGCACGAGGCTCGGCACGTCTCGGAGCCATCGCACTTGAACCCTGGAGGCGGGGCGTTGAAGCAGGCGGAGAACACTCCGATCTTCGGACTCCACACCACCACACCTCGTTTGGACTTGGCGCAGGGAGACATCCGAGCCGCGTTGGTCGCTGCCGTCAGTGCGTCGCGTTCGTCCACGGTGACCTCGCGGGACTACTTCTACCCGCTTCGGGCCTCGTCCATCGACGGCCGCCCCTCCTCTTCCGCAAGGATGGCGTCGCAAACCAAGTCCGGGGGCCAAATGAAGCTCTGGCTGTAGGCGATGAGGTCACCGAACTGACAGAACAGCACTACAGTCTGCACCGCCTGTTCGCGTTTGGACGCTCTCTCAGCGGCGGAGAGGCTCATGTCGAGGGGGCCGCCACCCTCTGTCCAGACGTAGCCCCAGGTCAACTTCGAGGCGGGCTGTTCGTTGGCCCCACGATTCTCACGACGAAAGCGGGCCAGAACCTTGAGTGCGACCCTTGGGTTCTCCGCATCAACCTCCTCCCACGAGCACTCGAGACGCCGTTGAGGGCGGTGGTCGTACTCGAAGGGGTTGTAGGGAGGTCGGCTCATGAGACCTGCTGTCGAAGCTCGACGAACTTGTCGTGGATGGCACAGATCCACCCAGCGTCGCTGAGCGGGTAGTCCACCCCTACCTCCGAAACCACGTCCATCGGAAAGCCGAGGTTGATCAGCCGACGCATCATGGTCCCCTGATCCGCCAAGGCGACTGCATCCTCGGCCAGTTGACGCACCCCGTTGTCGAGGGGAGACCCCGATGACATCAGAAGCAAGTCGCGGTAGGCCGCCTCCTCCTGGTATACCTTGCGGGCGAAGAAGGGCTTCAGAAGCTCGTCCTGCGACTGCACCCGGCAGAACCAGGCGAGATCACAACCTCGGGCCGCGAGCACCCCGTTCCCCTCGGAGCCGCTCGGCCCCATCTGGCTCTGGATGATGAGTCCCTCGGGAGTGAACGTGATCAACACCGGCATCTGGGGCTCGTCATCGGGGGCGTCGAGGCGGAAAGCCCGCACAGGCGAGTGTGTCGGGGTGATTTCCGTCATCCTGTAGCCCTCGAGAGCCTCCCGCTGGTGGGTCTCGATGTAGTTCTTCGATGTCATTGCTGAGCTTGAACTCCACCCAGAATACGTCTGACAGGGGCTACCCTGAACCGGGAGGCGACACCGTGGGCTGCAACTGTCGAAAACCACCGATCAAGACCAAGGCCGCCAAGCCGACTCGCCGAGTCAGCCGGACCCAGTTCCCGCCACCCCCTCCTTCGCCTCCCCCTTCGTCGGACCTTTCGACGAACTCGGAGCCTCGGAACCCCCTCCTTCAGGGGCTCCCAGCGAAGCCGAAGCCTTGAGCCCCTGCCAGCGGGAGGACTCGTGGAGGTACGTTTGAAGGTCTGTCCAGAGGGGTTCCGGAACTTCTAGTCCGTTGGACTTCGTGAACTCCAGCAGTCTGAGAAGAAGTACTCTCGGTCTGGTGGCCCCGTGCCTTCCTTTCGCAACCATGTCCCTGAGGTTGTCTTTACGCGACCCGACCCACAGATGCGTGGGATTGCAACAAGCGGGGTTGTCGCACTGATGGCACACGGCCTCCTCAGGACGCGGTTCCCGTTGGTGGTGGATGGCCCAAGCAAGCCGGTGGGCCATCCATCCTTTCCCGTTGAAATTGAACTTCCCGTAACCTTTTTTGGTGGTGGAGTGCAGCCACGGCCAGCATACGTTCTCACCACCGCGCTGCACCTTCGACCAGAATCTTTGCGCCAACGCGGGATCCGCCAGCGACTGCGGGACAGCGATCTTGTGCTCGCCGTTGTAGCAGCTTTTGCACAGACCCTTGGCAAAGTGAGGTCGATCAACACCGCATTTCTGACAGGTCATACACCAGTGTACCCTACGGGCTCGCTGGTGTCTACTTCTGTGCCAAGATGTTGATGAACAAGATCCCCTGCTCGATAGCGTCGTCGAGCCCCTTGTGGGTGTGTGGCGGACAGCCCTCGAACCAGTGTGCGGGCATCTTGCGCTTGGAAGTGCCTTTGAAATTCGTGCCGCTCAGCTTGACGAAAGCCAAGGTCTTGATGTCCAACGCACCCAGTCCGAAGGGAGACTTCCCCAAAAATCGAACCAGGTACCAGTGCAGCCAGACAGCATCCCACGTCGGGTACACCACCATCACCGGGTCGCCCCCGAGCCCCCGCACCCAGTCTCCGAACGACTGCATGGCGACACGGGGCTCGAGCGGGCTGCTCGTGACGTGCTTCCACACCTCGGGGTCTTGCTTGCTCCACCACGCCATCGTCTCGGGGTCGGGTGTGGCACCCGGAAGCGGTGCGAGATTCACCTCGAACGTCGCCACCGGCTCCCGGCTCCCCGCACGGAACGCTGCCGCGCCAAGAGAGAGCATGGAGTTGGGGCCTGGAATCGGTCCGTCCGACTCGATGTCCACGCTGATGTAGATGTCGTCCTTCGACACGAGTTGAGCCTCCTCTGTGGAGGTCTCTACGCGGAAGGGGGCGGCCGGTACTGGAGCCGACCCACTCCGGACGGCTCCACGATGAAGAGGTGACCTCCCTGAAAGGTCACCTCAAACACGCCGGACATCGTGTTCATCACGACCTTTTCGACGGGAGGAGTGGGCTCTCCTCCCCGATAGATGCGCCAAGCGTGCTCCGCGTTGGATTTGGCCCATTGCTCCCAGAAAGCACGGAACTCGGCGTAGGGATCTGATGCTGACACGTCGCACCCCCGAGGAGAGTGCGACGTTACCCACGGAGCCTGTTCGGAACGATGGCCGAGTGCATCCAGTGATCGCCCGTCTGAACGTGATTCGGCCGGTGGCTGTCCTATACCGGGCGCGTGTTGAGGTGCAGATGTCCTTCAACACGACGGGTAAGACCTGCCGGGTGTGCAACCGGTTGATCCCCATGCCGAGAAAACGCGACCAGAGCAAGGTGTTCTGCGACCGAAGGTGTGTCTCTGTGGGGACTCGGGGAGTGTCGGTCGCTCCCTGTGCCCGTTGCGGGAAACCCACCAAGCAGTTGGCGAACGATGCCTCCTCAACGGGAAGGGTTCAGTTCTGCTCCCGCTCTTGCGCCAACAAGAGCCGGGAAGTCACGCATATCCGTGTTTGTGCGCGATGTGGGAACGAGTTTCAACTCGACAACATCGCGTATGAGCGTCGAGGGGATGGCCGGTTCTGCTCTCACTCCTGTGCCTCTCGGCACTACGCTGTTGATGAGCACTACTTTGACTCTGTAGACACCGAGGAAAAAGCCTATTGGTTGGGGTTTTTGGACGCGGACGGCTACCAGGACGGACACGAGGTGGTCGTCAACCTCAACGCACAAGATGAGGAGCACCTGTGGAAATTGAGGGCCGCCCTTCGGTCGGAACACCCAGTCCGGCTTCTCCACGATGACGCCATGACCGGAGGCTTCAGAGCTACTTTTCGGGTGTCCAGCCAGTCGCTCTGTTCTGGCCTGAACAAGTGGGGTTGTGTTCCCACGAAAAGTCTGATTGTGCCGTACCCGCACGAACTACCGCCGCTACTCCACAGGCATTTCATCCGAGGCGTGTTCGACGGAGATGGCTGCCTCAGTCAGAGCCAGCGAGGTCATTGGAAGTGGGGCATCTACAGTGCGAACCCGGCTTTCTTGGACGGAGTGGCGGCCCGTCTCCGAGAGGCAGGACAGGAAAGTCGCCGTTCTCGAAAGGATGGGGGGCGGTCCATCAATGTAACGAACCGCCCCGGGATCTTGTGGTTGTACTCGTACCTGTACGACGGGGCCACCGTGTGGCTTGACCGGAAGCGGCTCAAGTTCCAGCAAGCCTGTTCGGCACCACCGCCTCGTACATCCAGTGCGAAGTAGTGGTTACATGCCCCTTTCGGACGTACTTCGCCACCGAGGTCCCGAAGTCCGCCATGTCGAACCGACGGGTGACGCGCACCACGTAGCCCTCCTGCTCGTCGCCGGGAGAGGCCGCCGACTGCCCAGTCCAGCACGCCTTCACCTTCGCCTCGTCCCACACCCCCCGGTACAGGACCGGAGCGTGCTGGAGGCCGAGGAGGGAGCACCAGTCCACCGTCTCGTCCCACGAGAGGCAGGTGGTGTCCTCGTAGATGCCGAACACCATGAAGTAGGACACCAGCGCGTTGTAGGCGATGGAGTGCCGGGCGTAGAGGTTCTCCCCACACACCCGGATGTTCGAGGGCAGCCCCTCGGTGCCCACCTGCTTCGCAAGCTGACGCACCCAGTCCCGGCTCTTGTGGCCCTTCGAGTCGATCGAGCGGGCGTGCGTGTAGCCGTCCGCGTAGATGGTGGTGTTCTCCCCATCACATTTCTCTGTGACGACCACCTCGAGCCCAGCAAAGAGGCTCTCCACCTCGGAGTGCATCTTGTCGTCGCTCGTCGCTCCGGGGCTCCACGGCAAGTGGAACGTGCGGCTGTACTTGGTACGGTCGATGGTAGACACGGCCCACCTCCTTCTTTCACTACTACGCGGAACCACTCAAAACTGAACCTCGGAGACGCAGATGACTGCTGAAGACCTCGCGAAGCTGTTCCACGACAACTACGAGCGCCTGGCTCCCTCCCACGGCTACGAGACGAGGAAGGACTCAGCCGTCCCCTGGGAGTCCGTCCCCGAGCGGAACAAGTCCCTGATGATCGCGACGTGTGCCGCCGTTCTCGATGAAGTCGCCCGCCGAGAAGCCAAAGCCCGGGAGGTCTTCGAGGCCATCCGCGACTTCGATCGGGTCGAGGTCGTCAAGGATGCCTTCGCCTACGATCGCCTCCAGGGAGCCTACCGTGAAGCCGCTCGTCAGGGACTCGCCTTCTTGAACGGCGAAAGCTGACCTTGTAGCTTGGTGCGGAGGGGCTCGAACTCCTCCCACTCGATGCTCTCCTTCACCTTGGCCCACACCTCGTTGGCCTCCCCGAAGTCCACGATGCGCCCATGCTCGAGGATCTGTCGGGCAAACATGAGCACCCGGATCGAGTGGTAGAGCTTCTTCTGGGAGGCGTCGAGTTCGTCCTCCCAGAGCTTCGTGGCCTTCTTCCAGTCCGCGTCCGCCGTCTCCCCAGACTTGTCCACGAGCCTCGCCCGGTGGAGCTTGAAGGCGAACGCCGGACCGTCCTTGAGCCGAGCCTCCTTCGGAGCAAACAGGCACTCCAACGCGAACATTGAGTGCCCCGCCAACGACGCCTCGAACGACTCGACCGTGTGGAGGGTGATGTTGATGCCCGGCCGGAACACAAGGTCCCGCTTTCCCTGATGCAGCACCACGAGGAAGTCCTCGTCCGAGGCTTCCGTGGCGCACCCGTACACCCGCGACCCGACGAGGAACACGCTGTGAACCGCCTCGTCGGGCACCTTCAGGAAGGTGAGGATGTCGGCGTAGCGGGTCATGCTCGTCTCTTGGCCGTGAACCCCGTCCAACGCGGAGGAGGAGGGCAGTCCGAGGCGGATACCCCGTCGTGAGGCTCGACGCTCAACCGCCCCGACATCCCATGGCGCGAGAGGCACCGTGCGAGCACCCCCCGAGCATTGTCCGGTGGCTTGTGCCACCAGTTTCGCCCGCCAAGGGGCGGGAAGTCCGGGTCGATCTCCCGCAGTTCGTTGAGGGCCTTGGCGAGTCTGTTGTCGCCCTCCGTCACCTCGATCTGGACGTACACGTCAGCCATGGCTCAGCCCCCACGGCAACCCCTCGGTGAACCCGAACGCCCCACGTACCTGCCCGGTGCCGTCGAGCACGAGCATCCGATGGGCCTCGTCCACGTCGGGGTACTCCCAGCCCTCAAGCTGGGAGGCGAGCACCTTCGGCGGCACCGCATGGGTCCGCTTCTGGTTGCGCGCAGCGTTGTCCTCGGGCTTCAGGTGGATGACGACCAAGGTGACGAGCGCCTTGTAGGCGAACCCCGTCTCACACACCATCGAGCGGAAGTCCTTGCGAAGGTTCGTGGCGTCCCACACGACCTTCCGGCCCGGACGGAGGGCCGCCTTCAGCCGGAACTGTGCCTCCTGACGCACCTGGCCGTTCATGGTCTGGTCGGCCCGGTCGCCGGACATCTCCTCGCGGAGGTTGTCGAGGGACACCACCTCGTAGTCGGGGAGGTGCTTCTCGATGAACGTGGACTTACCGCTGCCGCTCGGCCCGCAGAGCACGACCAACTCCGGCGGGGTCGCGTTCTCCTGGAACACGAGGAAGCCGCCCTCCTCGGGCGTTGCGATCTTGCCGTCCTCCACCGCCCGGATGGCCTCGCCGAACACACGGTCCCGGAACGCAAGAGGCCGGTCAGCCGTGAGGTCAGCGAAGTGAGCCCGCCACTCCTCGAGCCACCCTGGAGGAGCGTACTCCTCCGAGCCGAGGAGGTACATCTCGAGGTGCTCCAACTGCTTCGGGAGGTCCGGACAGATGCGGCCTCGCATGTCGGCCTGCTCCATGAAGGTGACCCGGAACGGGTCCACCTTGCGGGAGAGCCGCTTGTACTCGCCGGGCGGCTTGTCCTTCACCACCAGGAGCTTCGGCTCCTGGTGGCACCCCACGATGCCCATGACGTGCCACAGGCTCTCCCAGGAGAGTCCTGAGTCCACGAGGATGGGCGCGATGAGGGACCGCCCCTGGGCCTCGTGTCGCGGGGCCGCCACGCGCTCGACTCCCCGGATCTCCATCCGCTTGGTCGTCCACGGCTTCGCCACGTCGTGGAACAACGCCCCGAGGATCAACTCCCGCTGGACGACGGGCGGTATCGACTTTCCGATGTCCGTATCGAAAGACCGATAGAGTTCGTCCAAAACCATGTCGGTGTGGGTGTAGACATCGCCCTCGGCGTGCCACTCGGGGTCCTGCGGCGTGTCCTTCAGCCGACGGAGAGCGGGCACGGCTTCGCCGAACGCCCAGGTGAGGGTGTTGAGGTCGGGGCGGGCTCCCGCGAGGAGGTTGTCGAGCATCTGCCGCATGGAGCCTTCTACTCCGCCGGGCGTTCCACCACAGGGTGCAACTTCAACCCTTCGGGCGTGTTCTCGAGGATCTGGTAGGTGTCACAGGCCGCCTGAAGCGCCTTGTTGTCCAGCCCCAGCATGACCGCGTGGAGCTTGACCCGGTGTTTTGCCAGCAGGGGCCGCATGGTCGCGGCCATCTGCTGGCTGTCCTCGCCATCCGTGATGATGAGGAGGTCGGCAGTGTCGTACTCCATCTTGGCGAAGTCGCCCATCGCGACCTTCAGCGCGTTGAGGATGTCGGTGCCCGAGCCCTGGGTGATCCGCTCGATGTTCCGGGCCATTCCCAACACCTGGACCGGGGAGATCGCCGTGTTCAAAGGGCCGATTCGTTGGTCGAACGCCCGGATGCTGAAGGTCGCCTCCATGCGGAGGGCGTCGAGGAGCACCTTGATCGTGAGCGCCTTCCACACGGGCGGACGCCAGGTGTGGTCGTACATGGACGGTGACACGTCCAACAGCACGTAGACCGTGTGAACGATGTCCTTGTACTGGGCCTCGTGAACGTCCTCCATCATCGGGATGTTCCGCACGGGCACCTGGACGAGCATCTCCCCGCTCGCCAGCCGGGCCATGAACACGTCGTCGTCCATCGCCCACTCGTCCGCCGTGATCTGGCTGAGTTCGCTCAGGTCCCGCATCGGGCGGAAGTCCACGCTGTCGGAGGGCACCTGCGTCTCCTCCTGCAACACCCCCAGGAACCGCTCGCCCGTCTTGCGGGTGCCGAGGAACACCCGCTTCTTGGTCAGGCGGATGCTCTGTGCGACCTGTTCCCACAGCGGGTGCTTGTACTTCTCGCGGAGCTTCTCCAACTCGGCCTCGACGTTCTCGGGCTTCGGCGGGGCCACCACTTGCACGGGAGCCCGAGGCTCCTCGCGCCGAGGCGGAGGAGGGGGAGGCGGAATCCACTCCTCCTCGGGCGGGGGGAGACGCTTCCGGAACATCAGGTGGTAGAGCGTGATGGCAGTGACAGCCGACATCACGGCCGTCGCTGTCGCCCCCAGCCCGCCACCCAGCATGTACCAGAGCGTTGGGTCCATCAGACGGCCTTCTTGCCCAGGAACTCGACCTGAATGCGGGCGATGCCCATCCCGGTGATCTCCAGAGCCTTCACCCACTCGGCCCGAGCCTTGTCGGACTTCGGGGTGATGTTGCGAAGCTCACCCTCGACGTGCTGATAGCTGCGGATCAACGCCGTCAGATGGGCCGGGTCGAGCACGTCGGGGAGCGGGGGCAGCTTCTCCACGAGCCGCTGAACCATGAACCCGTCGATGAGGGCCAGGGTGTCGTGGATGCCCGTGAGCGCCTTCGTGTGGTCGGCCCGCACTTCGACGGACTGCGGCTCGAACGTTTCGAGGTGACCGAGCACCGCCGTCAGTTCGTCCACCGTCCGCACGAGGTCCGAGTACGGAAGCTGCGTGAGGTCGGGGTTCGGACGGTTGGCGAGGATCTCCGCCAGCCGAGCCATCTCGATGTCGATCTCGCGCCGCTGGGCCTTGGCCGCCCACTTCTCGATGACCTCGTTCTTGGCCGTCTCGAACAGGGCCGCATCGTCCGGGTGCTGGACGAGGACGTGGGCGGCGTACTGGAGGTCGTCGAAGGTGCAGACTTGGCGACCGTGGAGGATGGCCCCCACTTCGAGGGTGTGGGCCGCCTTGATGAACCGGCGGTCGGAGAGCGGAGCCCGGCCCGCCATCACGCGGGCCTCGGAGAACTTGAGGGTCAACTCCTGGTACGCCTCCCGCACGTAGCGGTCGGTCATCAGGTCGTGTTCCAGAAGCACCCCGGACACCCTGACCACATCGTTGACGTGAAGGGGCGGCAGCGGGGGGCGCTTGGCCTCCTCGAGCGCCATCTCGAGCATCCGGTAGCGGTTCTTCGGGTCCTTCACGTACTCGACCGTGATCTGGAACAGGAAGCGGTCGAGCACCGCCGCAAGCTGCTGGCGGCGGCCGGGAAGGTCGTCGATCCGGAAGTTCGTGTCCGCCACGAACGAGATGAGGGGCACCCGGTACTCCTTCGGCCCCCGGCGAACCACGCGCTCGTTCATCGCCCCGAGCAGCGACCGGAGCAGCGGGTCGTTGGCGTCGAGGAACTCACCGCCCTTCGCGAAGTTCGCTTCGAGCACCGAGCCGTCGGTGATGTGCTCCGTGCGGCCTTCCTCCTTCATCTTCTTCACGTCGTAGGCCCCGAACACCTGCGTGTCCGTGGTGAACTTCGTGAGGTCCATGGACCAGACGTTGGCCCCCTCGATGTTGTCGAGGACGGTGTTGAGCACGGCGGACTTGCCCGCACCGGTCGGCCCGTCGATGAGGACGTGCTCGCGGATCATGAAGGCGTACTTGATCTTCCGCACGAGGTCGTCTCGCTCGACGAACCGGTGCCGGACCGCCGCGAAGAAGTCCTGAATCCGCTTGGCGGACTCGAACACCTCGGCCCACGTTGCCGTGCGCGTGATGCCTTCGAGGTCTCGGTAGTTGAGGGTCACGACGCATCCTCCTTGGAGTTCAGGGCCTCGGAGAACGCCTGGTAGACGGGCTCCTCGAACAGCACGAAACGCAACTCGTCGAGTTTCCACTCGGGACGGCGGGCCACCATCATGGCGACCTTGGCCGCCTCGTCGAGCGGGAACCGGAACACCCCGCACGAGATGGCCGGGAACGCCACCCGCTTGCAGCCCTTCTCCTCGGCGAGCATCAGGGACCGGGCGAAGGCGATGGCCAGGGAGTTCGCCATCAGCACCGGCTGGGACGGATCGTAGAGCGGACCGACGGTGTGGATGACGTACTTCACGGGCGACAGGGCATAGGCCCCCGTGATCACCGCATCGCCGACCTTGCACCGGGCCTTGCTTGTGCGCCAGGGCAGCTTCGCTCGCATCAAGATGTGCTGCGTGATGGAATCCACCTCGTCCGGAGGCACCTCGGGGAAGGTGAGACACTCCTCGAGGAGTCGTTTTCCTGCGGCACGGTGGATGGCCCCATCGACCCCACCTCCGCCTTCGAGGCTCGGGTGGGCGGCATTGACGATGGCGTCCACGTCGGTCTGCTTCGTGATGTCGCCACGGACGATGGTGATGTTCACGGGCGCTCCTTGGTCCAGCACTGGTCGGCTCCCGTGAGAGCCTTGAGGATGCGATCCCGCTGGTCCCGGTCACGCATGCCGAGGTCGTCCATCACACAGCAGATGAGCCCGCGATAGTCCGGGGCGTTGCTGGTGATGGCCTTGTGACGAAAGTCCTCGGATCGCTGGATGTCCATGTACCCATCCGCGAACCGACGGAACTCGCTGTAGTCCTTGTCTCCGAGGCGACGAAGCGCCGTCTCCCCACCTCGGAGGTAGTAGAGGATGGCGGTTTTGACGACCCAGACCTCGGTGTCGGGACCGAGCTTCTGCATGTCCGCGATCACGCTCACGATGACTCCTTCCACTCGAGGAGGAGCCACACCCCGTCCTCGCGGCCCACGACCCGGCTGAAGTACCGGAATTTGCGGGGTCCCAGCATGATCCAGTCGTGGGTGTGGTCTTCCAGGAAGAACCCCTCGTTGTGCTTGGGGGTCAGGGGAAGCGTCGGCGGGGTCTGCTGGTCCATGTGCGAGTAGACCGTCCAGACGCGGAACGGCCGCTCGTCGAAGTCCACGTCCACGATGGACGGACTTCCGGGGACCCAGAGCAACTGCTGACGCATGAGAACTTCTCCTCCCCCCTCCTACGCTCGGGGGGAGGAATCCTGAACCCGCCTCGTGGGAAGGGTCCGCCACCACTCGCAGCCCTCGGGGGGAACCGAGGTGTAGCCCCACGTCTCCCCATCGGGAGCGGGCACCCACGGAAGCAGGTTCTTCCCCTTCTTCGGGTTGTAGATGGAGTCCGAACGGCCGTCTGCACGGCCGCTGTATTCGGCGACGTACATCCCCTCGTCGTCGATGGTGTCGGGCAAGCCCGCCTGGGCCATCCCGCACTTCGAGCACCACGCCTCGTCGTCGGAGTGAACCGCACGCCAGAGCTTGACGCCCGAGACGCCGCAGAACGAGCACTTGTACCTGGCGAGCACCGACGGGGGCAGTTCGTACCCCCGCAGGAAACCAACAGCCCGGCTGATGGCCATCACGAGGTCGGACTTGTGGACATCCTTGGACATCCAGGTGTCCAAGGCATCTTCGAGCAGCTTCTTGGCTTCGGCAGGGTTCGGCTTCATGGTGTCCTCGAACCCCCCTTACGCGCGTGGGGGCATCCTGAACCCTCATCCTCTCGCGGCCACACCCAATGCCAACGTCCGGCGATGGCTCTTGTCGGGCTCCTCGTAGCCCTCGATGACGGTCACGACGCCGTACTCGGCCCACTTCGCCTGGAGAGCTTCGGCCTCGGCTCGGCTCTTGGGCGCGTCCATGTAGTCGTGGACCGCGACTCGGTGTTGGACCTCGGTGTCCATCATTGCGCGGTTGAGGATCTCGATGAAGACAGGGGCTCTGTCGCGGTTCGGGTATTTGGTCCAGTCCTCCACCGCACGCTTGGCGGCACGCCGCTCCGCCTTGGTGGCCTTCAGCCACTTCGGGTCGTTCTCGTCGTAGGTGGGGATCGGGTTGGACCGCAGGAGTCGGTAGCCCGTGATGGCGTCCTCCCGGCGAGCCGGGTCGTAGGCCACGGCGTACACGGCCCCGTGGTCCAGCGACTTCGGATTCTCGTCCCACGGATCCGGGCCAGGGAACTCCTTCGAGACGCCCTTTTCGAGGAGCAACCGGCCCACGTCGTAGGCGAGGCCGGGCCGCCTGTCCTCCATCGCGAGCAGCATCTCGACGATGCGCTCGGGGGAGTCCACACCAGGGAAGATGGTGCCCACCTGCCCCTCCTCGGAGGACATCTTACCGTTCGTTTCGTGTGACATCGGGACCTCAGTACAGGGTGACGCGGATGAAGTGGTCGTCGGGGATGTCGGCGTACTCGGACTCCCGAAGGTCGACGTGGGGGAGCTTGAGCAAGCTCGTGGCTGCGTCCATCACGCCATGCGGCACCCCGTAGGTGCTCTCGAGGGCGTCCCGATGCGGCCAGAGCGCCTTGAACGTCTCCTCGGGGACGACGACCAACTGCTCGTGGGCGTCCCGACCCTCTCGGTAGAAGTAGACGTAGAACGGGCTCACTTTTCCGCCTTGCGGAACTTGAGGAGCCGGTGGGTGTGCTGCACCGCCTCGTTCGCATAGGCGAGGTTGAGGATGGCGAGGTCGAGCACCTTGTCGATGTTCGAGTAGTTGTCCTCGAGCCTGGGGAGGGAAACGTAGTGCCCCGGCTGCTCACGGGTCCAGTCGCAAAGCTGCCACCGGATCGGGCGGTCGCCATCGGGGTCAGGCTCGTACCGGTACTTCACGAGGGCGAGGATGAGGGCGTCGAGTTCGTCCTTGTCGCCCTCCTTCACCTCGGCGAAGCCGCCTCGCTGTGACTTCCGCTGCGGGGAGTCGAGGAACGCCTTCATGAGCCGCTCGATCTCCACGCGGGGAACGTCGGTGTAGTCCTTGCGGGTGCCGTGCATGTCAGACTCCGAGAAGCTCGGCCACGCGCTTGGCCTGACGCCATGCGTGGTCCCAGCCCATGAAGGTCTTGGCGAGGAACACCATCTCCCGTGCTCCCTGCTCATGCGGGTTCTTCGGCGGGGTGATGATCTCGACGTGGAGGTAGTGGCCCTCCGAACCGCCCGTGACCGGGAACACCGACACCCACTGGTAGCGGGTCGGCCAGCGACGGCTGTTGTACTGCGTGCTGTCCATCCCGATGAGCGGGGCCAGCCCGAAGCTGTCGTCGAGGAGATCCTCGGCCTGAAGGATGGCCCGGATGTCCGCGCAGATGTCCTTGAGCAAGCGGCCGTCCGTCTCGACGGTCGTGGGGGTTGTGGTGGGCATTCAGCCTCCTACACCCCCATACGCACACCCCTCAGCGACCTGAACCCGACGGCGAGACAGATCGCTGCTTCCGCCACCGAGCGACCTCGGCTGAAGTCACCTCGAGGCGGACAGGCTCCTTTTCGGGCTCCTCGTAGTGGAGGGAGTCGTGGAGGTACTGGAGGGCGATCCGGAGGGCGTTCGCCTTCGACTCGTACTGCTGACCCAGCTTCTCCCACCTGTCCGACTCGTCGGGGGTGCGGGCATGGACCTGCAAGAGACAGGTGCCACTCTTGGGACCACGCTTGGGCAGTGGATCACCCGGATCGTTGAACTTCGCGTTGTAGAGTTC
>ERZ1066135.682-NODE-682-length-16133-cov-8.164137_pt1 | contig 16133 bp, 11 predicted proteins | sample MGYA00382782_ERZ1066135 | MGnify/ENA primary metagenome ERZ1066135 (study PRJEB33369, sample SAMEA5778365) | biofilm metagenome | biome: Industrial cooling water; feature: Water cooling tower basin; material: Biofilm | place: United Arab Emirates | collected...
TTCGCCGCCCATGCCGCGCTGGCCGGCACCGCCTACGTCAGCAGCGAGAAGGACGACGCGCTGACGCTGATCGACACCGCCACGCTGGCCGTCAAGGGCACGATCGCCACCTGCAAGCGCGCCCGCCACCTGCAGCGCCTGCCCGACGGCAAGCTGATGGTGGCCTGCACCGACGCCAACGCCGCCGACATCATCGACCCGGCCACCGGCAAGTCGGTCCGGCGCGTGCCGCTGGGCGACGAGCCCGAGGCCTTCGACGTCTCGCCCGACGGCAAGACGGTCTACGTCTCGAACGAGGACGAGGGCGAGGCCAGCTTCATCGACGCCGCCAGCGGCAAGGTGCTGAAGAAGGTGAAGGTCGGCGAGGAGCCCGAGGGCGTGAAGCTCAGCGCCGACGGCAAGACGCTGTACGTCACCTCCGAGGTCGCCAGCCTGGTGCACGTGATCGACACCGCGACCGCCAAGGTCGTCAAGAACGTCAAGGTCGGCAAGCGGCCGCGCCGCATGGCGATCACCGCCGACGGCAAGGAGCTGTGGGTCACCAGCGAGCTCGACACCAGCGTGTCGATCATCTCGACCGCCGACCACAGCGTCGTCGGCACGATCCGGTTCGAGGTCAAGGGTGCGCGCGCGGAGGACATCACCCCGGTCGGCATCACGATGACCCGGGACGGCCGGCGCGCCTTCGTCGCGCTCGGCAAGGCCAACCACGTCGCCTTCGTCGACGTGGCGGCGCGCAAGGTCACCGGGCTGGTGCTGGTGGGCAAGCGGGCCTGGAACGTGACGCTGAACAAGGCCGAGTCGCAGCTGTGGGTCGTCAACGGACTGTCCGACGACGTCACCGTGGTCGACGTGGCCGGCGTCAAGGCGCTCAAGTCGGTGCCGGTCGGCCGCGTGCCCTACGGCGTCGCGATCGTCGAATGAGGCACGGCATGAAGCGCTCCCTGCTCGCGCTGACGCTCGCGGCCGCGTCGCTGGCCGCCCAGGCGGCCACGCTGAAGGCCACGCTGATCGTCCCCGACGACGACCCGCGCCTCGAACGCAGCCGCGCCGAACGCGCCTACCTCGGCCACCCGACCGGCCCGGCCGAGGCCGGCGTCAAGCTCGCGCTCGACGAAGGCCGGTTCGAGCTCGAGGCCGTCGGCGCCGCGGTGACGCTCGACACCAAGGAAGCCGCCGACCTCGCCGCCGCCCAGGCCGCCGCCGTCGCGGCCGAGAAGGCCGGCGCCGCCGTGCTGCTGGCCGACCTGCCGGCCGACTGGCTGCTCGCGGTGACCGACGCGGTCAAGATCCCGGTGCTCAACCTCAGCGAGGCCTCCGACCGGCTGCGCGCCGCCGACTGCCGCGCGCGGCTGTTCCACGTCGTCCCCAGCGAGCGCCAGCGCGCCGACGCGCTGGCCCAGACGCTGGTGCAGCGCAAGTGGAGCAAGCTGCTGCTGCTCGTCGGGCCGAGCGCGGCCGACCAGCAGCGCGCCGCGGTCGTGCAGGCTGCGATCAAGCGCTACGGCCTGCAGGTCGCCGCCGCCAAGCCCTTCAAGCTCAGCGCCGATCCGCGCGAGCGCAACCTCGCCAACCCGCTGCTGCTGACGCAGGGCGCGCAGTACGACGCCGTCTGGGTGGTCGACAGCGACGGCGAGTTCGCCCGCGCGCTGCCCTACCAGACCGTGCTGCCGCGGCCGGTGGTCGGCGACGCCGGGCTGGTCGCGGTGGCCTGGCATGCGCAGTTCGAGCGCTTCGGCGCGCCGCAGGTCTCGCGCCGCTTCCACAAGGCCAACGCCCGGCCGATGACCGCGCACGACTGGACCGCCTGGCTGGCCGGCAAGGCGCTCGTCACCCTCGCCGCGGCGCAGCCCAAGGGGCCGGCCGCGGCCTGGCAGCAGGCGCTCGGCAAGGCACAGCTCGACGGCTCGAAGGGCGTCAACATGAGCTTCCGCGCCTGGGACGGCCAGCTGCGCCAGACGCTGCTGCTGACCGACGGCCAGGGCGTCATCTCGCAGGCGCCGATCGAAGGCATCCTGCACCCGGTGAACGTGCTCGACACGCTCGGCGCCGACGCTGGCGAGAAGCTCTGCAAGGTGGCGCGATGAGCTCGGCAGCCCTTCCCCTGCCCTCGACCTCGGGCGCGCGCCGCGGCGTGCCGCACGCACTGCAGGCGCTGCGCGCGATCGTGATGCGCGAGGTGCTCAAGTTCAGCCAGCAGACCGGCCGGCTGGTGTCGGCGCTGGTGCGGCCGCTGCTGTGGCTGGCGGTGTTCGCGGCGGGCTTCCGCAACGTCTTCGGCATCGCCATCGTCGAGCCCTACGACACCTACATCCCCTACGAGGTCTACATCGCGCCGGGGCTGGTCGGCATGGTGCTGCTGTTCAACGGCATGCAGTCCTCGCTCGCGATGGTCTACGACCGCGAGATGGGGCTGATGCGCCTGCTGCTCACCGCGCCGCTGCCGCGCCCGTGGATCCTGTTCTGCAAGCTCTGCGCGACCGCGCTGCTGTCGGTGCTGCAGGCGCTGGCCTTCGTGGCGGTGGCGCTGGCGATCGGCACCGAGCTGCCGGTCTTCACGCTCGCCGGGCTGCACGCGCTGCTCGCGGTGCTGGCCGGGGCGCTGATGCTCGGCGCGCTCGGGCTGCTGCTGAGCGTGCACATCAAGCAGCTCGAGAACTTCGCCGGGACGATGAACTTCGTCATCTTCCCGATGTACTTCCTGTCGACCGCGCTGTACCCGCTGTGGAAGCTGCAGGAGTCGGGCGCCGAGTGGGTCTACCAGATCGCGCGCTTCAACCCCTTCACCCACGCCGTCGAATGGGTGCGCTTCGCGCTCTACGGCAAGGACCCGGGCGAGGCGCCCTACGTGGTGCTCGGCTGCCTGGCGGTCTTCTTCGTGCTGGCCTGCTGGGGCTATGACCCGCAGCGCGGCTTCGGTCAGCTCGCCAAGCGCGGCGGGTGAGAGACTGCTGAATTCTGGAGACCCGGACGTGAAGCGAGCGTTGCGCCCCCTGATCCACCGTCGCACCCTGCTGCGCGGCACCGCCGCGTCGCTGGCGCTGCCGGCCTTCGGCTTGCGGGCGCAGGGCGAGCACTTCACCCGCCCGATCACGCTGTGGGTGCCCTGGCCGGCCGGCGGCGGCACCGACCTGGCGATGCGCGTGCTCGCCGAGGCGGCCAGCCACCACCTCGGCCAGAAGGTCATCACCGAGAACCGCGCCGGCGCCGGCGGCACGCTGGCGATGCCGATCCTGCAGCAGGCCGCGCCCGACGGCTACACCATCGCCCAGCTGCCGCTGACGATCTTCCGTGCGCCCTACACGCAGAAGGTGCTGTGGGACCCGATCCGCGACGTCACGCCGATCCTGCAGCTCACCGGCACGACCTTCGGCATGGTGGTCGGAGCCGAAAGCCCGATCAAGACCGTCGAGGACGTGTTCGCCGCGGCGCGCAACGCGGCCAGGACCGGCGGCAAGATCACCATCGCGACCAACGGCGTCGGCACCACGCCGCACGTCGTCGTCGACGAGCTGTTCGCGCAGCGCGGCCTGGGCTACATCCACGTGCCCTACAAGGGCGTGTCCGAGCAGATGCTCGGCGTGGCCACCGGACAGGTCGATGTCGGCGTCGGCTCGACCGCCTTCGGGCCCTTCGTCGACCAGGGCAAGCTGCGGCTATTGGGCACCTTCGGCGAGAAACGCAGCAAACGCTGGCCGCAGGTGCCGACGCTCAAGGAGCTCGGCTACGGCGTCGTCTCGACCTCGCCCTACGGTCTGGGTGGCCCACGCGGCATGACGCCGCAGATCGTGAGGATCCTGCACGACGGCTTCCGTGCCGCGATGCAGGAGCCGGCCTACATCGCCGAACTCGCCAAGTCCGACCAGGAGCTCGCCTACCTCGGCCCGGCCGATTACGCCAAGGCCTGCCGCGAGACCTACGCCCACGAGAAGCGCGTGGTCGAGCGGCTCGGCCTCGGCCGCCAGCCCGGCTGAGGCCGCGGCGGACGCCTCAGCCCCCCAGCAGCCCGTGCTCGCGGGCGTAGTGGACCATCTCGAGCGCGCTGGTCACGCGGAGCTTCTGGCGGATCTGGGTCTGGTAGTTCGCCACCGTCTTGCCGCTCAGCCTCAGGGTCTGCGCGATCTCTTCGACGCCGCGGCCGGCGAGCAGCTGCTGCAGGATGTCGAATTCGCGGCTCGACAGGCCTTGGTGCGGCGGCGGCTGGTGTGGTGGGGCGGCGGCGGCCCGCGCCACCACGTCGGGCGACAGCGCGGTCTCGCCGCGCGCGGCGCGCCGCACCGCGTCGACCAGCACCTCGGGCGCGCTGCTCTTGGTGACGAAACCGGCCGCACCGGCGCGCAGGCACTGTTCCAGCATCGCGGCGCCGTCGTGCATGGTGAACACCAGCACCGGCAGCTCGGGGCAGCGCTGGCCGAGCCGGCGCAGCAGCTCCAGGCCGCTGCGGCCGGGCATCGACAGGTCGAGCACCAGCAGGTCGACGCCGGCCCCGGCGGCCAGGGCGTTGTAGGCGCTCTCGGTGTCGCCGTACTCGGCGACGACCACCATGTCGTTCTCCAGCTCAAGCAGGCGGCGGTAGCCGGCCCGCACCACCGCATGGTCGTCGACCAGCGCGACGCGCAGCGTCCCCTCGGCGTTCATCGTGCACCTCCCTCGTCGTCGTCGATCGCGAACGCGAGCCGTGCCTGCAGCCGCAGCCCCGGACGCGCCGCGGCGGCATCGGCCGGCCCCCAGTCGAGGTCGCCGCCGGCGGCCCAGATGCGCTCCTTGACGCCGGCCAGGCCGTTGCCGCGCCGCCAGGCCGCCGGGTGGTCGAGGCCGCGGCCGTCGTCCTCGACACGCCAGTGCAGCACGCCGCCGCCGGGCCCGGCCTCGATGCGCACCGTCAGCCCGGCCGCGCCCGCCTCGGCATGGCGCGCCACGTTGGTCAGCGCCTCCTGGCTGATGCGGTAGACCGTCAGCACCAGCTCGCCCGGCAGGCGCTGCGCGGCGTCGATGCCGTCGTGCGCGAAGTCGAGCAAGAAGCGGGTGCGCGAGCCCGGCGAATGCGCCCAGGCCTGCACCAGGTTCGCGAGCAGCGCCTGCAGGCGCTCGACGGTCTCGCCGCCGGCCTCGTCGAGCGCGGTGGCATGGCCCGGCGGGCGCAGCCGCGTCAGCAGCGCGCGAACCTCCTGCTGCAGCCGCTCGCACTGCGCGCCCATGCCGGCGGCCACCGACGCGATCTCGGGCCCGGCGTCGGCCAGGCGGCGCTGCAGCCAGGCGGCGTCGACGCGCAGCGCGGTCAAGTGCTGGCCGAGTTCGTCGTGCAGCTCGCGGGCGAGGCGGCCGCGTTCTTCCTCCTGCAGCGTCAGCACCTGGCGACTGAGGGCGCGGCGCGCGCCCTCGGCCTGCTCCAGCGCCGCGGCCAGGTGACGCAGCGCGCCGGCGATCGCCTCGAGCTCCCCGATCGGCATCGCCGGCAGGCTCTTCAGCGGCGAGAGCTCCTGGCGCTCGACGCGCGCGATCGCGTCGAGCAACGGCCGCAGCGGCCGGAACGAGCGGCGCACGCGCCAGGCCATCACCGCCAGCATCACCCCGCTGGCCACCGCCAGCAGGCCCAGCAGCTCGAGCAGGGTCTCGAGCGCCTCGCGCTGCTCGCTGCTCGGCGAGGCCTGCAGCTGCAGCGTCCAGACCTCGCCGTCCGGGCGCGGCAGCGGCCAGCTCACCACCTGCGGCGGCGGCGGCGTGAAGACGAGCCGGTTCAGCGCGATCAGCCAGGCCAGCGGCGCCGGCGCCGGCGGGTCGTCGGCCTCGTCGAGCAGCGGCCGGCCGCCGGCGTCGAGCAATTGCAGCCGCAGGTGGCGCAACCCGCCGTCGGCCCTGATGGCCTGCAGCGCGTCGAGCAGCGTGTCGCGCGGCGGCGCCACGCTGCCCTGCTCGGCCAGCAGCGCCATCGCGCGGGCCATCGCGACCGCCCCGTCGAGCTCGTCGCGCATGTCGCCGCGGGCGCGCCACAGGCCCAGCACCAGCGCGAGCACGAGCCCGCCGAGCGCGACCGCGAGCGCGCCGCGCATCACGACCCGCGGCAGCTCGATGGGCGCCGGACCTTCGCGCAAGTCGGGAAAAATTCCCGAGCGGCCGGGCGTCGCCCAGGGGCCTGCGTCGGGAAGAATTCCTGGTTCCCGCGCATCCGCCCGGCCCGTGAGGTCGGACGCCGGGGCCTGAACCGAATCGAGCTTCATCACGAACAGAACCCTGGAGACCTTTCCGATGCGTCGTCTTGACCTGCAAGCCGTGGCCCGAAACGCCGCCGCGCGTGCATCCGGCCCCGGCCGGCACCCCGCACTATCGCCGCTGGCGCGGGCTCTTGGCAAAGCCGGGCTGTTGCTGCCGCTGCTGGCCGCACCGGCCCTGGGCTGGGCCCAAGCCGAACTCGACCGCGTCGAGATCATCGGCACCTCGCCGCTGCCCGGGCAGGGCATCGACCGCAACGTGCTGCCCTACTCGACCCAGTTGCTCAAGCGCGAGGCGATCGACGGCGCCCAGGCCGTCAACTCCAGCGACCTGCTGAACCGCCGCGTGCCCGGCGTGCAGGTCAACGACATCCAGGGCAGCCCCTTCCAGGGCGACCTGACCTACCGCGGTTTCCGCGCCTCGCCGCTGCTGGGCGCCGGCCAGGGCCTGTCGGTCTACCTCGACGGCGTGCGCATCAACGAGCCCTTCGGCGACGTCATCAACTTCGACCTGATCCCCGAGTTCGCGGTCAGCAGCATCGCGCTGGTGCCGGGCGCGAACCCGGCCTTCGGCCTCAACTCGCTCGGCGGTGCGCTGTCGTACACCACCTTCGACGGCCGCAGCGCGCCGGGCCTGCGCGCCGAGCTCTCGGGCGGCAGCTTCGGCCGCAAGGCCGCGTCGCTGAGCTACGGGGTGAACCACGACAGCGGCTGGCACCACTACGTCGCCGCGACGCTGTTCGACGAGAACGGCTGGCGCGACTTCTCCGACGGCAAGATCGCCCAGGTGCTCGGCAAGCTCGGCCACGACGACGGCACGACCGCCTGGAGCACCAGCCTGCTGCTCGGCCGCAGCACCCTGGTCGGCAACGGCCTGCTGCCGGGCTTCGCGATCGACGACGGCGGCGGACTCGAGGAGGACCTTTATTTCACGCGCCGCGAAGCCGTCTACACCCACCCCGACGAGACCGAAAACCGCCTCGCCCAGCTCAGCTTCAACCTGCAACACCAGCTCGCGGCCGACCGCTCGATTTCGGCGCTGGCCTACGTACGCAGCAGCAAGCGCGACACCGTCAACGGCGACGAGGCCGAGGAGGAACCGGTGAATCCGGGCGATCCGAACGCCGCCTTCAACACCACCGAAACCTCCCAGCTCGGCTACGGCGCAGCGATCAGCCTCGCGGTCGCGCAGGGCGCGCACCAGTGGCAGGTCGGCGCGACCGTCGACCATGCCAAGGTCGGCTACAGGCAGTTCGAGCGCGAAGGCTTCTTCACGCCGAGCCGCGGCGTGGTGCCGGGCGACGAGGAGCGCGAGCTCTCGGCCGACGTCGACGGCAAGTCGACCACCTGGGCCGTCTACGCCACCGACACCTGGCGGCTCGCACCGCGCACCCACCTGACGACGACGGCGCGCTACAACCGCTCGACGGTCGGTAACCAGCTCAGCACCGTCGACGACGACACCGACATCTTCGAGGCCAAGCCGCGCGAGCGCTTCACCTACAAGAGCCTGAACCCGGCCATCGGCCTGGCGCACCGGCTCGAGAGCGGCCCGACGCTGTTCGGCAACATCGCGCGCAACACCCGCGTGCCGACCGTCATCGAGCTCGGTTGCGCCGACCCCGACGAGCCCTGCCGCCTGCCGGCCGGCCTGCAGGCCGACCCCTTCCTCGAGCAGGTCAAGTCGACCACGGCCGAGCTCGGCCTGCGCTGGCCGATCTCGCCGACCACGCGCTTCAACGTCGAGGTCTACCGCACCGAGAACAAGGACGACATCCTGTTCCGCAGCGTCAGCGTCACCGGCCAGCTCGGCTTCTTCGCCAACTTCCCGAAGACGCGCAACCAGGGCGTCGACGCCGAGTTCGCCACCCGCCTCGGTGGCGTCGACCTCGGCCTCGGCTACAGCTTCCTCGACGCGACCTACCAGGCCGACGGCGTGCTGCGCCAGGGCGAGCGCAACGTCACCATCCGCCCCGGCACCCGCATCGCTGGCCTGCCGCGCCACACCCTCAAGCTCGCCGCCGACTGGCGGCTCAGCGGCGGCTTCAGCGTCGGCGCCGACGTGCAGGTGGTCGGCAAACGCACCGTCTCGGGCAACGAGGACGGCGTGATCTTCGAGGAAGACATCGACGAAGGCGAACCGGAAGTCCGCGGCCGCCTCAAGACGCCGGGCTACGCGATCCTGAACCTGCGCTCGAGCTGGAAGCCGAGCCAGGCCTGGGAGCTCTACGCCTCGGTCAACAACGTCTTCGACCGCCGCTACGAGACCTTCGGCGCGGTCGCCGAGACATTGTTCGAAGCCGACGGCAGCGGCCCGGGCGAGGAACGCGACGCGCTCTTCGTCGCGCCGGGCACCGCGCGCGGCATCTTCGTCGGGCTGCGCTACCGCTACTGAGGCCGCGCCGCGGGCCGCCCGGCGCGGCCCGCGTGACAGACTGTCCTGCCGGCGGCACAGCCCGCCCGTGGCCGGCGGGCGTCGACCCCGGGCAAGGCCGGTGTCACACTGGCGGACGGGCTGGGAACAATGCTTGCAGTGTTCCCGGCTTCGCCGACCCGCCGCCATGTCCTCGTCCCCGACCCTGAGCCCGCCCGCCGCCACCGCGCCCGGCGTGATCGTGCGCGCGCCGGGCCGGCTGCACCTCGGTTTCCTCGACCCCTCGGGCACGCTCGGCCGGCCCTTCGGCAGCCTCGGGCTGGTGATCGAGGGCTTCGAGACGGTCGTCGAACTGGCCCGTGCCGACGCGCCGCACAGCAGTGCCGACGGCAACGCCGCCCGCGCCGAGCTGGCGCGAGCCCAGGCCCATCTCGCGACGCTGCAGCGCGCCACCGGCCTCGCGGCGCCGCTGCATCTGCACCTGGCCCGCGTGCTGCCGGCGCATGCCGGCTTCGGCTCCGGCACCCAGCTCGCGCTGGCGGTCGGCCGCGCCTTCGCGCGGCTGCACGGCCTGGACCTCGCCACCGCCGAGCTCGCCCGCCTGCTCGGCCGCGGACAGCGCTCGGGCGTCGGCATCGCCGGCTTCGACCAGGGCGGCCTGCTGGTCGACGGCGGCCCCGGCGCCGACGGCCGGCCGGCGCCGCTGCTCGCGCGGCTCGAACTGCCCGCCGCGTGGCGCGTGGTTCTCGTGCTCGACCCGAACCACCAGGGCCTCAGCGGCGACGGCGAAAAGGCCGCGATCGCCGAGTTGCCGCCGTTCGCGCAGGCCAGCGCCGCGGCGGTCTGCCACGAGGTGCTGATGCGGGTGCTGCCGGGCGCCGCGGGCGGCGACTTCGCCGGCTTCGCGGCCGGCATCCGGCGCGTGCAGCAACTGGTCGGCGGCCACTTCGCGCCGGCCCAGGGCGGCGGGCTCTATGTCAGCCCGGCGGTCGCGCGGCTGGGCGAGGCCCTGGCCGGGCGCGGCGCCGCCACCGGCCAGAGCTCCTGGGGCCCGACCGGCTTCGCGATCTTCCCGTCGTCATGCGAGGCCGAGGCGGCGCTGCAGGCCGCGCGCGCCGCCGGCGCGGTCGCCCCCGCGCTGCAGATCCACACCGTCGCACCGCGCCACCGCGGCGCGACGGTCGCCGAGCGTGCCCTGACCGCCTGAAGGCACATCCTTTTCACTTCCTCGCCACCGCAACCGCCATGGACCGTCCCTACATCCTCCACATGTTCACCCCGGGCCGCCAGATGAGCCCCTTCGACATCAACATGGCGGCCGACGCCGGCTACCAGCTGCTGCCGAGCTACAGCGAGGTCACGCTCGACGGCGTGACGGGGCTGACGCAGGACGCGATCTTCTCGCGCGGCCCCAAGGGCGTGGCGCGCACCGGCATCTTCATCGGCGGCCGCGACGTGATGCTCGCCGCCGACATGCTCGACGCCGCAAGGAAGGCCATGGTCAAGCCCTTCGTCGTCTCGGCGATGGCCGACCCGAGCGGCTCCTACACCACCGCCGCGGCGATGGTGGCCTTCGTCGAGGCCCAGCTGAAGAAGGTGCACGGCACCGAGCTCGCCGGCAAGCGCGTCGTCATCCTCGGCGGTACCGGCACGGTCGGCCGCATCGCCGGCGTGCTGGCGCAGCAGCTCGGCGCCGACGTGCGGCTGTCGAGCCGCCAGGGCGCCGAGGCCGCCCAGCAGGCCGCCGACGAGACCAACGTGCGCTTCGGCAGCGCGATGGGCGGCGTGTCGGGCAAGGGCGTCGAGGCGATCCGTGCGTCGATCGTCGACGCCGACGTCGTGCTCGCCACCGCCGCCGCCGGGGTGCAGGTGCTGAGCGATGCCGACCGCGCGGTCGCCACGCGCATGCTGGTGGCCGCCGACGTCAACGCGGTGCCGCCGGAAGGCATCGCCGGCGTCGGCGTGATGGACAGCGGCAAGCTGCTGCCCGGCTCGCGCGCGGTGGGCATCGGCGCGCTGGCGATCGGCAACGTCAAGTACCAGGTGCAGCACCGCCTGCTGGTGCAGATGCGCAATGCCGACAAGCCGGTCTACCTGAGCTTTCCCGAGGCGCTGGCGGTTGCACGCGAGGTTTTGGGCGAGACGCCCTGAGGCCGCTGCGACGATGCACGCCACCCCGACCCTGGTCGTCGCCGGGCGCTCGGCCCGGCTGATGGCCGAGGCCGCGGCGCGCGACGGCTACCGCGTCGTCGCACTCGACACCTACGGCGATGCCGACACGCGCCGCGCCGCGGCGCGCTGGCAGGCGATCGGCCGGCCCGGCGAGCGGCTCGACCTGCGGCTCACGCTCGACGCGCTCGCGGCCGCGGCCCGCGAGCCCGGCGTGATCGGCTGGGTCGCCGGCAGCGACTTCGAATGCGAGCCCGAGCTGCTCGCGCAAGGCGCCGCAGTGCTGCCGCTGATCGGTACCGCACCGGCCGACGTGCGCCGCCTGCGCGAACCCACCAGCTTCTTCGCCACGCTGGCCGGCCTGGGCCTGCTCTACCCCGAGACGCGGCTCGAGCCGCCGGCCGACCCGCGCGGCTGGCTGCGCAAGCTCGCGCTCGCCAGCGGCGGCTGGCACATCCGCGCCGCCGCCGACCCGCAGCCGGCGCCGGCCGAGCGCCAGCCCTATTACCAGCGCGAGCTCGCCGGCACGCCGATGTCGGCGCTGTTCGTCGCCGACGGCCGCGGCGCGCGGCTGCTCGGCTGCCACGAGCTGATCGTGCGGCCGCTCGGCGCCCACCCGCACGTCTGGCGCGGCGCGATCGGGCCGCTGGTGCGGCCGGCCGCGCGGCAGGCGGCGATCGACGCCGCGGTGCAGGGCCTCGCGGGCGCCTTCGCGCTGCGTGGCCTGGCGAGCCTGGACTTCATCGACGACGGCGAGCGCGACCGGCTGCTCGAGGTCAACCCGCGGCCGCCGGCCAGCATGGGCCTTTACGACGCCGGCCTGATGCGCGCCCATGTCGAAGCCTGCCGCGACGGCCTGCTGCCGCCGGCGCCGCGCGCCCCGACCACGCTGCGCGGCAGCGAGATCGTGTTCGCGCGCCACGACGTCGAGCTCGGCAGCGCCCAGGCCGCGGCCCTCGCCGCCCGCGCCGACTGCCACGACCTGCCGGCCGCCGGCAGCCGCTTCGCCGCCGGCGACCCGGTCTGCAGCGTCAGCGCCGTCGGCCGCGACAAGGCCGCTGTGCGCGAGACACTCGCCGCCAAGCGGCAGGCGCTGCGCGCCGAGCTGACGCCGGCCGCGACGCTGCCGCGCTGATTTTTCCCCTGACGACTCCCCTGCCCGAAAGCCTCCGATGAGCGACGCCAACTCCAGCCCCCCCTTCGCCAACCACCCGCTCAGCGTCAACGCCAGCGTCCGTGCGAGCGTGCAGCGGCTCATCGCCGACGCCGACCGCCTGCGCGTCACGGTCGCCCGCGACGCCAGCGGCGTGACCCTCGTCGACGCCGGCATCGCCGTCACGGGCAGCCTCGAAGCGGGCCGGCTGATCGGCGAGATCTGCATGGGCGGCCTGGGCCGCGTCGAGCTCGCCGCCCAGGGCTTCGGCGACGCCACCGCCGGCTGGCCGACCTGGCTCGAGGTGCGCAGCAGCCAGCCGGTGCTGGCCTGCCTGGCGAGCCAGTACGCCGGCTGGTCTCTCAGCGCCAGCAAGGAGGAGGCAGGCGGCAAGAAGTTCTTCTCGCTCGGCTCCGGCCCGGCGCGCGCGCTGGCGGGCAAGGAGGAGCTGTTCAAGGAACTGGGCTACGCCGACCCGATCGCCGCCGCCGAGCGCTGCGGCGTGCTGGTGCTCGAGGTGGACCGCGTGCCGCCGCCGGTGGTGATCGAGAAGGTGCTGCGCGACTGCGGCCTGGCGCCCGAGGAGCTGACGCTGATCCTCACGCCGACCAAGAGCCTGGCCGGCACGACCCAGGTGGTCGCGCGCGTGCTCGAGGTCGCGCTGCACAAGGCGCACGAGCTGCACTTCGCGCTCGAGCACATCGTCGACGGCGTCGCCAGCGCACCGCTGCCCTCACCCGGCGCCGACGGGCTGGACGCGATGGGCCGCACCAACGACGCCATCCTCTACGGCGGTCGCGTGCACCTCACGGTGCACGGCCCCGACGAGGCGGCACGGGCGCTGGCCAAGAATCTGCCGTCGCTGAACTCACGCGACTACGGCCGCGGCTTCGCCGACATCTTCAAGGCCGCCGAGTACGACTTCTACAAGATCGACGGCGCGCTGTTCGCGCCGGCGGAGGTGTGGGTGTCGAGCCTGGAGTCGGGCAAGACCTGGCATGGCGGCCGGCTGAACCTGGAGCTGCTGCGGGGGCAGTGGCTCGCGGAGGCTTGATCGCGATTCGCCAGCGTCGGCTTGTCGTTCGAGCTCAGCGCAGTCCACAATCGAATCGCGCAAGTTGGAAATTCGATTGGCGCAAACCGTCGCGCTCACGCGCTGACTTCAACCCTTGAGCGAGGCCAGCAGCATGAGCGCAACGGCGGATCCGATCCAGACCTTCCACGGCGGTTGCCCGCACGATTGCCCGGACACCTGCTCGATGGTGTTCACGGTGCAGGCCGGCAAGCTGCTTTCGGTGACGGGCAACCCCGATCACCCGATGACGCGCGGCGGGCTGTGCGTCAAGCTCAAGGACTACGAGAAGCGCCACTACCACCCCGACCGCCTGCTCTACCCGATGAAGCGCGTCGGCCCCAAGGGCGCCAAGCAGTTCGAGCGCATCGGCTGGGACGAGGCGCTGGACACGATCGTCGAGCGCTGGCAGGCGCTCATCGAGCAGCACGGCCCGCGCGCCATCCTGCCCGCCAGCTACCTGGGCAACCAGGGCCTGGTGCACGGCCTGAACGGCGGCGATGCCTTCTTCAACCGTCTCGGCGCCACGGTGTGCGAACGCACCTTCTGCGGCGAGGGCTCGTGCACGGCCTGGCTGCTGACCGTCGGCCCGACCGCCGGCGTCGACCCCGAAAGCTTCATCCACTCCAAGTACATCGTCATCTGGGCCTGCAACTCGGTCTCGACCAACCTGCATCACTGGCGCATCGTCAAGGACGCGCAGAGGTTGGGGGCCAAGGTCGTCGTCATCGACTCCTACGCGTCCCGCACGGCCAAGGAGGCCGATTGGCATATCGCTCCCAAGCCCGGTACCGACGGCGCCCTGGCCATGGCGATGATGAACGTCATCATCGAGGAGGGGCTGGTCGATCGGGATTACGTCGATAACCACACGGTGGGTTACGAGCCGCTGGCCGAGCGCGCCAAGACCTGCACCCCGGCGTGGGCCGAAAAGATCACCGGCGTGCCGGCGGCGGACATTCGCCGCTTCGCCCGCGAGTACGCCACGACGCCGCCGGCGGCGATCCGCCTGGGCGTGGCGCTGGAGCGCAACTACGGCGGCAGCCAGGCCATCCGTGCCGTCACCTGTCTGCCGGCGCTGATCGGCGCCTGGCGCCATGTCGGCGGCGGCGCGCTGCAGTTCCCGGTGTGGGAGCACCCCTACCGCTTCGACGTCATCAGCCGGCCCGACCTGATCCCCGACGGCACGCCGGTCGTCAACATCCTTCAGCTCGGCCGGGCCTTGCTGGGCGAACTGCCGCTCGAGACGCCGATCAAGTCGCTGATGGTCTGGAACACCAACCCGGTGACGCAATCGCCCGAGACCGACAAGGTCATCGAGGGGCTGAAGCGCGAGGACCTGTTCACCATCGTCGCCGATCACTTCCTCACCGACACGGCCGCTTACGCCGACCTGGTGCTGCCGGCCGCCATGGGCGCCGAGATGGAGGACATGATCCTGTCCTGGGGCCACCTCTACCTGACCTACAACACCAAGTGCATCGAGCCGCCCGGCGAGGCGCTGCCCAACAACGAGATCTTTCGCCGACTGGCCGCGCGCCTCGGCTTCGAGGAAGACAACTTCAAGTGGAGCGACAGCGAATGCCTGGAACACTACGTGGCATGGGATTCCCCGGCCTGTGAGGGCATCGACCTCGCTTACCTCCGCAAGCATGGCTATGCGCATCTGAACGTCGGCACCAAGGACAACCGCGCGCCGCACAAGCAGGGCAACTTCCCGACGCCCACGGGCAAGTGCATGTTCTACGTGGAAGGTGCGAAGAACTTCGTCGCCGGCCCGTTCCGGCAGATGTACGAAGGCTTCCAGCCGCTCGAGGACCTCGACCCGCTGCCCGGCTACGTCCCGAACCGCGAATCGGCCGACAGCAACCCCGCGCTCGCCGCCCGCTTCCCGCTCAGCATCATTTCGCCGAAGAGCCACGGCTTCCTGAACTCCTGCTACGCCAACGTGACCGAGAAGATCAAGGGCCAGGGCGAACAGTTCGTCATGATCAATGCCGTGGATGCCACCGTGCGCGGCATCGAGGAAGGCGCGAAAGTTCGCGTGTTCAACGACCGCGGCGCCTTCGAGGGCGATGCGCGCATCACCCAGGATGTGAACCCCGGCATCGTCGTTGCGACGCTGGGCTACTGGCGGCAGCTCAATGAGGGCACGGTGAACTGCATCAGTTCGGCGGAGTTCGGCGACATGGGGCACTCGACGACGTTCTCGGACAACCTGGTCGAGCTCGAGCTGGCGTAATGCGTCGTCGGCGTCGCGCCGATCCGCAGCGACCGGGCCCGGCTGGGTCGGGCCTGGCCGCCCCGCCGACACGATGAAACTCGCCCTCTTCACCGACGAAACCGGCTGGCACACCCGCCAGCTTCAGGCCGCGCTGCGCGCGCGCGGCGCCGAGGGGCGCTGCGTCGACCTGGCGGACTGCCGCATCGACATCGGCGCGAGCTGGCACGGCCTTGTGATCCCCGGCTTCGGCCGCGAGCTGCCGGATGCCGCGATCGTGCGCGGCATCGCCGGCGGCAGCTTCGAGCAGGTCACCAAGCGGCTCGGCGTGCTGCATGCGCTGCGCGAGTTGGGCGTGGCGGTCTACAACGACGCCCGCGCCATCGAGCGCAGCGTCGACAAGGGCATGACCAGCCTGCTGCTGCACGCCGCCAGCGTGCCGACACCGCCGACCTGGGCGATGGAGTCGGCCGCACAGGCCCAGCGCCTCGTCACGCAGGAGAGCGCCGCCGGCCGCTCGCTGGTGCTCAAGCCGGTGTTCGGCTCGCAGGGCAAGGGACTGCAGCGCGTCGGCTCGGTCGACGGCGTGCATGTGCCGCTGCCCGACCTCGCGGCCTACGGCGGCCTCGCCTACCTGCAGCGCTATGTCGAATCACCCGGGCACGACTGGCGCGTGCTGGTGATCGGCGGCCGCGCGGTGGCGGCGATGCGGCGCGTCAGCCGCCACTGGATCCACAACGTCAAGCAGGGCGCGCGGGTCGAGCCGGCGCCGCTCGACGCCGCGCTCGCGAGCCTGGCCGAGCGCGCCAGCGCGGCGCTGGCGATGGACTACGCCGGCGTCGACCTGCTGCCCACGCCCGACGGGCCGCAGGTGCTGGAAGTCAACGGCGTCGCCGCCTGGCAGGGGCTGCAGCGCGTCACGCCCTTCCGCATCG
>ERZ1066135.683-NODE-683-length-16133-cov-6.390347_pt1 | contig 16133 bp, 12 predicted proteins | sample MGYA00382782_ERZ1066135 | MGnify/ENA primary metagenome ERZ1066135 (study PRJEB33369, sample SAMEA5778365) | biofilm metagenome | biome: Industrial cooling water; feature: Water cooling tower basin; material: Biofilm | place: United Arab Emirates | collected...
GTCTCGGTCGGTCGTTACCACCGTTGCTCCATGCTCGATCGCAAGAGCTGCAATATGAGCGTCCGCCAATCGAGCACCGGATATTCCCGTCTCCTCAACCAACTTGCGAAATATCGCGTGATGCCCGCTACTTGGATCGATCATTCTCGAAACCGGGGCAGAAAGTAGCGCGTCTGCAATGTCCATCGCCTCCCGGGCGGTCAACGCCTTTGGCATCATCTTGACCGTAGTCACGATTCGGATCAAGCCCATTATTGTGTGCCACGAGAAACACACCGGAGCGTTGCCGTTCATCGCAGTTTCGAGCCATCGTGCACACGACGAATGCTGGGGAGCATCCAAATTATAAGCGTAAACAAGAACGTTGATATCCGGAAAAAACATATGCCCAGGCTTATTTCTTTCGGCGGTCTTTTCTGATGAACTCTTCGGTATCGAGCCGTGCTACTAACTCACTCGTTTTGTCGTAGTTTAGGTGTTCATAAACACCAAGAGACTTAGCCATAACTCTAAATGGCTTTCGCTTTTTCACAGCACTCGCTTCTTGATAATACCTTCCCGAGCGGATGAGCTCGTTCACGGCTTCCTTAAAGGTCTTGCCGCTACCGGCTTTCATCTCTTCGCGGATCGTTCTAACTACATCGTCGTCCAATGTTATCGTCGTTCTCATAGTTCAATTGTAGTGATTTGATGCATTGATGTCCATATAAACGCATCATGATGCTTCGTAGGCGATCGGGTCTTTGACTCCGGCCTGTTCGAATCCGCGTAGCCGCAATGCACAGGAATCGCACGTGCCGCAGGCGAGCGTTTCATTGCGATAACAGGACCATGTGAGATGAAGCGGTGCTCCGAGCTCGATACCCTTTCTGACGATCTCGGCCTTCGAAAGATAAATGATCGGGGTACGTATCTCGATATGCGTGTCGGGCTTTGTGCCGGTGTTTATTGTCTGCTGAAATGCTTCGTAAAACTCCGGCCGGCAATCCGGATATCCGCTCGAATCCTCGGCAACGGCGCCGATGTAGATGCCCGTCGCCTCCAACACCTCCGCCCAACTTGTAGCGATCGCGAGCATATTCGCATTGCGAAACGGCACGTAACTCGTCGGTATATCTTGCGATTCGAGGTCGGCCTCGGTAACCTCGATACGATCATCCGTCAGCGATGAACCGCCGATCTTCGCCAAATACTCGATCGAAACATCCAGCCGTTTCGCGACGCCAAAATGATCCGCTGTATCATTGAACGCCTGCCGCTCGCGAGCCTCCGTCCGCTGCCCGTACGAAATATGAAGCAACGCGAGTTCGTCGTTCTCGGCCGCCGCGATAGCCGCCGTGACGCACGAATCCATTCCTCCTGAAACTAGAACGATCGAACATCTCATCTATTTATGAACGGCTAACAGCTTATAGCTTAGAGCTAACAGCTTAAAAAAACCGCTTCCGCGTCCCCGCGTCTCCGTGTCCCCGCGTCGCTCTACCTCGCCAAACCTTCCTGCAGGATCTGCGACAGCCGCCAGATCAACTCATTTCCAATGTCGTCCATTATGTATTGCACGACCGGCATGTCATCGACCGTTATCGCCATCGCGATCCGCCCGCGGCGTGTGTAAACGATGCCGACGTCGGAACGCAGCCGGTCGAGCGAGCCGGACTTTGACGCGACCGGCACCGTGTCGAGCGAGTTGCGGCCGATACCGTCCTTGTACTGCTGCCGTCTTAATATCGCGATCATCTCGGCCGAGGCTTCCTTTGAAACGACCTCGCCTTTCTCCAGCATCTCGAGCAGCTTGACCATATCCCGCGGCGATGAACGCCCGATGCCGAAAAGCTTGTTGACCGGCTCGTCCCAGGCCTTTGCGTCGCCGCCGCCACCGATCTTGCGGAGCGAGAGCGTGTCGTTCAGCCCGAGCTTAGCCATGAAATCGTTCACCGAGTTGCTCGAAACCTTATCGAGAATGACGTTCGTCGCTGTGTTGTCCGATTGGACTATCATCAGCGTCATCGCCGTCTTCACGTCGATCTTCGTCCCATCGGTAAATTCGAAAAGAATGCCCGAACCGCCGACCTTGACCGCTTTTGTTATCTCGATCGGATCGGTCCAGGCGATCTTTCCCTCAGCCACCTGCCGATAAACTTCCAGCATTATCGGCAGCTTGATAGTGCTTGCCGTGCGCACCTGTTCATCGGCCCGCATGCCGTATTCCTTGCCCGTATCGAGGTTCTTGGCATAGATCCAGACCTTGCCCTTAAAGTCGCCGATCTCCGCCTTGATCCGCTCATCAAGCGAAGGCCCCGAAGGACTTGCCGGTTGCGGCCTCGCTTGAGCCATCGCCGTAACCGCAACTAAAGCCAACAACACTGCAACGAAAGTGATCTTCTTCATATGAATATCTACCGAAGCGTCTCGAAAAAATTGTCAATTGAAAATTGGATCATTGGAAATTGCAAGAACAAGAGATCGCTGGCATTGGTCACGTCTCGGATTCCTGTTCAATTTACGATTCACGATTTACGACGTCTAAACCCCGTGAACGTCCGGGCCCCAAATATATTTGTGAAGCTGAAGGTTCAGCCGAACCCTGAGCCCGCTCGCCGCGACCGCTTCGGCGATCTCGGCCAAATTCTTGATACCGAAGACCGGCGAGATAAGAATCTCCTTCGCTCGTTTTTCGAGATGATACTCGGCGATCACGCCCTTCGCAAACTCCCAGTCCGCGAGGTCCGCGACCACGAACTTGACCTCGTCGCGATCCGGCCGTAACAGCTCGAGGTTCGGCCAGTGGTTCCGCTCGGCCTCACCGGAGGCGGGACATTTCACGTCCAGAATGATCTTTGCCCGCGGATCGACCTTCTCGGTTGAAACATATCCGCCGGTCTCGATCAGCACTTCGTAGCCGCGGTCGCAAAGCTCCGCGATGAAAGGAAATACATTTTTCTGCGCGAGCGGTTCGCCGCCCGTCACCTCGACCAGCGGACGACCGAATTCCTCAAGCCGCTCGAAGATCTGCTCAAAGCTCATCCGCTCGCCGCCCGTAAATGTGTATTCGCTGTCGCACCAAACGCACCGCATCGGGCAGCCCGTCAGCCGCACGAAAGCGCACGGCCGCCCCGCATGCGACGACTCGCCCTGCACCGAAAGAAATATCTCTGTTATACGAAGCTCAGGCAATTTCGACCATTAGATTAACACAGCCCGCTTTTGTCCTTGACCCTCTCAGGATCGCGTCTAATATAGGTGCAATGAAAAGAATTCTTGGGTTGATAATGGCGGCGGTGGTCCTGGCCGGGCAGGCGGCGGCACAGACGGCCGCCAAGCCTCTGAACTGGTACAAGGGCAATACGCACACGCATACGAGCAATAGCGACGGCGACAGCCCGGCGGACGAGGTCGTCAAATGGTACCGGCGAAACGGTTACCAGTTCGTGGTGATCACCGACCATGAGTACATCACCGAGGTCGCTCCGCTCAATGCCCTTTTTGGCAAACGTGACGCGTTTTTGATCATCTCCGGCCAGGAAGTAACGGACAGCTTTGGCGGAAAGCCATACCACATCAATGGGCTTGGGCTTCGCGAGGTCGTGATGCCGAACCGGCTCTCCGGTGCGGTCGCGACACTACAGAAAAACATCGACGGCGTCCGGGCGAAGGGCGGTGTTCCGCAGCTAAATCACCCGAATTTCGGCTGGGCACTTACGGCAGCCGATATTCGCCAGCTTAAGAACATCAACCTGATGGAGGTCTATAACGGCCACCCGCTCGTCAATAACCTTGGCGGCGGCGGCTCGCCCTCGGTCGAAGCGATCTGGGATGAACTCCTTACCGGCGGGATGATGATCTACGGCATCGCCGATGACGACTCTCATACTTTCACCCGGCCGGGCGACCGCACTGCTGCATTGCCGGGACAGGCTTGGGTCTATGTCCGTGCGGCGGAACTCACGCCCGAAGCCATCCTCGCGGCGCTCGACCGCGGCGATTTTTACGGCTCGACCGGCGTCGAACTCGAGGAGCTATTGATCGACCGAACCGGCATTTCTATTAAGATCAAGCCCGCAAGAGCCAGCCGCTATCGCGTAGAGTTCATCGGCAAAGGTGGCCGCGTGATCGCGGAATCGCTCGAAAATCCCGCCGTTTATAAATTCAAGGGCGACGAAGGCTACGTCCGCGCAAAGATCTACGAATCGAACGGCAAGCTCGCCTGGACCCAACCCGTTCGCGTTCGGTGAGCATCAATCCGGTGTTGAAATCAGTTTCGCGAGATCGGCGTTTGTTAGATCATAGGTCTCATTGCAAAAGCCGCAGTTCATTACGGCCCCGCTTTCTTCCTCGATCATTGCACGGATCTCGGCCTCGCCAAGAGCGGCGATCATTCCCGCGGCCTTTTCAAGCGAACAGGTGCATTGAAAGCTGACCGGCCTTTCATCGAGCACCTCAAAATCGATAACGCCCAAAGCCACGCGGGCAAGGTCCTCCGGGCCGGCACCTTCTTTCACCAACTCGGTCACATGCGGAGCACGGCTGACCGTGTCCTCGATCATCGTCACGATGTGGTCGTTCGCACCGGGCATCATCTGTATCAGCACACCGCCCGAGGCCGCAACGAACGGCTCCGAATTCTGAAGCAGAACGCCAAGCAGGACCGCCGAGGGAATCTGCTCGGATTTCGCCAGATAATAAGCAAAATCCTCGGCTATCTCGCCGGAAACGATCGGCACCGAGCCAACGTAAGGCTCCGGTCGAAAGCCGATCTCGAAACCGGCCTCGCGGATCACAACGAATGTCCCTTCGCCGACGATCCCGCTCACGTCAAACTTGCCGTTGGCCTTTGGTGGCGGCTCGGCGATCGGGTTTTTGACGAAGCCGCGGACCGTCCCGATCCTCGTCGCCTCGGCCGTTATGCCGCCTACCTCACCGCTGCAATCGATCTTTGCCGTCAGCCGGTCAAATTCCTTTATCGTTGAGCCGAGCAAGAGAGTTCCCGTAAGCATTCGCCCGAGTGCGGCGGAAACGGTCGGCGAGGTGCCGTGCCGCCGGATCGCCTCGGCGACGATACCCGTGGTTACCGCTGAGATGACGCGGACCGTTCCATCGGCCGCCGTCGCATGTATCAACTTATCCATTAGTTAGAGTGTCGGAAATGGCCTTTGCCAAAGTCAAACCGGCCGCTGTTTGACGAAATTTTCCGGCAAGGACGGAACTTAAGCCTTTACATTAGGTTACGGCCGCAGGTGTTGCTTTTATTGTACTTACCACAAGATGTAGTGTGAAAAAGTTCTTGACATTACTACATTTCGGGGTTAGGATTTGAAGCACTCGGGACGAGTTCCCCTTTACGGCAAATGACCCGGCCGGCTCCGAAGCCTTTCGATCGAATTTTCCTGCTTCGCCCGCTTCGGATAGAAACTCCGGCCCAAAAGCCTTAAAATCTAAACTACTTTAACAGGAGAAACGGAGAATGAGCACAGCCATTGAGACCGGCGGACGGAGCATTGTCTCTAACGGAAACGGAGCAACGGGAGCGGCACCGGGCATTGAGGCTCGCCCGCTTGGGCTAAACGCCCAGAAGGTCGTAGCCAAGCGATACGCCATCAAGGACGAACACGGCGAAGCCCTAGAGACCTGGGCAGACATCGTCCGCCGCGTGGTCGGCCACGTTTCTCGTGCGGAAAAGGACCCGACGGCTCAGTCGATGTTCTACCGCGATATGTCCGCCGTGATGCTCCGCCGCGAGTTCATCCCGAACACTCCGTGCCTGGTCAATGCCGGTAAGCCCAAGGGCCAGCTCGCCGCATGCTTCGTGCTCAATGTTCCGGATTCGATCGAGGGAATCATGGAACACGCCCAGAACGTCGCCGTTATCCATCAGACCGGCGGCGGCACCGGAATGACCTATGAATTCCTGCGGCCGGCGGGCTCGATGGTAAATTCGACCCGCGGTGTTGCGAGCGGCCCGGTCTCGTTCATGAACATCGTCAACCAGACGACGGAGGTCGTAAAGCAAGGCGGCGTTCGCCGCGGTGCGAACATGGGCATACTCGCCGTCACGCATCCGGACATTCTTCGCTTCATCCACGCCAAGAACGACCAGACGAGCCTGACGAATTTCAACATTTCTGTGACCGTCACCGATCTTTTCATGGACGCTGTCGATAGCAAGGTCTGGTTCCAAACCGAGTTCAACGGCGAGCCCTGGCAGCAATCGGTCTTTGATCCCGTAACGGGTGAGGATTACAAAGTTTACCGCCGGCCGGACGGCTCGACCGTCACCTTTGCCGATAAGGCTGCGTTCGAAGCGGCCGACCTTGAGGGCTGCACCATCGAAGAACCGCCGATGCCGGGAATGGTCTATGCACCGGATATCTGGAACCGCATCATCGCCTCGGCACATAAATACGCCGAACCGGGCATCATCTTTATCGACGAGGTCAATCGCCACAACCACATGATGGCCTCGATGGGGCCGATCTTTGCCTGTAACCCATGCGGCGAGCAGATGCTCCACTTCAATAATTCTTGCAACCTCGGCTCGATCGATGTGGCGAAGTTCTATGACGAAGAGAAAGGCACGGACGACATCGACTCCTCGGTCGAATGGGACCGGCTCGGGCAAGTGACGCGGCTCTCGACGCGGTTTCTCGACAACGTCATCGACGCGGGCTACTTCCCGCTTCCGGTGATCGAGGACGTCGTCAAGCGGACGCGGCCGGTCGGGCTCGGCATCATGGGCTTTGCCGATCTCTGCCTCAAGCTCGGCATCACCTACGGAAGCGATCGCTCGCTCGAGCTTATGGAGCGCGTGATGGGCTTCATCCGCAAAGAGGCATGGAACGCTTCGCTCGCCATCGGTGCCGAAAAGGGTGTTTTCCCCGAACTTGAGGCAAACAAAGAGGCCTATGCAAAGTTTCTCTATGACGAGATCGGCATCGCGAAAGATGTGCCGCTGACGCCGCGAAACTACGAGGTGACGACCATCGCACCGACCGGAACCATCTCGCTCGTCGCCGAAACGTCTTCGGGCATCGAGCCGAATTTCTCCTGGGCTTACGTCCGGCAGGATACGCTCGGCACGCGGACCTATGTCCACACCGCAGCGGCGAGAGCACTCGGCGTTGAGGTCGATCAGACGGATGAGGAATCGATAAAGCAGGCGGCCGAGCACGTCGTCGAACACGAAGCGGAACTCCCACCGCATTTTATTTCGGCGATGGGCATCCGTTCGGATGAACACGTCCGGGTACTCGCCGCAGCTCAGAAGCACACCGATAACTCGATCTCGAAGACCTGCAACGGTGCCCGCGACGACACGCTCGAATCGGTCGATGCTCTTTATCACCTCGCCCGCAAACTTGGCTGCAAGGCCGTCAGCTACTACCGCGACGGCAGCCGCGAAGGGCAGGTGCTGAATGCGATGAGCACCGAGAAAAAAAGTGACCCGGAGAGCGAGGGACGCGGAGACGCGGAGACATCCGTTCAAGTGGATCTCTCGGCGTCGGCACGCGTTGAGCGGCCGCGTGAGCTTCAGGGCTCGACCTGGCGGATCCCGTTCGACAATCAGAACCTTTACGTTACGGTAAACCACGACGGCGAGAAGGTGCTTGAGGTGTTCGCGACCGGGCCGATCAGCGAAGGCGTCGGCCTGCTTGCGTCAAAGATGCTCCGCGGCGGGTTCGAGGTCCGCGAGGTCGCCCGAAGCCTGAACAAGGTGACTGGCACGAACGCCGTTTGGTTCAATGAACGGCTGCTGACCTCGCCCGAACAAGCCGTGGCCGAGTGCCTGATGCTGACCGACCGGCGGCTCAAGAATCTTCCGGCCTCGGAGCGGCAACTGCAGAAACAGCGGGCCGGAGTCGCGGCTGTCGTGCCCGGCACCGAAGGCATGCACCTTGAAACCGATGCCGAGGAGATCTATAGCGAAATGGCGACGCTCATCGGCGAATGCCCCGAGTGCCGCGGCCAGCTCGAACACGCCTCGGGCTGCGACTTCTGCCGCGATTGCGGATATTCAAAATGTAAATGAGATGCTGGAACAGCTGCTTAGTATGACTTTACGCTGAGCTGTTTGGAACGCGGATCTAATGGATCGGGCGGATACGAGCGGATATCTTCTGTTCGATTCCGCCCGGTTCGCTTTTTTTGAGCTCTAAGCCGGATTCGTCCGATCCGCCCAATCCGCCTTATCCGCGTTCAAAAAATCGCCGAGACTAACGCGGTTGCGCTGTCGGAAAACTGCGGCGGCCGCGAAGGGTCGGGTCGGCGGCAAATGCAGCCTCGAAGCGGCGTTCGGCAAGCCCCGCCATTCCGACATTCTGTAGTCGCTGGCCGAGCATGAATTGAAAAAGCGGATCACGCGGTGTCGCCCGGTCGGCCATCTGCGCAAGTTCGCTCGCGAGTTGAGCGTTGCCGCTCGACGCAGCCGCCCCTGCAATAAAATTGCTCGCGATCGGCAGATTCGGCCGCTGCCGGATCGCCTCTTGCCAGGCTGCGACCGCTTCCTCGCGACGCCCGAGCATCCAGAGCGACTCGCCCTTGTCCTCAAGTGCGATCGAAAGGTCCGGCCGCTCGGCGAGTGCCGCCCCGTGGCTCCGAAGCCCTTCTTCGAACCTACCCGAGCGATTCAGGATCGCCCCGCGATAGTAGAGGCTAAGTGCCCGCTGCTGGCCGCTCTGTCGATCGGCAGCCGAAGAAAGCAGCTCCAGAGCTTTGTCTTTATTTCCCGCGAGATATTCCATCCAAGCGAGCTTCGGCATCGCATCGGTGTTCGTGAAGAGGCCGATCTCGGCCGCCCGCTGCAGGTGCCGCCGGCCCTCGGTGATGTTGCCCTGATCGGCGAGTGAAAGCCACGGTTGCGGGTTCGATTGCAGAAGTGCGAGTTCGTCCGGCACGCGGATGTTCTCAAATGCCCGCGTGCCTGCCGATTCGTGATAACGGACCCAGCCGCTGTGGGCATTGAGCCCGATCCATGCAGTGGCAAAGGCGATGAAAAGATATCCCGCGAGCGTCAGGCTTCCCTTCGAGCGTAGGCTCCAGCGATAGAAAGTCAGGTTCTCGCGGCGGAAAAGATGCAATGTCTTGACCGCCAGAAAAGCCGTAATGATCGCGATGCCGATCGCCATCAGCATCGGCACGAGTTGATAAACGTTCCAGATGGCGAAGTACGCCGCGACGAACGCCGCCGCCGCAAATATCTCCTCGGGCCAGGTCAAAGAATACTTTGCAGACGGCTCCGTATTGACCGCGACCGAGGGCTTGCCGAATCCGAAATAGAGAGCATCGTTCGGGCACACGCTGACGCAGTCCATGCACTTCATACAGCCCGGATCGACGACCATTCCGTATTTCTTGACCTCGGCGTGGACGATCACATTTGACGTACACGTAGCCGTGCAGTGACCGCACTCATTGCAGGCATCAGTAACGCGGATCCGGCCGGGAGCGAACTTGTCCGCTACGGCAAAGAACCCGCCGTAAGGACAGCCGTAGGTGCAGAAGCCTTTGGAGCCGAGAAAATAGACCGTAATGAAACCGCAGATGAAGAGGAACGGTATCGCCACCTCGATCGGCGGAAAGGTCGCCCAAAACTCGGTCGTTATCAGGTGATTGCTGAAGGGCGGAATGAGCGGCTCGCTTTCCGGCTTCGTTATTGCCCGCAGCACCGTCGGCCAAACGAACATATACAGGGCGGCGATCAAAGGAACAAAGATAAGCAGCCGCGAGCGAAATGGCCTCGGCGTCAGCCCGATCTTTTTCAGCATCCACGCACAAAGGTCCTGCAACGCGACCACGTGGCATGCCCAGCCGCAGACGAACCGCCCAAGTATCAGAGTCGCGATGATCGCAAGAGCAAAGAAAATGGCACCGGCGTTTACCGCTCCCTGCTGGAGCGTCCACATCGTCTCCGAAGGCTCGATCGGCGAGACCGTGCTGCCCGTGTAGAGCCACTGGGCAATATGGGCGGCCATTAGGATATGCAGTGCGATCAGCGCACCGGCACGCCAGCGGCCCATCCGCGACTTGGCGATCTCCGGTTTCGCACCGCCCGAAGACGCGATCACGGGCAGTTCGGCACGCTTCTTTCCCTTGTTCTCTTTTCCTTCGCAGCCGGGTTTCATCTTGGAACGGAGCGGGCCATCGGCGTTTAATTCAACGGGAGAAAATGTGCCGCTGTGCCCTTCTCAAATTAAACCACATCGGATGCTGATTCCCTGAGCCGCAAGTAACCAGAAAAGCCCGCCGTTTGCATCCGCGAGTTTCAGCCCTCCGACTTATGACGGACGGTCGAAGCCGCTTCGGCGAAAGCGTCAAAATTGTAAAATTTCGCTTATTGACCCGTGGGCTGATGTGATATAAAGTTTAATGCCGATTCCTTTCAATCTAAGCGCCTCATCCGCTTCGCTGGTCAGGGCTTTGTTAATCCAAGGGTAGAAACGTTAGGAGAAGTTTGATGAAGAAAAAGTTGCTGGGCAGCCGGTTCCGTACCATCTTTACGGTCCTCGGCATTTGCGCCGTATTCGCTGCGATTTTCGGGTTCTCTGAAAATAGCACAGTCGCCGGTCCGGATTCCGAGTCCGGATTGCTTGAAAAGATGATCGTAGCCAACGGCAGCGTCGCTCTTGACGTTGACCTCGGGCTGCTTTCCGGGGCCGAAGGCATCTCCCGCACAGAGAGCCTTGCTTTTGAGGCCGAAAAGGATGCGTTCTTTGCGATGCTCGTTTTCAACAACGAGATCCGCGGAACGATCCCGAGCATGTTGCCGATCCACCCGCAGCAGAAGGCGAACCTGCCGGCAAAGCTGCAGGAATCTTACGAACGCCTTGCCATCGAGAGCCTTCCCGCCGGCGGCCAATATGAGCTGATCCTGCGTGATTCGAAGACCGGTTTCCACTTCTTTAACGTCGATGGGCCGGAATTCGCTTTCGATCCAGAAACGCGCACGATCACCATTAAGGCTGCCCGCGTTCTTGTCTCCGATGACCTTGCCGCCGAACTCGAACGGCCCGATGCAGCTGGAAAGAGCGTCGGTTCGATCAACATCTCGACCAAGATGCGTACCATCGAGACCGCCCGCCTCGTTAACGGCGGCGTCGAGAGCGGCAAGCTTCCGGCCGGCTACGGCATGGAAGACAACGCCGGAACGGTTCCCGGCCCGGACGTCATCGTCGGTGATGTTTACGGCCTCGCACAGTTCGGAAGCGCGAGCAACGGATTCGTCGGTCTCGCCGTCGGAACTAACTCGTGCAACGCCGGAACGGTGGACCTCAACTGGTTCGCACTTCCGAGCAACGACCACCCGGTCATCCCGCAGAATATGTATCGCATGAGCGGCGGTTCGAACGGCGAACTGACCTTCGAGCAGATCGGACAGTCGAGCATGAAGCACGCCTTTACAGCTCTGACGCAGAACCTTTGCGGCTTTGGCTGTAACGGCGTCGGCGGCAGCCGCCTCGGTTCCGGATGTTCGGACCCGTATTCGGCGAGCCTCAATGCCGGCCCGAGCCTTGGTTCGCGTGCCTGGGTGAACCCGTTCACCGGCTTTTATCCGCGTGGCGACTCAGCGACACCGCCGAACAACCACTCCGGACACACTCACCTCGGCCCGGATCACCGCATCCTGACCAAGATCGACGACCTCCGGACGGACATCAACCAGGGTGCTCGCTACTATGCCGAGGCACAGTACGTAACGCCGCACGAATATCAGTGGTGCCTCTCGAACCCGACGCAGTGCAACATGTATAACAACATGTCGTACCGCCGCTATACGGTCGGTGGTTCGGCGGGCTCGTTCACCTTCTCACCGGCCGAAAGTACCGTTCGCGAAAAGCCGGCCGTTCATGCATGGCCTGGTGCGACCGTTACCGAATACAGAGTTGCGGGTGGCGGAGACGGTGCGTTCTTTGTTGCTTACAAGGTAACGCAGACGTCGCCGGGAACATGGCAGTATGAATACGCCATTTTCAACCACAACCTCGATCGCTCGATCGGGGCCTTCAGTGTTCCGACCGGTGCCGGGGTTTCGGTGACGAACGTCGGTTTCCACGCACCGCCGCAGCATCCGGGCTGGACCGGCGATGGAACTGTCGGTAATGCAGGCTTCAGCTCCGCTCCGTGGGCGGTCAACCAAACGCCTGATTCGGTAAGCTGGGCGACAGAAACGCTCGCACAGAACCCGAACGCGAACGCCATCCGCTGGGGTACGATGTATAACTTCCGCTTTACCTCGACCAGTGCTCCGACAACGAAGAACGCCACCATCGGCTTCTTTAAGACGGGCGAACCGATGACGGTTCCGATCCAGGCTCCGGGAAGCTCGGTCGTTGCGAACGTGTCGGTATCAGGCCGCGTGACAGATGCGAACGGCTACGGCATTCCGCTGGCACGAATCACGATCACGGATGGTCAGGGCGCAAGCCGTTCGGTCATGACGACCAGCTTTGGGTACTACACCATCTACAACGTGGTTCCGGGGCAGACCTACACCATCGGTGCTTCGGCAAAACGGTACACCTTCCCTGCTCCGCAGCAGGTGCCGATCACGACCGACGTTGCCAACCTCAACTTCGTCGGAAGCGAATAACCACGCTTTAGCGTGAATGAACGAGGCTGTCCGCAAGGGCAGCCTCTTTTTTTGTCCACGGATGCAAAAGTCCGCACGTAAGGAAGGGCAGTTCATCCATGGGTGAATGGTGAATGGTGAATGATGAACAGCAGACCGAGCGAGCCTCACACAGGCAGAAACCCGACCTGTTGGGAGGGTGCCCCTTCGAATGCGGAATGATTAATGCGTTCTGGTAAATGATATGTGGCTAATACCCGTGTCTGAGGCCCGACCGTCATGAAGGGCTCCAATTCACGGGCCCGCTCACCCAATGCAGAAGGATGAATGCAGAGTCTGGAATCTCAAATCCTCTTGACACGCCTGCTAAAATGACCCAACAGGCCCTGGGCTCGAAGGAAATGTGAAGCTATGACGTTCGAGATCGAGTACTATTTTTCGGACAGTGAGAGGTCGGAGGCTGCATCTGCAACGGATATAGATGAAGCGTCACTTCGCTACTATTTCTTTCCGGGAAGCGTGTATCTTGACTGTAGCGTTGCTCGACTTGAATTTGATTGGGGTTGGATTCCGCTTCTGGATTTTGCGATATGTCTTTCGGGAATCGTAGAGAATCTGAACAAGGCGGCCAAGGGTATTGAGGAGTTCGATTTTACGGAATCGGAGAACACAATTACCTTTACGCGTGATGGAAATTTGGTAAAGGTGGACGCATCGTCTACCGAAGAATCGCTAATGGTTAGTTGGACCGAGTTCCGCGAAGGCGTCACGAGGTTCTACAAAAGTGTATTTGCCGATGCCCTAGTCCGCATGCCGGATTTGGAGAACAACGTCGCTTACTTGAAATACGCCCGTAACGGGTACTGGGACGCGGAGCAGGTCGAGAATGCCGTGGACAAATTGACAGCAACGGATTTCCGATAATGGATACGAGCAACGGAAAACAATTCTTCTTGGTTCTTGGTCTATTGGTTATAGCGGGCTGCTCGACCGCCTCTGAAAATGATGTCGCTGTGGCCTCGGATATCGAGGCGCCCGCTCCAATTCTGCTTGTCGAAGAACGGACGGCCGATATACCGGCCCCCCCAACGGTAGTAGTAAAGAAAAGCGGTTGGATTCAGCTCGACCGGCGGCAGTTCCGCGTCATGCAGTCCCGAGAGCCGCTTGAGTCAGAACCGCGGTTCTACTATTCGAAATATACTCCGAAGAAAACTGTGCGATTCTCGACCATTTGTGACGAGGACGTGCATCCGGCGGAAAAAGCCGCCTGCGTGGGCTATGTGATGGGCCGCGAATGGAGCGTGCGGGAGATAATTGCATTCGACCTTAATGAGAAGGCCTTTTGCTACAAGGTGGTTGCAGCCGATATCAGAAATGGTCAGCGCGGCGGCCTGGTGGTTTTCGTTTTCTCCGATCAAAACGGCGACGGCATTTTAGAATCGCTTCATTTGTCAGACGCGGCCGAAACATTTCCAATCCCGAAATGGGCCGAAGAATGAATCGCTTCCAAAAAGCCAGCTAACTTCATTTCGCGAACCGGGAAAAGGATAGTCTTTGACCACAAATAAGGAAAAACAGGAAAGTGAAACTCTTCTTTCGCCCTTAACCTTTCTCTTTTTTTAGGACACCCTCCCTACAGGTCGGGTTTCTGCCCTTGTCGCGAGCCAACTTATCCGGAGCTAGACGTAAAACCACCAACTTCTGACTTCAGGCTTCTGACTTCTGACTTCTGACCACCGACCCCTGCTTACGGAACCCAGGCCGCCGGGACCGGGTAATCGCCGTCGATGCCGAAGCCGATGATGCCGACACCGCCCGTGCTTCGGTTCACGTACCAGGTGCCGACCGAGGCCCTGAAGACCGCGAAATCGGTCTTGCCGTCGCCGTCATAATCGCCAGGTGCCGGAATGTCGCCGGTCGCCCCAAAGGGAGCGGCGAAGAAGCTCGAATCCTCGCTCCTGAGCACGTACCAGAAGCCTGTGTCTGGCCGCCAGAAGGCGATGTCCGTCTTGCCGTCTCCGGTGAAATCTGCCGCAACCGGCTTATCGGTCGCGAGCCCGAATTGAGCCGCGATCACGCCCGCCGTCGAGCGGCTGATCCACCATTCCGCACCGGTCGCACCGCTCGGCCGGAAGACCGCAAGGTCCGCCGTCCCGTCGCCGTCGTAATCGCCGATCTGCGGAATGTCGCCGTTAACGCCGAATGAGCGGATGTCCGTCCCGCCTGTCGATTTCAGAATGAACCACGTCGCGCTGTCCGCCCGGAAAACGGTCGGGTCGGCCTTGCCGTCGCCGTCAAAATCTCCCGCAACAGGAATATCCGTCGCGGAACCGAACGGGAACGAATAGAAGCTGAAATCGTCGCTGCGGAGAACGAACCACGAACCCGCCGAGGGCCGATAGACCGCGACGTCCGTCTTGCCGTCGCCGGTGTAGTCCGCCGGGACGATCTTGTCCGTCGGGTCGCCGAACTGGAACGCCCGGTTCTGGCTGTCCGAGCTACGCAGATACCACCATTGCCCGAGAGCCGTCCGGTAGATCGAGATGTCCGTTTTCCGGTCGCCGTCAAAATCCACGAATGTAGCAGCGGCCGGTGTTGCCGCCTCGCCAAAGACCGTGAAGGTAAACAGCCGCGAGACGGAAAACCCGTTCGCCGCACCAGCATCGGGAATGTACCAGCGGCCAAAGAATGTTTGGCCAACAAGCGAAGCGTTGTTCGGGATCGCCAGGCTGACCGAACCTCGGCCGGTTCCGGAAAGCGTGACGGTCGAGCGTGCAAACGACCCCGCGGCCGGGATCGACGCACCGACTCCCGGGTCAGCCGAATCTATCACGACCACCGCATTCGCTCCGGCCGCACCGTCCTCGACTGCGACCGTAAAGCTCGGGTTGCCGACCAGCGGCGGTTCGATCGCCATCGCTCGCGGCACAAGCCCGCCGCCGCCCGGCCGTCCCGTTCCGGTGATCTGCGGTACGCGGTTCGACTCGGTATAAAGCTGCGGCCGGTCAAAGGGCGGCAATTCATCGCGAACGCGCGGATCGGTCAGCGGACGTTTCATAAAGGCGACGAGCTGCGCCCGTTCCTGCGGTGTCATACCCATCGGCCGGATCACGCCGCGGTCGATGTTCGGGGCGTCAAAGTCGCCGCCGCGGTTGTAGAAGGCAACTACATCCTCGAGCGTCGCGAACTTGCCGTTGTGCATGAACGGAGCGTGTAGCTCTACGTTGCGCAGGTTCGGCGTTTTGAACTGCCCGTCATTGTCGGGGTTGTTCGTAAATGCACCGCGGCCGCGATCCTCGGCGGGTGGGCGAACACCGATATTGTGGAAAAGATGGTCGGCAAGCAGCGGCCCGTCGTGGCACTGAATACAGGTATTACCGGCAAAGAACTGTGCCCCGGCCGCCTCTTCGTCCGTTAGCCCGCCGCCGCCCGTCGCCCATTTGTCGAACGGTGTTCGGTCGGAAAAAAGCTGCCGTTCATGCGTCGCGATCGCGAGAGCGATCCTTGCCGGTGTTACTTCCGGCGTGCCGAACGCCTCTTCAAACCGTTCCATCAGCGATCTCGGCACAGCCGC
>ERZ1066135.686-NODE-686-length-16029-cov-6.049455_pt1 | contig 16029 bp, 19 predicted proteins | sample MGYA00382782_ERZ1066135 | MGnify/ENA primary metagenome ERZ1066135 (study PRJEB33369, sample SAMEA5778365) | biofilm metagenome | biome: Industrial cooling water; feature: Water cooling tower basin; material: Biofilm | place: United Arab Emirates | collected...
GTGATGTAACGCCGACCCTGGCGAATCTTGCGGATGGCGGCGACGAGTTCGGTCTCGGCCTCCGGCAGGTCAAAGGGCACGCGGTTCGTTTCCGCAAAGGCGGAAATGAGGAACACGATAAAGCCGATGAACTGCGGGATGATGAACCAACGCATGTACCACGGCGAATTTGCCTGGGCGTTGATGATGCCGTTGAGGTCGAGAGTTCCGGCGAGCATGACGACACCGAGCACTGAGGCTCCCATCGCAAGCTCGTAAGAGATCATCTGTGCCGAGGAGCGAAGTCCGCCCATCAGCGAATATTTGTTGTTCGAGGACCATCCGGCAAGGGCGATGCCGTAAACACCGACAGACGTGACCGCAAGAACGAAGAGCACGCCGATGTCGATCCGAGCGATCGTCAAGGGCATGTTCTTGGCCTGCTCGGCGATCCAGGCGACGATGTTCGGTTCCGTACCTAGCGGAATGACCGGCAGGTGCGGGACCAACCAGCCGAGCGGGTCGCTGATCGGCGGGCCGAAAGGATAAACGACCATCGGCAGAAAAGCTGCCGTAAGGGCTACGATCGGAGCAAGGAAGTAAACGAACTTGGTCGATTTATCCGGGGTTAGGTCTTCCTTGAGGATGAACTTGAGCAGATCGGCAAAGGGCTGAAGCACGCCCCACGGGCCGACGCGGTTCGGGCCGATGCGGCCCTGGATCCATCCGAGGATCTTGCGTTCAGCAAGAACGGTGTAGGCAACGATGGTCATCACACCGCCGAAAGCGGCCACGATACCTATCGAATAAACAATGAGCGGAAATGCGGTTTTGAAAGCAGTTTCCATAAAGAGATTTACTTCGTGCCTCCGACTTGGGCTCTATCCAAAATACCGACGGCGGCGGCTTCGGCGTCTTCCCGCGGCGTGCCGTCCGGGTTGAACTGAACGAGCGGCGAGACGAGCAGGTTATCGGGCTTCGGGTTACCATGGGCGAGCAGGTGGAACTGGGCCGTTTTGCTCGTCATGGTCGTCAGCCGATGAAGCTTATGGCCGACAATTGGCGTTGCGGTGATCTTTTCGCCCGCCTCGAGCGATGCCGCGGACGCTCGCAAAGCCTCGATGCTTGCCGAGATGTCGCGGCCGGTTTCTACTGCGTACTTTGCCTGAACCGGGTTCGATTCGTCCTTGAGCACCGGATAGCGGAGCCCTTCATATGCAGGGACAGCATCGGCAAGTGCCCGGAAGGCGGCCGATGCCGAGAAGCTGTATCCAAAGTCAACGCCCATCTCGGCGGCGATCAGCGAGGTGATCATCCAATCCGGCTTTGATTGATGCACGGGGTCGATCGCCTTGCGGACACGCTGGACGTTGCCGGCGTTGTTCGTGAAAGTGCCGTCAACCTCGGCGAACGAGGCCGCCGGAAGTACGACATCGGCGTGATCGGTCGTTTCCGTCTCAAAAAGCTCCTGAACGACGACGAATTCCTTGCCTGCGAGTACTGATGCATCCGGGAGGCTGCCGGCGATGAGCACAGCCGTCGAGGCCGAGACGACGTCCTCGACCCGCTTAGCCCAGGGAAGAATGTCCACGCCGCCCATTGAATTGTTGTGAAGCATCAGCGGGTGCAGAAGGACCCTGCGGCCCTCGCCGGCGAAACTCGCTGCCGAGGATGCGATGGTGGCCTGTGCTGCTGCCGAAAGCTCGTTCCCGGCCATTATCACAACGTCGCCCGAGGCTTCATTGATGATGCTGCGGATGGCCTCGATATCTTCCGATCCGATGCCGGCCTTGTCGAGAGCTGAATTATCGCCGCCCGCGAAAGCGAGCGTGAATGCGTCATAGCTCGCCGGGTTGATGTGGACGAACCGCGAGGCCTGCGACCTGAGCCGGATCGGCGTGTCGTTGACTATAACGAGCTTCGCACCGTCATTGCGGACGGCCTGCCGAACCTGCTTTGCCGTAAAGGTCTGCTCTTCTTCCGGTTCGCCGCCGAAGATAACGATCGCGGCCGCGTGGCGGATGTCGTTATGCGTGGCAAGCGGAACGCTCAGGTTGGCCATGAACGAGGCCATGCTTCGGCGGTCGGAAACGGCGACGTTGTCGGTCTTCGCGACTTCCTTTGCAAAGCGGCCGAGCGTAAAGATCGATTCATTGGTCAGCCGCGGGCTGGCGACGACGCCGACGCCCGAGCCGAAACCGGCGAACTTTTCCGCGATCATCTTGATGGCCGTATCCCAGGTTGCCGGGATCAGTCTTCCGCCCTTTGAATAGCGGACCATCGGCGTTTTGATGCGGTCGGGATGATTGATGAACTCGTGGGCAAAGCGTGCCTTGACGTCAAGGAACTCGCCATTTAGCCCGTTGACGTAGCGGTCGCGGGCGACGATCCGGTGAACCTCGCCGGCCCGCGAACCGATCGAAAGCTGCATACCGTCCGAGCCGTAAACATCTGTCGTGATTGTCTGGTCGAGTTCCCAGGGACGCGTTGCGTGGCGATAAACGCCATCGAGCAAGGTACCGGTCGGGCAAACCTCGATGCAGTTTCCGCACTGCGAGCAATTGAGCCAGCCGCCATAGGTGCCGATAACGGTGTTGACGCCGCGGTTGCCGGCCTCGATGGCGTCCTCGCCCATCCATTCATTGCAGACGCGGGTGCAGCGTTTGCAGAGAATGCACCGCTGCGGGTCATTTGCAACGATCGGCGAAAGATATTTCTCCGGCTGGACGTTCTTGCGTTCGGTAAAACGCTCCTCAACGTCGCCCCAGTCAAAGATGACCTCCTGCAGTTCGCACTCGCCGCCGCGGTCGCAGACCGGGCAATCGAGCGGGTGATTGGCGAGCAGGAACTCGCCCATCGAACGCTGTGCCTTTTCGATCTCGGGGCTCGCCGTCGTAACGACCATTCCGTCCGTGCATTTAATGGTGCACGAGGTCTGGAGCTTCGGCATCTTGTCGATGCGGACGAGGCACATCCGGCACGAGGCCTGCGGCTCGAGGTCCTTGTAATAACAGAACGAAGGGATGTTCTCGCCGTTCTCGCGGCAAACGTCGATCAGGACCGCACCTTTCTCGGTCTCGATCTCCGCTCCGTTTATGACTACCTTTATCTTCTCTTGTGACATTAAGAGTTTACCGCCGGCCTCGGCCGGGCATTGCTATTCTTCGGTCTATTCGCCTGCCTTCGGCTGGCCGCCGGCCTTCTTTTTGCCGCCTTTGGGGCGGGTCTTGCCGTAGCTGCCGGCAAATATCTTTCCTTTGCGTGATCGCTTATCGCCTTTTCCCATAGTTACTTCTCCTAAACGTTTGCGTGATTCCCGTTGCCGTTGGTCTTTCCTGCGATCCACTTTTTGAAATCATCAGGGAACTGCTTGATCGCACTTTGGATCGGCCATGCAGCTGCATCGCCGAGTGGGCAGAAGCTCTTGCCCTCGATGTTGTCGCAGATATCGAGCAGAAGCTGGGCATCGGTCGGCTTTCCGCCGCCGGCCGCAATGCGGTCAAAGATCTTGACGAGCCAATCGGTGCCCTCGCGGCAGGGCGTGCACCAACCGCAGGACTCGTGCTTATAGAACTCGGTCAGGTTCTTGGTCGACTCCATAATATCGACCGTTTCGTCCATCACCATCATGCCGCCGGTGCCGAGCATCGAGCCCGCCTCGACAAGCCCTTCGTAGTCGAGCGTTACACCCTTGCCGAGGATCTGGCCGGCGTTCATTATGTAAACGCTTGAGCCGCCCGGGATGACGGCCTTGAGCTTTTTGTCGCTGCGGAGCATGCCGCCGCAATCTTCCATAATGAACTTTTCCATATCGGCGTAGCCCATCGGAAGTTCATAGACGCCCGGTTTCTTGACGTGGCCGCTGATTGACCAGAGCTTGGTACCGCCGCTTTTTTCGGTGCCGAGGTCGCGCCAGGCGATGCCGCCCATTTCGATGATCTGCGGTACCGAGGTCAGCGTTTCGACGTTATTGACGATGGTCGGGCAGGCATAGAGCCCCTCGACCGCCGGGAAGGGCGGCTTCATCCGCGGGTGGCCGCGGAAACCTTCGAGCGAGCTCAAGAGTGCCGTTTCTTCGCCGCAGATGTAGGCACCCGCACCGGTGTGGGTGTGGATGTCCATCGAAAAACCGGAGCCGAGAATGTTCTCGCCGAGCAGGCCGGCCTCGCGGGCTTCCTCGAGAGCCGCGTCCATAACGCCGATGAGGTAGTTATATTCGCCGCGGTAATAGATGTAGCCGGTCGCGGCCCCGAGGGCGAAGCCGGCGATGACCATTCCTTCGATCAGGGCGTGCGGGTCGCGCTCGAGCAGGTAACGGTCCTTGAACGAACCCGGCTCGGATTCATCGGCATTGCAAACCACGTATTTCGGCTTTGGCGAATCGCGGGGAACGAAGGACCATTTCATCCCGGTAGGGAAGCCGGCACCGCCGCGGCCGCGGAGCGACGAATCTTTGACCTCCTGAATGATCGCATCCTGCGTCATCCCTAAAGCCTTTTCCAGCGACTTATAGCCGCCGGTTTCGCGATAAACCTTGAGCGTGTGGCCATTTTCGATATGGACACGCTTTAGCGAAAGAGGTTCGCAGCCTATTGCTTTGATCTCCATAAAAATGCCTTGCGGGTACCTCGGCCCGCCAAAAACTAAAGCCCAAGATCGCGGTGGATCATCAACGTATCCGTATGCTGACGGAAGCGGACAACCTTCCCATCGCGGATCTCCCACTCATGGGCGAACGGCACCTTGGTCGTCTTGCCCGTTTGGTTGAACTTGCCCGAATATGTGCCGGTCGCGATGACGTTCCCATCGCCGCCATCGACTATCTTTTCCGGGACGGCGGCAAAGCCTTCCCATTCGGTCCCGAGCCGCATAAAGACATTCTCCAGAACGGATTGCGGGCCTTGATAGGTGCCGGCATACATGAACCCGGCGGCCTCGGTCCACGAGATGCTCTCATCAAATGCACCCAAAACCGCCGGAACATCGCCCGCAGCAAATGCATCGTAAACGCCTTTTATAAGTTCACCGTTGGTCATTTGTGGTCATTGAACTTTTTGGTTCGTCCGATCGAATCTACGCATTCGTAAACTCTTCCCAATCGAAGCCCAGGTCCTTAACTATTCGCCTAAGCGTTCCGGTCTTCAGATCTTTGCTTCCCCAATCGGGAACCGAAACAACAACGATCGGTGTCTGCTTCGGGTTGTACCACTTCCGATGCGACCCACCGCTTCTTCCACTGCTGCTTGTTTCCAAACAGCCTAATTTGCTGAGCTTCTTCGTGACCTCACGATATCTCATGCGGCCTTAAGTTCAAGAAGTGCATCGGTCATGACCGGCACATTCGTCGAAAGCGGCCGCAAAACTTCAGGCAATGGCAGCCCGATATCGTGATAGCCTTCGATCAAAGCCTCGAGGGCATCGTGCACATTTACATTTATTTCTTCGAGTGTATCCGCCTCAGTGATCAAACCCGGAAGGATCGGACAAGTGATCGTCCAGCCGCCTTCGGGCTGAGGTTCGAGTACAAGCGGCAATTTGTAAATGTTGCTCATCGCCAAAACTTACTTCAATGACTCAAGTATCCCGTCCACTTTCTCGATCGTCAGGTCCTCGTGGTAATCAAAACCGATCTGCATCATCGGGGCCGTGCCGCAGCTCCCGAGGCACTCGACGAGCGAGACGGTGAACTTGCCGTCCTCGGTCGTTTCGCCGGGGTGAATTCCGAGCTTCGAGCAGATGTGGTCGGTGATGTCCGGTTCGCCCATTATCTTGCACGAGAGCGTCTTACAGATCTGGATGTGGTGGCGGCCGACCTTTCGAAGATTGAACATCGAATAAAAGGTCGCCGTTTCCCAAACGTCGGTGACCTCGAGGTTCAGGAACCGGGCCAAAAAGTTCACGCCCGCATTGTCCACATAGCCGCGCTCACGCTGAATGACAAAGAGCAGCGGGATCAGCGCCGAGCGCGTCCGGTCCGCCGGATACTTTGCAAGATGCGACCGCATCTCCTCGACGACCTCGGGCGAAAACTCAGCCACCTCGTCCGTGTAAACTATTTGGTCCGTAAAACTTGTAGGTGTTGCTGCAGCCATAATCCAGTTGTCGGTTGTCAGTGGTCAGTGGTCAGTCGAAGGCGTTCAATTCCCACTGAGGACTGGCAGTTAACGGTCGATCTCTCCCAAAACAATATCCAAACTACCGATGATCGCGACTACGTCAGCGACCATTTCGCCTTCGCTCATTACGGGCAATGCGGCGAGGTTAACGAAGCTCGGGCCGCGGAAGTGCACGCGTTCCGGCTTCGGCCCGCCGTTCGATTTCATATAAACGCCGAGTTCGCCCTTTGAAGCCTCGATCGCGTGATAAACCTCGCCCGGCGGTACGTTGAAGCCCTCGGCGACGATCAGGAAATGGTGGATGAGCGAATCCATATGCTTCCGCATATCGTCGCGGTCGGGCAGAACGACCTTCGGGGCATCGGCCTTGATCGGGCCGGGTTTCAGCCGCTCGAGTGCCTGGCGAACGATCTTGTAGCTTTCCTCAAGCTCGCGCATCCGCACCATAAAGCGTGCCCAAACGTCGCCGCCCGTTTCGACCGGAATATCGAAATCGTAGGTCTCGTAACCCGTGTAGGGGTTGTCCCGGCGAAGGTCGAGATCGACACCGCTTGCCCGGAGGCACGGGCCGGTCAGGCCCCATGAGATGGCATCTTCTTTGCTGATGTAGCCGATGTCTTTGGTCCGGCTTTGCCAAATGCGGTTTCCGGTGACGAGCGTGTTAAAGGTATCCATCGCTTCCGGAAAATCGTCCATGAACTGCCGGACGCGGCGGTCAAAGCCGGCCGGAAGGTCCATCATCAGCCCGCCGATTCGGAAATAGCTCGGCGTCATGCGTCCGCCCGAGGCGGCCTCGATGAGGTTAAGGATCTTCTCGCGTTGGCGGAAGCAATAGAAAAATACCGACATCGCACCGATATCAAGGCAGTGCGTACCGAGCCAGACCATATGCGAGGCGATCCGCTGGAGTTCGCACATCAGCACGCGAACGACCTGTGCCCGTTCGGGTATCTCAAACTGGAGCAGCTTTTCGGCCGCCATCACATAGGCAAGGTTATTGCCGAGCGGATTGAGGTAATCCATCCGGTCGGTGATGACGATGCCCTGTTGGTATTTCTTGTATTCAAAGAGCTTCTCCATTCCGGTATGGAGATAGCCGATATCCGGAATGGCCTTGACCACAAGTTCGCCGTCGAGCCGCAGGTCGAGCCGGAGCACACCGTGTGTCGAGGGGTGCTGCGGGCCCATTGAAAGCGTCATCTGCGTTTCAAGCGGCTCGTCGATCGCGTCGAAATCTGCGGCAATGGTTTCAGCTGCTGAGCTCATCGTGGTTCTTTACTAGTTCATGCTGTAGGGTTCATAGCCCCGCAGCGGGTAATCCTTTCTAAGTGCGTGCCCGTCGAAGTCGGACGGCAGCAAGATCCTCCGGAGGTCCGGGTGATTCTCGAAGACGACGCCGACCAGGTCGTATGTCTCGCGTTCGTGCCAATCGGCCGTTTTCCATAGCGGAGTGACGCTCTCGACCTTCGGGTCGTCCTCGCTGAGCAGCACTTTGAGCCGAAGCCGTCTGTGGTGTGTCGTCGAGAAAAGGTGATAGTTCACCTCAAATCTCGGGTCTTCCTCCGGGCCGCGGTCACCGCCGCAAAGGTCGGCAAGCATATCGAAGCCAAGCGAATCGCGAAGAAACTCGCAGGCGGCAAAGATATGTTCACGCGGAACGGTAACGGTCACCTCGCCGAGGGCGTCCTTCACATCGCCGACCCATTCGGGGTTTGCACTTTTAAGTGTTTCCACGAATTCGTGGAGCTTTTCGGTCATAATCCGATAAAAGGCACACCTTCGCGGGGCGTGCCGAACCAAATAAAATAAGGGGCCAAAACTTCCCTTGGGCCTAGAACGACCGGCGGCGTTCGTGCCGCGACGGGATCGTATAGGGCCGCGAAATATTCTTCTGAGCAACCTCGACCTCGGTCTCAGCCTCGAGGGCCGTGCCTTCGGTCACCGGAAGCGTTCCGGGGACTATAGAACCACGCGATTCGGCCTCGATGGTATCGGTACGGTCCTTGACCGATTCCTTCATTATCTTGTCCTGCAGCATCGTGATGGCATGGACAAGCATTTCCGGACGCGGCGGGCAGCCGGGCACGTAAATATCGACCGGGACGACCTTATCGACGCCCTGGACGATCGCGTAGTTATCGAAAACGCCGCCCGAGGTCGCACAGGCGCCCATTGAAATAACCCATTTCGGCTCCGGCATCTGGTCATAGATGCGGCGAAGCACCGGGGCCATTTTGCGCGAAACGCGGCCCGAAACGATCATTACGTCCGCCTGCCGCGGGCTTGCCCGGAAGGTTTCCGCACCGAAGCGCGAGAGGTCGTTGCGGGCCGAGACCGTGTTCATCATCTCGATGGCACAGCAGGCGAGCCCGAAGGTCGCCGGCCAGAGGCTCGATTTTCGTGCCCAATTGACGACGGCATCGAGCTTGACGGTCAGGACGTCCGGGAGCGATTCGAAGATCTTGTTCTCTAAACCCATACTTGTTCCTTTCGGCCGCAGCCGAAGACGAGCAAACTAAGCGGCACGCTGAAGGTCGCCGTGGCCGTCAACTTCGGCCGCACGCGACTTTCGCATCGCGATCGCCTGTGCCTTGGCCGAGGCACGAGCCTGCGAGCTCCAATCAAATGCGCCTTTCTTCCAGTCGTAAACCAATCCGATGACGACCGTTGCCAAAAAGATCATTATCCCGATAAACGCAATGGTCCCATACATTACTCCGGTCATCTTCTCGAGGCCGAGGAGCGACTTGAACGCGACGGCGAACGGGATCATGAAAAGAATTTCGAGGTCGAAGAGAAGAAAGGTGACGGCGACCACATAGAACTTGATCGAGAAGCGGTCGCGGGCAGAGCCGACCGGGTCCTTACCGCACTCGTAGGGCATCAGCTTGGTCGCCGTTCGCTTTCGCGGGCCGATGAGCTGAGTAACGAGAAGCTGGCTAAGTCCAAACCCGAGCGCGACGATGAACATCAAGCCGATCGGGGCGTAATCCATTAGGTTGAATGTGGCCATTTTCGTCCTTGGAGCAGGGACCGGAAACGCATCGAAGATCAAACTTCAACGCTTCGCCGTGCTGATCCCTTGTCTTCGATTCAAAGTAAATCGTATGTTAACCCCTTGATAGTGTCAAGGCACATAGATTTCGGCTACATAGGGGCTTTCGATGGGTTTCGCCTGACGCGGAGAAGAGGCCGGCCCCGGCCGCGAAATGCTCGAAAAATATTGACCCTGAAGTGTTTTTCGTGTTAATTTCAAAATGGTTTCGAGGAGCCGCCTCACACATTTTCCTTTCCGCTCCGCTGCCGATACGCCACAGTGATCTCAGGATTCAATACAGATATCGAGTTTGAAGGTGTTACGTATCACGTTCAGACTGAAGATAAGGGCCTTGAGCGGCCGATAATTCTCTCGCTGGTCTATCACCGCGGGACGATACTTGCCGCAAAGCGGTCGCCCTATGACGACCTCGTAAAGAAAGGCTTTGACGAAAAGGCGCTCGAGGAAAGGCTGAATCGGCAGCACAGGCTGATCTGCGCGGCAATAAAGGCCGGGCGGATCGAGGACCTGAAGCGGATGTCGGCCGGCGAACCCGCAATTGCCGCAAACGGAACGGTGGCGGCTCCTGAAACGCTCTCTGCGGTTATTCCCGAGCCGATCGCAAAGCCCTTTGACCCGTTCGAGACGCGGGACAACGGTATTCCGATACCGATGCCGGAGGCCGAGGCCGACGTTTTTGCCGACCCGCTGATCGAGATCGAAGAACTGCTGGTCGATGCGGTCGAGGTCATAGAGGAGCCGATCGTCGCGCCGGAGCACGCCGTTGAGGTCGTCAGCGACCTTGCCGGCCGCGAGCGGGCTCAAGCCGATCGCCTGACCATCGAACTGGTCGGCGATATGAAATTCAAAGGCGGCGACCGACGTTCGGTGACGATAATGGTGCTCCGCAGCGGCGAGCGGCGCGTCGTCGGCAATGCACAGATAATGGTAAAGGTGCTCGGTTCGGCATTTCGACCGCTGATCTTTCACGCAAGCACGGACGCGAATGGCATCGCCCGACTCAACGTGCAGTTTCCGAGGTTCAATACCGGTCGTGCGGCTTTTCTGGTCAGGGCAATGAGCGAGGGCGAGGAAGCCGAGATCCGCCGACCGATCGTGCACGGTTAAGCCGCGACGGGTTTGAATTCCGCCGCGGATAAGCGAAAATTGTCGTAACGCATGGTTACGATAGTCTTAAATGGCGAAAAGAAAGAGATCGAAAGCGAGGTCACGCTTGACCAGCTTCTCGATCTTTTTTCATTGCCGCGGCAACGGGTAGCGGTCGAACTCAATAAGAACGTGATTCGGCGGCAGGACTGGTCGACTACATTTATAGCGGAAAGCGATAGAATTGAAGTTGTGCATTTCGTGGGCGGGGGTTGATTTGAATACGAAGTGGAGAATGTAGTATGAAGCGCCGACCGCTTTCCGTAATCGAACTTGAAAAATTGGATAGTTTGCCAACGCCCAGACTTCTGGCTCGGCTTAAACGGCTTCACGAGTGCGAAGAATCATTCGAACAGAGTGACCGTACTCCTGATAACTTCACTTCGACGGGATCCATTGAATTTAAGAATAGTGCCGAATGGAAAGCCGAATATGACTACTTAAAGAGATTGTTGGCAGAACGAGAGCATATATCAAGCTGACCAACTGCCGAGGCCTTTAGATGACTGATTTATTCAATTTAGCAAAGAAGGAATTCAATTCGCGGCTCATTATTGGGACCGGGAAGTATCGTTCGTTTGACGAGATGAAGGCGGCGCATCGGGCTTCGGGGGCGGAGATGGTCACGGTCGCGGTCAACCGCGTTCCGCTCGACCGGAAGACGGAATCATTTCTCGACCACCTTGACCCGGCGATGCAGATCCTACCGAATACGGCAGGCTGTTACGATGCCGAGCACGCCATTCGGACTTCGCGTTTGGCCCGCGAGGCGCTCGAAACGGACTGGATAAAGCTAGAGGTGATCGGCGACCCGGTAACGCTTTTGCCGGACAATGAGCAGACGCTCGAGGCGGCGAAGGTTTTGGTCAAAGAGGGCTTCATCGTGCTGCCGTACTTTTCGGATGACCTGATAATGGCGAAGAAGTTGCTCGATGCGGGCTGCCCGGCGGTGATGCCGCTGGCGGCGCCGATCGGTTCCGGGATGGGCGTGCAGAACCCGGCAAATTTGCGAATAATGCGCGAGCAACTGCCGGACGCGACCATCATCGTCGATGCCGGTGTCGGCGTGCCTTCGGACGCGGCGATCGCGATGGAACTCGGGGCCGACGCGATACTGATGAACACCGCCATCGCCGAAGCCGGCGACGCGGCCCAAATGGCGTCCGCAATGAAACTCGCCGTCGAAGCCGGCCGCCTAGGCTATCTCGCCGGCCGAATGCCAAAACGCCTCTACGCCTCAGCCTCCAGCCCGATCGCAGGAGCGATAAAGTAGTTGAAATGTCTTGCCTGCGAAAAATTGGAATACTTATCTCGCTCATGTCGTTCATGTTGTCGGGCTGCGGCGATCAGAGGTACGGGTCGAATATGTCCATGACTCCCGAGCCCACGGAGGCATCGGTTCCGCCGGCTAACATTGGCGCCGAAAACTTTGCAAAGGCGTGGAGAGAAGAATTTGACAAAATGAGAGGCGATATTGTCGAGGCGCGCGAGCGGTGGAAGTCAAACAATATCAACTCCTACTCATTCGTAGCGAGGAAGGATGTGGGAGGCGTCTCAAGCCCGTGGAATCGCTCCCCGGTTTTGATAAAGGTCGAAGACGGGAAACCTGTTTCCATTGAAGTGGTGGACAAGAACGATACTTCAATGCTAGCGAGAACAGATGGTTTTGAGGATTTTGACACTATCGATAAGCTCTTCGATTACATGTTAAGTGAACTGGAGAACGGCCGAATGGTTAGCGCTGAATACGACGGGAAGGTGGGTTCACCAGAATTTGTTTCAATTTTTCGTTCCTTCGAAATTCACGGTGGTCGTTCGATTCAGATTTCTAGGTTCAATCGTGCCGACTAGGAACCGAGTTAAGATTCTTCTTTTCGGAGCCACCGCCGATGCGGCCGGGATCCGCGAGGTTGAGGTCGAGGTCGCGGAGGGCTCGACCGTCGGCGAATTGGTCGACAGCCTCAAGGCTAAACACCCCGGACTCGCCGGCCAGAAACTCCTCTTCGCCGTAAATGAAGAATACGCCGATCCCGCAACCCCGCTCGAAAACGGCAACGAAGTCGCCATCTTCACGCCTGTCTCAGGCGGATAGGTTGGTTAAACAGGATGCACAGGATGTAAAGGATGGCGCGGATGCATCGAATCTTCTGATATCTTGTCCATCCTGTGAATCCTGTTTGAGAAAATGTCTGACTTCTATGAACTCACAACCGACGTGATCGATATTGTTTCCGTTGCGAGGCGGGTTGTGCCGCCGGAGTGTGGGGCGACGGTCACGCTTGATGGCTACGCGAGGCGTTTTACAAGAGACAAGGCAACGGGCGAGGTGCTGGAGACCGAGTATCTTGTTTACGAGGCCTATGAGCCGATGGCTTTGAAGGAGATGGCGAAGTTGATCGAGCGGGCAAAGTCGGAATTTGAGGTTTCGGCCATAGGCATTGTGCATCGGCTCGGGCGGCTTGAGATCGGTGAGACGAGCGTGGTCATTACCGTTGCCGCACCGCACAGAAGGGATGCATTCGCTGCCTGCGAATGGCTTATCAAGGAACTAAAGCGCACCGTCCCGATCTTCAAGAAAGAGGTGTACGCCGACGGCGAAGCATGGTCCGAGGGCGATTCGGTCGCTTCCGCCTGATACTTTTCATCCGACTTTTTCGCGTTAGGATCAACGGAGGGCCTTCGATGCGATCTTTTATTCTCGCTGCAATACTCTCGCTTGCCATTTCAGCGGCTGCCCAGTCGCCGGAGCCGGCCTCGCCGCCGGCCGGCAACGCGGACGCGATCGGCTTTGCTCTCGTTCACCCGCTCTTCGATGCTGACTATATGTGCAGCGAGCACTTCGAGGGCCAGCTTAAGTATCCCGGCGATGATCTCGGTGCTGATTGTCTCGTCATCGGTGGCCTATCGGCAGACGAAAGTTCCGGATTTTCAAAGTTCTATAAGTCCGATGGAAAGACGAACGAGGATTGGTACGGATGGAACGTGCCGGTGCTTGCCCCGATTACGGGAACCGTCGCACGCATCCAAATCAATCCTGTCGTTAATAAGCCGGGCGAGATGGGCAAGCCGCCCGCGAGTTTCGTCGTCTTCAAACATGACGACGGCCTAATGGTATTGGTCGCCCACGTTGCCGATGTCGCGGTCAAGGAAGGTGATAAGGTCACTGCCGGACAGCCCTTAGCGAAGGTCGGCAACAACGGCTTTAGCCGCTCGCCGCTCATTCACATCGGAGCATGGCGCGACAAAACCCCGCTTCAAATACGCTTTGATCTCCGGGCCAAAGGTCTGCTTAGGAAAAAGAACTAAGCGAACTTCGCACGAGCCCGTGCGGCCGCTTCATCGAAGTGCCTTTCGAGTTCGGGGTTCGCGCCGCGGAGCCCGGCGACTACCCGCTCTGCCCAATCGATGTATTCCAAACGCCGTTCCCGCGGCCAATCGGCCGGCGGATGGTCGGTAACGTCTTTCACATTGCTGATCTTGTCGGCGAGTTTGATCGCCTTTGCGCCTGGCGTCAGGTGCGGGGCGTGCTCTATCTGCAATTGCTTTCGTTCGGCTTTCGGCAGGCTCTTGTCATCGGTAACCTCAAGCACGTAACCGGCGACCCGCTCGCCAAAAAGTTCACGCAGTTCCTCGGCTGTCGATTCGGTGTCCTCGACCGTGTCGTGGAGAATTGCCGCGGCCAGGATCTCGGGGTCGTCAATGCCGCCGATATCACTCAGCATATTCGCAACGTCGAGCGGGTGATTTATGTAGGGTTGAGCGTCGCTGCCTTTGCGGCGTTGGTCGCGGTGGCGGTAAGCCGCAAAGCTCGCGGCGTGGAGTATCAGTTTTGTAGTATTCATATTCCAGTCTGCCGAAACAACAAAAAAAGGTCAATGGCACCCGCCACTGACCCTTCATCTTTTACGGATCTGATATTAACGAACGACCACGATCTCGAGCTTCTGCTCGCCGGCGATTATCATCTCCGACGGCGGGACGATGGCTTCGGCGACGATGGTCTCGACGTGAGACTTGGTGCCGCCGGAGCTGCGGCTGCTTGAAAGCGTGGCGAGCACCGATGGCGGAAGGTTGGTCATCTCCGCCGAACCGACGATCATTCCCGCCGAAGACCGCGTCACTTTGACATAGAGCCGGTCGGGCATCCGCGTCCGGTTGACGCCGTCGATCAGTTCGCCGAGCGAGCCCGGAGTGAAGTGCTGCACAGCGTCGGTCTTCATCACCGCACCGCCGTCGCCGACCAAGATGGTATGCTTGCCGGCCGGAGCATCGCTCGGGATCACGACGGGAATGCGTTCTGTGTAAATGCGGCCATCGGTCGCCCGAGCGTATGCGGTTACCTGAACCGTTTCGCCGGGGCGAACCTCTGAGCGGTCGACCGAGATGCGTTCGAGCGAAGCGGTCCGGCTGCCATCGATCATCTTCAGATCAAGTTCGATGCCCGTCATAACGAGGTTGTCGAATCGGCTCCGGAGCATTGCGTTCACCGGTGCCGCGACCGAGCCCGCCGCCATCATCGCCGACTGGCCGCCTGCAAATCGGCGATCGATCTTCACGGGCTTTTGTCCATTGAATCTGATCTCGCCTTCCATGAAAACGGTCGTCTCGCCGATGGTCCGTTCCTGTGCGACCAGCGAGTTGTAGATGGCGATGTTTAGCAGCAGCGGCGTCAGGAACTCATCTTTCGCCATCTCAAAGTTGATCGTGTCGCGCTTGCCGCGGCTTGATTCAATATTGAGCCGGACGGGGATCATCTTCGGGGCCTGGCCGAGCTTGCCGAAAACACCGGTCGCCCGATCCTGCGTCATCGTTCCGACCATTGCCGTCGGCACCGCGAGCTTGAAGGAATTATTCACATTCGGCACGACCGTCACGACGCTCGATTCTGACATCGGAAGGTCCGAGACTCCGAGGCTCAAAAACGGATGGCCGAAGGCGTAAATGCGGTCGCCCTCGCGGAGCGTAACCGTGCCGGACGAGGCGAGGCTGTAATCGCCGCGGGTCATCTGCATTGAGACGGAAGCACCGGGCTTCAGAGTATTCTCATCGGCCGCTTTCATCGGAGCGATCGGCGAGGTTCCGCCGGCCGCCGCGACCGGAACAAGGCCGGCCCGCATCAATTGCGGGGCGAAGGCGTCAAGGGTCTGCTGTGAGATGCCGTTGAACGTCAACGGGACGCCGATCGGCCGAAAGGTTTGTCCGGTGATCGATGCCATAATCGGATTGGTCGAGGTCGTTGCGGCGAGCATTCCGTTATCGACGGTGTGCGTCAGTTCCGGCATCTTCGCCGACGCGATCTCGGCGAAAGAAATCGACTGCGGTGCTGATGTCCGGCGTGCCGGTTCCTTCGATTCAAAGATCTCGACCATCTGTTCGATCGGCGTTATCCCGCAGATCGGCTCTTTTGAAAAGGGAAAGGCGTATGAGATCGCCCCGATCAGCTTTCCATCAACATAGACCGGCGAGCCTGACATTCCGGCAAAAACGGCCGTTCGGTCGGCCCCGCCGCCGCTAAGCCGGCCGATGATGAGGTCCTGTTTCGGCCCGACGCCGCCGGGCAAAATGCCGATTATCTCTACGTTAAATTCCTCCGGCTCCGTGCCGCGAAACACCGTCCGGGCCGTTCCGCGCATTCCTTCTCGAACCTCGGCAAGCCTAATGATCGGCGTCCGAAGCCCCGCGGCCGAGCCCGATGTGCCCGAAGATACGGCAGTCTGGGCAATTGCCGGG
>ERZ1066135.687-NODE-687-length-16028-cov-6.335378_pt1 | contig 16028 bp, 8 predicted proteins | sample MGYA00382782_ERZ1066135 | MGnify/ENA primary metagenome ERZ1066135 (study PRJEB33369, sample SAMEA5778365) | biofilm metagenome | biome: Industrial cooling water; feature: Water cooling tower basin; material: Biofilm | place: United Arab Emirates | collected...
CGTGGCGATCGACTCGGCGATCGCGAGCGACGCGGTTGCAGCTGGCGACGGCGCGTTGAGCACGTGCACGACGCGTCCCGAGGAGCGGATGAGGAAATCGTCGACGAGCGCGCCGTCGGCGCCGAGCGCCTGCGCGCGCACGCCGGCCGGCGCGGGGACCAAGTGCTCGCTGCGGATCTCCGGTACGAGCCGCTGCAGGGCTTTCGTGAACGCGCGTTTGGAGAGCGAGCGCCACATCTCGCCCATGCCGGCGCCGGCGTGCCGCAGCACAAGCTTCCAGAAGCCCACGTAGCCCAGCGTGTCCGCCAAGTCGGCGACGTTGACGTCGTCCCAGTGATAACCCTCGCGCGCGAGCGCGAGCACCGCGTTCGGGCCGCACTCGACGCCGCCGAGCGCCATGCGCGTGAAGTGCACGCCGAGGAACGGGAAGCTCGGATCGGGCACGGGGTAGATCAAGTTGCGCACCAGACCGTGCGCGTCCGGCGTGAGCTCGAAGTACTCGCCGCGGAACGGAACGATGCGCGCCGGGCGGCGTTCGCCGGCGAGCTGCAGCACGCGGTCGGAGTGCAGGCCGGCGCAGTTGATCGCGGCGCTCGCGACGAGCTCGCCGCGCGTGGTGTGCAGCACCACTTCACCGCCGCGCGACTCCAAGCGCTCGACGCGCGCTTCGAAGAGCACTTCGCCGCCGCGCACGCGCACGTGCTCGGCGAGTTTCGCGCACACGCCGAGGTAGTCGACGATCCCGGTCTCGCGCACGTGCAGCGCCTTGACGCCCGCGACGTGCGGCTCGAGCCGGCGCAGTTCGTCGCCGTCGACCTCGCGGAAATCGCAGCCGTTGGCGCGGCCGCGCTCGGCGATCTTGTCCAGGCGCGGCAGCTCGTCCGCTCCGAGCGCGACGATCACCTTGCCGCAGCGCTCCCACGCAACGCCTTCGCGCTCGCAGAATTGCTCGAGCAGCTCCTTGCCGCGCCGGCACGTCCGCGCCTTCTCGGAGCCTGGCTTGTAGTAGATCCCCGAGTGGATCACGCCCGAATTGCGCCCGGTCTGGTGCGCGCCGAGCACACGCTCCTTCTCGAGCACGACGATGCGCGCGCGCGGGCTGCGGCGCGACAACTCGTACGCCGTGGCGAGCCCGACGATCCCGCCGCCGATCACAACAAGGTCCGCGCTACGCATGTGCGGATCGAACGATAGCGGCGCGCGCAGCACTCCGCACGGGCCGCAGCGACGCCGGTTGCGCGGGCGGAGACCCGAGTTGTGTTTCCGAAGTCTGGCGAAGCTGTCGCCGGCGTCGGCGTCGCCGGCGAGGCGCGAGGATTCCAGGCGACTCGAATAGGTCGTCGAACCGAAGCGACGCCGCCGAGAGCGGCGCGACCTGCGAGGTGTTCGACGAAGCTCGCACGCAGGACACCACCGCCTTGCGCCGGCGCCGCGCTGCACCGGCATTCGCCCTCACCGGCGCCCGCCGGCGTGCGCGTTCAGTCGAGGCTCAGCTCACCGAGGTCGAGCGCGCCGTTCGCGGGAACTTCGATTTCGGCGCGACGCAGGAGTTCGAGGGGGACCTCGCCGCTGCGCACGCGTCGCACGATCAGCGTGTACAGACCCGGCGGCACCTGAGCGAACTCGAAGCCGCCGTCGCGCGAGCAACTCGACGACCAGCCGCCGGGCTCGCCGCCGCCGCGCACGAGCAGCACGTTCAGCGACGCAGCGTCGAGCGACGCTCCCCGCAGCACGCCGAACACCGCGCCGCGTCCAGCGAGGGTGATTTCGAGCTTGGCGCCGCTGCTCAGTCCTTCCAGAACCTGCGACGGGCGCTGTGCGGAGCTCGCCTCGAGCCGCAAGGCGCCTTCGCGCGGACAGGGAATCGAGAAGCGCCCCTCGGCGTCGGTGAACGCGACGGCAATGCGCACGAAAAAGCGCTCATAGCCGCGGGAACTCGCCTGGTCCACGCGGTCGAGCGTGACGTGCGCCTGCTCCAGCGCGCGACCGCGCGAGTCGCGCACGACGCCGCTCACCTCGTGGCGCTCGGGATCGAACTCGACAGGAACGACGTGTTCATCCGCCGCAGCCCGTGCGCGCAGGTCGACCAACGCGAAGCGCGGCACGCCATCCGATCCACGCATCGTGAGCGCGACGAGTCCGTGTTCGAGCCGCGCCTTGGGGGCGATGTCGAAGCGCACCTCGCCCGCGGGCATGCTCGTCCAGCCGCCCCACACCGAGAGAACACGCGCGGCGCCGTTCGCATTCAGCGCGAGCTGCGCGGCCTCGGGTTGGAACGGAACGACGAGCGTGGGATCGAACGCGACCGCGCGGCGCAACTGCAGCTGAACGCCGGTGAGCGGACGGCCTCGCAGGCTGGGCGACAGGACGATCGTCTCGCAGCCGCGCCCAGGCTGGACGCCGACGCGCACGGACGGCGTGTTCGCGCTGCGCGGAACATCCACTCCGCTCCAATCCGAGAGGTTGTTGCGGCGCGCGAACAACATCACGCCTGCGTCGAGCACTACGTCGCGGAACAGCGCATCGCCTTCGGCCGCGCTGAACATGCGGGTCTCTACGCCGACGCGCGAGGCGCCGAACACAGGATCGGGCGAGCGCAACGGCGCGAGCGCGACGCCAGCGCGCGCGTGCGCCAGCTCGAACTCGACGAAGTTCTTCGAGCGTTGGCCCGTCGCGTCGAGTGCAAAGGCTTCGATCGTGCGCAGTCGGCTGAGGTCGAGTTGGAACGACCGCTCGTCAGGCCGATCCGCCAGTCGCACGAGCGGCGCCGCGCTGGGCGGAAACGCGTCGCAGTCGAGCACGAGCTCCGCGCCGAGCGTGCGCCGCAGGAACTCCGCGTGCTTCAGTCGGTAGGCCTTCGCGGCCGGATCCCACAGCAGTCGCACGGACGCGTTGGTCGTCGACGGACTGGAGCTCTCGCTCGCGAGCCTCAAGCGCAGCGGCGCGTCGTAGCGCGGAAGTCCGCCGGCCCCAACCGCTGTCGCGTTCAACTCAAAGTCCGGCTGCAACGTGAGCACGAGCCCCGAACCGTTGTCGGGCCGCGCACTCGTCCAACCCCACCAACCAGGCAGCGTCGCGACGGCGGTGATCGGGCCAGCTTGCAGTCCGAGCATCACGCGCCCGTCCTGCTCCAGCGCCGCGATCTGCCCGCCCGCGGCGCGCTCGTCGAGAGCCGCGAAGTCCCGCCACGTCGTTTCGCCGTGAAACCAGCGCACCTCAGCGCCGGCGAGCGAGCCTCCGTCGGCGCGCGCCACGCGCAACGCGAGATTGGCTTCGCTCGACTGGAAAAGGGCCAAAGCGGAGAGCAGGGACAGCATGCGGGCCATTCCAAGCGAGCCACCGGTCCGCTGCAACGGGCGAATCGCGCGCCCCGGGCGCGCAGTGCTAACCTCGTAAGCGCGTCGCGCCGTCATCCCCCAACACCCCCCACGGAGTTCCGCGTCATGCTCACGACACTCACGCTCGCCCTGCTGTTCGCCCCGCTCGCTCCTCAAGCGGCCGCGCCCGCCGCCGCGCCCCAGGAGAAGCCGCAGCCGACGCTCAAGGCCGGCGACGCCGCCCCGGCGCTCACGATCGAGACTTGGCTCAAGGGCAAGCCGGTCACCGCGTTCGAGCCCGGTCAGGTGTACGTCGTCGAGTTTTGGGCCACGTGGTGCGGACCATGCATCGCGAGCATGCCGCACATCTCCGCGTTGCAAGCTGACTACAAGGGCAAGGTCACGATCATCGGCACGAACATCTGGGAGAAGCCGTACGACGAGAAGACCCTCGAAAAGGTCACGAAGTTCGTCGCGGACCAGGGCGATCGCATGGCGTACACGATCGGGTACGACGGGCCGTCGGCGACCACGGACGCGGCGTGGATGAGCGCGGCGGCTCGGCGCGACATTCCCTCGGCGTTCATCGTCGACCAGAAGGGCACGGTTGCGTGGATGGGGCACCCCGCAGCGATGGACTTCGCGCTGCACGAGATCGTCGCGGGCACGTGGGACCTCGCGACGGGCCCCGAGCGCGAGAAGAAGGCGCTCGACGCGCTGCGCGCGGTCGGTGAGCTCGCCAAGACCGACGCCGCGGGCGCGCAAGCGGCCTACGACAAGCTCGCGAAGGAACTGCCGTTCGTCGTCGCGCACCAGGACGACCTGCGCCTGGATCTGCTGAAGGCGCACGGCAAGTGGGACGACGTCTACACCGTGTGGAAGCAGCGCGTCGAACTCGGCGTGAAGCAGAAGGACCTCTTCGCCCTCTCGGGCGTGGCGCGCGCGATCATCGACCCCAAGGCCACGATGCCCAAGCGCGACTTCGACCTCGCCTTGCGCGCCGCGCAAACCGCGGTGGAAATCTCCGAGTTCAAGTCCGCCGGCTACCTCGATCTGCTCGCCAAGGTCCACGCCGCCCGCGGTGATTTCGCCAAGGCGATCGAGACGCAGACCAAGGCCGTCGAAGTCGCGAGCGAAAAGTCGCGCCCGAACTACGAGAAGACGCTCGACGAGTACAAGGCGAAGGCTGCGCTCTAGTCGCTCCAGCGCCTCGTTTCTCTCGACGCCGCGCCGCACTTCTCGAGTGCGGCGCGGCGTTGCTCGTTTCTCACGCTTGCTAGAGATGCTCGCGGAGTACGCGATCACCTCGCCTCAGTCCGACACCAACACTTCGCCGACGTCGAACACGCCATGGACGTTCACGTCGAGCCGCTCGATCCGCGCGAGTTCCTGCGGCGGCGCGCCTTCGATCACCCGACGGACGATCAACGTGTAGCGGCCGTGGACGACGTCCGGGAACTCGAACTCGCCGTCGCACGAGCACCCCAGCGTACGCCCCGACCAACGCGTCTCGGCAACCGCGTACTGCTCGCGCAGCAGGAGGAGGTTGAGGTCGGCGCCGCCGAGCGCGCCGACAGCGCGCAGGCGGCCCCTTACCGTGCCCCTTCCGCCCAACGTCAACCGGACTTCCGAGCCGGCGACAACTCCTTCTGCGATGGCGTCGCCCAGTTTGCCACCCGTCGCGCGCAGTCGGTGCGCACCGTCCACAGAGAACTGCAGGTCGAGCCGCCCGTCGGCTGCAGTGAACGCGCACGTTTCCAGGACCGTGTTCTGATCGCCGCCTGGAAAGCGTGACGACGTGAGCGTCTCGAGAGTCACCGCGATGCCTGGCATTCCTCGCCCGGTCTGGTCCTGGACCACGACGGATACCCATGGCTCACTCGGCGCCATCTCGATCTGCACCTTGTGTTCCGCGCTCGGAGGCAGCGCGCGCAAGTCCGCCGTCCCCACACTCAGCCCACCGTCGAGCGCGCGGTGCTCGATTTGGATCAGACCGACGTCCTGTCGTACGAGAGTCTCGAGATCGACGCGCAGTTCGCCTTCCGAGAGCGCAACCCAATCTGACCAGACTGCGAGCACGTGTTGCTGCTTCTCGTTCGGGACGATGCCGAGCAGCGCGGGCATTGCTGCGGCGAACTGGGCGAGACGAGGTCGCGGGGACTGCAAGCGCAGCGCCCGACGGAAACGCAGTTGCGAACTCGGCACCCGAGCGCCACGACTCACCACCTCGATCGCAACCGCTTCGCAAGCTGCACCGGGAACGAGTTGGATCGCCGGAGTGTGCGCTTCTCGGGTCGGCTCGAGGATCGTTCCGCTCCAGTCGGAGAGCGTGTTCCTACGGGTCAACGCGATGAGTCTCGCGTCGCGCGCAATCCACGGCACTTGGGCAGTCCCGCCGCGGCCCGCGACCGCGTAGAACGACTCATCCGCTTCGTGAAGGAACTCGGGCCGGGCCTCCACGGCGACCGAACCCGCGGACTCACGCGACACACCCGGCGCGTAGACGAGCGCAAACTCACTGGCAGCGCCGAGCCTGGTCCCGCTCGGGTCCACGGCCTCGAGGACGAGCGTAGAGAGCCGACTAATGTCGAGCGACACGGGGCCACCGTCGCTCTCGCGGGGCACAAGCGCAGTCGGACGGAGCGGACGTGGAAAAGCCTCCACTTGCACGAACATCTCACCCCCGCCGAACTTGTCCCATCGGACGACATCGACGCGCTCGAAGCGCGCCAGTCCATCGCGGCGCGACCAAGCAAACGTTCTGTCGACTCGTGAAGACCGAGCGCCAGGCTTCGCACCCGCAAGCTCGCGGGGCGCGACGAGCCTGACGGGCGCGCCCTCGACGCCCTCGCCGAACTCGTCAACCACCCGCACGCTGAGAGCACCAGGGCCAAAAGGCTGAAGCACGAGCCTGGACGGTGTCTGCTCTCCTACCGAAGCGTACCCACGCCATCCGGGGAGCCTTGCCACAACCATGGCGGGTACGTCGGGGTCGTACTCCCAGATCGGGCAGCTCCACGGTTGGACGACAACACTCGCGGATTCGCCCTTGTGCCGGACTGTGACGGGCAAGTCGAACGACTCGCCTCCGGCGTCGAGGTAGGGATCGAACTCGTCAGCCGGGCTGAACGGAGGTCCGCTCGTGCAGTGAATGCGCACCCGGACTCCAACGACCGATCCTCCGTCTGCGCGTTCGATCAGCAGCGTCGACAACTGGTAGCGGTTTCTAGGCGCTGCCTGACTGCACGCATCGACACGCGGCGCGCTCACCGCCATCCCGGCAACGCAAGCCGCAACCCGCACCCAGCGCGAAACGAGCGAAAGCACTAGCGCACCTCGATGTCGCCGAGGTCGAGCGTCTCGCCCGGTCCCACGCGGAGCCCCTCGCGGCGCGTGAGTTCAACCGGCTGAGCGCAAGACGCTAATCGGCGGACGATGAGCGTGTAAGTCTCTTTTGGGCGACGCGGCACGACGACGGGCCGATCTCCAGCGGCACGCAGTCCTGAGAATTCGAAACGTCCGTCGCGGCCGCACGTGGAAACTAAGCGGGGCGCGGCCACCTCCGAGCGTCCATCCTCGAGAAACAGCAGCAACAGATTGAGTCCCGAGAGCGCTTCCGGATCGGCGCTGCGAACACGACCAGAAATGGTCGCCGGCCGCGGAAGGACAAGTCTCACGAACCCGCCGTTCGAATGCAGCTCGACTTCCGCCGGCGCGAAACCAGCAACCGTCACGCTGAGGGTTCCACGCCACCCTAGATCTCCGAATGGGTCCAGGTAGTCGCGGTCGGGACGGGAGAGCAACACGCAACCTTGTTCATCGAGGATGGGCCCGCGATCTCCCGGAATGGTCCGTTGCTTCGCCGCTGCGGCCCCGTCTGACGCAGCCGCCAACACCATGTCGTCGAGCCGCGCATGAGCGCGCGCGTTCGCTACGGGTACTCCCTGATCGTCGACCAAGGTCAGTTGGAGCGTGCCCCGCCGCGAAAGCGCGAGTTTGACGGCGCTGGGAACCGGCTCCACAAAGCTCACCACGCCCAGCCTGTCCCCGAACTCCTCATCCCGGTGCACGACGACGAGGGGGTCGAACCGGCGATCGCTGGAGATGTCGATCACCAAGTCTCCGTGCATGTCGGAAGCCAATCGCGTGGTCTCGACGCTTCGGTATCCCCCATACGACTCCACCTCCTGGATCACGGTGAACTCCGTGAAGGGTCGAGATCCACCGTCGATGTGCGGACGCACCCGGAGGGTCCGGCGTCCTTCACCAACGGTTACGTCTGCCGCGCCAGCGCGAAGACTCGAGGCGTCGATCGTCGCAGGATGCGCATCCGAGCACGCATTGCGCCGCACATGCAATTCGAGCGGCGTTCCGCGATCGAGGATCCACAGTCGCGCCTCCACAGTTCCGCCGGCTTGCGGCAGCAGCCGGTATCGCCCACCACGGAATGGCTCGTACACGTAGCTGCCGTCCAGCGGCGCAACGTCAGCCGTCGTGCGAACCGTGAGCAGGACTTCCTTCAAGCCACCGACGGAGAGCACAACGGAGGCGGTGGGCATTGCTGCGCCGAGAGCAACGGGCCGACGTTCCGCGCGCGGAATCGACTCGATCTCGAGCGTCGCCTTCGCTTCTGGCTGGATTCGACCAGCGTCCTCCGCACGGAGCGGCGCACCCATCGCATGCTCCCACCACACACCCGCGTGACGAATCAGGCCCTTCCCGTCGGCGCCCGATGAGGCGCACAGGCTGCTCAGCCCCGAGCGCAGCACCACGGGCACGTTGCCCACCCGCGCACCGTCGCCGCCCACCGTTTCGAAGACAAGGTCGCGGTCGAGGTGCAGCACAAGCGTGGACAGCGCGTCGGCGCCCGCTGGAGCCGGCAGCCTATGCACGCCAGCCTCTGCCTTGTCGGCGAACGCGAAACCCCACCACCCCGGCAGACTCGCGGCGATGTTCACACTCTCGCGCGCTCCCTCGATCACAACGCGGCCGCGCTCGTCAGCGAGCGCGAGTTTGCCGCTCGCGAGAGCCGCTGCATCGAAGGCCCCGAGGTCGTCGCGCGGCGCCTCGCCCTCGAACCAGCGCACCTGCGCGCCCGCGACTGGCCCTGCGTCCGCGCGGACGAGTTGGAGCTCGAACTGCGGAGCTTGAACGGCGGTCTGGAGTGCGAGGGCGAACGGCGCAAGTGCGAGCGTCAGCATGGGCGAGTTGGTGTGCGGCGACTGCTGCTAGATGCGGGACGCTCAAGTCTCGCGCCTCGGGCGTCCGACCGCTTCCACCCCACGCCGAGCGAAGCGCCGCTCGCGCACGCGGAAGCGCCAAGTCGCACGCGTCCGTCAGTCGATCACGATCTCGCCGAGGTCGAGCACTTGGCCCTTGGTGAGCACGAGCTTCTCGCGCCGCGCCAGTTCCACGGGCCGCGCGCCGGGCACGACGCGGCGCACGATGAGCGTGTACTCCGCCGGCCGCAGCTCGTCGAACTCGAAGCGGCCATCGCACGAGCAGCCGAGCGTGACGCCGGGCGCGTGCGACTCCGGCACGGCCTGTTCGCGGCGGAGGAGCAAGAGGTTCAGGTTCGTCGCCGCCTCGGGATCCGAGGTGCGGATGTACCCGCGCATGACCGCGCAGCGTTCGAGAACGAATCGGAGGCGCGTCGTGTGCCAGTAGAAGGTCTGCTCAGCGATCGCGTGTCCATGTGCCGTGACCTGCATTCGACCCTCCCAGGCCGTGCCGGTCGCGTAGTGCTCGATTGGGCGTGAGAGCGAGCACTGACCGAGTTGATTCGCGTTCAGAGACGTCTCGAACGAATGGAAAGAGTCGGTATTGAGCGAGTCCTGCCACGCAGACCAGCGCACCTTCGCACCAGCAACAGGGGCGCCGATGTCGTCGACGATCTCGATCGGGATCTCGCTGCGGGGCACGAGCTCGACCTTCGCCAGCGCCGGTGTCTCCTCGTCGATGCGGACCACGCCCACGCTCCCCCTCACGGGCCCGGATCGCTCCGAGAACACCAGCGTCCCGTGCCGGTCGAAGCGCGACCGGACATCGATCCACAACTCGCCGTTCGCATCCGTCACGGCCACGGCCTTTCGTTGCGCGCTTTGCCTCTCCGGGAGGAGTACGTCGAACTCGGCGTTGACCGCTGGCGCGCCGTCTCGCGTCAGCCTGAGCCGCCAGCTTCGCGCTAGCCAGCCCACGTCAGCACGCGCTCGATGGTCATCGGCGATGTCGTCCGCCGTCACGGCCGCTGTGAGCAGATCGGACACCGCGTTGCGACGCAGCCCGAGCGACAGACCGTGGCCGAGCCGAACGGGCCAGACAGTGAGCTCGGTGGTGTACACCCCATCGACCCAGCGGCCCTCGCCGACGAGCTGTCGCTTGGTGCTCAGCTCCTCGAAGCTGTACCGCTCGAACGGAGCGACATCGCGTCCAACCCGAACCTCGAGCGCGACCGCCGCGAACCGCAGTCCTTCGATCGTGACGACCTCGTCCACAAGCGGCAGCGCGAGCACACGCTCGGGCGTCGACGTGGCGGGCAGCGCTTGTACGCGCAGTTCGAGCGCCAGTCCCTCGTACGCGTCGTCACGCGACTTCGGTGAGTGGTCCCCCCAGAGGATACGCCAAACGGCTTCCACGTTGGCCGCACTCCAAGCGCGCACATGAGGCAGGACGATTCGACCCGCGGCATCGCTGCTCGCGCTGCGAAGTAGCTGGCTGAAGAAGGCACGTGACGTGAACGCGACTTCCACGGACACGCCCGCCACAGGCTGCCCCTTGTCGTCGCGCAGGTGAACGACGAGGTCGCCGTCTTTGTGCAGCTCCAACCACGGCGCCACTTCGCCCGCGAACGCGAAACCCCACCACCCCGGCAGGCTCGCGGCGATGTTCACGCGCTCGCGCGCTCCTTCGATCACGACGCGGCCGCGCTCGTCGGCGAGCGCGAGCTTGCCGCTCGCGAGGGCCGCAGCCTCGAAGGCGCCGAGGTCGTCGCGCGGCGCCTCGCCCTCGAACCAGCGCACCTGGGCGCCCGCGACGGGCCCTGCGTCCGCGCGGACGAGTCGGAGCTCGAACTGCGGAGCTTGAACTGCGGTCGGCAGTGCGAAGGCGAACGAAGCGAGTGCGGATGCGAGCGCGAGCATGGGGGCCCTATTGGAACGCACGGGCGAGCGGGCGGGACTGTGGGTGCTCTGCGAGTGCGCAAGCGGCGTTCCGCGCTGCGCCGGCAGCGCGCACTCGCGGCCAGAAGGGAGGCCTCAAGCAACGACTTGAAGAACGGCGCACCAGCCGAGCCCCGCCGGCGCCGCCCTCCTGCGCTCTACGGCCCCTCGGACTGCCTGGGCGTGCAAATCGCCGCCTCTCCCGGCGATTTGCATTGCAAATCGCCGCCTCTGGCGGCAATCTGCGCGTCCATGGAACTGACCCGCAGCGCCGACCTCAAGGCCGCGACGCAGAAGCGCTCGCTGTTCCTGTTCGGGCCGCGCCAAACCGGCAAGAGCACGGTCGTCCGCCAGCAGCTCCCCGGCGCGCGCCAGATCAACCTGCTGGAGAGCGACACGTACCTCGCACTGCACCGCGCTCCGCAGCGCCTACGCGAATGGTGCACCGAACGCGGCGAGCTGATCGTCATCGACGAGATCCAGAAGCTCCCGCAGCTCCTGGATGAAGTGCAGCTCGGAATCGAAGAACGCAAACAACGCTTCGTGCTCACCGGCTCGAGCGCACGCAAGCTGCGGGCGGGCGGCGTGAACTTGCTCGGCGGGCGCGCACGTTCGCTGAACTTCCACCCGCTCTCGATCCACGAGCTCGGCAAGGACTTCGAGCTCGCACGCGCACTGCACCACGGCCTCTTGCCCGCGATCTACCTCGGCGACGAGCCCGACCAGGACCTCGCCGCGTACGTCGGCGCCTACCTGCGCGAAGAGATCGCCCACGAGGCGCTGACGCGCAACGTGCCGGCCTTCGCGCGCTTTCTCGAGGTCGCGGCGCTGTGCAGCGGCGAGCAGATCAACTACGCCAAGATCGCCGCGGACGCGCAGGTAGCGCGCACGACCGTGCAGGAGTACTTCCAGATCCTGCGCGACACGCTGATCGGTTGGGATCTACCCGTGTGGCAGAAGACCGTGAAGCGCAAGGCCGTCGCCACGCCCAAGTTCCAGTTCTTCGACTGGGGCGTCGTGCGCCAACTGCGCGGACTGGGCCGTGTGAAGTCGCCCTCGCCCGAATTCGGACACGCCTTCGAAGCCTGGATCGGCCACGAGCTCAAGACCTGGTGCGACTACCGCGGCCAAGGCGCCGACCTGTGCTTCTGGCGCTCGCGCACGGGCTTCGAAGTCGACTTCATCGTCGGCGGCGCAGTCGCCGTCGAAGCCAAAGCCTCGGCGAACATCACCGAGCGCCACCTCGCAGGCCTCGCGGCTCTCAAGGAAGAAGCGCTGCTCGCGCGCTACATCGTCGTTTGCCAGGAAACCCGCCGCCGCACCGTCGATGGCGTCGAAATCCTGCCCTGGCGCGAGTTCGCCGACGAGCTGTGGAGCGACCGTTTGCTGCGCGCCTGAGCGGGGCGTATTCGCGTGCGTGGGTAATCTGCATGGCAAATTACCCACGAAGCGGAAAACGTCGAACGAACAGCTCTCGGCTAACCGGCGCCGCTCACCGCCCGGCAAGCGGGCGCAGCCGCGTGGGCAGGTCGCGGACCGAGAGCGCGTCGATGCGCTCGGTGAGCGCGTGCGAGTCGCGGCCGGGGTGCACGATGAAGAGGCGCTCGAGGCGCAGGTCGGTGAGCGCGTGCTGCATCGAGCGGGTCGTGCGCGGCGCGTCGGCGAACTTGAACTCGAAGCCGTAGCGCGTGGGGCCGCGGATCCACAACAGGTCGAGCTCGGCGCCAGCCTGCGTAGCCCAAAAGTAGGCGTTGCGATCGCCTGTGATGGCCAGGGTTTGTTCGAGCGCGAAGCCCTCCCAGGAAGCTCCGAGTTTGGGGTGGCTGTGCAACTCGTCGCGCGTGCGCAGGTCGAGCAAGGCGTGCAACAGGCCGCTGTCGCGCACGTAGACCTTGGGCGACTTGACCTGCCGCTTGGAGAGGTTCTCGTGCCAGGGCGCGAGTTGGCGCACGACCATCGCAGCGCTGAGCGTGTCGAGGTAGCGACGCACCGTCGGATCGGAGACGCCGAACGAGCGCGCGAACTCGGCGGAACTCCACACCTGTCCGTGCCAGTGCGCGAGCATCGTCCAGAAGCGGCGCAAGGTTGGCGCGGGGACCTTGACGCCCAGTTGCGGCAAGTCGCGTTCGAGGAAGGTGCACACGAAGTCTTCGCGCCACTGCGCGCTGAGCTCATCGGACTCGGCGAGGTACGCGCGCGGGAACCCGCCGCGTCGCCAGAGCACGTCGAACTGCTCGCTCCCCACGTCGTCGAGGTCGAAGCCTGTGACGTCGACGAAGGACACTCGTCCCGCGAGCGTCTCGGTCGCGTCGGAGATGAGCGCGGGTGAGGCGCTGCCGAGCACGAGGAAACGCGTCTTCGACCCCTCGCGGTCGACGAGCACGCGCAGCAGTTCGAACAGGTCGGGCCGGCGCTGGATCTCATCGATCACAACCAGGCCCTCGAGCGGCTCCAGAGCGCTCAGCGGATGCTCGAGGCGCGCGAGCGAACGCGGGTCCTCGAGGTCGAAGACGGTGGCGGAACTGGCTGCCGCCGCCAGTTGCCGCGCGAGCGTGGTCTTCCCGACTTGGCGCGGGCCGAGCAAGGCCACGATGGGCGCGCCCCGGAAGCGCTGGTGGAGCACCTCGAGCAATGCGTTGCGGACGACGGGCGCGGGCATTTAGCTTGAAATATCGACACTCGTCGTTCATTTTTCAAGCTAGATTGGCGCGGGGGACTCCGACAGGCCACGCCTGCCCCTCTGCAGCTGAGTGTGGCTGCACCCAGGGATAGAGCCCCCGAGCGCGCGCCCCAAAACCGCTGCCGCGGCTGTGTCGCGACCGCCCCCCACTGCTCGGGCCTTCGCGCCGCGCGCGCCCGGCGCTTCGATCTGGCCCGGCGGCGCGCCACGCGATCCCCCAGAGCTGCGGCGCCGAGCCGCCGCGAACCGCCCAGCATCGGCGGCTGGACCGAGCCAACGCCCGCGGCTTAGCGCGCGCTCGGCAGCTCGTACTCGTGGATGACGTGGAGCGGGCCGGCGGGCAGCGGTTCGGCGCGCTTGCGCCACTCGGAGAGCGCCGAGCCGAAGCGGTAGGAGATCAGGTTGGTGAAGAACTCGACGCAGGTCGAGGCGCGCACGTGGCTGAGGCCCGCGCCGCGCATGCGCGCGAAGACGTTCATTTCGAGCACGCGGACGCCGAGGTAGTGCGCCTTGATCATCAGTTCGGGATCGAGGAACCAGCGTTTGCTCTGGAGGTCGAGCCGGCGCAGGACTTCGCGGTGCAGGATCTTGGGGCTGCCGTTGACGTCGATCGAGCCCAGGCCCGGGTAGAGCGCGAACACGAGGGCGTTGTAGAGCACGCTGACGACCTTGCGCAGCGGGCCGTCCATGCGGAAGCGGCGGCGCACCTTGCCGATCAGCTTGCCGTCGGTGAAGCGCAGCGCTTGGAACAGCTTGACCACGTCCTCGGGGTCGACCTGGCCGTCGCAGGGAATGATTCCGATCCACGGCGCGCGGCAGACGGGGAAGGTCTTGAGCACGCCGTTGCCGTAGCCCTCGTTGGGCTCGACGCGGTGCACGACGATCGGGTAGCCCTTGGCCTGCAACGCGCGCAGGATCTCGCCCGTGCGGTCCTTCGAACCGTTGTCGCAGGCGACCAGTTCGAGCCGCACGCCGGCCTTCGCGAAGGCGTCGCAGAAGGCCGGAATCGTGAACGGGATGACCTCCTGCTCGTTGTAGCAGGGCATCACGAAGGACAGTTCAGGCTCGTCGAGGTTCACGGTGTGCGCCGCGCGTTCACGCGCTCGCGGATTCGGTCTGCGCGACGTCGGCGCGCGCCACGGTGCGGCGCAGGTCGCGCGCGAACATCGTACGCGTGAACTTGCCCAGGCCCGAGGCGTGCTCTCCGAAGGCGCCGACCTTGGTCATGATCAGCGCGCGCGTCTGCGGCGAGGTTTCGGCCGAGAATTCGCGCGCTTTCGCGCCGACGTAGTCGCCAAGCGGACGCGCGAAGGCGTCGGCGACCCAGCGGTCGACGTCGTAGCGCGAGCTCCAGCGCACGCTGGCCGCCGTGGTCTGCGCGAAGGGCACGTGCAGCGCGACGTGGCGCACGTAGTCGACGGCCGCGGCGAGCTGTTCGGCGTCGTGCCGGCCGTGCTTTTGGTCGAGCGCGCTGGCGATCGACAGCTGCAGGAAGTCGAGCGACTCCTGCGTCGTGTAGAAGCGCCCGAGCATCGAGTACTTCGAGAGCAGGTTGCCGCCCAGCGTGCCTTCGACGAGCTCGGCGTAGTGCGCGCGCGCCCACTCGAGGCAGGCCTCGCGCGTCATGAAGATCTCTTCCTGGCTCTCCTTGAGGAAGTCCGCGATCACGCGTTGGAACGCGGCCGGCGCGCGCGCGAGCAGCGTCTGCATGTGGCGCACGAGCTCGTACGGCTTCACGCCGTTCTGGCGCGCGAACTGGAACGGCTCGTCGTAGTTGCCCTCGTAGTGGAAGATCGTGAGCAGCAGGTGGAAGACGCGCGTCTCGAGGTAGTCCGCGAAGCTGAACTGCGGCGTGGCGACCACCATCTCTTCGACTTCGACGATCGGCTCGCCGGTGTAGTCGCCGATGTTGCGCGCCACGACGCGGAAGCGCGTGTCGAAGCCGAACTTCGCGCGCTCGTCGGGATTGGCGAGCTCGGCGCCGTGCAGGAGCATCAACTGGTGCGCCGAAATGCGCTTGGCGCCCGCGTCGAGCAGGTCCTCGACCGCCTTGAAGAAGCTCTGCTTGGTTTCGCCGGGCAAGCACAGGATCAGCTCGCCGTAGCTCTGCATCCCCTGGCTTTCGAGCTCCTTTTGGATCTCGCGGTAGGTCTCGAGCTTGATGTTGTCGCGCTTGATGTTCTTGAGCACCAGCGGGTTCATCGACTGCACCGCGGCGGTCATGGGCAGCGCGCCCTTGACCTTGCGCATGACCTTGATGATGCGCTCGCCCTTGTTCTTCCCGGTGGTCGTGCGGATGTAGCGCGGCCAGTTGTAGGTGTCCTGCAGCCAACCGATGTAGTCGGCGATCTCCTCGTCGCGCTCGAACATGCCGAAGTTGTCGTCGGCGAAGCACAGCGTGATCTCGGGCTTGATGCGCTCGGCGAGGTACATCAAGTCGGCCTTGACGTTGTCGAAGGAGTGCGCGAACACGCGGCTGTTCGAGCGCACGCCGGAGTTGCAGAAGGCGCAGGTGAACGGGCACCCGCGCGAGATCTGCATCATCGGGAAGTAGCCCGTGGGGATGAACGGATCCATCAGCCCCGCGAGGTACGGGCTCGGGATCTCGTCGAGGTCGCGGATGCGCTCGACCTCGCCGCCGCGCACGAACTCACGCGAGCGCGGATCGATCCAGTCGACGCCCGGCGTGCGCTGTTCGTACAGGCCGTCGACGCGGCGGCCGGCGTCGAGGAAGCGCTCGAGCAAGTTGACGAAGGCGCGCTCGCCCTCGTAGGTCGGCCCGTCCACGTAGCAGTCAACCTTGGGCAGCGCGCGCAGGAAGCTCTCGCGCACGCTGTCGACCAGCGGGTAGTTCGGCCCCCCCATCGCCACGAG
>ERZ1066135.690-NODE-690-length-15974-cov-4.618695_pt1 | contig 15974 bp, 18 predicted proteins | sample MGYA00382782_ERZ1066135 | MGnify/ENA primary metagenome ERZ1066135 (study PRJEB33369, sample SAMEA5778365) | biofilm metagenome | biome: Industrial cooling water; feature: Water cooling tower basin; material: Biofilm | place: United Arab Emirates | collected...
TTTGGTTCTGTGTCACCATCAACAGTTTCTGCTCTTGCCATCGTTTCGAATATTTCTGGTGCAACCACAGCATACGGAATAAGGTTCTCAGGAAATGCTCAAACTGATGTTACTGCTAATGCTGTTGTATTTTCATCGGCTGCTGGAACTGCAGTCGGCGCAACGTATCCCAACTTACAACACTTTCGTGCTGATCAAGGTACGCTATCTGGTTCGGTTGATACACAATACGGTTATGTCGCTGCTAATAGCTTAACTGGCGCTACAACCAACTATGGTTTTTTCAGCGAACTCGCTGCTGCATCGGGACGATGGAACTTTGTAGCAGCGGGCACAGCAAACAATGCCTTTGCTGGTAACGTTCGTATTGGCTCCACAACTGCACCAACTGTAGCGCTAGATGTTACTGGTGCTATTACGGCAAGTGGTACCATAACAGGGGCAAACCTAAGCCTAGCAAGCGTTGCAGATACAGCAACAGCAGCAACCCACTACTTTGTTGAAATAGCATCTGATGGCTTGGTTAGACCAAAGACGTTGGCTAATGTTAGGACGGAGATCGTCACAACGGCTGCTGTTAATGCAGCAGCAGCTACTACTGTTGGTACTGTAACTTCTGGTACATGGAACGCAACAACAATTGCAGTAAATAGAGGCGGCACTGGTCAGACGAGTTATATTAACGGTGAGCTGTTAATCGGTAATACTACTGGTAATACCCTAACAAAAGCAACCCTAACTGCAGGGTCAGGAATCAGTATTACAAACGGCGCTGGGAGTATTACGATCGCTGCAACTGGTGGTAGTGGTACGAGCCTTAAAATTGTATATAACAATGAGAATCTCACAATTGATGACAACATACAAATTACAGGTCACCATGAGATTACATTCTTGGGAACGGGTGAGTTAATAATTAATGGAACAGGAAGTTTAGGTATAGTCTAATATGGGAATGTTAAAATTAGCCGAGCAGGCTGCGGCATCAACTCCAGTATCTGGAAGTGTTGTAATCTATCCTAAGACGGATGGCTTATTATACATGAAAGATGATACAGGCACAGAGACGTTGGTGACTACACCAGGGTATGTGTTGCAACCTCGAAAGAATGGTTTGATAAATGGTAACTTTCAAGTGTGGCAACGAGGAACGTCATTCACGACAATCAACGAATATGCAGCGGATCGTTGGCGCTCTTGGGGAGGCCCTCAAACATTTACCATTTCTCGCGTTGATTCATTAACAGACTTTGGCACATCACGATATGCCATGCGCGTTCAACGTAACAACGGAATTTCAACGACAAACAACCTCAACATCGCTCAGGGTATTGAATCGTTGAACTCATACAAATACAGGGGTAAAACTGTAACACTATCATTCCGTGCCCGCCGCGGAGCTAACTTTAGCGGGGCAAGCAATCAAATTACAGCAGGCGTCTTCTATGGAACTGGAACAGATGAAAACCCCGTTGGGATGACAGGACAAACGACCGCGTTTAGCTCTGCTGTAACCTTAGATACTACGGTAACAACATTTACTGTAACCGGGACTATATCTAGCTCTGCGACACAGGTGACAGTTTGGTTCACATGGACGCCAACGGGAACAGCTGGCGTAAATGATTATTATGATATTACAGACGTCCAACTTGAAGTTGGTAGCTCTGCTTCGGAATACGAACAGCGCTCCTATGCAGATGAATTGCTTGATTGTCAACGATACTACATCAATACTAATAACCAAGGTAATACGGTCGGAGGCACGTGGGATGTAACTTCCGGACGTAATTATCATATTCCGATTCATTTTCCTGTAAAAATGCGTGCTGCTCCTACTATGACTTGGTACAATTGGTCATCAGTTGGCTTTGGAACACCGACTTTCCAGCAAATAGGTATTTCGGGTGCGAATATATATGCAAACGCATCCCTGACGGGAGCAGGGTATTATCTGGGCTATTATTCAGCAAGCATAGAACTATAGGAATAACCATGTATAAGCTACTAAAACACAGTTTAATATTACGCTTACCCGACAACGTAACAATTCCTCAGGATATCATGAACCCGGATTATAAGCGTTATCTTGAGTGGGTTGCTGAAGGCAACCAACCCTTGCCAGTGGATCCTGATCCTATCGTTCCAGTTATATCTGTAACGATGCGGCAGGCACGGCTTGCCCTGTTACAGTCAGGATTGCTCAGCACGGTCGAGGCGGCTATCAGTTCCATGCCAGGCGTCGAGGGTCAAGTAGCGAGAATTGAGTGGGAATATGCAACTACCCTCGATAAAAGTCACCCACTGACATTAGCTATGGCACAGACGCTATCTTTTACAGAACAACAGCTAGATGAATTATTTCAATTAGCGTCAACATTATAACACACGGAATACAATCATGGGTCAATTAGTAATGGAAGAACAAGCAGCACCAGCTACGCCAGCAGCTGGTACAGTTGTCATGTATCCTAAAACAGACGGGATCATGTACTACAAGGATGACGTGGGAACAGAAACCGCAATGATAGCCATTTCACCGTCGGGCTCCTACCAAATTGCTGCTCTTGGTGTTAACACTGCTGCGGGTTCAACTGGCACAATTCGAGCTACTGGCGACATCACTGCGTCTTATTCTGATGATCGATTGAAGGATAAAATAACAAACATTCGAGATGCCCTTGAAAAGGTAAAAATGTTGAATGGGTTCACATATACAGCAAATGATATAGCACAGAAGTATGGATTTGATTCACTGAGAGAGCAGGTTGGGTTGAGTGCTCAGGAAGTAAAGCTCGTTCTCCCTCAAGCCGTGGAACTTGCTCCGTTCGATGCTCACTGCGATGAGCATGGCAATTATGTTAGTATTTCTGGAGAAAACTACTTGACGTTGAAATATGACCGCGTCGTTGCACTTCTCGTTGAAGCTGTTAAGGAACTAGATAAAAAGCTCGATGATTATATCAACCATGGAGCAAAATAATGGCAATTGGAAGCTCCAATATATCGTTTAGTGATATTCAAACTGAATACGGTGGCACCACCCCCATATCATTGAGTGAATACTACAAAGGTGGGACATATGTACCAACTAGCCCCAACGTTGGAACGACATCTTCCGGTGGTGTAAATTATGTCGTCGCTGCCAACACGGGAACGTGGAAAATCCCCACTACAGGTCAGATTAGTGTTAGCGATATTGCAAACACGTCAAAAACATACACGCTTACTGTAACGATAACAAGTAACCAAACAGACTTCAATCTTAAAAGTAGGGTGGAGTCAGTTCTGGGAACGTTCACAGCTCCAGTGGCGATAACAGTAACAATCAACTCAGGGATTTATGTATATTCAACCTCAACATCAGTTCCTGGCTTTGATACTGGAACAGGTTGGGTGTCAGGATCTTCGTTACTAATCGTCAATGGTGGATACATTGTGGGCCGCGGCGGCGCCGGTGGTAACGGAACAAACAACTACGCAGCAGCAGGAACGGCGGGTGGTGCAGGCGGCACTGCGCTCAACCTCGGAATTAATACAACAATTAATAATACAGCAGGCTACATATATGGTGGTGGCGGCGGTGGCGGTGGATCTGGCACGTGGTGGTGGGCTTGGGTTATATACAACAACCCAGGTGGCCCAGGTGGTGGCGGTGGCGCAGGTAATGGTACTGGTGGCTCGGCAGCAGCAGTGTATTATGCGGATGGTTATGGGTGGACGACAGGATCGACACCGACCAACGGATCTGCTGGAACGTTATCAGCTGCAGGCAGCACGGGTACATATGGTCGCGTTACATCCACAACCGGTGGTGAAAGTCCCGAAACATATGGAGCCAACTCTGGTAACGGAGGCGCTGGGGGAGCGTTTGGTTCAGCGGGGTCTGGGGGAAGTGATGGTTATGCCACAGACTCTGGTACTCCAGTTCCATATCACACACCAGGACCTTCCTCTACCGGTGCAGGCGCTGGTGGTGCAGCTGGTAAAGCTGTAAACTTAAATGGTTATTCACTAACATATACGGGTGGTGGTGATGGTGGTAATAATGCCACTCAGGTAAAAGGAGCACAATCATAATGATAACAAAAGAAACATACATCCTCATTTGGATGCCCGGTGCTAAGTATATGATCGACCGGTATGGTCAAGTTATGCTTACCGAAAAGCCCGGCCTGGACTTTTCATATGACACTCTCAGTTATTATAGCGATGGTACCGACCAAACATTTACATTGGAGTCAGCAGCACCAAACGTGGCGATTAGGGTTAGTCCAAGGGGTGCTGAATCGTGTGAACGATTTATTAGAGATCACCGCACTCGTGTAGGAATTTTAAAGTTATGTGTTGATGCAGCTGGAAAATACTTAGGACACATCAACAAGGATGATCCTAGAGTGTTTCAAGTTGTTGACTTCGCTCCACCTAACGGTGACGATTGGGTATGGGATTTTGAAAATAGCAAGTGGATCAGAGCATACTACTACGATCAAGAGGGAGTCTTAACGACGGAGCATTCAGGAACAGCAGTCGGATATACCACGATAGAGCCTCCAATCGGACATTATCCTCTTCCCTTTAAGTGGAGCACGATCGAACAGCAATGGATCCTAGAATCTTCAGGACAATGGGGAACGGTCGTTAAAAACAAACTAATTTTAGAGGGACTAAACGATTTATTAAGTCACACTCTAGAAATGATGCACCGTGATAATCAACTCGCGCAAAGCACTCAATCCTTAGCATCAGTCCTTAGTAGTGTATCATCACAGATAGCTGCTCTACCCTTCGAAGGGATGACAGAAGAGCGTAGGGTATCAATAACGGATACGTGTGCAAGGCTACAACAGATAGTAACCAGTGTTAACTCTGGAGTAGATCTACTAACTCTTCAAGAGATGTTCTATGATCACAAGCTCGCCTTGAATACAAGCAACGTGTACGCAATTCCAACGTCATCCGACCCAGCACTTCAAGACCTGATTGTAGACATGTACGTGAATCAACAGCCTAATGAACCAACGTAAGGTAATGATGGCACATCCTTTTGTCTGACATTCTCATAAAGCCGATTTGCTTCGGATAGTTGAGAACAAAACGACCTCGCAACTCCAATTGCTTGTATGTTCGCTCCATTGACGCTCTCTTAGGCAGGTCATAGGATGCCTGTCGGTTTGGATAATATGAGTAGATGTAGTCTCGTATTGGCATCTTGTAATTTCGCCACTGGTAGTCCGGACACTTTACACTAGCATCATTGTACAACGCCCACATTTGAAACCGGTCATTCATAAAAAAGTTTATTAGCGAAGGACATAGCTCTCCTATCCATAATTGATTTCTATATGTGACGAACTGCCACTTGAGAGCAAATATTGCCCACCACTGAGCATCATAGTTTGATTTGAATGAGCGTGGTGACTTGTCTAATACTTTGAGGAGAAGTGTACGTGTTTCTTGTGGTATATTAAAGAATGGCTCAGGATTTCGAAATATCCCTGCGGCGAGATGATCAGCTTCGATGGCATCTATATTGTCGAGCTCCCTTCCACCATACTTCGTCCAGTTGATAGTTCCCATCAGATGAGCTCCACATTCACCAGTAACGAATGTGTAATCATTACGATGGTTCAATAAAAACATTAGCGGATTTCCAATCTCACACTTAACACTCTCGTTGCTTAAAAGTACATCCGAAAAAAACGTTGGATTTTCGTCAATAGAGGCTTGAGACCCCACGATGGTAATATTAGCTCCATTTTTCAGTAATGCAGCAGTCACACAAGTGCTATCCAATCCTCCACTATACATTACAGCTATTGGCTTATTATGAATCGTTGCTTGATTTATTATGTTTGTTGCAGTAACATCAACAATGGTACAAAAATTGCCCGGGTCAACCACAACGGTCGGTATCTCGTCTTCTATGATAAGGTTTGCAAAGCCGCAATCTGTGAACGTGCGGGTTCTATCAACCATAACAGCCGACGTATACTCCATGATTGTGTTTTTATATTTCTCTTCATACAGCTCCCTTGGAGGGACAACAAACGGTAGTTTAGAGAACCTACGGATTGCGGAAAGAGACATCATATGATCGGAGCCATATCGTTTGTTAGAGCAAATATTGATTGCCCAGGGCTAATTGCTCGGCGCAGCCGAGCATCCTTGCCTTTATAATTAAGGTAGTCACTATCATGGTTAACCAAATAAATCACATCTTTGAATGCTCGCTTGTAGTAAGCAGGCCATGGCATGCTACATCTTAGGTTGAGCATATGCTGTCTGTTGGAATATGACCAGAGAACAAATTCATCAGAACCATAAAATGGTATCACATGCTCAAACCAAAAATCAATACCGCGTCTGTTGGCTTCTAACACACCCCTGCAGTTTTTGTAAATGTTTAATGACATGGACATCCATTTAAAGTTGATCAAATACCACCAAAAGCAATCGAATAGGTTTGTAATGCTTAGACCCCTAGATGCTGCAGAATGTTCAATAGATTGAATGAAATAGTCTGCATAATTTAATTTGTCGCTATTGTACAAAGAAGTGACAAACAATTTACTGTGATATTTACGTATTTGGTCTTTCCAGCTAGGAGAGTCAATCGAATCACGATAATCGACGAGAATGGTTCGTAAGACGCCACCACCCTCTAGTGCACCTCCCGGATCTCCAGTTACTATAACATATTGTGTCGGGTCAATTGTTGTGTTAAAATTGTTACTGTTGATTGTTCTTATTTTACCAACAATAAAATCGTTATAGAATTGTTGGTTTTCTTCGATACTATCATTGTTCATCATTAACACTATGTTATCTCGGACAAACTGCTCTCCAAAGACCAAAATAAATGCGCATATGATACATGTGCTATCAACTCCACCACTGTACATAATAACAATCTGTTTACGTTGCTTATCAGCTATAGCTTTAATTTGTTGTGCACGTCTAGCACAAACGTCCAAAAACGTATCTTTGGAAAAAATCAACACAGGCATTTGAAATCGAGAGGTGTCGAAAAGATATGGCATGTTGCAGGATTGTGTTCGATCAATTGCTGGTTGGTGTAGATACCCACCATTACCATCTACGGTTATGTTCCCCGTAATTAGAGATACCCACAATAGTGTATTTTCTATGGATCCGGATGGTTCAATGGCGTATCGCATTTGCGTTGAGACGTGGGTTGTATTGTATTTTACAACATTAATGATAGCAGACGAATCCACCCACAACAGTGGCATCATTCTATTGTTATCCGGGCGGTCTTTATCGTTCGATTCCATTTGCTTTGTTCTTGTTCAATGAACACTTTCATGGCCGAAGCGTCCATCGTCATTGGATCAACACCAACATTATCAAGAATTGATCGAGTTGAAGAATGCTGCATCCCAGCTGCAAGTTGATCATGAAGTTGTTGTTTAATTTCTTGGTTAACGCCTTTGGGGAGCTGTAGAATGTACCAAATAGATGATATCGTTCCTTTTATTTGTTCGTTCATAGTGGGAGTATTTGGAAAAAGTTTATTTCTGGTCGCCCCAGTTGTTGCTATCAACTTAACTTTTCCTGTATTGACATACCCGGCAACTCTACCAATTACGATTAGAGACAAATCAATTTGTCCCCCTGCTACGTCAATAAACGCTTGATCAGTACCTCGACTCGAATAAGGCACGCTCGTAAACTTGACGTTTGATGCTTGCGCCAAAAGTTCCATTGCGAGAAATGATTGAGTCGCAAAACCGTTGTGTCCATACATTATTTTTCCGGGGTTACGCTTGGCATACGTGATCAGCTGCTTCGTTGTATTGAAAGGAACCGAAGGGTGAGCAATTAGCCCGTTGTCTACCGTTCCAATAAACAGCAATGGTTCAAAATCACGCAACGCATCATAACCAGCATCTTTGTGCAACAAAGGATTAATGACAACGCTAGTTGAAGTAAAAACAATCGTATACCCATCTGGCTTGCTATTGGCAGCGTATTTGTATGCAATTAGATTACCTTGTCCTGTTCGATGGTCGTTGAAGAACTGAAAGTCTTTGTTCGGAACGTTTGAGGTTATCGTTCGTGTTATAATTGGGAAAGTGCTAGCAGCAGACATCCCTAAGACAATGCGAATGGGCTTGGATGGGAACTCATTTGCCCAAGCACCCAGGGGTGAGACCGCAATAAAAAACATCAACAGCAGCTTGTTAAACATGTGGTTATATCCTATGTAGTGTTTGTTACGTCATAAATATTTATTCCACAACCGTTTGTGTCTTAGTTAACATAGGGTAATAAAACATGTCGAACGCAATTAAGCTTTCTCGCTGCACACCGTTGATCCATCAAGCGTATACTCGTTGGGGTCAAAACGACAAACTAATCAACATGATCTGCATGCAGATGGCTGGGTGGCTCGTCGGCACAGAATCGTCACAAGATAGACTGGGGGGCAACTACCCTGTTCGGTATGTGGTTGATGCTCCACCAACTGGTGGACAAGAAAAGCTCCTATCAACGATTATGTTAGAACGAGCATCAGAACTATGGAATGTCGGAAGGCCGATCAACGTCTTCTGGTCTGGTGGTATCGATTCTACTGCTATGCTAGTAGCGCTAATGATGACAAATAATAATTGGAATAACCAATTACACATAACAACAACCCAGAGGTCAATAACTGAAGAGTACCCTAAGTTTTTTGAAGACTACCTATCAGGATCTAATGTTACCGTTGTTGATGGTGATCGTATGTTACATCGGGATTTTTATTCTGATGATGAAGTTAATTTAACTGGTGACCTCGCAGATCAGCTATTTGGGTCGGGGTTCTCACAGCGATACGTTGGTCAATTCGACAAAGCACAGCTACATACTCCCCTTGCACAAATTCGTAGTCAATTGTTTGAGCGAGCAACTACTATTGGAACGTCTCGTTTAAATACTGTTACGCGGTGGCCACGCCACCGCGTAACAAACGTGCTTCCACACATTAACTCATTATCTCTTTCTATACAACTAACACATTTAGTATCAGAAGATCAATTTCTTACATGGGTTGACAATCATCTATCACGCGCACCGTTCAAGCTAAACACTCTATATGATATGATGTGGTGGTTGAATTTTACTCTCAAGTGGACCGAGAAAAAATATAGGTTGGTTGGAATACTTGGTGATTCCTCCATTGAACCGTCTGCATCCGTGTTTTTTGATACTCCTGATTTTCAGTGGTGGTCAATGACACACCATCACGAAAAAATCCAACCGTCGGATTGGAAAACGTACAAGCAACCACTAAAGGATTTCATATTTTCTTTTACGAATGATGATCAATATCGCACTAACAAAACAAAAGAAGTATCCTTAATGCATACACTTGAACCGATAAACGGAATTGGACAAAACATGGTGACTTACTGGGACACCAACGGCTTGTTATTAACCCGACCTAACACTGTGGTCCCTGCATCTGCAATGAGGTCTGTATGCAATCTCTAATTAAGGCGTCTATCCTATGGAATGACCTCACTGATAATACGACAGGGGATCAGATTGTAACTCGTGCACTGCAACCACTTATATTACCAGCTCACAGCTGTGCGTTTGGCTATGTTGTTGAAGGGAAAGTTAGTTGGAAGGATGGCCGCATCAAGAGAATGGCATGTGAAGGAGATTATGTTAACATTTCACACGGTGAACCCTGCACCATTGATGTAAACGGTGAGGCTTTGTTCATTATTAGACGCCACCTAAAAGGATATAATTTAATAGGTAAGGTTGACACTGAGGGGCCAGGCTTCGTTAATTATATTGATGGTTGTACAGACTCCTTGATCGTTCCACCACCAAGATTGGGCGACCCTTGTGTTAATATACTTTACTTTCCTCCAGCCGTAAACCAATCGTTCCACACTCACCCGTCCTTTAGAGCTGGCATCGTCATTGGGGGGAGAGGAACTGCATGTGTGAATCAAGAAGAAATACCACTCAATCCCGGTGACGTTTTCTATTTGCCGACAAATACGAATCACAGATTTAAAACAGACCTAAATCCTATGACGATTTATGCTTATCACCCCGATACAGATTGGGGTCCAACGGATGAAAATCATCCAATGATAAACCGAACAATTATCTAATAAGTAATGTGCATTCCTATTGACGTTCTTGTGTAGTTTGAAAGATTTGGTTCGATATGGTGATAAATTGAACCCGGAAATATGACAAGTGAATCGTCGCTGGGGGTAAGACGAACTAAATTCTTACCATGTAACACTAAGTCTCCACATCCCACCTTTGTGTTGACGTAATAAACAGCAACAAGAGGATATGTTGGGTGGTTGTGTAATATGCCTCGGTCGTTTGGAGCAATATTAACTATCCACCCGTAGTCAATATTGACCGTAGTTGACTTTGGCACATCAAAGTTGTCACGGACCAACGCCTTCACATTTGTTTCAAGACACTCAAACCGTCCACTCCGAAATATATTCAAGTCGCTTTTATTGGCGGATGGCATTGCATCAATGATGTCACGTAGTATTCCTATCCCACTGAAACACTAAATGACAGAAGAATTCATACGAAGCCCTTTTCTTATAAATACACCAACCTTAACCGACATCCACAACCAATATTTATGAGCCAAATTGTTCTGAAAAAACAGACATCTCCGTCAACTCCAGCAACCAATAGAACGGGGCTATATGTTAACTTTGATGGGAACGTACAATACATTCAAGATGACGGCGACACATATGAGTTGTTATTATCTCCAATTGAGACAACTAGCCAGGTGGTCGTAACTGCGAACTCAGGCACGACATACAACATCGATCTAAGCACCGCACGATATTTTAACATTACATTGAATAACAACGTAACGTTCTCCTTTACTAATCCTTCAGGGTCAGGTGTAACACAATCATTTACCGTAAAGCTAACCCAAGATTATGTTGGCTCACGAACAGTGACGTGGCCGGGCTCGGTAGTGTGGCCGGATGGAACTGCGCCAACACTAACTACAACTGGATATAAAACAGATATATATTCCTTTGTTAGTTATGATGGAGGAACAACCTGGTATGGATTTGCACCTAGTAAGAACTTCAACTTAATTCCAACTCCAGGAGGCGCACTAACGGTAGATGCAGCTGACTTTGATGGGACCGATATTACGCGACGGGCGGGTGGATTAACGGGGGTTGCAGACGGAAAGTCTGGAATATTTTCGGGATGGATTCGCATAGAGGGTGAACCCAACGATGCGATGCGTGTTTTTTCTGGCGCAACCACTCTTGCTGGAACATCTACACACTTTCTAGTAGAACGAGGGGGGTTTGGAGGGTCTGCGAAGACCTTGACTGTTGGGTGTCGAAATAGCTCAACGATATCAGTTTTGGAGTTGGGAACGACCGCAACATTCACAACGAGCACTGAATGGATTCACATTTTAGCTTCTTGGGACCTCGTGCTTGGTGCAACCCATCTGTATATTAATGATGTTGCTGATAAGAACGTTTTTGTATTAACAAACGACACGATTGACTACACACAAGCGGATTGGGCAGTAGGCGGCGCAGCTAGCAATACCTTTAGATTTAATGGTGCGATTGCTGAATTATACTTCATGCCTAATTATTACTTGGACTTTTCAATAGAAAACAATCGTAGACTGTTCCGAACATCAACGGGTAAACCAGCAAACCTTGGCGTAGATGGAGGTAATCCTCTTGGTGTTGCTCCTCTTGTGTACTTCCACTTAGACGATGCTGAGGCCGTTGCCAATTTTGCAACCAACAGAGGAACTGGTGGTAACTTTACCATCACTGGAACGCTTGACACAGCATCAACGAGCCCATCAGATTGATAATGTCTAAGATTACACTTAATGAGAAAGTCACTGCTGGTATTCCAGCACAAAGCCGATCAGTAATCTACTATGATACTGATGGTGAGTTGCGCATTGTTAACGGAACGTTACAACAAAATCTAGTAATAGTCCCTCAAAACATCAAGACGATAAAATGCAAAGTGACATCGGCGACAATTACAACATCAACGTATAGTATCGATTTGTCCCTTGGTGTTGCATTCAGTCTCACACTGTCAGCTAATACGGCGCTATCGTTTATTAACAGCAACTTCCAAGGAACGACTAGCGTTGTTTTGTTCATAACTCAAGACGGCACAGGTGGCAGAACATGCACATTACCAACCAACGTAAAGTGGCCAAGCAACACAACTCCAACTGTCACGTCAACTGCGTCGAGAACAGATATATACCAATTTACTAGTGACACAAATGGAACGGGATGGTATGGAACTACATATGGACAAAATTTCTCATAATTGGTAAAAATATCATGTCACAAATAATTTTAGAACAACAAACAACACCATCTACCCCCAGTTCAGGGAAGTTGCTGTTATACGCAAAGTCCGATGATCGGCTATACACATTAAATTCAGCTGGTCAAGAAAATTTACTTCTTGATAATTACTTCACTGCCGCCAACGAAAGAACTGTCACAGCTAATTCAGGCACGGCCTACACAATAGATCTATCCCAGGGAACTTCGTTCAATATAACACTAACTGGGAATGTTATTTTTACGTTTACTGCTAATCACGTCGTTGGTGAGCTGTCCTTCTTTACGGTTAAGTTAACCCAAGATGGAACAGGAGGAAGAACTGTTAGTTGGCCAGGATCAGTAAAGTGGGACAGCGGTGTTAACCTAGGCATAACATCAACTGCCAACAAGACAGACATCTTTACGTTTATGTCAATTGATCCAACGGTGTGGTATGGATCAGTTTGTGGAAAGAACTTTTAAAATTATGTTTACTCCTATACGCGGATCACGTGCACCACTACGTCAAGTGACGAAGCGAGTGTTTTTAACCTCTGGAACTTCATGGACCGTACCGACAGACTGGAACAATTCCAATAATACCATTGAATGTATAGGTGGTGGCGGTGGAGGTGGATCTCCAACTGTATACGCAAACCACAACTCGGGTGGCGGTCAGGGTGGAGCTTACGCAAAGATCACAAACTTAAACTTAACTCCCGGAGGTAGTGCATCGTACTCTATTGGTGCGGGGGGAGCATTGAATGGTGCTGGTGGTGACACGTGGATAAGCAACACCGGAGTGGCTCCAACCTCCACATCTGAAGGGGCGTTGGCTAAAGGTGGTGCAACAGGTGAAAGTGGCGCCGCTAGAGCAAGTCCAAACTTTTTGGGTGGTGCTGGAGATAATGCAGCAACCTCAATAGGAACCACCAAATATGCTGGAGGCCGTGGAGGAAATGCATATTCCAACGCTCAGGGTATTGGTGGTGGAGGGGGTGGTGCCGGCGGACCACTTGGAGTAGGCGGCCGAGGTGGTGATTCAACCAATGCTACTGTTGGTGTATCCGGCGGTGGCGGTGGTGGAAATGGAGGGGGCACAGCCGGTGAGGATGGTCTTGGTGGCGCTCCAGCGACACGTGGTGGTGATGGTGGCGACAACGCATCCGCAGCGGGCGGAGGAACTGGCTCAATCGGTTCACCGGCTGCGGCATCAACAGCAGGAACAGCAGGTGGCGGTGGAGGTGGGGGTGTTACCGGTGCTAATCCGAACTTAACCAGAAAAGGTGCCAATGGTGGTGCAGGCACTGAATGGGACTCAACCCACGGATCGGGTGCTGGTGGTGGCGGTGGTGACATGTCAACGGCCGGATATGCACAAGCTGCTGGTGGCAACGGTGGACTTTATGGTGGCGGGGGTGGCGGTGGTGATGGTGCAAAACCTTCAGGTAACGGAGCCGGGACTGGTGCTCAAGGTATTATTGTAATTACGTATGCAGGCTTATCATATTGACATTTAATAAATATACACCATGGACCTAATCAAAGCTGACAACTTTTTCCCTCTTCCGGCATTAGTTTTTATCGTAGACTCACTGCCTCCCGGCGTTGCCGGTTGCGCTAATGGACCAATCATAAGAATACACAAAGACTGGAAAAACAACGTTGCAATCCTTGAGCATGAAAAAGAGCATGTGTGTCAATGGTGGAAAACACTAACTCTACATTCATTTTTGTACTTATTTTCAAAGAGATATAGACTGTGGGCTGAAATTCAAGCATATGTTCGCCAATATGATTATCTTCAAGATAAGACAAACATCGATTGGATCTACAAAGCCATCGCCACAAAATACAAACTTAACCTCGATATATCTTATGTCAAGGTTCGTTTTCAGGATGCTCTTAATGGTAAATAGTCATTTGGGTATAGTATAAATAGACCCCATCACCATAAGGATAAAAATATGATTAAAGTAAAAATTCATCAACTTAAAACAGCCGAAGAAACGATCAAACAACTATCATCGAAACAATTACCCGCAAAGGTTGCATATCAACTCGCAAAACTGGTTGTTGAGGTTGAAAAGGAACTGATTGTGGTAGAACAAGCTAGGGTTGCAGCTGTACAAAAATACGGTGAAACATTAACACCAGCTGAACCTTCAACAGAAGATCAACAACCACTTATTCAAGTCAAACAAGAAAATCTAGAAGCATTTGCAAAGGAAATGCAAGAGCTATTTGATTCAGAAGTCGAGCTAACTGGATCTCCTATTTCAATTGGAGATTTGGAAAAAGTTGAAATAACTCCAATTCAAGTTATCGCTCTGGGACCTCTCGTTGTTGAGTAAAAAAGTTTGATGATCTCTAAAGGATCATAAATAAAAACATTGATGGGTGATTAACGTCACCCATCAATTGGGTAGAGTGGCGACCTTAAGGTTCATGGAGAACCAACACTTGACTTTAATCAGAAGTGAATGTAACGTTATTAGATGTGAATCTTTATAGGTTAATTTTTCACAGAAGAGACAAGTAAAATAATTAGAACAGAAGAAGGAGAATAACATGTCTACAAAACAATCCCTAGCAGCACTCAAAGCAGCATTCCAAACTCCAGAGCGTGAACAACGCGAATCCCTACCAAATAATTACTTTCCGTTTTGGAACATGAAGCCAAACGAAAGAGCTGTTATCCGTTTCGTCAAAGACGCAGACGATAATAACCCTCGTGGGTTCATGGTAGAAAAAGTGTTCCACACACTAACAATCAATGGTCAAAAGAAATCCGTTCCATGTCTAAGCATGTATGGAGACGATTGTCCAATTTGTAAAGTTTCCCAAGACTATTACAAGGTTAAAGACGACGTTAATGGTAAGAAGTATTGGAAGAAGAAACAATACATCGCGCAAGCGCTCGTATTAGAAGATCCACTACCTCCAGGTCCAGATGGCGAGACCCACGTTGGAAAGATTCGGTATATCGCGCTAGGTTACCAAATTTACAACATCATCAAAGAAGCATTTGCTAGTGATGAACTTGTGGACGTTCCGTACAGCTTCGAAGGTGGGTATGACTTCATCATCAAGAAGACCGAACAGGGAAGCTACTCAACCTATGTTGTTGGAACAAAGTTCAAAGGTGCACAACGTCCTCTAACAGACGAAGAACTTTCAGTCGTCGAAGAAGGTATGATTGACTTGGCAACTCTGCTACCAAAGAACCCTGGCATTGAAAAGGTTCAAGCAATGCTTGAGGCCGATCTCAATGGTGGTGATGTCAAAGACGACGAAGAAGAGTTTACTCCTCGTACAAAGACAACGACAGTTAAACCAAAAACGACTGTAGTTGAAGACGAGGATGATACACCAGCTCCTAGTGTAACGAAACCAGCAACTAAGCCAGTAGCTAAGCCGGCAGACGATGATGAGGGTGATGACAATACCCAAGACGTTGATGCAATGCTTGCTGCAATTCGTGCACGTCGAAACCAAAAGAAGTAACATTTAACTTTTGTTGACAAAAGTAGGGAGGGCTCCCTCCCTACTTTTAAGGAGAAATATATGGCTGGAAAAACGGATTTTTTAAAATCATTCAAAAAAGAGCTCGACGAC
>ERZ1066135.691-NODE-691-length-15968-cov-5.321812_pt1 | contig 15968 bp, 16 predicted proteins | sample MGYA00382782_ERZ1066135 | MGnify/ENA primary metagenome ERZ1066135 (study PRJEB33369, sample SAMEA5778365) | biofilm metagenome | biome: Industrial cooling water; feature: Water cooling tower basin; material: Biofilm | place: United Arab Emirates | collected...
GTGTGCAGCTGGCCTGCAGCACGATCCACTCGGCGCGCCCCGGCTGGCCGTCCTCTTGGACGAGCCGCTCAGCGTCGCTTTGCGGATCCTTCAGGGTCGCGAAGTCGTCGCGTTGCGCGCGGGCGATTTCATCAGCGGTGCGGTGGCGCACGAACACCGGCTTGCCCTGCCACATCACTTTGATCTGCTGGCCGACCATCACCGCCGAAAGGTCGACTTCGGTGGTGGATAGCGCGCGTGTATCGGCGGCGGGGTTCATCTGATCGATGAACGGCCACACGGTCGCCGCCACGCCCACCGCGCCGGCAGCGCCGGCGGCGATGAAAATAAAGTCGCGCCGGGTGGTGTCTTCACTCGGCTGCGTGTTCGATGCTGCTTCAGCCACCGACTTGCTCTCCCGGACTTGGCTCGCTTTGGAAGTTAGGCCAGTCTGGTGTGTGAAAGCGCGCGGCGCGTCGCCGCATGGCTCCCTGCAAGCACCCGATTCGACCCAGATTCTCCGGCGCGGAGGCCATAACGTGCGGCTCGCTCTGTATCAACCGGACATTCCTCAGAATCTCGGCGCGGCGATTCGCCTCTGCGCCTGCCTGGGCGTCGCCTTGGACATCATCGAACCCTGCGGCTTTCCGCTCACGAGCACGGCGCTCAAACGCGCGGCGCTCGATTACGGCGAAAGCGCCCAGCTGGCGCGGCACGATAGCTTGAGCGCCTTCAAATCGGCGCCGGAACGCGACGGCGGACGTCTCGTCCTGGTTGAGACCGACGGCGCGGTCGGCTTCCAGAACTTCCAGTTCTCTACCGGCGACACGCTGCTGCTCGGGCGCGAAAGCGCCGGCTCGCCGGGCGCCCTCTATGAAGCCGCCCAAGCCAGCGTGCGCGTGTCGATGAAGGCAGGTTTGCGCTCGCTCAACGTTGTCACCGCCGCAGCTGTGGTTCTTACCGAGGCAATGCGCCAGACTGGGGCGTGGGAGAAGCTTCAGTGATGGATGAACGTAAGGCGCGGGCGAAGGCTTGGTTTGAGTCGCTGCGCGATCAGATTTGCGCCGCCTTCGAACAGATCGAGGACGAGGCGCCGGCGGCGCTTTACCCAGGCGAACCGGGCCGGTTCGAGCGGACGCCCTGGCGGCGCGGCGATGGCTCGGCCGATCATGGCGGCGGCGTCGCCGGCATGATGCGCGGGCGCTTCTTCGAGAAGGTCGGCGTGCATGTGAGCACGGTCTATGGCGAGTTCTCGCCGGAGTTCGCCAAGAACGTCAAAGGCGCGGCCGAGGATCCGCGTTTTTGGGCGAGCGGCATTTCGCTGATCGCACACCTGCGCAATCCTCACTGCCCCGCAGCCCACATGAACACGCGCCATATCACCACAACGGAGTGGTGGTTCGGCGGCGGCGGCGATCTCAATCCGACACAACACTATCAGCGCAATGAAGCCTTCGAAGACGCTGTCGCGTTTCACAACACCTATCGCAGCACTTGCGACAAACACGGCGCCGATCTCTACGCACGCTACAAGAAATGGGCGGACGAATATTTCTGGCTACCGCATCGCAACGAGCCGCGCGGCGTCGGCGGCATCTTCTACGATCACCACAATAGCGGCGAGGCCAACGGCGCCGACAGCTGGGAAAAAGATTTCGCCTTCACCCAGGATGTCGGCCGCGCATTTCTCGAGGCGTACCCAGCGATCCTGCGCGGGCGCATGCATCAGGCCTGGTCCGACGCGGATCGCGAAGAACAACTCGTCCAACGCGGGCGCTACGTGGAGTACAATTTGCTCTATGACCGCGGCACCACGTTCGGGCTGAAGACGGGCGGCAATGTCGAGAGCATTCTTTCCAGCATGCCGCCGGTGGTGAAGTGGCCTTGAACCGCTAGCGCGCCTGCACGTTATCGCACAGCCACGCCGCGAACTCCGCTTCGTCGATCTCGCTGGCGGCGAGGGAAAGCACGCGTAGCGTGGCGTCGACTTCGTTTGCCGTGAAGCGATGGCCGTTGAGCTCCAGAAAGAACACAGCCGTCATGAAGGCCGTGCGCTTGTTACCGTCAACGAAAGGATGATTGCGCACGATGCCGAACGCATACGCCGCCGCAAGGGCGGCGACGTCGCCCTCGCCGTATGCGAAGAGGTTCTGCGGCCGCGCCAAAGCGGATTCCAACAACCCCATGTCGCGCACGCCAGACGCCCCGCCATGGGCGGCGAGCGCCTCATCGTGCGCTGCCAGCACGATGCGACGCTCGACCCATAGAGGCGCGTTCACTTCGCTAGCTCTCGCAACGTGTTGCGGTAGCGGCTCATGATGTCGCGCATGATTTCCATCTGACGCGCGAACTCGGCGTCCGCGCCCGTCAGCGCCACACCGTCGGGCGTCTCGGTCACGGTAAGCTCATCGCCCTCGCCGACCTTGAGCTTCGCCAGCACCTCTTTCGGCAGCACGACGCCGAGGGAATTGCCGATCTTGCGGACCTTCAGGGTACGGCCCGCGGGCTTCGCGGGCGCGTCGGCCCGGAAGTCACGGCGCTCGCTGTCCGCGACGCCTTTCGGCTTCTTGGTTTCATCGGTCATGGCCCGACCAAGCTAAGTTATAACATGCGTTATAACAAGTCCCAGCCCGGCCCTTTTCTTGCTTCAGGCGAGCGGTCATGACCCTACTCGCCTATCCGCAAGACCTTAAGCCACTGACTTCGCTGCGTTTTATCGCGGCGTTTTGGGTGCTTTTGTACCATTTCAAGGACCATTTGGGCCTCGGCTTGGGTCAATTCGGGCTGGTCGCGGACGGCTATCTGGGGGTCGATCTCTTCTTCACGCTCTCCGGCTTCATCCTGGCGCACGTCTACCTGCAGAGCCTGGAGCTGGAGCGCTTCGGGTATGGCGGCTTCCTGAAGAACCGCATCGCCCGCGTTTACCCAATGCACCTCGCAGCGCTCGCCGCGGTGATCGTGCTCTTCGTCGTCGCCACCGCCATGGGCGCGGGCGTCGGCTCGGCTGCGGCGTTCAAGTGGAGCGATCTGCCGGCGCACCTCTTCATGGTGCACGCCTGGGGCGCGACCGAAGCGGTCGGTTGGAATTTCCCCTCCTGGTCGATCAGCGCCGAATGGGCCGCTTACCTCCTCTTCCCGTTGATCGCGGGCGCTGTGCTGCGCGGTCGCCAATACTCGGCGCTCGTCGTCTTCGGCGCATTGGCCCTTTGCTTGTGGTCGTTCTGGGCGCTTTCGAATTTGCACCACGCGTTGCCATGGGTCGGCCGCGACTTCAGCCAAATGACCGCGCAGATCGGCGCGCTGCGCATACTGCCGTCCTTCTTCCTCGGCGTCGCGCTCTACGCTTTCGGCCGCGACCACCAGGCGCCGAAGAGTTGGGCTTGGCCGATCGTGCTCGTCTCGGCCGGCTGGATCGTCGCTGTGACGACGCTCGGCTGGTGGGAAGGCCTCACCTGGTTCGGCCTCGCCGGCCTGCTCTACGGCATGGCGGAAACGTCGCGCCACGGCGTCGATGCGCCGATGAGCGGCCGCGTGTTCGTGTTCTTGGGCGCTGCAAGCTACGCGCTCTACATGCTGCACTTGCCGGTCGATATCGTCTGGTTCCACGTGCTTGAGCGCATCGGCGTCACCGAGAGCTCAGATCTCATCGTCCGCATCGGCGCGATGGTTGGCGTGTTCGTCGCGTGTATCGTGACCTCGGTGTTCGCTTATCTCTGGCTCGAAGAGCCGGCCCGCAATTGGATCCGCAAGCTCGACATCAAACTGCCGCGCTGGCGGAAGCAACAGACCGCGCAAGCCTAACCAGTGGGAGCGCGTGGCCTCCGGCCACGCAAGCGCCGCCGGAGGCGGCGCGCTCCAACTTTCAACCGCTAGCTCATACCCTGCGCCACGGCCTTGAGCCGCTCGATCACGCTGAGCTTGTCGTCCGGAAAATCAGCGTCGATCCACCAGTCTTCGACTTCGCGCAGGACGAGGCCAACCTTCGGCCCTGCACTCACGCCCGCCGCCATCACTTCATCGCCAGTGAGCGGCAGCTTCGGCGGCGTCCACATCTGCGCATGCGCGACAAGCGCGCGCCAAGCTTGCGCCTTATCATTGCCGGACGCAGCCCACGCCAGCATCACGCGATCGCGGAACGCTTCGTTGCCGATTTTGTAGATGCCGCGCCGCATCTCGCGCAGCGACATGTAGGACGTGATCTTCACGTCATCGCCCAGCGCCGCGACCAACCGATCGCGCTCTTCATTCGAGAGCTTCAGCCGCCGCGCGATCTCTCGTGCGCCATCCTGATCCGCCAGCGAAGCCGCCACGCGCGTCATCGGATCAACCGGCAACATCAGATCGGCTTCAAGCGTGCACAACATATCGAGCCGCGCTTCGTTCGCCATCTCCGGCAACGCCCGCGCGCGCACTTCGATCACCTTCATCGCTTCCCAGGCCGCCCGCGGATCGGGCGCGGCGAGCAGCTTCTTCACTTCTTTCCAGACACGCTCGACCGAAAGCGCGTCCAGGCCCGCGACCAAGTCGGCGCAGGCGTGCAAGCCGGCGGGATCGAGCGGACCGCGCGCGTACCAGGCGTTGAAGCGGAAGAAGCGCAGGATGCGGAGATAGTCTTCCTTGATGCGCGTGTGCGCGTCGCCGATGAAAATCACGCGGCCGGCGCGCGCGTCATCAAGGCCGCCGCCTGTCGGATCATGCACTTCGCCCGACGCATCGGCGTAGAGTGCATTCATGCGGAAGTCGCGGCGCTCGGCGTCCTCCTCCCAGGCCTCTGTGAACGCCACAGTGGCGCGGCGGCCATCGGTGCTGACGTCGCGGCGCAGCGTCGTGACTTCGAACGGTTTGTGGTTGACCACCACCGTCACCGTGCCGTGCTCGATGCCTGTTGGGTGCGCAGCAAAGCCCGCGGCTTTCGCGACTTCCGTAACGCGATCCGGCATCAGCTGCGTCGCGATATCGATATCATCGACCGGCCGCCCCATCAGCGTGTTGCGCACGCAGCCGCCAACGAACCGCGAACCGCCGGCGCGCGCCGCCTCAAGCGCCGCAAGCAGCGCTTGCGTCTCCTTGGCCTTGAACCAGTCAGCGTGGGCGATGCTCTTAATCATGCGCGCCCTCTTTCGCGCGTTTCGCGGGCGCGTTCAATGACACAAGCGGTCGCGCGCTAAAGCTTCTCACCCGGAAACTTGACGGCCTGCTTCACCCATTTCTCGAACTGCGCCGCGTCGAAGGCGCCTTCGTAAATATCGTAATAGCGCACCTGCGGATATTTCGACGTGACCGTTGGCGGCGGCTTCAACGAGGCGCCCTGAAAGAACGTCACGCGCACGAAGCGGGTGAAGACGTGGAAGCACATGAACCACGAATTCTCGATCTTCCCGTAAAACGGCGAATTCCACTTCACCGCTTTCTTCACGCCCGGCACGGCGCGCGTGACGATGGCGTCGATCTCGGCGCCGATCTCGCGTTTCCATCCCGGCATCGCCGCGATGTATTCTTTGACCGGCACCTCGCCATAGCCCCTGGCGATCTGAGGGTTGCCGCCCGAGAGAAGCTTTGGCTTTTTCTTCGGCGCGGCTTTCTTCTTCGCCGGCGCTTTTGTCTTTGCTTTCTTCTTCGCCGTCGGCCGTTTCGGACTAGCCATACAACCGCTCCCACAATGCGCGTATCATCCCCGCCGTCGCGCCCCAGATCATGCGGCCTTCGTACGGCATAGCGTAGTACGCACGCTGGAAGCCGCGCCATTCGCCGGTGCGGCGTTCGTGGTTGGCGGGGTCGAACAGGAACGAGAGCGGCGCTTCGAACACGCCGGCCACTTCGCGCGGATCGAGCGTGAGCGCAAAGCCCGGCTTCACCAGGCCGACGATCGGCGTGATGCGATAGCCGGTGCCGGTTTCGTACTGATCCCAGGCGCCGAGCGGTTCGATGAACGAAAGATCGAGCCCGATCTCCTCGCGTGTTTCGCGCAGCGCGGTATCGACAGCGTCAGCGTCGCTCTCCTGCACGCGCCCGCCGGGAAAAGAGATTTGCCCCGGATGCGCCGGCGTCTCCTCGGCGCGCTGTGTGAACAACATAGTCCACCCCTCCGGCCGCATGACGATCGGCGCCAACACCGAAGCCGCACGAAACGACGTCGGCTTATCTGGCCAGTCCTCACTGATATCGACATCCCCGCGCGTCCGCTGCGACGGCGGCGCGCCGAGAGGATCGAGTTTCGCACGCAGCAATATCTCTATGTCGGCGCTCACGTTCCCCTTCTCCCTCGCGGAGAAGGGGTCAGGGGATGAGGGGCGGAAATGCGCGTGCGGTGGGAGAAGTTTTTGCGAAGTCGCGTTTGTGTCCGCCGACAACGCGGCGGCTGAACGCCCCTCACCCCCTGCCCCCTCTCCGCAAGGGAGAGGGGGACGCGCGCGATGGGATCAAGGCGGGCGCGGGAAAGGGATTCGAAAGTTGAAGGATCTAACGGCACGGCTAGTCAAACTTCTCGCCCATTTGTTGGAGTATCCAGCGCAGAGCTTCGGCGTTGCCGCGCGCGTCCTCAACAGGATTGTGCGTGTGAGATGTTTCTCGGCGCTTCTTCCAAGCGCTCGTGTTCAGCGGCTCGCCGCGACGCCCGGCGTCAAAGTCGCCAATGCGTCGCGCGCTGAAACCAGCAGGGTTCTCACCCAAGAACTTGTGACAATACCAATTCCAGAACTGCCAATCGAACGCGGGATTGTCTGACCAAAAAATCGGGCGTTTGCCTTTGCCTGCGATGTCATCAAGCCACGCTTTGGCGCCGGCCATGACATCTCTGGGTGCGCGATACGTTTTCTGCACGTCGAAGGTCACAGCGCTGACCTCGCGCGCTGCGGCGATGCCCGGATTATCAATGACGGGCGCGACCTCTCCCAAGAAACTCTTGCTCGGATCGCCAACAGAGACGAGCCCGAACGAAATCATGTTGAACAGGCCTGGACAGGGGCCATCGGATTCCACGTCGAGAATCATATGCTGATACCATTTAGACATGCGTTCATGATCACAGGTCGAAATGGCGGCGTCAAAGCCTAAGCCGCCCCCAACTCAAACCAAACGCCCCCACTCCACACACCAAGCTTCCCGTCCCGCGTCTCGGCCCAGTCCACCAATTCATAAAACGGCGCGCGCAGGACGCGCGCTTCCAACCGTCCGCGCACATGCACATACGGCCGCGGCTCATCCCCTCGACGATCGACGCGGAGCGGATGCTCTGGCCCCGCTTGCACGATGTCGCCGACATTCGTGGTAAACACGATCGCCTGATCGGCGCCTGATCCAACACGGTCCGCGCGGATGGCGACGAACGGCGCGTCCTCGACTTTAACCACGATCTTTTCGACCGGCGTGACGAGATAGGTCAGCCCATCTTCGTCCTTGCGCAGGATCGAGGCGAAAAGTTTGACCAGCGCCTCGCGCGTGATGCGCGTTCCCTCGTGTTTCCACGTGCCATCGGCGAGGATTTCCATACCGATGTCGCCGCAATGTTCAGGGTTCCACTTGTCGACAGGCGGCGGCCCTTTATCTCGCCCGCCGGCGGAGGCCTTGAGGCTTGCGAGCAATTGCTCCAGGGACGAGGTGTTTCCGGGATCGGTCATAATTCTAGCCCCCAACTAAGCGAGCTTCGCGCCCATGAGCAATTCCGACAGAGATTTAGCGGCGGCCCTGGTCGGGGAAGCCGAAGCCGCGGGCGAAGCTTTGGCGCGCGTCCGCACCGAAATCGGCAAAGCCGTGTTCGGCCAGGAGCGCGTGATCGAACTGGCGCTCTCCGCCGTGCTCGCGGGCGGCCACGTTCTGCTCGTCGGCGCGCCCGGTTTGGCGAAGACGCGTTTGGTCGAAGCAATGGCGCGCGTGTTGGGCCTCGATTGGGCGCGCGTCCAGTTCACGCCCGACCTGATGCCCGCCGACATCCTCGGCTCCGAAGTGCTCGATCAGGACGAAGCCGGCCGGCGCCACTTCCGCTTCGTCAAAGGCCCGATCTTCACACAGCTCCTGATGGCCGACGAAATCAACCGCGCCAGCCCGCGTACGCAATCGGCGCTGCTGCAAGCTATGCAAGAGCATCACGTCACCGTCGCGGGTGCGGCCTACGACGTGCCGCGCCCGTTTCACGTTCTCGCGACGCAAAACCCGATCGAACACGAAGGCGCCTATCCGCTGCCCGAAGCGCAGCTCGATCGCTTCCTGTTGCAAGTCGATGTGCCCTATCCCGATGCGGAGATCGAACGGAAGATTTTGATCGAAACGACGGGCCTCGAAGACGTGACGCTGCAGGCCGTGCTCAATCCGGACTCGCTGATCCGTTTGCAAACGCTCGTGCGCTCGATGCCTGTCGGCGAAAAGGTGCTCGCCGCGATCCTCGAACTCGTCCGCTCAGCGCGCCCCGGCTCTAGCCACGATCCACGCGTGAACCAGCACGTCGCCTGGGGCCCTGGTCCGCGCGCGGGCCAAGCGCTCATGCTCGCCGTCCGCGCGCGTGCGTTGTTGCGCGGCCGCTTGGCGCCGGCGGTTGATGACGTTGTCGCGCTCGCGCGCCCAGCACTGGTGCACCGCATGCAGCTGTCCTTCGGCGCGCGCGCCGAAGGCTTGGACATCGACTCGCTGGTTGATGAGCTCGCTGAGAAAGCGGCCTGACTAAAAGGGAGAATACTCATGGCTTATGCGGACGGCTTTCTCATCCCGGTGCCGACCAAGAACCTCGCCGCCTACCGCAAGATGTCGGAAGCGGCCGGCAAAGTTTGGATGGAGCACGGCGCCCTCGACTATAAGGAGTGCGCGGCTGAGGACATGACCGCTGAAGGCATGTCCTCCACTTTTCCGGAAGCGCTCAAGACCAAGGCGAGCGAAACCGTGGTGTTTTCATGGATCGTCTATGCCTCAAAGGCCGAACGCAACCGGATCATCAAACTGGTCATGGCCGACGAGCGTCTCGCCAAGATGATGGATCCGAAGAAATCGCCGTTCGATCCACGCAAGATGCTCTACGGCGGCTTCAACGTGATTGTCGATATGGCCCCCGCGGCCAAGCGCGCGAAGACGAGAAAGACGCTTTCGAAGAAAACCGCCAAGAAGAAGAAAGCGAGCCGTTGAGCCAGCAAGCACGCCTCGATGCGCTTGCACTCGCAGGCGACTTACCGGGCGTGCTGCTCGATGCGCGGCGCTTGGCGGCGAGCGCGCCCGGCCTGCACGGACGCCGCCGCAGCGGCCAAGGCGAAGCGTTCTGGCAATATCGCGATCACCGCGCAGAGGATGGCGCGCGCATGGTCGATTGGCGACGCTCCGCCCGCGGCGAGCGCTATTTCGTGCGCGAGCGCGAACGCGAAGCCGCGCAAACAGCGTGGTTCTGGCTTGATTCCGAGCCCGGCTTCGCCTGGACCGCCGATCCCACGCGCACCACAAAGCTACGCCGCGCACAGACGATTGCGCTCGCACTTGCGACACTACTCTCACGCGGCGGCGAACGTGTCGGCGCTTATGGCGTGGCACCCCGCACCGGCCAACGCGCCGTCGATCGCTTGGCGCACGACTTCATGACGTCGGCGCTCAACGCGCCGCCGCCAAAGCGCAGCTGCATCCTCTTCTTCTCAGACTTCTACGCCCCCGCCGAAGAATGGCGCACGCGTCTCGCCGCGTGCGCTGACGCTGGCGCGAACGGCGCGCTCGTCATGATCGCTGACCCAGCGGAAGAAGACTTCCCGTTCCGTGGCCGCACGCTCTTCCTCGAACCAGGCGGTCGGCGCGAAACCTTGCTCGGCCGCGCCGAAACCGCGCGCGAAGAATATACCGAGCGCTTAGAGGCCCAGCGTCGCGCCATCCGCGCCCTTGGCAACGAGTACGGCTTCCCCGCTCTGCTCCACCGCACCGATCATAGCGCAGCGCCGACGCTCGCTTTGCTCATCTCGCTCATCTCGGAGCGGTTCGCGTGAGCTTTGGGCCGTTCTTGTTCGCCGCGCCTGGCGCGCTTCTGGCGCTGCTGACGCTGCCGATCCTCTTCTTCATCATGCGCGCCACGCCGCCCGCGCCCGCGCGCACGCAGTTTCCGCCGGCGCGCTTGCTCGAAGGCTTGCGCACCGAAGAACAGAGCCGCCAACGCGCGCCGCTCTGGCTCGTGCTCTTCCGCATGCTTGCGGCGGCCTTGCTGATCGTAGCATTCGCGCGCCCAAGCCTCGCGCCAAGCGCAGCTGAGAGCGCGCAAGGCGGCCGCACGCTCATCGTCATCGACGACGGCTGGACCTCGGCGCCGTTCTGGAGCGATGTCCGCGCCGCCGCCATCGCCGCCGCATCCGAAGCCGAGCGCGCACAAGCGCCGGTGTTCATGCTCTTCACCGCGCCCGCCGCGCGCCCGAGCGATCCGGCCGAAGCGCTCACCGCCGCTGACGCGAAAGCCCGTATCGGCCGTCTCGAACCACAACCTTGGCGCCCCGATCGCGCGCAAGCCGCGCAACGCCTCGCGCAAACACGCGGCAATTTCGATCGCATCATCTGGATCAGCGATGGTCTCAACGATGATGGCGCCGCCGCACTCGCGGCAGAGCTGCAACGCCGTGGACCGGTCACCGCGCGCCTGCCGTCGCAACCCGCGCGCGCGATCATCAATGGCTCTGTGACTCCGCAAGGCGTCGTCGCCGAAGTGCGACGCGCGCCGAACGGCGGTGGCATCACCGCGATCGCCGCTGAAACGGTGGAAGGCCGTTCGCTCGGGGCGGCCGAGGTGACATTTGCCGGCGGCGCACTCACCGCCTCCGCACGCATCGATCTGCCGCCGGAGATCGCAGCACGCGCCGCGCGTGTGCGCTTGGTCGGCGAACAAGGCGCAGGCGCTGTGCGCTTGTTGCCGGCAGGTGCGGGCCGCCCGTTCGTCGGCCTCGTCGACGCTGGAGGCGCGGGGCAGCCGCTGCTCTCGGAGCTCTTCTACGTCGATCGCGCGCTGCAGCCCTATGCCAGCCTTCGCCGCGGCTCGATCAACGAACTCATCGACGCGCGCGCCCAAGCGCTGATCCTGCCAGACGCCAGCCGCATCGCGCCAACCGATCGCGCAGCACTCGAACGCTGGCTCGACAATGGCGGCTTGCTTATCCGCTTCGCCGGCCCGCGCCTCGCCAACGATGCGGATGAGTTCATCCCGGTGCGTCTGCGCCCTGGCTTGCGCACACTCGGCTCGGCGCTCGCGTGGGAAACGCCGCTCGCTATCGGCGCCTTCCCCGATGACTCGCCTTACGCCGGCATCACACCGCCAGCCGATGTCAGCGTGCGTCGCCAGCTGCTTGCGGAGCCCGCGTCGCTCGAAGAAGCGCGTGTGTGGGCGACGTTGTCCGACAATTCACCGCTCGTCACCGCGCAGCCGCGCGGGCGCGGCCTCATCGTGCTTTATCACGTGAGCGCAGGGCCAGAATGGTCCGACATGCCGCTGTCCGGCCTCTTCGTCGAAATGCTCCGCCGCACGCTCGCTTTCGCCGGCCGCAGCGATGGCGCGGGCGAACGCGAGATCACCGGCGGGCCTTACGTCGCCACGCGCTTGCTCGACGGCTATGGCGCGCTCTCGCCCGCGCCGCCGGAAACGCAGCCGATCGCGCCGGAAGTGTTCACCACCGCCACCGCATCGCCCGCAACGCCCCCCGGTCTTTACGAACGCGCCGGCGTCACTGCCGCGATCGATGCAGCACGGCCGGACGAAACCTTGACGCCGCTCACGCTGCCGAACGGCATCGCGGTAGCTGGGCTCGGCGCGACCATCGAACGTCCGCTCGCCGGCTGGCTATTCGCCGCCGCAGCCGCGTTGCTGGCGCTCGATCTCTTCATAGCATTGATGCTTGCCGGCCGCTTGCCGCGAATCGAACGCGCCGGCGCCGCTGCAGCGTTCGCCGCGCTCGTGCTGATCGCGGCGCCTGATCAAGCGCACGCGCAGAACGCCGACGATCCGACGCAAACGCTGCGCCTCGCTTACGTCCGCACCGGCGACGGGCAACTCGATCGCACCTCGCAGCAAGGCCTCGAAGCGCTAAGCGCAATCCTAACGGAACGCACCTCCGTCGAACCCGGCGCGCCCATCGCCATCGACCTCGCGCGGGACGATCTCAGCCTCTATCCGTTTCTCTATTGGCCCGCACCAAACTCACCGCGCCGCCTCTCCGACCAAGCGCTCGCGAACCTCGATCGTTATCTCGCCATTGGCGGCATGCTGCTCGTCGATACGCGTGACTCCAGCGGCAGGCCCGCAGCGACGATGCTCTCGGGCGTCGACGTGCCGCCGCTTGAATTGGTCGGCACGGACCATGTGCTGACGCGCGCATTCTATCTGATGCGTTCCTTTCCCGGCCGCTCGCAATCCCCGCAATTGTGGGCCGAAAGCGCCGCAGCTGCCTCATCGCGCGACGGTGTTGCCGCGCTCTTTGTCGGCAATGGCGATTGGGCGTCGGCGTGGGCCGGCAATGGCGGCGTCAGCGTGCGCCAACGTGAGCTTTCGCTGCGTTTCGGCGTCAATCTCGTGATGGTGGCGCTGACCGGCAATTATAAAAACGACCAAGTGCATGTGCCGGCTTTGCTTGAGCGGATGGGCGAAGAATGACTCCGCCTGTCGGAGATCTGATCGCCGGCTCGCGTATCGGCTTTGATCCGGCGGTGCCTTGGAGCGTGCTGATTGGGCTGGGCGCGGTCGCGGTGCTGGCGCTGGCCTTCTACGTTTGGCGCGGCGGCGGCGCACCGGTGACGCGCTTGCTTGGCTTGGCGCTGCTCGTCGTCGGTCTGATGCAGCCGCAATGGGTGCGCGAGACGCGCGAACCTGCGAACGATGTCGCGCTCGTCGTTGTCGATCAAAGCGAGAGCTTGGCGCTTGCAGGCCGGCGCGATGCAGCGCGCGCGGCGGGCGATGCGATGGCGGAGCGGCTTTCACGCGAAGCCGGTCTCGACGTGCGCGTGCGCGAAGCGCGCGGCGGGCCGGACGGCACGATCATCACGGCCATCATCGAAGATGCGCTCAGCGACGTTGCGCGCGATCGCATTGGCGGCGTAGTGGTCGTCACCGACGGCCAAGCCGTCGATCCGCCAGCGGAGCCGCGCCGCTTGAGCGGCCTTGGCCCAGCACACATGCTGATCGTCGGCGATCCCGATCGCGGCGATCGGCGGCTTGAGCTAGTTTCCGCGCCGACATTCGGGATCGTCAACGAACCCATGCGCATCACAGCGCGCGTCATCGATGGCGCGGGCGACGTGCCAGTGACTGTGAATGTCAGCATCGATGGCCGGCGCGTCATCCAAACCAATGTCCGCGCCAATCGCGAGTTCAACATCGACGTTCGCCTGCCGCGCCGTGGGCGCAACATGGTGATCGTTGAGGCCGCCGAAGGGCCGCAGGAGATCACGCTTTCCAACAATCGCGCCGCCTTCGCCGCCAACGGCGTACGCGATCGGCTGCGCGTGCTGCTGATTACAGGCGAGCCGCATCCGGGCGCGCGCGTCTGGCGCAATCTGCTCAAGTCCGATCCGGCGGTGGATGTCGTCCACTTCTCGATCCTGCGTCCGCCGGACAAACAAGATTTCACGCCACAGAACGAATTGGCGCTGATCCCATTCCCGACCGAAGAACTCTTCGAGCGCCGTCTCGACGAGTTCGACCTCATCATCTTCGACCGCGCGCCGCGGCGCGGGATTTTGCAATCCTACTATTTCTCCTCGATCGCGCGGCGGATCGAACAAGGCGGCGCGTTGCTGATCACGGCTGGCGAAACCGAAGCGGGTCTTGACGGACTTTATCGCACATCGCTCGCGGGCATTCTGCCGTCGCAGCCGACGGGCGTTGTCACTGCCCTTCCGTATCGCCCGACGCCAACTGCGTTGGGCCAACGCCATCCCGTCGTGCGCGGACTTCCGACGCCCGAGCGTTGGGGGCGCTGGACGCGTCAGATCGAAGCCAACGCAACGAGCGGACAAACCGTGCTGCGCGGCTATAACGGCCGCCCGCTGCTCGTGCTTGATCGTGCAGGCGATGGCCGCGTCGCGCAGCTTTGGTCCGATCAGCCTTGGCTTTGGGCGCGCGGCTATGATGGCGGCGGCCCGCACGGCGAATTGCTGCGCCGCTTGGCGCACTGGCTGATGCAAGAGCCCGAGCTTGAAGATGAGCGGCTGACGCTCGATGCAGGCCCCCGCGGCTTGGAGATCGAGCGCTCCACGCTTGGCAACGCGCCAGGCGACGTTGAACTCATCGCGCCATCAGGCGCGCGCAGCACAGCCTCGATCGGCGAAGCCGCACCTGGTCTCTATCGCGGCGAGGCGCCGGCGGAAGAGCAAGGCTTGTGGGAGGCGCGCAATGGGGGCTTACGCGCGTTCGCGGCTGTCGGTCCGCTCAACCCGCGCGAAGCGGCAGCGCTCGCGGCCACCGGTGAAATCCTGCGCCCACTCGCGCAAGCCACCGGCGGCAGCGTGTTCATGACCGGCGAAGATGGCCGCCGCTTGCCGGAAGTCCGTCGCATCGACCGCGGCGCGAACGCGAGCGGCAACGATTGGATCGGCATCGAGCGCAACGGCGCGTATGTCGTGCGCGCCGCGCAAGCGACGCCGCTTGGGCCAGGTGTTGCGTGGGCGATGCTGGGCGTGCTGCTGCTGATGTGGGGCTGGCGGCGCGAAACGCGCTAGCGCACCGGCGCGCCAATCACGCCGTGCAATTTGTCGAGCCCGCCAGGGCGAAGCTCGAGCCACAAGAAACGCGACACATCCACCGGGCCGGGCAATGTCAGCCGATCAGCGTCGGCAAGCGTAAACCCCGCGGGACGGAAGAAACGCTCCGCGCCAACCAGCACGATCGCCGCGCCACCGCCCGCGCGGCATGCGGCGACGCACGCTTGCACCAGCGCCAAGCCCAAGCCAGCCGCTTGCGCGCGCGGATCAACAGCCAACGGCCCCAAGAAGAAAAGCGGCGCACCCGCGTGCGCGGCGTAGATGCGGCAGACGCCGATCACTTCGCCCGCATCGTTCAGCGCCACGCGCGAAAGCCCCGGCTCATGACGCGCGCCACGTTCGCGGACACGCTCACTGGTCTTGGCGAAACGGCCCGGGCCGAAGGCGCGGTCAAGCACGCCCTCGATCTGGGCGGCGTGCTCCGGCTTTTCGGCTGCAAGCGTGTGGGCCATGGAGGCGCGCGCTTAAGCGCGCACGGCATCGGCGTCAATGTAGGTTTTAGGGTCTAGGTGTTGGGTATTAGGAATTGGACGATGCGTCCGTCGCCAAATCGATACAGACTCAGACCCAACACCTAGAACCTAGCACCTAAAACCCAACTTGCCCGCGCTCCGAATACCTTCGCTCGATATTTTCCGCCACCGGCTCTTCGCCCAGTTCTGGGCGGTGCGCTGGTTTGCGACTCTGGCGACGCAAATCCAGGCCACCGCGATGGGCTGGCAGGTCTACGATTCCGCGCGCGCGCACGGCCAAAGCATCGTCGAGGGCGCGTTCACGCTCGGACTCGTCGGGCTCGCACAATTCTTGCCGCTGCTGGTGCTCTCGCTGTTCGGCGGCCAAGCTGCGGACCGTTACAATCGCCGGCTCATTATCCTGGCCTGCGTCGCGGCGAAAGCGGTGGTGCTGTGCGGGCTTGTCGTCGCTTCAAATGCCGGCCCGGAAATCATCATTCCCGCCGTGTTCGCCGCGGCGATCAGCGCCGGCGTCATCAACGCGTTTCTGCCGCCCGCGGCCAGCGCGCTGATGCCAATGCTGTTGCCGCGCGAGGAGTTGCCGCAAGGCATCGCCTGGTCTTCGCTGGCGTTCCAGTCGGCGCTCATTATCGGCCCCGCGATCGGCGGCCTGCTCTACGCGTTCGGACCGGCCACGCCCTATGCGACCGCGCTGGCGCTCTTGGCGCTCGCTGCGGTGCTGATCGTTCAGCTCAAGCCGCCAGCGCAGGAGCCGGTGAAGGACGCGCGCACCGTCGGCATGATCATGGAGGGGCTTCGCTATGTGTGGAGCAACAAGATTGTGCTTGG
>ERZ1066135.692-NODE-692-length-15948-cov-5.846725_pt1 | contig 15948 bp, 11 predicted proteins | sample MGYA00382782_ERZ1066135 | MGnify/ENA primary metagenome ERZ1066135 (study PRJEB33369, sample SAMEA5778365) | biofilm metagenome | biome: Industrial cooling water; feature: Water cooling tower basin; material: Biofilm | place: United Arab Emirates | collected...
CTCGACGTCCGTCAGCGTCTGCGCCGGTGCGACCGTTATCGAATCGCCCGTGTGCACGCCCATCGGATCAAAATTTTCGATCGAGCAGATGATGACGACGTTGTCGTTGAGGTCCCGCATCACCTCAAGTTCGTATTCTTTCCACCCCAAGATCGATTCCTCGACAAGGATCTGCGAGACCGGCGAAGCGGCAAGCCCGCCCTTCGCGATCTCTTCAAATTCTTCGGGGTTATACGCCGTTCCGCCGCCGGTTCCGCCGAGTGTAAACGCCGGCCGGACGATCGCCGGGTAGCCCGTTTCCTCAACGATCCGCTGAGCTTCTTCCCAGGTATGGGCAAAGCCGCCCTTAGCCGAGGGAATCCCGACCTCGTCCATCGCCTTCTTGAAAAGCTCGCGGTCCTCGCCGACCTTGATCGCGTCAATGTTCGCCCCGATCAGCTTTACGCCGTATTTTTCGAGGATTCCTTGTTCATACAATGCGACCGAGAGGTTCAGCCCCGTCTGCCCGCCGACCGTCGGCAACAATGCATCGGGCCGCTCCTTCTCGATTATCGCCGTTGCCGCTTCGACCGTCAGCGGTTCAACGTAGGTCCGGTCCGCGATCTCCGGGTCGGTCATGATAGTCGCCGGATTGGAATTGACCAACACGACCTCAAATCCTTCCTGCTTTAAAGCCCGACAGGCTTGCGTTCCGGAATAATCGAACTCGCAAGCCTGTCCAATAACGATGGGACCTGAACCGATGATCAGTATCTTATGAATATCTGTACGTCGCGGCATTTTTCTAAACTCACGATTATACAGAAATTTCGCCGCCGCACTAACCTCCCGGCCCTAAAGCCCGCTAGAACGGAATCCCCGGCAGCCGGGGAACCTTGTTCCTTATGTTCCGCTTTGCCTCGTCGAGCACGACCTTGCCGCTCAAAACGTCATCGAGCCTGCCGGCAAAGACCGGATCGACCCGTTTGAGCCGGTCGCGGATCCGCCTCGCTTCCCGCTTATTACCGGTAAGGTGATAGACCTCGCCAAGGTTATAAAGCCCGAAGACGTTGTTGGCGTCGAGCGTAGAGACACGCGAGAACTGAGCGATCGCGTTTTGCAGGTCGCCCGCACCGCGATATGCACGCCCGAGTTGGTTCATCGCGATCACCCAATCGCCCTGGAGGCTCAAGGCCCGGTTCAGCGCTTCGACCGCCGCCTGAAATTCACCGAGTTCGTTGTTCGTCGCCCCGAGGTTCATGAACGCCGGGTGAAGATTTGCATCCATCTCGACCGCTCGCTGCAGCGACTGCCTTGCCAGCTCGAGCTTCTGCCTCGCCTCGTCCTCTTTGTTGTTCTGCTTGTCGTATCGGGCCGCGTTGTAATACGCCCAGCCGACATTGTTGTGATCGACGGCCGTCGGGCTCAGTTCCTCGGCCGACTTCAACCGGACCGAAGCTTTATCCCATTCGTTGGTCTTGCCCAAACAAAAACCCCATTCGCTGTAGAGATCGGCGTCCTTGTTGATGCCCTTCTCGTTCGCCGCCCGATATTGCGCGTTCGCATCCGCAAACCGTTCCATCTGCCGATAGGTGCTGGCCAGATGAGCGTGAGCCTTGGCGTTCGAAGGTTCGAGCTCAAGCACTTTCAGATATGCATTCGAGGCCGCGTCATATTCGCCCCGATTGTAGCGAAGCACGCCGAGGTCGAACCACGCGGCCGCAAGAGTCGGTTCGGCTTTCAGGGCATCTTCGTAGGCAGCAAGTGCCTGGTCACCGCGGCCGGCTTCGTCGTGAAGCCGTGCGATAGCGTAAAAGGCCGTGCCGTTGTTCGGCTCCGCGACGGTGACCGACCGGTAGAGTGCCAGGGCCTCGTCCTCATTTCCCCTTCGCTTCAGGATCGCCGCACGCGCGAACTTTGCCTCGGTCGTTGCCGTACCGGCGGTCTCGGCCTTTGCGATCATCTCGTCTGCGCGGGTGTCATCGCCGGTCTCGGCATAAAGCAGCCCGAGCGGAAGATAAACGGCCGTCAACTCCGGGTCGATCTCAACGGCCTTCGCGTAATTTGCTATCGCCTCGTTGTTGTTGTTACGGGCGTCGTGGAGTTCGCCAAGTTTCAGGAACGCGACCTGATTCTGCGGGTCGAGCAACGCGGCCTCTTCAAGCAGCGGTAATGCAGCGAGTTCATCTCCCGCCGCAAGCTGCTCGGTCGCTTTCGCTGTGAGGCCTTCGCTAAGGCCCGCCTTAGCCTCGTCGTTCTTTGCGTTAAGTTTCAGTGCCTCGCGGAAACTTGAGATCGCCGGATCGATGCTGCCTTCCTCGAGTTGTTGCTCGCCCCGGGCCGTCAGCACATTTGATTGCCGCCGAAGCCGATTTCGCTCGCGTGCCCTTGCCCTTGCAAGCTCCGCCGCTCGCGCCTTTGCCCGCTCGGCACGCGACTTTCGCTTGGCCGCCGCCTGCGAATTCAACCTCGCCCGGTAGCCCGCCTTGCCTGCCGCCGAGCGTGCTCCGCCCGCAAAGGCAGCCCGCTCCTGCGGCCGCTTTGCCGAACCGCGGAAAACGAAGACGCTCGCACCACCCGTCAGGTCGGCCGAGGGCACGAGGTCATTCGCCCGCACCGGCAAACTCCCCGGCAGCAGCAGCGAAACCGCGATCACAAAAACAAAAGCCGAACGATAAATACTTTTCTGACGGGCCATAGCTACAACTCCCGGCCGCTTCTCGATGCCGCGAAAAGAAGCCTCAATAAATTAGACGACGCGCTCGGACGCAGTTTGCGGCAACGCGGAGTTATTGCCCAGAAAAACCGGCTCCGGAACAAGGTCGATCCCGAATTGCCCTTTAACAGCCGCACGCACCTCATTCATTAACGCGAAAATATCGGCCGCTTTAGCTCGCCCGAGATTCACGATCGCTAATGAGTGATTTGCCGAGATGCCCGCCTCGCCTAATCGATAGCCCTTCGCGAAACCTGCCCTTTCGATCAGCCACGCCGCCGGTATCTTCACCAGCCCCTCGCCCGCCGGAAAGCTCGGAACATCGACCGCCTCGGCATCGGCAATAGCTCGGTAAACTTCCGCAGCAACGATCGGATTTTTGAAAAACGAACCTGCACTCCGCGAATTCGGGTCCGCAGCGTCGATCACCATCGACTTCCGACGCCGGATGGCCAACACCGCTTCCCTTGCCTCAGCGAGGCTCGGCGAACGCTCGCCGAAATGTTCTTTCAGGTCGCGATAAACGACCTTCGGCTCGCCGCCGGTTCCGAGCCTGAACGTCACCTTCGTGACAACATACCGCCCTCTTTCGCTCGTGTTGAAGATGCTCCTTCGATAGCTGAAGCCGCACTCGGCGTTGTCCAGCTCTATGAACCTGGCAGTCTTTCGGTCAAAGCACCGCACCGTGAATATGGTCTCCGAGACCTCTTGCCCATATGCTCCAACATTCTGTACGGGCGTCCCGCCGACCGAGCCCGGAATGCCGCTCATGCACTCAGCTCCCGCGAGTTCCCGGCTGACACACTCCGCGACAAATTCGTCCCAGTCCTCGCCCGCCGCGGCCTCTGCGACCACATCTCCGGACTCGTCCGGCTCCCGGAAACGAACCCCGCGAAGATCGATCTTCACTACAAGCCCGCCGAATCCGGCATCGCTGACCACCAGATTGCTACCGCCGCCGAGGACGAAAGTATCGAGGCCTTTCTCCTCAGCAAAATGAAGAGCCGCCGGAATATCGTCCTCGCCGAGGGCCGAAAGAAAATACCTTGCCGGCCCGCCGACGCCGAGCGTCGTAAACCCCGCAAGCGGCACGTTCTCTCTTATCCTCTCTTCGATGGCCATAAAAAACGGGAGAAGGTAATTTTACCCTTCTCCCGTTCGATTTCCCATTTCGGGCGTGCGTCAGTTTCTCACTACACCGCCCGTCATGTTCGTTAGCCGTGTCGCAAGGTCATCACGCCCGAGCGACCTCAGCTTGCTGTGGGCCTTTTTCGCCTCGTTCGTGTTGCCGTTCTTGAATTCGGCAAACCCGAGATTCAAATGCGCTTCGGCAAGCTTGTCATCCTGCCTGATCGCCAGTTTGAAGTGCTTGATCGCCTCCTTGAAATTGCTGTCGTTCATATAAGCGATACCAAGCTCGTTCTGTGCAAATGCCCATTTCGGCTCTTTATCGACCACTTTCTTTAAGGCATCGATCGCACCCTTGCGGTCGCCGGTCTCGGTATAGACCTTGCCGAGGTTCAAAAGAGCGCCTTGCTGGAATGGCGAGTTGGCCGCCGATGCCGCTTTAAGGGTCTCTACGGCCTTCTGCATTTTCACCCTGCCTTCGGCGTCCCGTTTTTCGGCAAAATCGGTTCTCGCGGCGTTAAAGTACGCCCAGCCGAGGTTCGATTTGTTCACGTCGCTGACGGTCAGTGTCTGCGATTTTTCCAGGTACCGGACTGCCGCGTTCCATTTGCACGGAACTCCGCGGGCGGTGTTTATCTCGCATTGCCTTGCGACCGAGAACGCCGCCCGGCCAAGAATGTCTGCCGTCAGCTCTCGCTTCGACGGGTTCGTGGCAAAGTCCGATTCATTCTCAAAGAACAAAGCCGCGAGGTTATAGTTCGTCTCCGCCCGGTTGAAATCGTTCAGCAGGCGATACGCATCGCCCAGGTTCGCGACCACTTCCGCATTGTCGTTCTTCAGTTCCTTCGCCTTCTCAAACTCCACGACCGCTTCGCGGAATTCGTCGAGCTCAAAATGTGCCGTGCCAAGCCCGTAATGGGCCTCAAAGTAGTTCTGCCTGAGAGCTATCGCCTTCCGAAATTCGGCGATCGATTCGCGGGTCTTTCCAAGCCGCGTCAGCGTTTCGCCCGTGTAATAGAAAGCCTCTGCAAGGTTCGCGTCGTTCGTCGTTGCCTTGCGAAATGCCGCGAGTGCCGCTTCGCCGTTCTCCTGCCGCAATCTGACAAGTCCGAGGAAATATTGTGCCTGTGCGTCGTTCGGCTCGATGGCGACCGCTTTTGTCAAAAGCTCATCGGCCTTAGCGATGTTGTTCCGCTGGTAATAAAGGATACCGAGCGGCACATAGATCTCGGTCAGTTCATTGTCCGCTGCCAGGGCCTTTTCGTAATTCTCCGCCGCCGAGTCATCGTCGTTCTGTGCCGAGAGCACTTCGGCAAGGCCGTAATACGCCGGGCCGTTCTTCGGGTTCAGGCTGATCGCCTCTTCAAAATCCTTCTTCGCCACGGCCAAGGCATCTCGGGTCAGCAGTTCGTTTCCGCGAAGCGCCAAGGCTTCGCTCAGTCCGTCGCGGGCGATCTCATTGGTCGCGTCGAGCGTACGTGCTTCGCGGAAGAAATCGATCGATCGCTCGTAGTTCTTTTCGTTGATGTAGTATTCACCGACGCCGGCGAAAAGGATGGAAACTTCCTGCGGCGTCTTTGTCTGGATCGGCGGCAGTTTATCCTCGGCTATCGCGGTCGTCCTCTCTCTTCGCGGAGCATTGGTCGCTAGCCGCGTGTACTGGTTGCTTACCCTTCGGGCCGTGTCTGCACGCTGCGTCTTGCTTCGGCGGGCAGTTCCCTGCGAGACGAACCGCTTCGAAACGGACTTCGAGCCGCCCCTGAAGACGAACAGGCTTGTCCCGCCCGTTAGGTCCTTTACCGGCACAAGCTCCTGCGCGGCTACGATCGACGCACAAACACCGAGCGAGATGGCCATCACCAGCCATCGCCGCTTAAAGATCGAGATCCTTTTTCTATTCATCATTGCCTCAAAATCAAAAGGGAACGCCAAAATGAACTTCCTTTTACGATGCGCTCCGCCACACAAGACGTTCGCCGCGGCCTGATTTTGCCTTCCGGAAAGCCGGACACCGTGAAGATATACCATTTTACCGCGTCTTCAAAGCCCTAACTGCCTTTGCCTTTCCGCTCTTGCCGATTGGCCAAACGTAAGATAGATTTAATATTTACCAACAACCCATGCGTCTCAGGGCCGGTTTTCCGGACTCGCGAGCTCTTCTGTCACTTCGGCCCGGACCGCGGATTTTGGCATCCGAAATCTACACGTAAAGGAGATCTTGCCGAGATGAAAGCATTTACAACCGAAAATCTACGAAATTTGGCCGTCATTGGACACGGCGACGCGGGGAAAACCCAGCTGACCGCGTCGCTGATGTATGTGGCCGGTTCAACGCCACGCTGGGGAAAGGTTGACGAAGGAACCACCGTTACCGATTACGACGACGATTCCATCGCCCGCAAGGTCTCGCTTAACAACAACTTTGCCCACGTCGAATACGCCGACTCTAAGCTCAACATCATCGATACGCCCGGCTATGCCGCCTTTGTCTCGCACGCCCGTCCGGCACTTCGCGTTGCGGATTGCGCCCTTGTCGTGGTCGATGGCGTCAACGGCATCGAGGTCCAGACCGAAAAGACCTGGAGCTACGCGAACGAGTTCCTGCTGCCGCGGTTCATGGTCATCAACAAGCTCGATAAGGAAAATTCCGACTTCGGCCATGCCCTCGAGACGGCCACATCGAGCTTTGCGCGCTCGATCGTGCCCTTTACGCTCCCGATCGGCAGCGAGGCCAATTTCAAGGGCGTCGTCGATGTCGTCCACCAAAAGGCCTACGAATTTGACGCCAATGGCAAGGCAAAAGAGATCCCGATGCCCGAAAGCGGCAAGGACGTCTTCGAACGCACCCGCGAACGCCTGATCGAGATCGTCGCCGAATCCGACGACGCCCTGATGGAAAAGTACTTCGCCGACGGCACCTTGCCCGAAGAAGACATCTACCCGAACCTCGCCAAGGCCATCGCGAAAAGCCGGCTCTGTCCGGTCTATGCCGTCTCGGCCGGCAACCTTGTCGGGCTTCAGATATTGCTCGACCATATCGTCGAATTTGGCCCGAACCCGGCCACGCACGAAGCCGAATACGGCTTTAAGGACGCCGACCTGTCCGGCGACCGCGTCTCGCGTAAATACAGCAACGACGAGCCCTTTTCGGCCTACGTTTTCCGTACCATCGCCGATCCCTTTGCCGGCCGCATCAACGTGATGAAGGTCGTCTCCGGCAAGGTCGAATCCGACGCGACGGTCTTCAATTCAGCCCGCGACTCACAAGAACGCCTCGGAGCTCTTCACGTCATCAACGGCAAAACGCTCGAAAAGGTCAATTCGGCCCAGACCGGCGACATCATCGCCGTAGTCAAACTGAAAGACACGCAGACCGGCGATACGCTATGCGATAAGGCGAATCCGATCGTCTATCCGAAGGTCGAATATCCCGAAGCCGCGATCGCCTTTGCCATCGAGCCCAAGTCGCGTGCGGACGAAGAAAAGATCTCCGTCGCTCTGCACAAGATCCTTGAAGAAGACCCGTCGCTCCACTTCGAACGCGACGCCCAGACGAAGGAGTTCATCCTCTCCGGCTCGGGCCAACTCCACATCGAAACGGTTGTCGATAAGCTCAAGAACCGCTACCACGTCGAGGTCGCACTTCATCCGCCAAAGGTGCCTTACAAGGAAACGATCACCGCCTCGGCAGAGGTTCAGGGCCGCCACAAAAAGCAATCCGGCGGACGCGGCCAGTTTGGCGATTGCAAGGTCATCTTCGAACCGCTCGAGCGCGGCGGCGGCTTCGAATGGGTCGATAAGATCTTCGGCGGTGCCGTTCCGCAGAACTTCCGCCCCGCCATCGAGAAAGGCATCATCGAAGCCGCTGCAGGCGGTGCTGTCGCGGGTTATCCGCTCGTCGATTTCAAGGTAACGCTCATCGACGGCAGCTATCACACGGTCGATTCCGACGAGCATTCATTCCGTGCCGCCGGCCGCAAGGCCTTTCGGGCGGCGATGGAAAAGGCCAAACCGACGCTGCTCGAGCCGATAATGGACGTCGAGGTCTTTACGCCGCTCGAGTTCTCCGGCGACATCATGGGCGACCTCAACAGCCGCCGCGGACGTGTCGGCGGTATGGAAATGCGCGGCAAACAGCAGGTGATCAAGGCGAAAGTGCCGCTCTCCGAGATGCTCGATTACCAATCGAAGCTCAACTCGGTTACGCAGGCCCGCGGCTCGTACCACATGCAGTTCTCGCATTACGATCCGCTGCCGCACAATCTTGCCCAAAAGGTCATTGACGAGGCCGTCGCCGCCGGACGCGTCCGCGCCCACGAGGACGACGACTAGATGTTCTGAGTCCCGCCTTCAGGCGGCTCCGAGTTTTGAGTCCCGCCTTCAGGCGGCTTCTTCCCTTAATAAAACAAGCGTGGCCGATCCGTTCAGCCACGCTTTTTTACATCCAAACCGCGAACTTCTTGAACTTTCTTCGGGGTCGGCTTACACTCTCTTTAGCCGTGAATCTGCCGAATTATCTTACGCTCGGGCGAATACTTTTTGTACCGCTGCTGGTCGTGGCCCTTTTGACGCCGATGGCGGAGCGCGTGCTCGGCATCAGCGGCTATGCACTCGCGATCGTGATTTTCCTCGTCGCGGCCCTTACCGACATCCTCGACGGCCATCTCGCCCGCAGCCGCAATCAGGTCTCAACGCTCGGAAAATTCCTCGACCCGATCGCCGATAAGCTGCTAATTTCGGCCGCTCTGATCGTTTTGGTCGAGAAGCAGCTCGCTCCCTCATGGGCCGTCGTCGTCATCCTCGGCCGCGAATTCATCGTCACCGGGCTTCGCTCCGTCGCCGCCGCCGAGGGCATCATCATCCAGGCGCAAACCTCCGGCAAGATAAAGATGTGGGCACAGAGCGTCGCCATCGTCGCCCTCCTCGTCGCCGCCGCGACCGGCAAGCCTCCGGTCTCGAACTTCGGCCTCGATTATCCTTTTCTGACGTTTTGGGAGGTCGCCGAGGTCCGCACCGCCTTCGCAAATCTCAGCCAGCTCTCGCTTACCTCGAACGACTGGAAGGTCTTCGGTTACCTCATCGGCCGCGGAGCTCTCTGGGTCTCGGTCGCGATGGCTGTCTGGTCGCTCTACGACTATCTTTCTTACTTTTTCAAGAAAAAAGGCGAAGCCGACGGCGCCGAAAAGGCCGATGCCCGCTAAGGCACCGGCCCGAAGTTATCGCGATCGCGGGGCGGGTTACTGAACCTCGACCCAATCGCCCGTGTGGATCTCGCCCGCCGTGCGGGTGATCACGACGGTCGCCGTCCGTTCCTTCACATTGAGCACAACGGCCTCACCGACCACCTTGCGGATGTCCGGACGCCCGTCCTTTGCACCCTTGTTCGTCACTTGTCGGCCCTTCGCCTCGTCGCCTTTCTTTCGCGAGGACTGGTTCGAGAACTTGCCGCCGCGGTAAACCTTGCTCTGGTAGCCATAGTCGCGGGCGATCACGGCTTCCGGCGGCCCGGGCTCGACGTTTCCGGTTCCGAGCGGACGAAATACCGTAAGCATATCGCCGACGCGAACGTTATCTTCCGCCCCGAGATCGACATAAACGATCTGGTCGCGGGTCACCATCTCCTGGCCGTCGCGGGCCATGAAGAGCCGGCCCATCGCCTTTCCGCTCGGATCGGCAAACCGGTCAAACGCCGGCCGCGTGGTGAACGAAGGACTCGTCCGCGCCTGCCAGGGCTGCACGAGATCGCCAAGCAGGAAGTTGTCGCATGAGGTCTTGATGCGGGCTATCGAGTGGTCGCTCTTGACGCGGATCACCTCGACCGCTCCGACCTCTTGCACATAAAAGCCAAGGTCGCCCTTGTTGCTCCACTTTGTGCGGACCTGGCCCTTTGGCCGCACGACCGCCATCATGTCGCCCACCTTAACGCCGCGGTTCGCGCCGACATTTACGTAAACCTCATTGTTCTCGCCGTAGATATATTGATCGGCCTCGCCGACCGCTCCGATCAGCCGCCGCTCCGTATCTATCGGCGATTTCTGCACATAGCCGGCACAGTAAACGTTATTGCGTTCGGCATAGGTCCATGTGCGGCCGTCATTCTGAGCGAACGCCGTTGCAGCCGACAAGATGACCATGAACGAAAGAGCGAGACTGGAAAGAGCAAACTTTTTTGTGATCACGATAGACTCCTTTTGAAGAGATATGGGTTGGTTCGGAAAGCGTTCGTGGGAAACCCGAAGCAGAAACTCGCCCGGCCCGGCGAGAAAAAGGCATTCACCCCGCCGAACCGATGGGCATACATAATTGTATTCCCCAGCCGCCCAATGAGTCAACATCTTTTTTCACAGTTAAACACCCAACCATCCCAAATCACTCCTCTCCCCTTCTCCCCTTCTCCCCTTTTCACCTTTTCACCTTTTCACCTTTTCACTTTTTCACTTTTTCACCTTTTCACCTTTCCCCCTTTCCCCCTTTCACTCTCCTTGCCCACCAATCCCGCCATTTGCTACTATTTCCGTTCGCCCGCCAGACTCGCTTCTCCGGGCCGGTGTAGCTCAGTTGGTAGAGCAGTTGATTTGTAATCATCAGGTCGGGGGTTCAAGTCCCTTCACCGGCTCCAGAATTTTCCAGCCTAAAATTAAAGCATTCTGCCGCCCATCCGCGGCCAGATCGCCGCGCCCGAACCCCGACCGTGCCACACGCCCAACCGTGTCAGAGGCCCGACCGTGAGGGAGGGCTCCAGTGCAGAAGCCCGCGCGTAAGCAAGGGCTTATCATCCAATGCGGATTCCCAGTTCTGAGTCCCGGCTTCAGCCGGCCGCCATGCGAAAGCCCGCACGTCAGTAAGGGCGGTTCATCCGACTTAGATTTCACCCGCCCTTCAACCACACAGCCAGAAACCCGACCCGTACTGACGGTGTCTCCTAAAGGATGAAGGATGAATCCCCCATTTTCCTCTTTTCATTTTCCGTGGTTATTTCCCTAACCGATCAACCACAAAACCGGAAAAGAAGAAACCAAATTCTCCCTTCTCCTTTCTCCTTTCCCACACCCGCGGCTCCGCCGCCGGCGGCATAGCCGCATTCTAATTAGCTGCCTTCCGGAAAAGTGGAACTTTTCCGCAAATAGAGCGGCAAAGCCGCACGAACTGACAGCAGACAACCGACATCTGCATACGCTCCCCCGCCCAACCGCACCGCGGCGAGGCTCGCCTCGCCGGCCCGCCGCCCAAAACAGATCCGGGAGGCTCAGCCTCCCGTCTTTCGGTCCCGCCACGGAGAGTCAAACCTCTCCGAAATGCCCACCGGCCAAGCCGGAACTCCCCCGCGGCTCCGCCGCTCTATTTGCGGTGAAGCTCAGCTTTACCGTCCCGTCCCAACACCTCCCGCGGATCCGCCGCCGGCGGGATCTTGCCGAGTTCGATCACTATTTTGAGGCGTGCCCTGAGATCGCGGGCCTCTTTTAGCTTATCGAGCGTAATCTTCTTGATCACATCCCCGATACTCGGCAGGTACTACTTACGTAACATGCCCTCACCGCCCTTGAACACACCATTCCATTCTGCCGAGGCTTTTCTTAACATTATTTTTCCCTGGAAATTAGTATGGACATTAGTATTTTGGCATCACGCACCATCCACTACGTTGCGTCCACGTTTCTGATCGACTTACTAGTTTCGGAATAATTCTTGCCAATTGTGTACTTGGGCTTTTCCAAGCTCGGATCGATTTTAGATGTGGTAAAAATTAACTGATGAGCAACATTGTACGATTCGGCTTTTCCGACAATGACCCTTTGGAAGTTCTGGGAACGCTCTTCTTCCATTCCTTTATCTTCCATGTTGTCACAAATAATCAATCTAGGAAATCTGAAGAATTTGAGTTCGAGCGATGCAAAGAAAATGGCAAAACGAACAGCATTCTTAAAGAGGACATTTGAACTAGCAGAAAAGTTATTTTGTTCATCAAGGGAAAAGACGTCGCGCCGGAAATCAATCTCAATCTTTTTTCCACTTTGGAATTGTTGTTGACGATGCAAGTCTGCTCTCAGCAATTCAAGAGTAATTGCTTCAATTTTGCGCATCGCTCTGTTGATGTTCTGCTGCTCTTTATTGCTCCTAACCTCAATTGAACGGCGCAATTCGCCCACACTGCCTTGCAAAGCCTTAATTTCCTTACTTAAGGTCTCAAGTAACTGAAGGGCTTGAATCTTCTCACTAACGTATTTTATGGTTGCCTGAGTATTTCCCTTTTTAATCAGTAATGCGTCAATGCGTTGGTCCCGGGTTGAAGTTGCCCGATTATTGTCTGCGTCAATTGCCCGTTGTTTAACGCGATACTGCTCAACAATCTGCGAATGTTTGCTTGCCAATTCAGATAGAGCTATCTGTTTTTCTTCAAGCATCGTTTTAGATTCTTTTATTTGTTGACGAAGTTCCTGTTCAAGGCGGCGAACGTAACCCGCCTCGAAATTCTCTTCGAACGGATTCTTACATAGACTACACGCTGGTGTCGCCAGCTCATGATCTACGAGCGGCCTCATGCACTGAGGACAAAACTCTAGCGGAAGCTCACCAAGAACCTTTTTGGCACGACTCGAATCGCTGAGATTCTGAATTCGTTCCTCGAGCGTTTGAATAAACTGTTGTGAATCGACCACGTCAAATTCAAGACTTTTCAGCCTGTTCGTGGCGTTCGAAAGCTCCTGTCTTAGTGCGAGAAACTCTTCTTGGGCTTTCAAAACTTGTGGCGACGAGTTGGCTTGGAGTTTCACTGTAGCTCTATTTCGCAGCGTAGTAACCTCTGACTCGACAGTGATTAGCTGTTCATGAGCCTTCGCAAGGTCTTTTCGAAGTCGGCCCAAATCATCTTGTTGACCAGAACTCTCAAGAACCTTTTGGATACCCCTTAACTCTGTCTGCTTATCCTCCAGCTTCTTTTGCTGCTCACGTAGCAGCAATCTCTCACTGTATAGCTCGTCATCATAAACGCCGATCAGGAGTTCAGCCACCGTTTGGCGCGTTAGTGGCTGATCAAAACGCTCGAACCTGAATAGGTTTTCAGAGGGGGATTCTTGGTCAACGAAGATTAGACGCAAAAGCTGATGCATCGTTATTTTACTGTCACTGTCTGATCTAACAAGTGGCAATCCCATTGCATTGAATAGAATATTTGAGAAGCTCTCCTTATTAACGGTTTCACGATATGGATAATGAGACCAACCTTTAAAGTTGCTTTTCTTCGCTTCTTCAAAAGTACCCCAAAAGATGCTCATCGGCTGGTGATGCGACCTAGCGATGGGTCGCTTAAGCGTCATAACCGCACCGCTTACCTTTACCTGGGCGTAAATCTCTCGACACTCGTTTGCAGCGTCTGTCGGTCTGTACGTGTCTCCACCGAGCGCATAAAAAATAAAGTTCGCTACGGTAGATTTACCCGAACTATTTCGTCCCCGAATGATATTTGAGCCAAGGTGAAAGAATTCATCATAGGCGGTCTCACCACTATTGGCGATGATCACTAAACGTTCAACAAACAAGTAGGGCTCAAGCAGGATCATATCTATAATCAATCAACTTCGTGCGTGCCTTCAGTCCTGAAGGGCCGTACAACGGGAGGCGATTATAGGCACTTGAGACAAGTTGCAACACGTATTGATGTGCAAATGAAAGCGTCGTGAGTTCAGGAACCAGAAGTGATGGGGTTTGCCGACTAGACCGAATAATACTGTCGTCCTCCGTCCTTTCGAAGAATCCATGCCCGAATAAGAATTTGATCGCAGTTATCTGGAACGGTCGCATTCTCTCAAACACCATCAACGGATCCTGCACATTTTCATATGGATTCTTTGTGAAATCGAGTTTCGGGCGCAAGTCCTCAAGATCCCGTGGAAATGAAATACGGTTTGTCTGATGAGGAAATGTGAAGTAGAAATCCCAAATTCTAATTCGGTCAATTTCCATACTGGGGAGCTCCGAATAATCCGTACATAGAAGAATGCGATAGCAGCAATGGTATATGTCAAAGGCCGGATGATAAGCAAGCATTTTATCGCTCCCACTTGATATGACAGTTGCCCGTTAGGAAATAAACCATACCTTGGATATCAATCATTACCAGATTTAGACTGTTTTCGCCTAGTTCGCCTAAAAGGGGGGTAACGATCTTTTCCTGTACTAAAACCAGGACCTCTTCTTGCTTCATTCCAGATCGGATCTTTGGCCGAATGTACGTTTCGAAGTAGCTTTGAACGATCGATAATAGGTGGCAATTGATTATTTGCGCAGTTTCGAAAAATTGATTTCGATATAGCTGCTTATGAAAAGCCTCTTTCGCTTCTTTAGCGAATTCGACAATATCTTCAAATCCACCATTCGCGAGTTTTGCTTCCAGGCCGATGACGTCACCCTTGAATGGCGATGTGTAGTAATCAAATTTCTCGATATTCGCCTTTAGCTTTCGGTCATTTGCGATATCGTCCTTGTAGCGTTCGTAAAGGCTGGTAAGCACTGCCACTCCCGGGGTATGCCCGTAATTGTAATTAGTCGTTGAGTAGTCGTAACTATCACGGCCTGTTATGTTACCGCCAGAGACGTTGCCCGATTGGTTAACTTTGTTTTCGCTCATTGCTTTTTATCTCGGCCAACAATATCGCCACCAGCGATGTTCCCCGACTGCGAGACTATACTCGAACTCGCATCAACCTTCTGTTTGTTTCGATTCCGGTTCACTACAATGCGAGCCACAATGCCGACTCCGAGAAGTCCAATTACGGCAATCAAAATTGCTGGCCAATTTTCAATTAACTGTTCCATTTGTCTCCTCAATTCCTCCTAAAAATCTGATGCTCCGTTGCTCGTCAATAGATTGGGTAGGTGGATGCCGTGGATATTGTAGACTATATTTAATTTGCAAATACCGTCTTATTTCATCGCTGTATCGACCAATTGACTATCGTTGTGTCTGACAACCCGCCTACGCGAGCGGTTTTGACACGAGGGACGGCGATTGGCCCTTCTACGTGGGCGGCGGAGGTCGGGGCGGGGATGGCCTCGGGTTTTCCGGCCGTGTGGCGACGAAGAACGATAACATCCATAAAACTCAACGAACCTCCAACATATGACCCCGGCCAAGTTCCAAGTTAAGGCCCAGCGAGCCTCCGAATTTTTGTGATTTTCGTGGAAAACCGGTGACAAATGGATAATACTCGCTTTTTTTTGGCTGTCAAGATACTTTTTGCCAACCTGCGGTGATCTTGTGCGAAGCCGAATGCGTTACAGACCGGCCGCCCGCTCACGCAGGCGGTTCTGACTTTGCGGCTTGCGGCTACGCATTTCGGAGAGGTGAGCCTCTCCGCTCTGCGATGCGGCGGAGCCGGGTTTGGGTTATGGATCGGTGTGCGGGTGGGAATTTCTCTTGACCTGTGTGTTGTGTTTGTGCTACGGTTGTTTTGGTATGGAGTGCCGGGCATAGGTTGTGGTTTGGGGGTTGGCGGCGGCGGGCCGGCGAGTGCTGCGGCTCGGAAATGAGTATCAAACCCGATACGAACATAGGCATTCGATACGATATTACAGGCAATTGGGGCAAATGTGTTATGGGCGGCGGCGATAAGATCAGAGGCTTCCGGGGCAATTATCCGGCATCGCGGGCGGCGCTCGCGGGCTTTGGAGCGCCCGGCGGCTGCCTCTGCCAAGTGTTTCACGCGTTTCAGTTGTTTCACGTGTTTCAGCCGTTTCACACGTTTCATCTGTTTCAGCCGTTTCTGAAGCACTCACTCCCCGCAAAAAATGAAACACGCCCAGTGCGGAATCCGAATGCGGAAGCCCGCGCGTCAGCAAGGGCGTATTTTCAAATTCGGAATGCGGAAGGGCCGGCTAAAGCCGGGACTCAAAACTCCCCGGCGTTCGCGATGTTTCCGATGTTTCCGATGTTCGCGATGTTCGCGATGTTCGCGATGTTTCCGATGTTCGCAGCGTTTCCGCGAACGCGCGATCCCCGCAGAAAAACAAAACACCGCGAATTTCTACCACCCCGTCCGCCGAATTCGGAAGGGCCGGCTAAAGCCGGGACTCAAAACCGTCTACCACCCCGTCCGCCGAAGCGGCGTCCACCCCTCCTTATCAAGGAG
>ERZ1066135.694-NODE-694-length-15912-cov-8.107397_pt1 | contig 15912 bp, 14 predicted proteins | sample MGYA00382782_ERZ1066135 | MGnify/ENA primary metagenome ERZ1066135 (study PRJEB33369, sample SAMEA5778365) | biofilm metagenome | biome: Industrial cooling water; feature: Water cooling tower basin; material: Biofilm | place: United Arab Emirates | collected...
TGAACACCCTGCTGCGCGCCGCCGACGACGTGCGCAACGTCGAGGACGCCTGGCTTTTCTTCCACATGCTGTTCGAGCTGATCTGGCAGTACCGCTTTCTCTACCGCGACCTCAACGACCTGCTCAGCAAGAACCGCCGGCTCGAGACGCACTTCCAGACCCTGCTCGCCAACAAGCAGCTCGCCGTGAAGGCGGTGCTCGGCGGCCTGGGCCGCGGCCAGGCCTTCGGCGAGCGCGGGCTCGACGCCCGCCAGTCCGAGCCGGTCGCCACCGCGATGGTGGTGGTGCTGACCTACTGGCTGAGCTTCGAGTACGTGCGCGACCCGCGCCGCGCGCTCGAACCCGAAGGCGCGGGCGCCGCGCTGCTTCGCGGCGCCTTCCATGTGCTCAGCCTGCTGGACCCCTACCTGGAGGCCGGCCAGCGCGAGCACCTGCTGGGCCTGGTCGGCCGCTACGAACAAGCCTGAACCCGCACCGAGAACGACCAAGGAGACACCGCATGGCCAAGTGGACCCCCTTCCCCTACGACAACGCCGACTACGTCCACGACGCCGCGGCGCTCAAGAAGCACTGGGCACGGCTGCACGCCGGCGACGCCGAGCCGCTGCCGAAGGACGCCGCGGTGCTGGAGGCCTGGGCGCTGTTCCATGCCGGCGAGTTCAGGAAGGCCGCCGATGCCGGCCTGAAGGCAGGCGGCGCGGGCCTCGTCGTCGCGAACAAGGCCCAGGCCATCTACGCCAACTACCTCGAGAAGAGCGAGAAGGTCAAGCTCGAGCTCTTCCTCGAGGTCGCCAACCGCGCCGAGGCCCAGGCCGCCGCCGAGCCCAAGAACGCCAACGCCCACTACCTCATGGCCTACGCGCTGGGCCGCTACAGCCAGGGCATCAGCGTCGCGAAGGCGCTGGCCCAGGGCCTGGGCGGCAAGGTCAAGACGGCGCTGGAGACCGCGATCAAGCTCGCGCCCAAGCATGCCGACGCGCACATCGCGCTCGGCGCCTTCCACGCCGAGGTGATCGACAAGGTCGGCAAGCTGCTCGGCCGCACCCAGGGCGCCGACGCGGCGAACGGCCTGAAGATGTTCCAGACCGCGCTGAAGCTCAACCCCGGCAGCGCGATCGCGATGGTCGAGTACGCCAACGGGCTGGTGATGCTCGAAGGCGACAAGAAGATGAAGGAAGCCACCAAACTCTACGAGCAGGCCGCTGCCTGCACGCCGCTGGACGCGATGGAGCGGCTCGACGTCGAGATGGCGAAGGCCGAGCTCGAGGACTGAGTCCGGTTGAAACGCGTGCGGTTGTAGGTGCGAGCCCAAGCGCGGGCGGGCGGCCGTCAGCGCTTCAGGGGCTTGCCTCGGCGTTGCCGAGGGTCCCAGCATGAGCCCCCGCCGGGTACCGCCTGCCGCGACGCGCCTCACGGACAATCGCGGCATGCTCCTTCGTCTGCTCGGGCTTTTCGTCCTCGCCGTGCTCACGCTGCCGACGTTCGCCACCGCGCAGCAGGCCGAGGCGTCGGCCACATCGGCCTCCGCCCGGCCCGATCGGCCGCGTGTCGGCCTCGTCCTCTCCGGCGGCGGCGCGCGCGGCCTCGCGCATGTCGGCGTGCTGAAGGTGCTGGAGCGCGAGCGCGTGCCGGTCGACTTCATCGCCGGCACCTCGATGGGCGCGATCATCGGCGGGCTCTACGCCAGCGGCATGAGCGCCGAGGCGCTCGAGCGCGAGCTGCTGAAGATCGACTGGGACCGGCTCTTCGCCAACCGCATCGCACGGCCCGAGCTCTCGCAGCGTCGCAAGGAGCAGGACTTCGAGGTCGCGCCGGTGCTCGAGTTCGGCCTGCGCGACGGCGAGCTGCGCGTGCCGCTGTCGGCGGTGTCGAGCCGCGGCCTGGAGACCCTGCTGCGCCGCTACACGCTGCCGGTGCGCGAGCTGCGCGACTTCGACCGCCTGCCGACGCCCTTCCGCGCCGTTGCCACCGACATGGAGACCGGCCAGCCGCGCGTGCTCTCCCAGGGCGACCTGGCGCTGGCGATGCGATCGAGCATGAGCGTGCCCGGCGTCTTCGCGCCCACCGAGGTCGAGGGTCGCATCCTCGGCGACGGCGGCCTGGTCGACAACCTGCCGATCGACGTGGTGCGCGCGATGGGCGCCGACGTGGTGATCGCCGTCAACATCGGCACGCCGCTGGCCGGCCGCGAGACGCTCGATTCGCTGGTCGGCGTGACGGCGCAGATGATCAACATCCTGACCGAGCAGAACGTCCAGCGCAGCCTCGGGCGCCTGACGCCGCGCGACCTGCTGATCACCCCGCAGCTCGGCGCGCTGACCTCGGCCGACTTCGCCAAGACGCGCGAGTTCATCACCCTGGGCGAGTTGCAGGCCCGGGCCCAGGTGCTGCAGCTGGTCGACTACGCGGCCGAGCCGGAGGCCTACCGCACCTGGGTCGCGGCACGCACCCGCACGCCGCCGGCGCCGCCGACGGTGGACTTCGGCCGCTTCGAGGGCAGCGAGCTCAGCCACCCGGAGCGCCTCGCGCCCCAGCTCGAAAGCCGCGCCGGCCGCCCCTTCGACGCCGACGCCGCCGAGCGCGATGTGCGCCGCCTCGCCGCCAGCGGCGACTACACCCGCGTCGACTACCGGCTGCTGGGCGACGCCGCCGGCGACGACGGCATCGTCTTCAGCCTCGAGGAGAAGTCCTGGGGGCCGAACTACTTCCGCATCGGCCTGGACCTGAGCACCGACTTCAGCGGCCGCAGCGACTTCAACATCCGCGTCGCCCACACGCGGCGCTGGCTCGACGCCGCCGGCACCGAGTGGCGCAACCTCGTGCGCATCGGCTCCAAGCCCGGCTGGGAGACCGAGTGGTACCGCCCGCTGGGCTGGAGCACCGCGATCGGCAGCGACTGGTTCATCGCCCCGAGCGCCGCGATCGGCCGCGAGGAGGTCACGACCTACGCCTCGGCCGAAGGCCGCCAGAGCGGCCGGCTGCGCCGCAGCACGCTGCGCCTCGGGCTCGACCTCGGCCAGCCCTGGGGCGAGTTCGGCGAGCTGCGGCTCGGCCTGTACAGCCAGCGCTGGGACGACCGCGTGCTGATCCGCGGTGCCGACGCGCCGGCCGGCAACCTCGCCACCGACCGCCGCGAGATCGGCCTGCGGCTGCGCGCGGTGATCGACCAGCTCGACTACGCCTACTTCCCGCAGGCCGGCTACCGGCTGATCGCCGAGCTGGCCGGCGGGCGGCTGCGCAACCTCAACGAGGGCGGCGGCGACGAGGAGTTCAGCCGCCTCGAAGCGAGCGCCAACCTCGCCACCACGCTGGCCGAGCGCCACACCCTCAACCTCTACGGCAGCATGCTGCTGGCGGGGCAGTCGACGACCTTCGGCCAGGGGCTGTACGCGCTCGGCGGCTTCCAGAACCTCTCGGGCTACCGGCCCGGGCAGGTCGAGGGCAACCACCTGCTGTTCGGCCGCGCGACCTACTACTACCGCCTGACGCCGCCGGCGCTGACGCGCGGCTTCTTCGCCGGCCTGTCGGCCGAGGCCGGCAACGCCTGGGCCGACCGTGACCAGATCGACCTCGGCGACCTGCGCACCGGCTTCAGCGCCTTCCTCGGCGCCGACACCGGCCTCGGGCCGCTCTACGTGGGCGTGGTCTGGGCGCCGCGCGGCGAGACCGGCGTCTACCTTTTCCTCGGCCGGCCCTGAAAGCGGGCCCCGGCTCAACCCGCCGGGTGGGCCCAGCCGTGCAGCACCTGGGCGGCGTCGCCGACGCCGCGGCGGCTCAGCGCCGAGAACAGCGCCAGGCTCAGGTCGGCGTCGTCGGTGGCGAGCTGGCCGAGCATGGCCTGGGCGGCGGCCAGCGCCGCGTCGGCCTCGCGGCGGTTGAGCTTGTCGGCCTTGGTCAGCAGCACCAGCAGCTTCACTTCGCCGGTGCCGACGCGCGGCGCGACGAAGGCGAGCAGCTGCTGGTCGAGCTCGGTCAGGCCGAGGCGCGAATCGACCATCAGCACCACGCCCGAGAGGCTGCGCCGCAGCTCCAGGTACTGCGCCATCACCTGCTGCCAGCGCAGCTTGGCGCCGCGTGCCACCGCCGCGTAGCCGTAGCCCGGCAGGTCGGCGAACAGCGCGTCGGGCGCATCCTTCGGGCCGAGCGCGAACAGGTTGATGTGCTGGGTGCGGCCCGGCGTCTTGGACGCGAAGGCCAGGCGCTTCTGCTGCGTCAGCATGTTGATCGCGGTCGACTTGCCGGCGTTGGAGCGGCCGACGAAGGCGATCTCGGGTAGTTCGGTCGGCGGCAACTGGTCCAGCCGGGCGGCGGTGGTCAGGAAGCGGGCGGTGTGGGTCCAGGCCAGGGCCAGCTTGGCCGGGTCGGCGGCGGCCGGGGCGGCCGCTTCAGTCGAGTTCATCCAGCATTGTAAAATCGTGGGCTGCGCTGCGGGCATCCTCCCGCGTCCTCTGCCGATACCCCCGCTCATGAAGCACGTCCTGACGCTCCTGCTGGCCACCCTGCTGGCGACCCCGGCCCTGGCCGAACAAGCTCCCGCCGCCCCCAAGCCCGATCTCAAGAAAGGCGAGGCCATCGCCACCGGCGTCTGCGTCGCCTGCCACGCGGTCGACGGCTCGCGCGGCAGCCCGGTCAACCCGATCCTGGCCGGCCAGCATCCCGAGTACCTGGCCAAGCAGCTTGCCGAGTTCAAGGCCGGCAAGCGCCAGAACGCCGTGATGCAGGGCTTCGCCGCGACGCTGAGCGAGGAGGACATGCGCAACGTCTCGGCCTTCTACGCCGCCAAGCAGGCCAAGCCGGGCTTCGCCAAGAACAAGGACAGCGTCGCACTCGGCGCCAAGATCTGGCGCGGCGGCCTCGCCGACAAGTCGGTGCCCGCCTGCGCCGGCTGCCACAGCCCGACCGGCGCCGGCATCCCGTCGCAGTACCCGCGCATCGGCGGCCAGCACGCCGAGTACACCGAGGCCCAGTTGATCGGCTTCCGCAGCGGCGCGCGTGCCAACAACGCGCAGATGACGGCGATCGCGGCGCGGATGAGCGACGCCGAGATCAAGGCCGTGGCCGACTACGCCGCCGGCCTGCGCTGACCGCCGCGGCGGCGGGTCCCGGCCGGGACCGGGACCGGGACCGTGTCCGCCGCGGGGCCCCAGGGTGTAAGGTCACCCCTCGGGGGGCGACACACGAGAAGCTCGGCACGCCCGGAACTCCCGGGCGCCCTGCCCTTCGAACCGCCCATCGCCGCCCCGAGGCCCGCTGCCATGCCGAACTTCCAGCCCTCCGCCACCGGCTTCGTCCACCCGGTCCCGAGCGAGATCACGCCACGCGCCGTCTACGAGGGTCGCCGCGACTTCCTGCGCCTGATGGCCGGCGGCGGCGCCGGCGCGACGCTGGCCGCCTGGGCGGCCCGCGACGCGCGTGCCCAGACCACCACCGCCGGCCCCGGCAAGCTCGCCAAGCTGCCGGCGGTGCGCAGCACGGTGGCCGGCGCGGTGACGCTGGAGAAGCTGACGCCCTACGAGGACGTCACCAGCTACAACAACTACTACGAGTTCGGCACCGACAAGTCGGACCCGGTACGCCGCGCCGGCAGCCTGCGCACGCGCCCCTGGACGGTCGCGGTCGAAGGCGCCTGCGCGCGGCCGCGGACCTTCGGCATCGAGGACCTGCTCAAGCTCGGCGTGATGGAAGAGCGCATCTACCGCATGCGCTGCGTCGAGGGCTGGTCGATGGTGATCCCGTGGATCGGCTACCCGCTGGCCGAGTTGATCAAGGCGGTCGAGCCGACCGCCGGCGCCAAGTACGTCGAGTTCGAGACCCTGGCCGACCCGAAGCAGATGCCCGGCCTGCGCTCCGGCGTGCTCGACTGGCCCTACATCGAGGGCCTGCGGATCGACGAGGCCATGCACCCGCTGACGCTGCTGACCTTCGGCCAGTACGGCGAGGTGCTGCCGAACCAGATGGGCGCGCCGGTGCGGCTGGTCGTGCCGTGGAAGTACGGCTTCAAGAACGCCAAGTCGATCGTGCGGATCCGCCTGACCGAGAAGCAGCCGCTGACCGCCTGGAACAAGGCCGCGCCGCGCGAGTACGGCTTCTACTCCAACGTGAACCCCAAGGTCGACCACCCGCGCTGGAGCCAGGCGACCGAACGCCGCATCGGCGAGGACGGCATCTTCCAGAAGAAGCGCCCGACGCTGATGCTCAACGGCTACGAGGCGCAGGTCGGACAGCTCTATGCCGGGCTCGACCTCGTCAGGCACTTCTGAGCCGCCGATGAGTGCGGTGCTGCCGGCCGGCCCGGCCCGGCCGGCCACACGCCGGCCGGGCGCGTGGCTGCTGCACCCGGCGCTCAAGCCGCTGCTGTTCGTCGCCGCGCTCGGGCCCTTCGCCTGGCTGCTCTACGGCGCGCTGGCCAACACGCTGGGGCCGAACCCGGCCGAGGCGCTGATCCGCGCCACCGGCGACTGGACCCTGCGCTTCCTGTGCCTCACGCTGGCGGTCACGCCGCTGCGCGAAGCCTTCGGGCTGCCGGCGCTGGCGCGGCTGCGCCGCATGCTGGGCCTGTTCACCTTCTTCTACGCGGTGCTGCACTTCCTCGGCTACGCCTGGCTCGACATGGGCCTGGACCTCGCCACGATCGCGAACGACATCCCCAAGCGCCCGTTCGCGCTGGTCGGCTTCACCGCGCTGCTGTTGATGCTGCCGCTGGCCGCGACCTCGTTCAACCGAGCGATCAAGGCGCTCGGGGCGGCGCGCTGGCAGGCCCTGCACCGCACGGTCTACGCGATCGTGCTGCTGGGCCTGCTGCACTTCTTCTGGATGCGCGCCGGCAAGAACGACTTCGCCGAGGTCGCGGTCTACGCCGCGATCGTCGCGCTGCTGCTCGGCTGGCGGCTGCAGCGCCGGCTGCGTCGCGGCGCGGCCTGAGCCTCAGTCGCGCGGGATCTCGCGCGACCGGCCCTGGTGATCGATCGCGACGTAGGTCAGGCTCGCCTCGGTCACCTTCACCACCACCGGCTCGGCCGGGTTGCGCTCGGCGTGCACCTCCACATGCACGGTGACCGAGGTGCGGCCGATGCGCTCGACCCGGGCGTAGAAGCTCAGCAGGTCGCCGACCGAGACCGGCTGCTTGAAAATGAACTGGTTGACCGCCACCGTCGCGATGCGGCCCTTGGCGATGCGCAAGGGCAGCACCGCACCGGCCAAGTCGACTTGGGCCATGATCCAGCCGCCGAAGATGTCGCCGTTCGGGTTGGAGTCGGCCGGCATCGGCATCACGCGCATCACCAGCTCCATGCCCTCGGGCGCGGTGGCGAGGCGGGCGGCGGGCAGCGGGGGGGCGGTCATCGCGTGGCGTTCCGGAGCCGAGGAGTGGTCGGATTGTGAGTCATCGTGCGTCGTGAAGCCGTGAGCGCGGCGCTGCCGCCACTGCCCTCGTCCGCACCCGCGGCGCCGCGCTCCGACTGGCGCACGCTCGGCAAGCTGCTGCCCTACCTGTGGGCCTACAAGTTCCGCGTGATCGCGGCGCTGGCCTGCCTGGTCGCGGCCAAGGCGGCCAACGTCAGCGTGCCGCTGCTCCTCAAGGAGCTGATCGACGCGCTGTCCATCCCGCTCGGCGACCCGCGCGCCGTGCTGGTGCTGCCGGCCGGTCTGCTGCTGGCCTACGGCGCACTGCGGCTGTCGACCTCGCTGTTCACCGAGCTGCGCGACCTGGTCTTCGCCAAGGCCACCGAGGGCGCCTCGCGCTCGATCTCGCTGCAGGTCTTCCAGCACCTGCACGCGCTGAGCCTGCGCTTCCACCTGGAGCGCCAGACCGGCGGCATGACGCGCGACATCGAGCGCGGCACGCGCGGCGTGCAGTCGCTGATCTCGTACTCGCTGTACAGCATCGTGCCGACGCTGGTCGAGGTCGGCCTGGTGCTGGCGCTGCTGGGGCTCAAGTTCGACGCCGCCTTCGCCATGATCACGCTGGCCGCGCTGGTGGCCTACATCGCCTTCACGGTGGTGGTGACCGAATGGCGCACCCAGTTCCGCAAGACCATGAACGAGCTGGACTCCAGCTCGCACACCCAGGCGATCGACTCGCTGCTGAACTACGAGACCGTCAAGTACTTCAACAACGAGGCCTTCGAGGCCAAGCGCTACGACGAGAGCCTCGACAAGCTGCGTCGCGCCAAGCTGAAGTCGCAGCAGACGCTGTCGCTGCTCAACACCGGCCAGCAGCTGCTGATCGCGGTGGCGCTGATCGCGATGCTGTGGCGCGCCACCGAGGGCGTGGTGGCCGGCCGGCTGACGCTCGGCGATCTGGTGATGATCAATGCCTTCATGATCCAGCTCTACATCCCGCTCAACTTCCTCGGCGTGCTGTACCGCGAGATCAAGCAGGCGCTGACCGACCTGGAGAAGATGTTCGGCCTGCTCGAGCGCGAGCGCGAGGTGGCCGACGCACCCGATGCCGTGGCGCTGCACGCCGATGCGCCGCCGGTGGTGCGCTTCGAGAACGTCTCCTTCGCCTACGAGCCCTCGCGGCCCATCCTGCACGAGCTGAACTTCGAGATCCCGGCCGGTCACACCGTCGCCGTCGTCGGCCCCTCGGGCGCCGGCAAGAGCACGCTGGCGCGGCTGCTGTACCGCTTCTACGACGTGGGCGGCGGCGCCATCACCGTGGCCGGCCACGACATCCGCCGGCTCACCCAGGACAGCCTGCGCCGCGCCATCGGCATCGTGCCGCAGGACACCGTGCTGTTCAACGACACCGTGGCCTACAACATCGCCTACGGCCGGCCCGGCGCGAGCCAGGCCGAGGTCGAGGCGGCGGCGCGCGCGGCGCACATCCACGGCTTCATCGCCGCCACGCCGAAGGGCTACGCCACGATGGTCGGCGAGCGCGGCCTCAAGCTCAGCGGCGGCGAGAAGCAGCGCGTCGCGATCGCGCGCACGCTGCTGAAGAACCCGCCGATCGTCATCTTCGACGAGGCCACCTCGGCGCTCGATTCCGCCAACGAGCGCGCCATCCAGGAGGAGCTCAAGAGCGCCGCGCGCAACAAGACCGCGCTGGTCATCGCGCACCGGCTGTCGACCGTGGTCGACGCCGACGAGATCCTGGTGCTGGAGGCGGGCCGCATCGTCGAGCGCGGCACGCATGCCGAGCTGCTGGCCCGCGAGGGGCGCTACGCCGCGATGTGGGCGCTGCAGCAGAGCGGCGCCGACACCGACTGAGCGTCAGTCGCCGTTGGACGCGCCCGCCGCGTCGCCGGGCGCGTCGGCCGCCGGAGCCGCGGCTTCGTCGCCGCCTTCGGCCTCGCCGGCGCCGTCGGTCTTGCCTTCGGCTTTGCGCTTGAGCTTCTCTTCCTTCTTGCGCTTCTTCGCCAGCTCGCGCTGGCGCTTCTCGTAGGAGTAGTTCGGGGTGGCCAATCAGCCCTCCTGCGTGATGGTGCGCCGATGGTAACCGCGCGACCGCGGCGGGGCGACCGGCGCGCCGTGTCAGACTGCGCGACCCTCGACGCCCCGACCCACGCCCCGACCCCGAGCACCATGGCCCTGAAATCGACCGTCTTCAAGGCCGAGCTGCAGATCGCCGACATGGACCGCGGCCACTACGGCACCCACGCGCTGGTGCTGGCCCAGCACCCCTCGGAGAACGACGAGCGGCTGATGCTGCGGCTGCTCGCCTACGCGCTGCACGCCGAGAACGACGACCGGCCGCCGCTGGCCTTCGCCAACGCGATGACCGAGATGGACGAACCCGACCTCTGGCGGCGCAGCCTCACCGACGAGATCGAGCTGTGGATCGACGTCGGCCAGCCCGACGAGAAATGGCTGCGCAAGGCCAGCCACCGCGCCCGCGAGCTGGTGCTGTACGCCTACGGCCGCAACGCCGCGCTGTGGTGGGGCCAGAACGAGGGCGCGCTGGTCCGGCTGGCCAACCTGAGGGTGCGGCAGGTGCCCGCCGAGGCGAGCGCGGCGCTGGCCGCGCTGGCGCGGCGCAGCATGCGGCTGCAGTGCACCGTGCAGGACGGTACGGTGTGGATCGCCGACGGCGACGCGACGGTGGAGATCGAGCCGGTCGAGCTCAAGGCGGCGCGGCCGCGCTGAGCCGGCGCGGCTCAGCCGGCCAGCGCCTCGGCCGCCTCGGTAGGGGCCGGCTGCGGCGACCGCGACTCGCGCCGCAGCGCGCGCACCAGCTGCAGCAGGTCGAGCCGCGGCAGCGTGCGGCGCTGCCCGCCCTGGCCGACCTCGACCAACGGCTGCAGTCCTCCGCGCATCGAATCCAGCGTCACGTCGCCGCCCTCGGCCGGCTGCTCCCAGCGCGCGTTCTCGATCGAGCACAACGCCTGCACCACCAGCCCGACGCGCTGGCCGCCGTCCTCGACCACCAGCACGCGGGCGGTGTCGAAGTCCAGCGCCACGGGCCGGCCGAGCAGCGTGCACAGGCACACCAGCGGCACCGCGCTGCCGCGGTGGGTGAACAGGCCCAGCGCCGCGTCGCGCCCGCCGTGCAGCGGCACCGCATCGCGCGGGTAGGGCAGGATCTCGCTGGCCTGGGTCAGCTCGGAGGCCGTCTCGACCTCGACCTGGTAGGTCAGGTAGGCGCGGCCGGTACCGGCCTGGGGCCCGCCCTGGCGCGCGCCGGCGCGGGCCGGCCCGGTCCCGGCCGCCGCCGGCTCGGGCCGGCTCAGTCCGGCCAGCGTCGAAAGCAGTTCGTCGCGCTGCAGCGCGGCGGCGTCGATCAGCAGATGCTGGTCGCCGTCGGCGCCGGTGAGCATGCCGCGGAACAGCGCCGGCATCGACAGGCCGAGCGGCTGCAGCGGCAGGATCTCGCCCGGGGCGACGCGCACGATGTCGCGCACCTGGTCGAGCATCAGCCCGACCATGCCCTGCGGGAAGCGCAGCACGATCACGGCCGACTCGGCCCCTCGGGGCAGTTCGCCCAGGCCGAGCAGGTGCAGCGTGTCGACCACCGGCACCTCGTGGCCGTGGTGGTCGATGACGCCCCGGCACAGCGCGCTTTCGAGCGAGCTGGCGCGCAGCGCGGTGCGCGGCACGGTGGCGTCGACACTCATCGCGGCGGCGCCGAAGGGCAGGCCGCCGCAGGTGAACAGCAGCAGCGGCTCGCGCACGCCGGCGCCGTGCCCGCTGCGCGCTTCGGCGCGCGGCTCGGCGACCATCGGCACGCCGGGCAGCGCGGCGATGCGCGCGGCGTCGAGCAGCGTGGCCATGCCGCCGTCGATCTCGAAGCTGTGGGTCGCAATGCCGCCGCCGGCCGGGGCGGCGACGTTCAGCGCATGCAGGCGCCGGCCGGCCACGCGCGCCATGCCCTGCACGGCGCAAGCCTTCAGGCCGAGCAGGCGGCCGTCGTAGCGCATCAGCACGATGACGGCGACGTCCTCGGCGGCCGGCGGCATGCCGAGCGCGCGGCGCAGGTCGAGCACCGGGATGATGGTGCCGCGCAGCTGCACCGCGCCGCACAGGCCCGCGGCCGGCAGCGGCAGCGGCGCCAGCACAGCCGGGCAGGGAATGACCTCGCGCAGCATCGCCACCGGCAGCGCCAGCAGCGTGCGGTCGATGCGCATCAGGCCGTAGGCCTGCTCCGCCTCCTGGTCGGCGGGCGCTTGCGGTTCACTCATGGCGGCCCTCAGCCCTTGACGGCGGTGGCGGCCATCAGCTGCTCGATCAGCCGCTCCACGCTCTTGCTGGCCTGCTGCTGGGTCTCGGTCGACGCGGCGATCTGCTTGATCGACTCGCCGGTCTTCGCGACGCTGCCGACGATGCGCTCGAACGCCGCCTTGGCATGCTGCGAACGGTCGGAGCCGACGTTGACGCGGCTCGACGACTCCTCGATCAGCTTGGCGATCTCGCGCGCCGCCTGCGAGCTGCGCTCGGCCAGCTTGCGCACCTCGCCGGCCACCACCGAGAAGCCCACGCCGTGCTCGCCGGCGCGCGCCGCCTCGATCGCCGCGTTGAAGGCCAGCAGGTTGGTCTGGCCGGCGATGTCGCTGATGACCTTGACGATGTCGGCGATCTCGGTCGACGATTTCTGGATCAGCTCGATCGCCTCGATCGACTTGCGCAGCGCCTCGAAGCCGGTCTCGGCGTTCTGCTGCGTCTCGCCGGCGAGCTGGGTGGCGGTGCCGGTCGAGCGGGTGATCTCGGTGATCGCCGCGCCGAGCTCGGCCACGGTGCGGTTCATGTCGTCGGTCTTGCTCTTGATCTGCTGCTCGAGCTTGACCTGGTCGGTCACGTCGTGGGCGTACTTCACCACCCGCATCGGCTGGCCCTTGAGGTCCAGGATCGGGCTGTAGGTGGCCTGGATCCAGACGTCGCGGTTGAACTTGCCGACGCGGTGGAAGCGCCCGGTGAAGCGCTCGCCCTTGTTGAGCTTCAGCCAGAAGTCGCGGTACTCCTCGGAGAGGATGTAGTCGGGGCTGCAGAACATGCTGTGGTGCTGGCCGACGATCTCGCGCAGCGAGTAGCCCATCGCGCGCAGGAAGTTGTCGTTGGCCTGCAGCACCTTGCCGTCGAGGTCGAACTCGATCACCGCCATGCCCTGGTCGACCGCCGCGACCTTGCTCTCGAACTCGGAGTTGCGCAGCTTGGACTCGGTCACGTCGATCGCGAACTTGACGATCTTCATCGGCCGCCCCTCCATGTCGAGGATGGGGTTGTAGGTGGCCTGGATCCAGATGTCGCCGCCGCTCTTGGTGACGCGCTTGTACTCGCCCGAGTCGAACTCGCCGCGCCCGAGCTTCTGCCAGAACGCGCGGTAAGCGGCGCTGGCCGCGACGGCCGGGGTGGATCACAGTCGGTGCTGCTTGCTTCGAATATCGTCGCGCGATTAGCCGCTGACGTCGAGGAAGGCCTTGTTGGCGGTCAGCACATGGCCCTTGAGGTCGAACTCGATCACGGCCTGGGCGCGGTCGAGCGCCTTGACCTTGCCCTCGAACTCGGCGTTGCGCAGCTTGACCTGGGTGATCTCGGAGGCGAACTTCACGACCTTGATCGGCCGGCCCTCCATGTCGAAGATCGGGTTGTAGGTGGCCTGCAGCCAGATCTCCCGGCCGCCCTTGCCGACGCGCTTGTACTCGCCGGCGTCGAACTCGCCGCGGCCCAGCTTGTGCCAGAACTCGGCGTAGGCCTCGGTCTGGGCCTGGCCGGGCGCGCAGAACATGCGGTGGTGCTTGCCGCGGATCTCGTCGAGCGTGTAGTCCACCGTCTTCAGGAAGTTGTCGTTGGCCCACAGGATGTGGCCCTGCAGGTCGAACTCGATCACCGCCTGGGCGCGGCCGATCGCGGTGACCTTGCCCTCCCAGTCCACCGCCTTCATCTTGGCGGCCGTCACGTCGGTGGCGAACTTGACGACCTTCACCGGGTGGCCCGAGAGGTCGAAGATCGGGTTGTAGGTGGCCTGGATCCAGACCTCGCGGCCGCCCTTGGCCAGGCGCTTGTACTCGCCGCCCTCGTACTCGCCGCGGCCGAGCTTCTGCCAGAGCTGCTTGTAGGCCGGGCTGCGCGCGTACTCGGGGTCGCAGAAGATGCGGTGATGCTGGCCCTTGACCTCGTCGAGCGTGTAGCCCATCGCGTCGAGGAAGTTCTTGTTGGCCGCCAGGATGGTGCCTTCGAGGTCGAACTCGATGACGGCCTGCGCGCGCGCGATGGCGGTGACCTTGCCCTCGTACTCGCTGGTGGCCAGCTTGGTGGCGGTCACGTCCATCGCGTACTTGACGACGCGCACCGGCTTGCCGTCCGGGCCCATGATGGGGTTGTAGCTGGCGCGGATCCAGATCTCGCGGCCGCCGCGGCCCTGGCGCTTGTACTCGCCCTGGTGGAATTCGCCGGCGCGCAGCTTCTCCCAAAAAGCGGCGTACTCGGCACCGGCGGCGTAGGCCTCGTCGCAGAACATGCGGTGGTGCTGGCCCTTGACCTCGGCGAGCGAGTAGCCCACCGCGGCGAGGAAGTTCTCGTTGGCGTGGACGATCGTGCCGTCGAGCTCGAACTCGATCACCGCCTGGGCGCGGTCGATGGCCCGGGCGCGGCCCTCCAGCTCCAGCAGGCGCTGGGCGACGGCGGGCGGGAGCTTGTCGGCGGGCACTTCGGCGGCGACGGCGGCGGGACGGCTCATGGGAGGACCTCGGCGATGGTGGACGGGCGCGACGGCGGGTCGCAGGCTCGCGGCATCCGGTGCCGCACCCCGTCAATCTAGCCAGCGGCCCGGGCCGCGAAACCCGGATATCGGGCCGCTTTCGGGTGCTTTAAGACGCTTGCCGGAGGTCGGTCCGCCGGCGGCCACGGCCTCAGTGGGTCGTCGCGAAATACTCCGGCATGCCGAAACCCTGGCTCGACCAGACGTCGTGCTGGGCCAGCCGCGCCAGCGTCATCAGGATGTGCAGCTTGGACGCCAGCACCGGCACCGGCGTGAGGTCGGCGAAGACCTGCAGGGTCTTGAGCTTGTCGAGCCGCGCCGGGCGGTCCACCGCGACGATCATGCGCGGGCCGTCCACCATCAGCGGCAGCGCGCGCGCAGCCACCGCGATGCGGCGCGGCAGCTTCTGCACCGTGGCGGCGTCGATCGGGAAGCGTGCCAGATCGACCAGCGGGATGCCCATCTTGTGCGCCAGCGCGGTCTGCAGGTCGGTGCGCGACAGGATGCCGGCGGCCACCAGCATCTCGCCGAGCGGGGTGTCGTCGACGCGCTCGCGCAGCGCCCGCTCGAGCTGCGCCGGCGTGATGAAGCCGAGCGCGAGCAGCGACTGGCCGAGCGGCAGCACCGGTTTGCACCGCCCCAGGGCCTGCAGCAGCGCCTCGGGCGTGGCGATCCATTCGCGCGCCGCGATTTCCTCGGCCGACGGGCCGAACTCGCAGGATGCGTAGGCCGAGCGCGGCACCAGCACGCGCAGCACCGAGCGCTCTTCGTCGACCGGCGGGAACAGGTACAGGCCCTCGGCGGTCTCGACGCGGCCGAGCGTGCGGCCTTCGAGCACGCTGCCGGCGCCCTTGCCCGCGAGCACGAGGCGGTAGACGCGCTCCTGCGCCGCCGCCGGCACCCGCTCGAGCGGTGCACCGGCGCGCCGCGCCACCGGCCTGAGCGGCGCCAGCAGCGTCAGCCGGCAAAAGCGCGCGAACGGAAGCTGCACCGCGGCGCCCGCGGCGTCGACGCGGAAGCCGACCACGCCGGCGGCGGTGTCGATGCCGACCAGGTCGCCCTCGACGGAGGTGCCGAAGGCCGTCTCGATGCGGCAGCGCTGCGCACCGTCGTCGGTGGCGGCCTCGTGGCGCCAGGCGAAGGGCGGCCTGGGCCAGCGCCAGGCGTCGAGCTCGGCGGCATCGAGCTTCGGGAAAGGCGTGCTGAGCGGGACCGGGGCGGTGTTCAAGGCGGCAGGGCGGCTCTTCGGTGCTTGGAAGGCTAAGGCGACATCGGCCTCGGTGGCCGGCGCGTGACGTCGAAGCGACGCGCGAACCGCCATTAATTCACTCATCCCGGCACGGCGCGACAGCGGGTGCGCCCCATGCCGGCGACGCGGTCTTTCCAGTACCCTCGGGTCTGGATTGTTCCCGCCCCCTGCCCGGCGCCCTTTCGGAGTTCGACCATGCCCTCTAGGAACTTTTTCGCCCGCCCGAGCCTCGCGCTCGTCGCCCTGCTCGCCGCCTGCGCCAGCGGCCCCAAGCATGTCGGCGACGACGTCTACGTGCTGTCCAAGCGTTCGGACTCCGGCCTGCTGCGCAACTCGGAGGCGGTGAAAGCCGAGCTCGCACGCGAGGCCGAAGCCTTCGCCCAGGGTCGCGGCCAGGTGGTCGTGCCGATCGCCACCCGGGACATCCAGGCCGATGTGGGCCGGCCTGCGTCGGTGGAATACCGCTTCCGCGTCGCCGACAAGCCCGGCAGCGCGCCGCGCGCGGGCGTCCCGCCCGGCGGCAAGGCGC
>ERZ1066135.695-NODE-695-length-15908-cov-7.770958_pt1 | contig 15908 bp, 22 predicted proteins | sample MGYA00382782_ERZ1066135 | MGnify/ENA primary metagenome ERZ1066135 (study PRJEB33369, sample SAMEA5778365) | biofilm metagenome | biome: Industrial cooling water; feature: Water cooling tower basin; material: Biofilm | place: United Arab Emirates | collected...
TCACCAGCGTGCGCGTGGTCTGCTGCAACACGCTCCGGATGGCCCTGAGCCAGCACAAGGCGGGCGGCAGGACGACCGGATTCTCGGTCGGCCACAATCGCGAGTTCGATCGCGCGTGGGCGCAGCAGCAGGCGCAGAACCTGCTGGACGCGTCGCGCGAGTACCAGTCGAAGGCCGAGCTGCTGGCCGCGACCGGGATCAGCCGCGAACAGCTCCTGCGCTACTTCGTCGGCCTGATCGGTGTCGAGAACGACGAGGGCAAGCTGACGACCCGCTCGAAGAACAAGATCGACCGGCTCGTGCAGCTCTACCAGTCGGGCCCGGGGGCGGACCTGCCGTCCGCGAAGGGCACGGTGTGGGGCGCGCTCAACGCGTTTACCCATTACGCAGATTTTGAGTCCCCAACACGCGGCAACAGCTCTCGCTTTGCTCGCGCGCAATTCGGGCCCCTCGCCGGACTCAAGCAGCAGGCGCTCGACTCAGCTCTGGAACTTGCTGTCGCTGCATAACAGCCGCGAATAAAAGGACGCCACCGCTCGAAGCTCTTCGACGGTGGCGTCTCTTTTTAGTACGTTTGCCCGACGCGACACCACAACCACATTTCCGGGCACATAGCCAACAGAATTTATGATTCGATCCACGCTGGGAAGCCCGTCAGCGTTCACTGCTCCTGCAACCTCGATCGGTATCCCCAACACCGGGCACACGGCGGGGACTACGATATTCTCCGGCGTGATCGTGAACTCCAACCCACGCGCCGCAGCGCTAGTTTTCACGCGTCGCCACAGATGCAGCTCGGGTTTCTCTCGCCGACATTTTTCCTGCGCCCGGCGAGTGGCCGCCACGTTCTTCTGCCGCAGAGCTGGATCGGCTCGCCGTCGATCTCGGGCAGCGCGACTACGCTGCTTTTTTCGTCGTTCCCATGCCTCGGGGGACAACCAGTTTTCGTACGTTCTGCTCCCCCTTTTCTCGTACGCGCGGAAACGAAATCCGTCAGCACGAACTTCCCCGTATTTCGGCATGTTGCGTCCTCCAGATAATTCGTGTATCATACTACAAGTTATAGATTGATACCGCACCAGAGGAGACCCTGATGATCGCAATTTTCCACGGCACCTACATCGCGTTCGGCCCCGAGACGGCCCCGCGCGTGGTGTACCTCGACGAGCGGGCCCGGTCTCTGTTCGCCGACGGTTTGATCCTGATCGAAAAGTACCCGCGGCAGCGCGACTACCTGTACGCGCAGACGTTCGGCCCCGGGATCGACACGGCCTTCGCCGCATGGGACCGGACGTTCATGGAGCTGATCGCCAAGACGTTCGACGGCCCGCACTGGCAGCGGGTCCGGCAGCTCGCCGCGGCGATCGTGCTGGGCGTCCCGTTCGAGGAGCTGGACAAGAAGAGCGGCAAGGATGGCGGCCTGCCCGTGCGCCAGCCCCGCCAGCCGGTCAAGCCGAAGCCGGGGGGCATCGCCCTCGCCCCGCCGGTCTGACCGCTCCTGAGTCTTCCTACGGCCCCCGATCAGGGGGCCGCTTCTTTTCCGCAGCCCGGATACCGATCGCGCACGTCGTCCCACTGGCGGATGCGGGGATCGAACACCCCCTCGCGCACGCTCAACAGGTAGACCAGCTCGAACGCTTCGGCCTCGGCCTCACAGGGAGTCAGGTAGTTCTTGGAGCCCTGCACGGTCTGCCCGGTCGCGTGCTGGAGGTAGTGGATCATCTCGTGGACCGTGATCATGTGCCCGAACGGTTGCCCGAGCGTGCGAATGTCCACCAGCACCACCCGGTCGCCCTGCCGATAGCTGCCCACGTACCCGGTCGGCAGCACGCCATAGGCGACCATCGGTACAGCGTGGTCCGCACAATTCACCCGCTTGAGCTGGCAAGCCGCCTGCCACGCCGAGACCCGGGACGCGAAGATCAGCTCGACCGTGCCGGCGGTGAATGTGGAGGGCCCGGTAAACGCCGACTGCGCGCCGGCCGGCAATGCTAGCACGAGCGAGAGCAGCAGGGCAGCGAGATACCGCATGCCCCGAACCTACACCATCAGCGGCACTTGTACCGTCCGCGAAGTTGCCGGGCCACCTCGACCGCGGCGATCTTCACGAGCTGCCGGTCGGCGAGCGGGCAGCTCGAAAGATCGATCCCTTCCATTTCGCGAGGCTCGGGCAAGGGCGGGCACTGGGGCGGCGGCAAAGGCTCCTCCATGCTCAGAATCATGAGCCCCGCGTTGCGCTCGCTGACGCGCATCAGTAGTGCCCGTCCGCAGCCCGCGTGACCCCTTTTCTCCAGCACGAGACACAGTGGGTTTTCGGGTGCCGTTGCTCGACAGCCTGATTCAGAAGCCAGCGCGGGGTCCCGAGGGCAAGCCATTTACCACAGAGGGAACGACCGTCATTCTCGAAGTAGTGCGCCTTGTGAGAACCGCCGGTCATCGTGTCCACGTATCCCCACCCGCGCGTCATAGGTCCACCGCCTGCGGGCGGTTCCATGGCTTGTAGTTGCGGTTGCAGATCGCGGCGTTCACGTATTCGACCAGCGGGTCGCCCGCTTCCCGGGACACGCGCACCCGGCCATAGCCCTCATGGATATGACCGAACAGGTGTACTTTGAGATTGTGTAGGGCTCGTATTCTGGTCCGCAACAGCTCGCACCCGACATGATCCTGCCCGGCATCCTCGATGTAGCCCGGCTCGATGTACTCGTCGAGGATGCCGTGCGGCGGACCGTGCGTGATCAGCACCTGTGTGTCGTCGGGGATCAGGTCCCACTTCGCCTGCATCTCGGGGCTGTTGCGCCGCGGCATGAAGTGCCAGTTGCAGAAGTTGGGCGTCCACGGTGCGCCCCAAAACTTGACGCCGTCGAGCGTCACGGCCTTGTCGATCAGGAACAGGACGTTGCACTCGCGGAAGAACATCTCGATCACGCCCGTGTCCGTTTCCGCCGCGGCATCGTGATTGCCCGGGACCGCGATCTTGTACTTGTGCGGCTGCTCACCGAGCCAGCGCGCCACCGCGGAGAGCTGCGGCAGCGTACCATGCCCGGTCATGTCGCCGCAGTGGATCAACACGTCCCCGTCGGGGATCGGGTGCAACATGCGGCCGTGCATGCCGTGCGTGTCGCTGATCGCCACGATGCGCATCAGAACGCCACCGTGAACCCGACGCCGAGCGTGTCCCGTCCAGTGTTCGGTTTGCAGGTGTCCGCACTGGAGAAGTGCCGGCCGGTCAGCGCGACCCGTCGGGTCGGCTGGTAGCGCACGCCGAGCGCGAAGGTGCCCTTGCAGGTGTAGGTCTGGTCGCCCTGCGTGTAGGCGACCCCGAGTCCGAGCTGGAACTTGGGGCCGGCGTTCGCCCACAGCATGCCGTAGACGGTCGCGGTGTTGGACTGGCGCTGGTCCTTGAACGTGCTCTCGCCGACCAGCAGGACGCCCGCCTCGACATCGGTGTCGGCCGGTCCGGCGTCCGTGTAGTACGCGGACAGTCCGAGCGTCGGCGTGTAGCCGCGAACGATCGCGGAGCCGGCCTCGGCCCGGATTTCTCCGGCCTCGGCCTTCTGTGAACAGAACGCGAGGACGGCCAGCAGGCCGAGGACGAACGCGGCGACGATCGCCTGCGTCTTGCGGTTGGACGGGTTGAACGGCAGCTTCATGGTTTCACCTCTCGATCGGGAGAGGATCGCACGATTAGGTCAAGCGGTCAAGGGCTTTTTTCGCGTTGAGGTCGGTCGGAAACCGGCGCAGGTGGCGGCGCAGTTTCCGCTTCTTGTTGATCTCACGACGGCACCCGGCACGGTATGCCTGACACCACGACTTGTTGCGCCCGACCTTGCGGCTGGAGCGCTTTCCCTGTTTCTGCTTCTTGGCCATGACGTTCTCCGGCCCGGACTATCCGGGCGCTATGGATTACTTGCCATGGCAACCTCCGTATGGTTGAGTTCGTTGCGCCGCCGGGGCCTTTGCATACCCGGCATGCGGATGATCAATCCGCCCTCGGTGTGCGCTATCACCGTCCCGAACCCGAGTCTCAAGGTCGGGCAAACACTGGTCGGCCTCTCCCGACTGTCACGTCTGCTGACCAGCGACGTTCCCGGGGCCACTACGTAGGCCGTCACGAACAGTCACCGAGAGTGACTAAATTGGTGGATTCGCAGCCCGTCGCGGCCACCGCAGGAGCTACCTGCGCCTGCTTCGTTCCGGTACCATCCGGCTATTCCCGCAGGTCGCCCGACGATCCCCCGCTTCCGATCGGGTCTCCCGGTCCTCTCACCGCAAAATTGGCGGCTATCGACGAGCGGTCGTACTAGGGATCGCAGGGGAAGTGTAGCACTGGTTTCACGGCAACTACAAGCCGGGATTTAGGTGGCCTGCGCGATGTCCCGATAAAACTCGGCGACCCGCATGATCTGCTCCCAGCTCCCTGAGTTCTTGATGCGGTTGGCGAGCATAGATACGACGACCACATTACCCTTCACATACCCTCTAGTTGCGTCGATGCGGTCGATCGACGGGCTGTCATCGGTGGGCGCGCGAGTATTCTTGCGCTTGTAATCCAGTTCGATGCCAAACACCGGGCAATGCGTCGGCCAGTCGATATCGGCGGGCTCTAGTCCCCACTCGATATCGCGGTGACGCGCGCTTACCTTAGCCGAGGTAAATCTGTATTGGTGGGGGTTGGCTTCACGCCATTTCCGCGTAGCCTCGGTGCGTTCCTCACGATACTCTTTCGGCTGCTTGGCATACCAATCGCGCTGCATTTTGAGCTGCCGCGCGCGATATTCAGGGTCCTGCATACGCTTGCGTTGGTACTCGACGCGCCGCGCATTACGGCGGGCCTTGGCTTCCTCGGGTGTGTAAATGGCAGAACGAGACATTACCTTCTCCTATAACGGAGTGTAATGATATCACATCCACGATAAACAGCCCGCCCAAAAAGAAAAGGCCCGGGGGTACCGGGCCTCTTCACATCAACGTAAGGCGTTGATTTTACTCACCCGCCACTGGACCCGGCGATCGCTCGCCAGTCAGAAGCCCCGAAGCTATAGCGTTCCCTAGCCTTATAGCGAAGCGATCCGGTCTCAAAATCACCTTCCATGCCGCGCGCGATCTTCTTGCGGACGAAGTGCTTGAGGCCATCGTCGCAGTCCACGCGCATGAACCATGCGTCGGGATCGGTCAGGTACGGGGTGACGACCGTGCTCGACACGACGTTCATGCGGTTGATCGCGTTCACGTCGTTGTCGCCCGTGCCCGGACGGAACGGGGATTCCAGCAGGCGGTAGGCCACGAACTTGAGCGAGGTCGGGATGACCAGCTTGTTCGGCTTCAGGTTGAGCTGGAGGCCGCGGTCATCGGTCCACAGGCCGATCTGGATCGTCAGGTCCTCGATCGCGGCTTCCGACAGGTCGGCCGGCGTGGCGAGAATGTTCGAGAGCGTGCCGCCACCGAACAGCGGGTGCGAGGCCGAGAGCAGCGCGACGCCGTCGCCCATCGGGTACGAGGAGCTGAACGCGTTGTTGTAGACCGCGTGACCGGTGATTTCCTTGGTCTCCTGCATCGAGCGCGCGAGGGCACGGGCGTACCGCGCACCGAGCGAGCCGTACAGGCCGTCCTCTTCCGCCTCTTCCGTGATGGCGAAGGCCAGCGCGTACGTCTTGTGGACGTACCGGGCAACGAACGAGTCGGCACCCTGATCGTACGCCACCGCAGCGCCCTCGCCCTTCTCCGCGGCGAGGCCGAGGCCGATGTTCATGACCTCTTCCTCGAACGCCTTCTGCGAGGTCTCGATGTCGAAGAGCTGACGCCACAGTTCCTCGAACCGCTTGTACTGCTTCCCGAAGACCGTGTTCAGTCCGAGGTTGAGCTGCTTGAAGAAAAGTGCCCGATTCATCATGTCTGCGGTTCCTTGTTCTTAGACTTCGACGCGGGTCGCGTGGTCGTTGATGATGACCTCGACACGCGCGTAGTTGCCCAGTTCGTTCTTGGGCTTCTGCGCGACGGCGAGAATCTTGACCACGTCCTCTGTCGAGGCGAGGCCCGAGGAGTTCACGGCCGACGTGGAGACACCGAGCGCGCTCGGCGAGCCGATGACGAGGTTCGCGAACAGGCCGATGTTCGCCGCGACCAGCGCGAGCGACATCTGCGCCTCGAACACGATGTTGCGGTCGTCAAACACGAGCGCGACGGCCGGCTCGGCGTTGTAGGTCGCCTGACCAGAGACCCATTCCTTCGAGAACTTCACGTCCCCGGTGGAGGCATCCTTGTAGTAGCAGCCGCCGAAGATGCCCGTGACCGGGCCGTTCGCATTGGCGATCGTGATCTGCGGGTTGCCGGCCGCGTCGGACGTGCCGGTCTCGACGACCGGGTCACCGAGACCGATGTCGGCCGCCAGCGTAGAGGCGATACGGTACCGGTCGGACGGGCGGATCGTGCCGCCAGTAAGGTGCCGGCGCGGGGTGAAGCCGTTGGGTGCATTGACGTTCGGCATTTTGGAAGGCTCCCGATAGGGCCCGTTGGCGGGCCTCTTGAAACTGTGGCGGGAAACATACAACAGCCGGTCCGCAAACGCCGCGCCGGATTTCAACGAATACCTCCCAAGTTTCGGGGCGCGCAGTTTTATGACTTAGTATGCTATCTTAAAAATATGAAGTCATGTAAACACGGTCACCCGCCCGGCCGAGATAGGTCGGGGCATTGTGTGGTTTGTCGGAGAATTGCTTCCCGTCGTATGAGTAAAAGCAACTGGATGAAGCAATACATTGCAAAAAACCGAGAAAAATATAACGAATACCAGCGCAAGTACCAAACTAAGTTACGTGTCGCTCTTTCCAGACTCAAGAGAATGAAAGGCTGTCTCGACTGCGGGGAGAGAGACCCGGTTGTCTTGGATTTCGATCACCGACCCGGAACCAAAAAAATCGCTGCCATCAGCACAATAAGAACCAGCCGGAAAAAACTGCGGACAGAGCTTTCTAAATGCGATGTGCGCTGCGCTAACTGCCATCGCCGAGCAACTTATACACGAGCAGCCCACTTGACTGCTGGCGTTAGATAAAGTATAATAGACAGCGGTCATAGAGGAGGCCACCATGCAGATCGTCAACCCCGCCCGCCTGTCCGCACGCCGGACCTACCCGGGCTTCCTGTACCCCCGCAATACCGTGTTCGGCGGCAACACCGGCCGCGCGGTCGAGAAGACCGGCCGCGAATGGCGCGACATCATAGAGCGCGAGGAGCTGACACTGAAGAACTACGGGGACGGTAGCCTCGGCCTCTTCCGTAAGGCCGAGCTGCTGGCCGAGGTGTACGAGGACCCGCAGTGAGCGAGACCATCATCGTCCCCGAGGTGACCTTTCAGGTCGTCTTGCGCCGGCCCGGTCGGGAAACAGTTCGGACCAAGCTATTGAACTGGGCGGCCATCAACGAGTGGCTGGCCAAGACGGCCGGGGGGCGGGACTATCCCTACGGGACGGTGATGACGGTCACCGACTGGAAGGGGACCACAAACAAGTTCCTCGTGGCGGGGGGCAAGTCCTCCCCGCCCAAGATCACACTGCTCGCGTATGGACGTGTACGCGGGGTGCAGTCGATCAGTCGTCCTGCGCCCTGACCCGACGGCCCCGGCCGACCGTGGTCGGGATGTCCTCGCGGTCCTCGACCGTGATCTTGTGGTCGGCCCGTTCCACCTTCTCGATGTGTCGCTTGGTCGCAGCGATCTGCCGCTGATGCACGTTCCGGTAGAACTTCCGGCGGCTGGCCCCGTAGCGCGCGTCGCGCTCGCACAGGATCAGGTCGCCTACCATGATCACGTCCCCGATGCCGGCCACCTGCTGCGTGGGCGGATTGAAGTCCTCCGGCACCGTGTCGAGCGTGCGCGGGGTCCAGTGCTGCTTCTTCTGCTTGGCCCAGTTCTTCACGTCGTTCTTGTCACCGACCAGCACGCGCACCCAGCGCTGCTCCATGCCCGGACGGGGGGGCGGCGCGTCGAGGGAGTTGGTCGGGCGGTACGTGAAGTCGTTGTCCTGATGTTCGCGACGGCCACGCGCTTCGGTGCCCTTGTGCCCGGTACGTTCGGTGTGCGGCGCACGCCCGCGGCGGCGGCTGCGGTTCACGGCATCACGCTCGGCCTCGCTCATGTTCTTTGACAGCTCGACCGCGTCCTCGTCGGTGAACTCGGCGGGCGCGTCCGGGTCGAACTCGTCCGGCTCGTTCCCGATGTCGTCGAAGTCGTCAGTGATCGTCTGTGCGGAGCGGATCACGCGTTCTTGTCCCTTGTTCATGGTCGGTCTCACCTGTTCTCGTTGATGTATGCGCGCACGTCGTCCTTGTTGGACGGGTCAAGTCCGAAGTCGCGCATGGTCTGCACGTCGAACTTGGTCAATCGCACCTGCCCGTTCTTGCCCACCTCGAAGTGGCCGGCGCGGCGCGGCTGCCGGCGACCATCGATCTCGCGCGGCTGGTGCTGGCTCGGATGGCGGCGCGTTTCTCTGCGCTGCTGCCCGCGGTACTCGTCCGGGTAGAGCTTCGCCAGCCGCTTGTCCAGTTCCTTGTAGTACTCGTCGCTCTCCGGGTCCAGCCCCTCCGAAGCGAGGCGGGCGTCGATCACGTTCGCGGCGCTCGCGAACTCGGGGTCGGTGCTGTAGCGCTGGTGGCGACGCTTCCACTGATCGACCTTGCGCAACACGATCGGGCTGGCCGTGGTCTTGCGCTTCTCGCGCGCTTCCTTGGCGGTCTCGAACTTCTCCCGGCTGGCGCGGCGCTCGTACTTCAGGTCGTCCAGTTCGTCCTGTAGGGAGAGCACCTTGTCGGTCTCCCCGGCCTCCATCGCGGCCTTCAGCTCGGCCTGTTTGGCGGCGATCTTGGTGCCCAGCTCCTGCTGCTTCTGGTTGTACTCGGTCTCGGATTCCTTGCCCTCGACCTTGGCACGCAGCTCGTCCACGCTCGCCTGAAGATCGCGGAAGTTCTCTTCCGCCTCCCGGCGCAAACGCTGCTCGCGAGCGAGACGCGCTTTCCAGCCGCGCTTCAGCGTCGGCTCTTCCGCGACCGGCTCGTCGTCAGAATCGACCCGCTCGTCCTCTTCGTCCTCTTCCTCTTCGTCCGGCTCCTCGTCCTTCTTGCCGAGCGTCTTCGGATCGGGGAACAGGGTGTCCAGATCGTCGTCCGTGATCTCGACGTTGCCGTCCGCGTCCACCTCGTCGCGGTCCGCACCGGCCGCGCGCGGAGCTGGGCGGTCCATGCTGAATCGGGAATTGAGGTCATCGAACACGGGCTCTCCCGGCTCGCGATCGAGCGGGTCCGTGTCGGTCTTCTTCTCAGTGACGATGGTGGGGGAGAGCGTGATGCCGCCCTCTTCGTCGTCGATGATCACTAGGTCTCGTTTGGCCATGCTCCGGCTCCTGCCGTGTTGTTCTCCGCCTGCCCGGCGTGTGGGGCCCATCTATTACCGGATGGGGCGGTATCCGGACAGGACTATATACCCTTCGCCTCGGGACCACCGCCCGGAAGTTCCAGCGCGGGCGGCTCGTCCAGCGCGACGGACTCCACGAGCAGGATGGCCACTTCCGTCAAGTATCCCTGCACGAGCTGCAACTTGGCGAGCGTCGCAAGTTTGATCGCGTTGGCCCCGGCCTCGTTGTACACGTCCATCAACCCTTTGCCGGCCTCGTTGATCAGGCGGCGTACGGCATCGGCGCGGTCGGCTTTCGCCGCGGCGGTCAACATCTGCTCGCCCGTCATGTCGCCCACGTCAGCTCACCCAGTCGAAGAACGTGCGCGCCTGCTCGGGCGTCAGCTTCGCGAAGATGTCGGTATCGGAAAGGATCAGCAGGAACTGGTCCTCCGGCTCGTCGCCGTCGAACGCAGCGGACCCGCGACCGATCTTGATCTTCTGCGCGGCGTTCTGTCGGAAGATCACCCAGTCGCCCTCACGGATACTGTGCGCGACCTGATCGGTCCGGTAGTCCATGCCATCGAACGTAGCGGTCCACGCGAGCGGTCCGATCTTGAGCACCTGTCCGATCGTTCGCACCGCGAGGTCCGTGTTCTTGGTGCGCGCGGCCACGAAGATGCTGCCGTGCTTCTCCGCCGCCGGCTTGGGGCGCACGATCACTCGGTAGCCGCACGGCTCCGGTATCAGTGCGGGATCAACGGCGGGCCCCTGAAGGTCGGCCGTGTCCATCTCGGGCTCGATCTCGTCTCCGAAAGTAAACTCGCGCTTCATCACGACCCCCAGTTTCTCGGCTTGTACCTGCGCCCGGGCTGCATCTGCGGCTCCGGCGCCTCGTCTTCTTCCTCTTCAATGTCCTCGCTGTCCACCTGCCCGGAAGACTTTTCGATCTTGGCGCAAAGCATCTGGATCAGGGCGCGACATTCCCGATGCCGGCCCACGCCGATCAGGTAGTTCTCGTAGCTCAGGCCACCGTTCAAGATTTTGTTCGCGAGGTCCGCCTGTCGCTGTTCCAGCTCGGCGATCGTGCGGACGGCGGACAGGCTGCGGTCAGCGGCCATCGTTCTCGTCAAGGCGCGAAAGCGCCATGTAGATGCGGTCGAACTTGCGACCCAATGCGGGATTTCCCGGTATCATCTCCAACCCTCCGAGCGCTTCCAGAAGCGCCATGAAATCGTCGGCCAAAGGGACTTCGGCCTGTTGGTTCGGAGTATATCTCTTGTTCATTCGGACACCCGCGCCAGAATTTCTCTGCGTTGGCCGGCCTGATTCTGGCCGCCCTGTTTGAGTCGGATCAAGAACGATAGCGTAGCCGATAACCCTACGCCCAGCTCTTCGGCTGCTTTCACGAGAGACGCCGGGCTGGGCCGGCGCAATCCGCGCTTCTTCAAGAGCGCCTGCGCCGCGCGTAGACGTGCCGGCTTCACGGGCCCGCCGGAACGTCGGGGATCACGCCCTCACGGGCCAGCCGCGCGGCCGTTTCCCGGTCATCTCGGGCGATCTTGGCGTCCGACTCGCGATCTTGGCGGGCGATCTTGGCCGCTGACTCGGCGTCGGCTGCTGCCGTTTTGGCGGCGTCTTCCGGTGCCGGGGGCGGGGGAGGGGGCGCGTACTTGGCAGCCTCGCGCGCGACCGCGGCTTCGACCTCTATCGGCAACTCCTCGTATTCGTCGGCTCTGGTCGGATCGAACGCCGGCAATGGGATGCCGCCGGTCTGCGCCATGACCTGCTGCTCCACGCGCTTCCGGTACGCGTTCGCAAAGTGCGCCGCCTGATGCGCGCGCAGGGCGGGCAAGGCCCGCTCCTGAATCTCGGGCGGCATGCCGGCCAGCTCCATCTCGATCTGCGCGTGCACCGCGAGGTGCGCCTCGTCGTCCTGCTCCATGAAGACCTGCGCTGGGCTGCCGTTCAGGATCGCGACGTTCTCGCTGACCGGGTCCATCCGCTTGACCGCCTTGTCCGGTAGCCACTCGTCCGATCCCGGTATACGCAGGGCCTTGAGCATGCCCTTGTAGGCTTTGCGCGCAGATTCCGGCGGGAATAGGTCGGGCCGCTGGTCCACGAGCTGCATGCCGGCTTGCGCCAGAGCGATGCGCTGCACCGAGCTGAAGATGTTCGGATCGCTGACCGGGACAACATCGATGACCTTCGGGTCGAAGTCCTCCGAAAAGAGCGGGCCTTCGCCATTGACCGCGAACGGATACGCCTCCTCGGTCATGTGGCGGTAGTTGCAGAGCGCGAGCATCTTGAGTTCGATGCGCATTGCGGAGTGGATGCGCTTGTGGATGCCCGAGAAGATTTTGCTGCCCTGCTCGATCAGTGCGACGGTGGTCCCGACCGGGCCCGTGTTCTTGGCGTCCCCGACCATCTGCTCGGTGGTAGATGCGAACCGCTGGATGCCGTTGATCAAAATCTCCAGCGTCTTGAAGAGCGCCGGGCTCGGTTCCTTGTAGGGCGGGGTGTAGAACGCCTTCGCCAGCTCCTCGGCCGACATATCGACATCCTTCCAGACGCCCGGCTCGATCACCATTTCGCCCGCGATGCGTGCATCCTGCGACTTGAACCCGCCCTGTATGGACGCGGTCATAGAGCCGTCCAGCAGCAGACGCAGCGCCCCGCTCGCAGCGCGGCCCATGCCGCCGATCAGGTGCAGGTAGCCCCAGCCATAGAACCCGAAGCCGGGCAGGAACTTGTAGTGCGTGTACCAGACCTCTTTCTGGCACAAGGGGTCGTCCTGATCCCAGCAACGCACCGCGCGCACCACGCGCCCGGTCTCCCACTCGAACGTGATCACGTACGGCAGGCGGTAGCTCTTGCCGGTCGCGAACGGGTCCTCGAACTGGGTGAACTCCCAGTCCACGGTCATCTCGCACAGTTCAAGATCGAGGTCCTCCGCGTCGCGCGCCTCGGTACGGTCGTCCGACGTGTCCTCCAGTTCCTTGTTCTGCGCTTGGCCCTGCGCGAGCCCGGGCGTAAATTCCGCGTCCACGAAGTAGCCGCTATCCACAGCGCGGCGGAACACGTTGTACGGCATCGTGTACCGGTGCGTGTACCGCGGCGCGGAGCGCAAGCTGGTCGCGAAGTACGGGACGATGAAATCCTTGGCGGTCACCATGCGGGCCCGGGGGCGTCCGGTTACCGGATCGGGAGCGACCTTTCGGAACACGCTGCCGGCGTACGGCAGGGAGATCAGGAGCTGTTCCGTGTCGTTGAAGTATTCGTCGTCCTCTTCGGTGAGCTGGTAGTTCATGTAGTCCTGAACCCGCTCGGCCCGATCCTGAAGCTCTTCCGATCCCTTCCCGATCACCGCCACCTTGACCGGGCCGCCGGGCGGCATCAGCTCTTCCATGGCGCGCGCCTGAAACTGCACCATCGCTTCCGCGATACCCGGATACGTGACGCGCGCAGCGCCTTCAAACGCTACAGCGTCCTCGGGGATGTCGGCCATGCCGATGATCTCCAGACCATCAAGCATGCGCTGTTCCCATTTCGAGCGCGACTCAAGATCGATCTCGACAAGCCGGCGCAGGTCCTGCCCGATCGTGGTCTGCTCGTTCTCGTCGAGCAGTTCCGCTAAGTTGGAATCGAACTGATTGAGCCGCGCCTGATCTTCGACCTGTTCGGCGTCGGTCGTTTCGAGATCGATGTCGTCGAGCGTGACCATCAGGCCGCCGTCCGGCATCAGGGTCATGCCGTCAACGGGCGGTCTCTCTTCGTCGGGAACTTCGGATACGAGCGACAGGTACCCGCGCGGGTCTTCGATGTCTTCTTGACGACGGGCCATTTAGTGCTCCGATTTTGCTAAGTAAATCACTGCTAACTCTGGCTGATCCTTCAGCAATCCGAGAGCGGCGTTGCATCGCATACAAAGCCAGCCGCGGAATTTTCCGCTCTTGTGGTCGTGATCCGCATACAAACACGGATGTCCAACCGGCGGACTCCCACAGCACTCACAGACTTCCGGCTCAGGGCGCGTGGGTTCTGGACGCCCTTTGTAGCGCCGCATATAAACCTTCCGAGCCTCTTTATTCTCTGCTAACCACCTACGATTGTTCTCCCGTCCGCGCGCTTTATTTTCTTCCCACCATTTCTGTGCGTAAATCCTGCGGCGTTCTTTGGCCTCTGCGTCGTACCCCCGACTCCGGATACGATTACATTCTCTGCATCGCCCCCGTTTATCTCGCTCTGCTGTATGCCCTCGTTTGCAGGGGCGTGTGTTTGCGTTTTTCAATTTCAATGCTCAAGATACGAGCGCGCATCTCCGCGGACGTTTCCGTCCCATGATGCAGAGATTTGCCTCGACAGCTTGCTCAACCAGAAAAGCGCGTCCGCCACGCTGTTCAACCCGGCCGCATCTTCGGTCAGGCTGAAGAAGCTCTTCTGAGAGTACCGACCACCGTCGTTTTCAACGATGGCGAGATTGAGCGTGTCGCCGCGGACCACATTGCTGATCGCGTCGGTCAGCACGGTAATGGCCTCGAACTGGCGAGCGCTGATCTCCCGGTAGCTCCCATCAGGTAGCTGGACTATCCGCTTTTCACCGTCGCTCATACTACCGGACCCCTAGAAAAACGCCCTCCCACTATCCGTAGCGCCCGCCCCGCTTGGGCTTCGCCCGCTTGAACAGGCGGACCGTGCCGTCCTCTTTTTCCTCTTCCCACAGCTCGACCTTGTGCGCCCGCTTCAAAAACATCCACGCCATCAAGCACGTATCGACGAAATCGTCGTGCGTGCCCTTCGGGAACGCGGAGCACTCGTCTATGACCGTGCGGCTCCACTTCCTGTCCACGTAATACACCAGCCCGTCGTCCAGCACCGTGCTGGCAATGTGCGCGCGCTCGACCTTGTCGTTCTTGGTACGTCCACCATGGCTCAGGCTCACCTTCCGGATGTTCTTGACCCCGGCCCGGCTCAGGTCCTGTGCGAGCGAGATGCCCGCCCCGGCCTTTTCGATCAGCGTGTAGTCCGGCCGTACCTTGCGGTCGTGCCGGCGGGCGAGGCGCTTCAGCTCGTGGTACGGAACCTTGTCGCGCCACGCGCCCAGCAAGATGATGCACAGGCGCTCCCTCGTGTGAAACGTCCCGTCCTCGCGCTCCACCTTCTGCCGGTGCCGGAACACGCCCCAGTCGGTCCGCGCACTGTAGTCGTTCTCTTCCTTCTCGCCATACGCCGTGTCGTAGACGGAGATCAGCAGCTCCAGCTCGGGCTCCTCGCCTTCCCACAAGCGCCAGTGCTTCCGTGAGAGGATCGCGCCCTCGCCCGCCTCCGCGTCCTGCTGGTACTGGAGATGGTACTTGGCCTTCATCACCCGCTTGAGACGTTTAGTGGCCCCCTCACTAATTCGCGCCGGGCTCAACAGCTCCCCTTCAGCCTTTCGCGGGTCGCTGAAAATCTTCTTGCCGGTCTCCGGCAATCTCGTGACGCAGTGGTACTTGGTGCGATACTCGTTCGGGATCACGAGATGCACCACGTCCTTCATGTCGTGCGTGTCCATGATGTGACCGAACAGGTCGTCCCGACCCGTGCGCTGTCCGATCACAACCCAGCCGCTCTTGTCCGGCTGGTTCAAGCGCGAGGACATCGCGTTGTCCCACCAGTCGTGCGTACCCAAACGGATCGCTTCGCTCTCCACCTCGGTCGCGTTGTGCGGATCGTCCACCACGATCAGGTCGCCGCCTTCGCCGGTCGTCGCCGACTCGACCGCGAGCGCGATCCGTCGCCCGCCCTCACTGTTCCCGAACTGGCGCTTGAGTTTGTCGTCGCCCATGAAGCTCCACTCGTGGCCCCACCGGTCTTGGAACCACGGGCTCTCGATAAGCCGCCGGCTTCTGAGGGTGTCGCGAATGGATAGCTGGAGCGCGTACGACGCGGTCAGGAACTGGCGCGACGGGACGTGCAGCCAGTCCCACGTAGGCCAGAACACGGTGCCGGTGAGAGACTTCGAGGTTCTCGGCGGAACGTTCACCATCAGGAACCGTATCTCGCCCATCGTCACGTACGAAAGGTGATCGCACAGTGCGTCCATGTGCCAGCCGGGGATGAGCGGGGCGGGTTCCACGTACCGCCACCCTTCACGCACGAACCCGCGCAGGCTGCCGCGCAGTTGCTCGGCCTGAACGATCGTTGGTCTCCACAGGGTGTCGGTTATCGCGCGCGCGAGCGGGGTCATGCTTGTTTCCGTCGAAGGTAGCCAATAGCACACAGCAGACCAGCGAGTGTGTCCCCCAGCCCACCAATCGCCCGGTTACATCGACTGCACAACCACCCACGAAACTTGCCCGTCGAATGATCGTGGTCGGCGTGCAACTTTCGCGCCGCCTGACAACACTCGCACTCGGGCGGCGCAGGATATGTCGGTTCAGGGACACCGGCCCAACGCCGGCTCCACGCGAGGACCTTGCCCGGGTTTTTCTTCCGCCACTCGGCGACCTCACGCTTCGCCCGCGCCGGGTCTTTCCAGTAC
>ERZ1066135.696-NODE-696-length-15845-cov-7.534706_pt1 | contig 15845 bp, 11 predicted proteins | sample MGYA00382782_ERZ1066135 | MGnify/ENA primary metagenome ERZ1066135 (study PRJEB33369, sample SAMEA5778365) | biofilm metagenome | biome: Industrial cooling water; feature: Water cooling tower basin; material: Biofilm | place: United Arab Emirates | collected...
GCTCACTGCCCTCACCTGCGTCTCGGCGCTCGTCGTTCCTTGCCTGTGGGATCGCGACACCTTGCGCTACGAAGCGCAGGGACTCCCCGGCGTGGTCGAAGTCATCACCGGCCGCTTCGAGCGCGAGCCCGCGCGCTTCTACGAAGTGCGGCTCGAGCGCGTGGCGCGCGAACTCGCCGCGGACCCCACGAAGCTGGATCTGTACGACGACGCTGGCGTCGCCTGCGATCGCCTGCACCGCGGCGACGAAGCGCTCGCTTGGATGGAGCGCAAGTCGGCTCAGCTCGACGCGACGCCGGACTCGCCGGCCAAACGCGAGGCGCTGTACCGCTACCACGCGAACCTCGGAACGTTTCTGGCGCACCGCTGGTTGCGAGCGGGCGCGGACCGCGCGGCGCTCGACGACCTGCGCTCGGGGCGCGAGCACATCCAACGCGCGATCGAGCTCAATCCGGACGCGCACTTCGGCCGCGAGCGTTACCAGCTGTTCGCTCTCGATTGGTTGATCGAGCTGCCATCGCCTTCCAAGCCCGGTTTCGACTTCGATCAGGAGCCGTGGACACTCCTCGACGCCTGTCCGCCCGAGTTGCGGCTCTTGCCGCGTGACATCTTCCGCACTCAGCCCAGCGGCGCGGATCCGAACGCAGCGGCCGCGGCGAAGGCGCTCGCGGGGCTCATCGTGATGGGCGACGCGTGGCAGAGCGTCGACGTGTTCAACGCGCTCTCCCGTTCGCTCGAGTCGCAGGGACACTCGTCGGTGGCGTACCTCGCGGCGTTGCGCGCTCAGGAACTCGCCCGCGCGGGAAGGCGCTCCCTGCATCCGGAGCTCGCGGCGGCCGATCCGGAGTTCGCGCGGCGTACGGCGAGCTTTGCGCACTACTTCGAGAGCGCCGAGCCATTGCGCGAGGTTGAGGAGTTCTTCGTGTCCGCGCGCGACGAGGCTGACGATTGGCACGCGCGCCGCACGGCCTTCGTCCTTAGGCAACTCGACGCGGGCCGCGATCCCGACACCGATCCCGAGTTCTGGAGCTCGTACACGTCCGCGGCGGCGCCGACGCCTCCCGGTGTGCTGATTTCCGGCCGCGAAGCGGAAGATCGCAGCTTCTTCGCGCTGCTCGGCATCGCGGGGATCTTCGCCTTCGCGTTCGTCGCCGGTGGGGTGGCGCTCGCCCGTCGGGCATGGCGCAGACGTCGCGCGAGCGCTGCGCGGTGACCCGCCCGCCGCGCGTGCGGCCCGAAAACACGACGAGCCGCGCGAAGCGGCTCGTCGTCAGCTAGTCCAGCGGGCTTCGACGCGCTACATGCGCGCCTTGCCGAGGTCGAAGCGGTCGGCGTTCATGACCTTCGTCCACGCGGCGACGAAGTCGTTCACGAACTTCGCCTTCGCGTCGTCCGAGGCGTAGACCTCGGCGATCGCGCGCAGCTGCGAGTTCGAGCCGAAGATCAGATCCACCGACGTGCCGGTCCACTTCACCTGACCGCTCTTGCGGTCGCGGCCTTCGTACGCGTCGCCGCCGGTCTTCTTCCACGTCGTCCCGTTGTCGAGCAGGTTGACGAAGAAGTCCGTGGTCAGCGCCTCGGGCCGCGTGGTGAACACGCCGTGCTTGGTGTCGCCGAAGTTGGCGTTGAGCACGCGCAACCCGCCGACGAGCACCGTCATCTCGGGCGCGCTCAGGTTCAGCTGCTGCGCGCGGTCGACGAGCAGCTCCGGCGCCGGGCGATCGACGCCCTTGCGCACGTAGTTGCGGAAGCCGTCGGCCTGCGGCTCGAGCACCGCGAACGACGCCGCGTCGGTCATCGCTTGAGTCGCGTCGACGCGGCCGGGCGCGAAGGGCACGGTGACGTTGAAGCCCGCCCGCTTGGCGGCTTCTTCGACGCCCGCGCAGCCGGCGAGCACGATCGTGTCGGCGAGCGAGACCTTCTTGCCGCCGTTCTGCGCGTCGTTGAACTCCTTGGCGACGCGCTCGAGCACCGCCAACGTCTTGGCGAGCTGCGCCGGCTCGTTCACTTCCCAGTCCTTCTGCGGCGCCAAGCGCACGCGTGCGCCGTTCGCGCCGCCGCGCAGGTCCGCGCCGCGGAAGCTCGAGGCCGACGCCCAGGCCGTCGACACGAGGTCGGACACGCTCAGGCCCGAGGCGAGGAGCTTGCCCTTGAGGTAGGTGACGTCCTGCTCGCTCACCAGCGCGTGGTCGAGCGCCGGCAGCGGATCCTGCCAGAGCTGCGGCGGCGCGACTTCGGCGCCGAGGAAGCGCGCCTGCGGGCCCATGTCGCGGTGCGTGAGCTTGTACCAGGCGCGTGCGAAGGCGGCGTCGAACTCCGCGGGGTTCTTGTGGAAACGCTCGGAGATCTTGCGGTATTCGGGATCGCGGATGAGCGCCAGGTCGGTCGTGAACATGACCGGCTGGTGCAGCTTGCCGTCGATGTGCGCGTCGGGCACGGTGCGGCCCGCGTCACCCTTGGGCTTCCACTGCTGCGCGCCGGCGGGGCTGCGCGTGAGCTCCCACTCGAAGCGGAACAGATTCGCGAAGTACTGCTGCGACCACTCGGTCGGCGTCGAGGTCCAGGCGCCTTCGAGGCCGCTGGTGATCGTGTCGGCGCCGTGGCCCTTGCCGTAGTTGTTCTTCCAGCCCAGGCCCTGCTCTTCGATGCTCGCGCCCTCCGGCTCGGGACCGACGTGCTTGCCAGGGGCGGCTGCGCCGTGCGCCTTGCCGAGCGTGTGGCCGCCCGCGATCAGCGCGACCGTTTCTTCATCGTTCATCGCCATGCGGCCGAACGTGGTGCGGATGTCGCGCGCCGCAAGCAGCGGATCGGGAGTTCCGTTGGGGCCTTCGGGATTGACGTAGATCAGGCCCATTTGGACCGCCGCGAGCGGGTTCGCGAGGTCCCGTTCGCCGGAGAAGCGCTTGTCGCCGAGCCATTCGCTCTCGGGGCCCCAGAACACGTCCTCCTGCGGCGCCCAGACGTCTTCGCGTCCGCCCGCAAAGCCGAGCGTCTTGAAGCCGGCGCTCTCGAGCGCGACGTTGCCGGTGAGGATCATGAGGTCGGCCCACGAGAGCTTGGCGCCGTACTTCTGCTTGATCGGCCACAGCAAGCGGCGCGCCTTGTCCAAGTTGCCGTTGTCCGGCCAGCTGTTGAGCGGCGCGAAACGGATCGTGCCGTCAGCCGAGCCGCCGCGTCCATCGGCGATGCGGTACGTGCCCGCGCTGTGCCAGGCGAGGCGGATCATCAACGGACCGTAGTTGCCCCAGTCGGCCGGCCACCAATCCTGCGACGTGCTGAGCGCCTTCGCGATGTCCTGCTTCACCGCGGCGAGGTCGAGCTTCTTGAACTCCTCGGCATAGTTGAAGTCCGGTCCCATCGGACTCTCCGCGGGCGGGTTCTGGTGGAGGATCTTCAAGTTGAGCTGGTTCGGCCACCAATCGCCGGTCGTCATCGCGCCCGCGGCGGTGTGGCGGTAGCTCGCATCCGTCGCGCTCTTGGCGCCCATCACCGGGCAACCGGCGGCATCCGACGCGGGGTCGGCGGCGACCGAGGACTTGGTCTGCGGCGCGGCGCAGCTCGCGGCGCCGGCGACGAGCGTGAGCAGCCACGCGCCGTACGCGATGCGCGCGCGGCGCAGAGCACTCATGTTGTTTTCAATCAGGCGTGTCATGGGAAAAGACCCTCCGTGGTTTTGGGGTGGGGGATGAAGGAAGCGAAAATGCGGGTCCGTCGACGTACGCGAAGCGCTCAGCGCGCGGATCGGGGCGTCGACGGTTTGGTGGTGCGGCTCTGCTGGTTGCGAGCGCTGCGCGGAACACGGCGTGGGCGACAGCTCGGGCACAGCCCCCAGTAGAGGACTTCGCTGGCCTCGATCGCATAGCCACAGTCCGTAGTGGGCGAGAGGACGGGTGCTGCCCCGACGCTGGGCTCGATGTCGGCGACCGCGCCGCACTGCCGACAGATCGCGTGGTGGTGGCCGTCGCCGACGCGCGGGTCGAAGAGCGCCGGCGCGCCGGCGGGCTGCAGGCGCCGGATCAGGCCGCCTTCGGTCAAGCTCGCAAGCGCGTCGTACACCGCCTGGCGCGAGACCGTGCCCAACTCGGCGCGCACGAACTCCGCGACCCTCTCGGCCGGGGCGTGCGGGCAGCACTCGACGGCGCGCAGCACCGCCAGCCGTTGGGCGGTGACGTTGAGCCCGCGCTCGCGGAGTCGGTCGGCGGCGTCCTGCATCGCGACCCAGTCTAGGCACTTTTGGACTTAATCCAAGTCTGGAACTAGTCCGAAAAATGGCACGCCCGGCGAGCGGCGGGCGCGACGCGCTGCTCGCGCTCAGCCGCAGCGGGCCCGGCGCCGGCGTTCGCGTGTGGTGAAAGGCTCCCGGCGCTGCAGCCACGCCCCTTTGCGCCAGGACGAAGGTCCGGCGCCGGATGCGCGGCGCTCGTGCGTCGAAGCGCGCCCCCCGGGCCCCGCCCCGCCATGCCCAATCCCTCGTCGCTCTTCCTCGTGCTCGTTTCGCTCTTCACACCGCCTTCGCAAGACGGTGCGGCGGAGACGCAAAGTCCGACCCCCGCGGCCGCACAGGCCGACGCCCAACAACTCGCACATGATTACGCCGCAGCACTGGCCGCGAAACGCAGCACGGCCGTGCTCGAAGTCGGAGCGCGCCTCAAGGAACTCGGACCAGGCGCAGCGCCCGCGCTCGACACTGTTCTCGCCGCGCTCGACTACGGGCCCAAGGTCGAAGTGCGACAACAGGCCCGCGAACTGCTCGACAGCATCGGCTTGGCCGCCCTCATGCCGCTGGTCCGGCGTGCGATCGACTCCGGGCGCACTGAGATCGAAGGCTTTGCGCCCGCCGACGCCGACGCCGTCGAGCGCTTGTTCGCCCAACTCGAGATCGCAGACGAGCTCGAGCGCAAATGGATCGCGATCGTGCTCGACAACCTCGGCGAACCGGCGTTCGAGGAACTGCGGCGCAGACTGCGGGAGACAGGCGGCGTCGAGCAGGTGCGGGCAGCGCAGGCCGCAGCCGCGATGGCTTGGCGCGGCGGGGCGCTGGTGGAGGAACTCACGGCGCACTTGAAGTCCACGTCGGCGCCTTTGCGCTACTGGGCGTGTTTCGCGCTCGGCCGCGCGCAGCCGCAGTCCACGCCCGTGTTGCTCGATGCGCTGAAGCACGACGACGCGCGCGTGCGGATCGCCGCCTGCGAGGCGCTGTCGCATGCGATCGACGCTGTGCGCTCGAGTTCGCGTCACCCCGACGTCGCGCCTTACGAGGCGTGGCACGGCGTGACGCGCGACATGAACTCAGAAGCCAAGCGCTTTCGCGCGATCGCTGATCACGGTGTTCCGCAACTGGCTGCTGCACTCGGCGATTCCGAGCCGCTGGTTCGGATGTTCGCGGCCGTGACGCTCGAGAAGCTCGGCGCCAGAGCGCGGGAGGCGCGCGAAGCGCTCGTGCGCGCGTACAGCGACTCGCAGCCCAGTGTGCGCGTATGGGCGCAACTCGCGCTGCGGCGCGTCGATGCTTCGTACTACGACCTCGCCGAAGCGCTCACGTTGGGCGCGCCGGAGAGCGCACCGCAGCCAAGCGCTGAACAGATCGCACAGTGGTGGACCGAAATCGACAACGCGCCGGAGTGGGACGCCGACGAAGGCGAGGACGACGGTACGGAGCGCTGGAACGAGAAGCCCGATGTGCGCTGGAACGCAGCGCTGGGGCTCGCGCGTTGCTGCGGGCGCGAGTTGCTGGCGAAGCTCGCTTCGGACAAACCCGAAGACGTTGAGGCCGCGAAGTCGCGGCTGGAGTCCATCGAACGCGAGAGCTGGCGCCATGTGATCAAGTTGCTCGGACTGATCCAGGGCGCGCTCGGCTCGCACGATCGTGCGCAGGCCGAATTGCGCGCGATCGGACCCGCGCTCGTGGGTGAACTGCGTCAGGACTACCTGCGCTACCCGCGCTTTCCGATCGGCGACGGCTCCTACGAGCAGCTGACTGCGTTGCTCGGCGATTGGGGGCCGGCCGGGCTCGCGACGCTCGTGTACGGCCTCGAGCACTGGTCGTACTTCGGTCGTCCGACAGCCGCGGACGAGTTGATCGGCGCCGGCGCGGCAGTGGCAGACTTCGCTCCTGCAATCCTCTCGGTCTGGCGGATTGCGAGCGATAGCCCGCGCGCTCCGGGGCTCGAGGCTTGGTGGGACGGGCGCGATCGCGGCGGCGCGGCGCTCGGCGACATGTGGGAGATCAGCGAATCGGGCGGCGGCGAAAGCAAGTGGGGCGATATCCATGGACTGCGCGAGCGCGACAACGTCGCGCTCCTGGCTCGCGCGCTAGGCGCGGCGGCTGTGCCTCACTTCGTGAACGGTCTATCGGACGAACACTCCGTCGTGCGCGCGCGCTCCGCGACGAGTCTCATGGCCCTCGGGGACGATGCGAAGCCGCACCTCGCGAAGCTAGCGGCGCTGCTCGCCGACAACGAGCAACTCGTACGACGTTCCGCGGCTCGCGCGCTCGTGACGCTTGCGCCCGCAGACTCTGCGGACGCTGCGCTTGCTCGCAAGCTGCTCGAAAGCCGGTGACGTGCGCACCCGGCGCCCGTGGCCGGGTTCGGCGACAGCAGCGCGGTCGCGAGGGGCGAGTGAGCACTCGACCCTCGCGCGCCGTTGTCAACGAAGCACGCGCCGCTCACAAGCCAAACAGATTGTGGGCGATCGCGACGTACGCGTTGCTCCATGCGTTCTCGCGCAGGAAGCTCGGTGCGAGGCCGGGCGCTCCGATGAAGGGCCGCAGCACCCAGGCGAGTTGGATCGTGACGAACCAATACAGCAGCAGCCAGAGCGCGCGCGGCGCGCGGTGGCGCGGGTTCGCGGCGATCAGCGGGCGGTAGTGCCGCGCGAGCACGCGCTGCCCGGCCATGGATGCCGCGAAGAAGAACGCGCCGCTCGCGGCGAGCGAGCCGCGGTAGCTGAGCCCGGAGGCGAAGAGGAACAGGACGATGGGGGCAAAGCTGGCGAGCACGACCGCCACCACAGCCTGTGCGCATAGAACGCCACGCAGAGCCGCGCCGAAGTCACTGCGTAGCCCCAGCGCTGCGTTGAGCGCATAGAAGCTCGGGATGCACAGCGCTGTCGAGGCGCTGATCAGGAGCGGGATCTTGAGCGCGGAGTACAAGGCTTGTTCGCCGCGCATCGCGAAACTGCCGAGCGCCAAGCCGTGAACGGCGCCCGCGCAGACCACCGTGGCGGTCAGCGTCGTCAGCGGGCTTGCACCGGCCCCCGCCGCGAACTCCTGCTCGGTGCGGAGCAACCGATCGACAGCCGCGTTCATCGACCGCCCATGAACTTGATGAGGGCGCTGACCACGCCTTCGAAGAAGCTGCCTTCGCGCGTGCGGAACAGCGCGAATTCGAGACCTTGCGTGCCGATGAAGGGCCGCAGGATCCAGGCCATCTGGCTCCCGACGAGCGCGTAGATCACAAGCCAACTGCGGAACACGCGTCGAGCGCCTTCGTCGACTCGCGCGCGCGGCGGTTGTTTCGCGTCGGCGGACTCGTTCGCGACCTCGGTCCTGGTCGGTGGCTCGAACACGGCGCGCAGCGCACGCCCGAGCACGCCGAGGCTTATGGCGCCGCTGAGCGCGAAGAAGGCGCAGTTGAGCAGCACCATGAAGGGATAGCTCGTCGTGCTGAGGGTGAAGAAGGCCGTGATGGGCGCGAAGCTCGCGAGCAGCACGAGGTTCACGGCGATCGCCACGAGCAACAGCTTGAGCGTCTCCACGAAGCGCAGCTTCGATCCGGAGAGCGCGCTGAAGGTGTAGAGCGACGGAAAGGCGACGATCAGCGTCAGAAGGAACAGCAGCGGCACCTTCACCGTGTTCGCCAGCATCTGGAGTCCGGTCGCGTGCTGGGGGCGAAGGGCGCCGAAGAGGCCCATCGCGACGCCGTACAACGCGCCGCCGCAGGCGCCGATCGCGACCAACGTCGAGCTGCGGACCGCGACGCGTCCGGCGCGCAGCTCCTCCATCGAAACCAACTTGCCGCGCAACAGCTCGTCCGCCGTAGTCCACACTCCCGCCATCGTTCTCCCTCGCTTGGCCTCTGGACGCGGCGCCGCTCACACTTCGCGAGCCGGACGCGCCGCTGCTGTGCGATGGGACGGTCGCTCGCCCGATTCGCCAAGTGGGCGAGCGCGTGCTGGAGTCACTGGCTGTTGGCGCGGCGTCGCCCGTTGTCGTCGGGGACGCTTCGCGGCTGCCCGTTCGCGCCGCGCCGATCCGTGCGACGATGCTTTTCGACGCCGCATGCGCCCGGAATCCTCGCTCGCCCTGATCGCGCTCGCCTGTGCAGTGCTGACTCCGTGCACGTGCGGCGTGAGCGCAGCGCCTAGGGCACTGCTCGCCGCGGTCGGCGCCTTCGTCGCGTGGCGAGCCGACCGCAGCATGATTGCGCCGCTGTTCGCACTACTCGTGAACGTGTGCGTGCTGGCGATCGAATGCGTGCTCGCGGCGTTCGCCGCTGTCGCGCTGGTTGCCGGCGCCGGGGCAGCGGCCTACGCCGGCGTGGAGGCCGCCAGCGCGGTGTTCGAGCATGCGCCCGACGCGGCCCGCTCGATGTGGAGTGCGCTGAGCCCCGCGGGCTTCTGGAGCGAGTACCGCCGCGACGAGCTCGTCGATCACAAGAGCGATCAGGGCCCTTACGGCGGACGGCGCTGGCTGCGTTGGCGCGCTGACCAGGAGGGCGCGTTCGATGCGCGCGACGTCGCGAGCTTTGCGGCCCAGCACGGCTGGACGCTGCACTCCAGCGAACGTGTGCCGGTGGGAGAGCTCCACGAGTGGATGGCCACGTGCCAACTGCCCTCGGCCGTGTGCGACCCATCCACGAACCACGTTCCGTCCGAGTTTGCCGCCGACTACGTCGCGCTTCCGCCGCGCCTGTCGCGCTCCCGCGGGCACGAAGTCGAAGCGCTGAGTTTCGACACGGGTTGGGTGCAGTACCGCGACGCGTATGGCCTTGCCTGGACCGTCGTCGGCTACGCGTTCCTCTCCGCCGACGGACGCGAACTCGTCGTGACGCACCACTGGGGCGAGTGAAGCCAAAGCCGGAGCTCTCCGTCGCGCCGACGGCGTGTTCTGGCGCGCGGTCCGAGTTCGCTCGAGGCGCGTGCAACGTCGGCGCGTCGACCGATGCGACGGCGGCGCAGGAAGTTCGGCAGTTTCGGACGACTGCGGCGCGTCAACCTTTGACCCGCGAGCGGCGCGCGCGACAATGGCGCGGTGACTCAAGCAGATCGAAACAGCGCGGGTGACGCGGCCTCCGGAGCGCGCCGATCGCCGTCGACCACGGACATGTCGCGCGAGGCCATGGAAGTCCGCCAGGCGCGCCTGCGCGACGATGGCCACCGGATCGACGTGATCGCGGACGTGGGACCGGGGTTCGACCCGCAGCAACTGGCGGGCAGCATCGAGGGCTTCGTCGGTTTCGCGCGCATTCCCCTCGGCGTGGCGGGGCCTGTGCGCATCAACGGCCAGAACGCGAACGGCGAGTTCATGATTCCGCTCGCCACGAGCGAGGGCACGTTGGTCGCGTCGTTCCAGCACTCGTTCAACGCGCTCAACCGCTGCGGCGGCATCACCACGCTCTGCAGTCACGAGCGCGTCGGGCGCGCGCCGTGCTTCGAGTTCGCGAACCTCGTCGTCGCGGGGCAGTTCGCCAAGTGGCTCCCCACACAACTCGCCGCGCTCGAAGCGGCGGCCGCGAGCACCTCGCGCTTCTGCCGGCTGGTCGATCTGCACGTTTCGATCATCGGCAACACGGTGTACGTGATGCTCGAGTTCTCGACCGGCGATGCCGCGGGCCAGAACATGGTGACGCTCGCGTCGCAGGCTGTGTGCCGCCAGATCCTCGAGACGATGCCCGAGAAGCCGCGCAGCTGGCTCGTCGAGTCCGTGCTCTCGGGTGACAAGCGTGCTTCGACGCTCGCGTTCCGCTCCGCGCGCGGCCGCAATGCGAGCGCTGAGGTCGTGCTGCCCGCGCGTCAGATCGCTCGCTACTGGCGCGCCGAGCCTTCGGCCCTGGTGCGCTCGTGGGAGCAGGCGACGATGGGCGCGATGCAGACCGGCTCGGTGGGTTTGCAGGCGAACGTCGCCAACGCGATCGCCGCGCTGTTCATCGCCTGCGGCCAAGATGTCGCCTGCGTCGCCGAAGCGGTGACCGCCGCGACACGCGCCGAGCTCACGCGCGAAGGCGACGTCTACGTGTCGGTCACGATGCCCAACCTGATCGTCGGCACGGTCGGCGGCGGCACGTACCTGCCGACGGCGCAGGAATCGCTCGGTCTGCTCGGCTGTATCGGCACGGGCAAGGCCAGCAAACTCGCGGAGATCTGCGTCGCGGTTGCGCTCGCCGGAGAGGTTTCGATCCTCGGCGCGATGGCGAGCGGAGTGTTCGCCAACGCGCACGCCGCGGGCGGACGCAAGGGCAAGCAGCAACAAGCGGAAACGCCGTGACGCGCGAAGCTCGCTCTGGCGACGGCGCCGCGGCGAAGGATGCTGCGGCGAAGGATGCTGCGGCGAAGGATGCTGCGGCGAAGGATGCTGCGGCGAGGGATGCTGCGGCGAGGGATGCTGCGGCGAAGACCGCGGCAACCAATCCCGGCGGCCCTCCGCCGCCGAGTCGGCGCAAGCCCGTGCGCCGTTTCATGTTCAAGCACGTGCTGCCGCCTGTCGTCATCGGCGGCTACCGATTGCTCGGTCGTTCGTGGCGCTACAAGACCCAAAACGAGCAGATTCTCGACACGCTCGTCCGCGAGCGCCGGCAGATCGTCGGCGCGTTCCTGCACGCGCGCACGTTCCCGCTGCTGTACTACTTCAGTCGGCCGGATCGCGGCCGCTGGATCCTCATGTGTTCGCAGAGCCGCGACGGCGAGCTCATGACGCGCCTCGAAGAGGGCCTGGGCTTCCGCGTGGCGCGCGGCTCCTCAGGACGCGGCGGCGCGCGCGCGCTCGTGGAGATGATCAAGGCGCAGCGCGACGACCGCGAACTCAACTCGTGCCTGGCGATCGACGGCTCGCGCGGTCCGCGCGGCATCGCGCAGATGGGCGTGATCACGATGGCGCAGAAAACCGGCGGCCTGATCCTGCCCGTCGCGGCTTCGACGCGCGATTCCTGGGTCTGGCAAAAATCCTGGGACCGCACCGTGATTCCCAAGTCGCGCGCCGAGATCCACATCCGCATCGGCGAACCGCTCGAGGCGCCGGCCAAGCTGGACAGCGCCGGACTCGAAGCGCTGCGTCTGCGCATGCAGGAGACGCTGGTCGCGATGCACCGCGAACTCGACGAGCAGACGGGCTTTCGCGACAGCGAGCCGTTGCAGATCGTGCGCGCTTAGCGGCGCACAGCGAGTCTGTTCTTGTGGTGCGCGAGCCAGCGCGACCCGGGCGGTCGCGCGCTAAACGCGCTCGCCGCGGCTTTAGGCTGGTGCGACGTTGCGTGCGCCGAGCTCGCCTTGGCGCGCGCTCCGCACGACGGCGTTTCCATCCACCGCAAGAGAGCGCGGCGCACTTTGTCCGCGGTCGCACGCGGGACTCACTTCTTCCGCAGCGCGCGCAGTCGGCCGGCCTCCAGAACACGCCGGGCTTGCGCGGCGGTCCTTGGGTCCGAGCTCGAGGCCAGCGGAGCGAACGGCGCCATGAGCGCGTCGAACGGCAGGTCGTCGCGAAGTGAGAGTCGGACGAGAGCGGTCGCAACCTTTCCGAAGGTCTCCGAGTCGGCGCTGAGTCGCACCCCTTGCGTAGCCAGCCATTCCGCGACGTCGGCACGGAGCGGCGGTCCGTAGTGGTCGCGGAAGGGCGCGTCGACCGACTGCTGTTTGGCTACCTGGGCGATCGCACGAACAGCCGCGTGTTGGCCCGTTTCGTTCAGCAGGCGGATTCGTTGCGAGAGAGCCGCGTCGACATCGCCGGTGAGCCGGAGGTACGCAAGGATCGCGCGATCGCGAACCCAGAGTTCAAGGTCGATCAGATCGGCGTCCGGGGACTCTCGGTATCGTCGCCAGTACGCCTCGTGGACTCCGCTCGGATCGGCCAGCAGGGCCTCCAGGACTTGCTTCGCCGCAGCGGTCGGCGTCGCCAATTCGCGCAACGCATCGGCGTGGGTGAGCAGTAGCTGCGGCTCCGCGAGTTCGGGCTCGTGCGCTACAGCGCTGGCCACTGAGAACGCCACGGCGTTCGCGAGTCGTTCGCGAAAGTGCTTGGCGACCGCCGGCGCGCGCGCGGCGCAGACCTCGCGCACCGCGAAGCTCGGGTCGGAGAGCCCAAGTTCGAGTCGGCGGACCACGCGTGCATCCACGATGACGAGACTGCCGTCGGGCTGCTTTTCCTGCACACTCGCGAGCACGGAATGCGCAGCGGCGCGAGCGCTCTCCGATGCCTGCTCGGCGCACAGCGCTCCGCCCTCGGACAGCGCTTGCTCCATCAGCGGAACCAGCACCGCAGGCGGCAACAACATCAACGCCGCGCTCGCACGCTGTTCGGTGGCGACTTGTTTGAGCTCCACGATCAGCTGCGCCGGGGCTGGCGCCGTCGGGGGCGAACTCTGCGCGCCGCAGATCTCGAGCGCGCCAACCAAAACGACGGCGAGAGCGCCGTGGAGCAATCTTGCGAGCCAGAACATCGAGGGGAGCTTCGAGCCGAACGCAGAGGCTGTCAAGCCGTGGATGACGTGGAGCCTCTCGTCTTTCGGCCGTGCGCACCCCGCGCCTGATGTTGTGCCGTGCGCCGCACGCGTTGCGGTCGCTCAAGGGGCGCGCGTACTTCGGTCGGGCGGACCGCCGTCTTCGGCGTCCAACGACAAAGCGCGCTCCGGCAGCTCCTGTTGGGCTCGATGGCGCACACGGTAGCCCCTTGCGCGCCGTGCTCCGTTGGGATCGCGCGCGCCTCCGGGTCGGCGCTCCGCTCGACGGTTTCCCCGGGTTAGCCCATGAGGGCTTGGAGTCGCGTGCGAAGTTGCTGGAGCTCCGCACACCTTGAGTAGAGCGCGGGCAGGTTCTGCAGCGTTTCCTTCATCAGCACGTCGCGTCCCTCGCCGGGTCGCCGCGGGTCGCCGTGGGCCTCCAGGAAGGGCCCGAAGATCGACTCCTTCAGTCCGCCGTGCGAGCGCGCGCGGCTCCATGTCACGCTCAGCGACTCCGCATGTCCGGCGAGCAGCCAGATCTCCACCTCCGGAATCGCCGCGCAGCACAACAGGCGCGCGCCTCGCTCGGTGGCGGCTCGCTCCAAGTGGGCGAACTCGTCGGACCGGTCACGCAGATCGGAGTCTGGCAGGAAGAGGAGCAGGTCGCGGTGCGAGTACTGATCCAGCAGGCGCTCGAGCAGCAGTCGTTTGGCGTGCTCGTAGCCTTGAATCCTGGGATTCGCGAGCACCTCCACCTTTGCCCTGGGCTTGCCGACGTCCGCGAGCAAGGCCTCGACGAGCGGTTTCAAGATGTAGCGATCGTTGGTCGGATCCTCGGGAACAACCAACACGCGGAAGCTCAAAGGGCGCCCTCCAGCCATCCTTCGGCGAACAGCTCGCCGATCGGTTGCTTGTCGAGCACGCGCAAGAAGTCGGGGACCTGGGTCAGTGGACGAATGTTCGACGCTGCGCTGCTCGAGTCGCGATCGCAGTAGAACGTCGTGGAGTACTCGCTCTCGTTCAGCCACGCGAGCACGATCGGCGAGTGTGTCGTCGCCATGACTTGCACCTGTCCGCTCTTGGACTGGGAGCGCAGCAACTCGACCAACACGCGGACGCGCGAGGCGTGGATTCCGCTCTCGAGTTCCTCGATCGTGAGGATGTCGGGTCGGTCCGGTTGGAAGAACGCAGCAGTGATCGCGGCGAATCGCAGCGTCCCGTCCGAGAGCACCGGAGCGGGCTGGTCCTTCCCGCGCTCCCGGATGGCGAATAAGGGCTCGCCAAGTGCGCCGTGGAGAACGCTGACGTCCTCGATCGATTCGCTCGACCACAGCTGCCGGAGCCACGACGCATAGGCGTCGCGGGTCGCGCCGTCGGCGCAGATAGTCTTCACCAAGGCGGCGAAGTTCTCGCCGCGTTCGCCCATGCGCTTGACCGACTGAGCCGAGGAGTAGCCGCGCAGGATCGCCGGAGATGGGTCGATTCGTTGGGTGTTGGAAAGCGCGCGCAGGCAGGCTTGAACTGCGGGGCGGTGCTTGTCGAGGCAGTGCTTGGAGCGCGCGAACTGCCCCAACACTGGCCGCGAGCGTTCGAACTTGTCGTGCGGCGGGCGGCTCGCCTTCGCAGGCGCGCACCGAATCTCAAAGTACGGCTGTCCCGTCGGATTGCCGATATCGGCGCTGGTGTAGACGGACTTGCCATCGACGGCGAGCGACTCGCTTGTGAGCACGCCGTGGGTGGGATCGAACGCGATGGAATAGCTCGCCGTACGCGCGTCCCCCGGACTCAAGTCGAGGCTGACCTCGAAGCGGATCTCGTCCGCGCTGACACCGTTGGCGAACGCTGCTCGGGCGCTCCCACCGCGAATCGGGTCCCACACGTCGCTGTTCGCGCTTTTGGGCTTGCCGTCGAGGATCTCGCCGATGGTGAACCCGTATCCGATGCCTTGAAGCACGCGCAGCGCGTCGAAGAGGTTCGACTTCCCGCTCGCGTTGGCGCCGATGAACAGGTTCATGCTGCCGAGCTCGAGCTCGACAGCCTGTAGGCTCTTGAATCCCTCGATCTTGATTCGTCGGATCACGCGCTCCGGAGTCTACCGACCGCCGTCCCCGGGCGCAGGCAGATCGATTCGTCGTCCATCCAGTAGAAGCCGCGTCGACGAGCACGTCAGCACGGCCGTCGGTCTCGAATTGAGTCGCCGCGCGGCTCCCCTCACCTCACCGCCGCCGCCGGCTCCGCCTTGCGCGAGGAGAGTTGGAACGCGCCCGCGCGCCAGTCGATGCTCGCGCGCGAGCCCGATTCGAGCTTGCCCGAGAGGATCGCGTCGGCCAGCAGGTTTTGGATGCGCTTCTGGATCACGCGCTTGAGCGGGCGGGCGCCGTATTCGGGGTCGTAGCCTTCCTTGGCGAGGGCTTCCTTGGCGGCGCCGGTGAGCTCGAGTTCGATCTCCTGCTCGCGCAGGTGCTTCTGGAGGCGTGCGAGTTGCACGTCCACGATGCCGCGGATCTGGTCGGGCTGGAGGGCGTTGTAGGTGAGCACCTCGTCGAGGCGGTTGATGAACTCCGGGCGGAAGAAGTCGCGCAGTTGCGAGCCTTCACGCAGGTTGGAGGTCATGAGCACGAGCGTCTGCTTGAAGTCGACCGTGCGGCCTTGACCGTCGGTCAGGCGGCCGTCGTCGAGGATCTGCAGCAGCACGTTGAACACGTCGGGGTGCGCCTTCTCGACTTCGTCGAGCAGGATCACGCAGTGCGGCTTGCGGCGCACGGCCTCGGTGAGCGCGCCGCCTTCGTCGTAACCGACGTAGCCCGGAGGCGCGCCGATCATGCGGCTGACGGAGTGCTTCTCCATGTACTCGGTCATGTCGAGGCGCACGACGGCGGCCTCGTCGTCGAACAGGAACTCCGCGAGCGCCTTGGCGGTTTCGGTCTTGCCGACGCCGGTCGGGCCGAGCAGCAGGAACGAGCCCAGCGGCCGCGTGGTCTCCTGCAAACCGGCGCGCGCGCGGCGCACCGCTTCGCTGATCGCCTGCAGCGCGTGGTCTTGGCCGATGACACGCTCGCGCAGCCGCTCTTCCATGTGCATGAGCTTCTGGCGCTCGGTCTCGAGCAGGCGCGACGCGGGAATGCCGGTCCAGCGCGAGACGACCTTGGCGATCATCTCGGCGTCGACCTCTTCGGGCAGCAGCGCGCCTTCGCG
>ERZ1066135.698-NODE-698-length-15783-cov-7.942777_pt1 | contig 15783 bp, 14 predicted proteins | sample MGYA00382782_ERZ1066135 | MGnify/ENA primary metagenome ERZ1066135 (study PRJEB33369, sample SAMEA5778365) | biofilm metagenome | biome: Industrial cooling water; feature: Water cooling tower basin; material: Biofilm | place: United Arab Emirates | collected...
GTGCCCTCCTGTTCGAGCGGCTGGAACCCGGATGGCTCGGCCTCGCGCAGGCGCTCGACTGCGTGGCGATCGTGGTGCAGCAGCACGCACTCGACAGCGCCGCGATCGGCGCGGCCCATGCGGCCGGCCTGCGGGTGCTGGCCTACACCGTCAACGACGCGGCCGACGCCGGTCGGCTGATCGCCGCCGGCGTCGACGGCCTGATCACCGACGCCGTCGACCGGCTCGGGCCCGGCACAGCGGGCGACGGTCCCGGTGCAGACCACCGGTCGCCCGGCCCCGGCCGCCGACCATGACCGGCCTGCTGAACGCCCATGGCGACGCCCTGCGGCCGACCACCGGCTCGCACGGCGCCGACATCGCGTCGCAGCGTATCGACCACCTCGACCGGTGCGCGCTGCAGCAGGCGCTGGCGCTGGCCTCGCGCCGCGCGGTGTGCATCGACCTCGGCTGCGGCCTCGGCACGCAGGGCCTGCGCTTCGCGGCGCTGGGCCTGGACTGCCACCTCTACGACCTGCTGCCCGAGCCGCCAGGGCTGGCCACGGTGCGCGCGCAGACCGGCTGGACGGTCCACCACCGCAGCGGCGACCTGCGCAGGCTGCGCGCCGAAGACCTGCCCGCGGTCATCGACCTGGTCTACAGCCAGCGCTTTCTGCACTACCTGCGCCACGCCGAGGCGCTGGCGCTGCTGCGGCTCGTCGCCGCGCGGATGAGCCCGGGCGCGCCTTGCTTCGTGTCGGCCTCGGGCCTCGACGCCGAACTGGGCCAGGGCTACGCCGAACGCGAGACGCCGCTGGCGCAGCGCTTCGGCCTGCTGGCGCCGGCGATGCAGGACAAGCACGGCATCCGCGAACCGGTCTGCCTGTACGGCCGCGGCGATCTCGAGGCGCTGATGGGCGAGGCCGGGCTGGCGTGCCGGGCGACCTGGCGCTCCGGCTTCGGCAACGTCAAGGGCGTGTTCGAACGCCGGCCTTGACGACGCCGCACGCCGCTCAGCTGCGGTAGTCGGCGTTGATCGTCACGTAGTCGTGCGACAGGTCGCAGGTCCACACCGTGGCGTGGGCCGCGCCGCGATGCAGGTCGACGCGCACCGTGATCTCGCTCTGCTTCATCACGCGCTGGCCGTCGGCCTCCTGGTAGGCCGGATGCCGGCCGCCGCGGGTCGCGACATGCACGTCGTCGAGGTGCAGGTCGATCAAGCGCTGGTCGAGGTCGCCGATGCCGGCGTAGCCGACCGCCGCGAGGATGCGGCCGAGGTTGGGGTCGCTGGCGAAGAAGGCGGTCTTGACCAGTGGCGAGTGCGCGATCGCGTAGGCGACCAGGCGGCACTCCTCCTTGCTGCGGCCGCCGTCGACGCGCACCGTGATGAACTTGGTCGCACCCTCGCCGTCGCGCACGATCGCCTGCGCGAGCTGCTGCGCGACCGCGATCACCGCGTCGCGCAGCGCGGCGCCCTCGGGCGATTCCAGCGCGGTGATCTCGGCGTGCTCGGCCTGGTTGGATGCGATCAGCACGAAGCTGTCGTTGGTGGAGGTATCGCCGTCGATCGTGATGCGGTTGAAGGAGCGGTCGGCCGCCTCGCGCACCAGCGCCTGCAGCACGCGCGGCGCGATGCGCGCGTCGGTGGCGACGAAGCCGAGCATCGTCGCCATGTTGGGCCGGATCATGCCGGCGCCCTTGGCGATGCCGGTCACGGTCACGGTCGCGCCGCCGATCACGAGCTGCCGCGACGCCGCCTTCGGCACGGTGTCGGTGGTCATGATGGCCTCGGCCGCCAGCGCCCACTGGTCGGCCTGCAGGTCGGCCAGCGCGGCCGGCAGCGCGGCCTCGATGCGCTCGTTCGGCAGCGTTTCCATGATGACGCCGGTGGAGAAGGGCAGCACCTGCTCGGGCGCGAGCTCGAGGTGGCGCGCCAGCGCGATGCAGGTCGACATCGCCCGCATCCGACCGTCCTCGCCGGTTCCGGCGTTGGCGTTGCCGGTGTTGATCAGCAAGGCGCGGATGCCGTGGCCGCGCCCGGCGTCGAGCGCGAGGTGCTCGCGGCACAGCTGCACCGGCGCGGCGCAGAAGCGGTTCTGCGTGAACACCGCCGCGACCGCGCTGCCTTCGGCGAGCTTGAAGACGCTGAGGTCGCGCCGGCCGGCCTTGCGCACACCGGCCTGGGCGATGCCGATCTCGACGCCGGGCACCGGGTGCAGCGCGGCGGGGTTCGGTGCGGCGAGGTTCACGGGCATGGCGTTCTCCGGCGCCGAGACCTCAGGCGAGCCGGCCGTGGCAGAGCTTGTACTTCTTGCCGCTGCCGCAGGGGCAGGGGTCGTTGCGGCCGACGCGCGGCACCTCGGCCATGCGCTGGGCGACCTCGGTGGCCGGGTCGGTCTCGACGGCGACGCCGCCGTCCTCGGTCGGGTGGGTGTAGGTCACGTTGCCGATCGCCTCGGCACGCTCCTCGATCGCCTCGGCGGCCTGGGTCACCTCTTCGGCGCTGCGGATGCGCACCGTCATCAGCAGGCGCGTGACCTCCATCTTGACGACGCCGAGCAGCTGCGAGAACAGCTCGAAGGCCTCGCGCTTGTACTCCTGCTTCGGGTTCTTCTGGGCGTAGCCGCGCAGGTGGATGCCCTGGCGCAGGTAGTCGAGCGCGGCGAGGTGCTCGCGCCAGTGGGTGTCGAACGACTGCAGCAGCACCGCGCGCTCGAAGGCCGCGAACTGCTCCTGGCCGACGACCTCGACCTTGGCCGCGAAGGTGCGGTCGGCCTCGGCGACGACGCGCTCGACGATGTCCTCGTCGGTGATCGCGTCGCTCTTCTCGACCTCGGCGACGATCGGCACCTCGAGCTGCCATTCGTCGCGCAGCACGGCCTCGAGCGCCGGCAGGTCCCACTGCTCCTCGACGCTCTCGGCCGGCACGAAGGTGCGCACCACGTCGGTCATCGCGCCGCGGCGCAGGTGGGCGATCTGCTCCGACAGTGCCTTGGATTCGAGGATGTCGTTGCGCTGCTGGTAGATGACCTTGCGCTGGTCGTTGGCGACGTCGTCGTACTCGAGCAGCTGCTTGCGCATGTCGAAATTGCGCGCCTCGACCTTGCGCTGCGCGCCCTCGATGCTGCGCGTGACGATGCCCGCCTCGATGGCCTCGCCGTCGGGCATCTTCAGACGCTCCATGATCGCCTTGACGCGGTCGCCGGCGAAGATGCGCATCAGCGGGTCTTCGAGCGACAGGTAGAAGCGCGAGCTGCCCGGGTCGCCCTGGCGGCCCGAGCGGCCGCGCAGCTGGTTGTCGATGCGGCGGCTCTCGTGGCGCTCGGTGGCCACGATGCGCAGGCCGCCGGCGGCCTTGACCTGCTCGTGCAGGCCGGCCCATTCCGAGCGCAGCTGCTCGATGCGGCGCGCCTTCTCCTCGGGCGGCAGCGACTCGTCGGCCAGGGCGAACTGCACCTGCTTCTCGACGTTGCCGCCGAGCACGATGTCGGTGCCGCGGCCGGCCATGTTGGTGGCGATCGTCACAGTGCCGGGGCGGCCGGCCTGGGCGATGATCTCGGCCTCGCGGGCGTGCTGCTTGGCGTTGAGCACCTGGTGCGGCAGCCCGGCCTCGTCCAGCAGCTTGGCGATCAGCTCGGAGTTCTCGATCGAGGTCGTGCCGACCAGCACCGGCTGGCCGCGGCGGTGGCAGTCCTCGATGTCCTTGACCGCCGCGGCGTAGCGCTCGCGGTGGGTCTTGTAGACGAGGTCGAGCTCGTCGCGGCGGATCGTCGGCCTGTTCGGCGGAATCACCACCGTCTCGAGACCGTAGATCTCCTGGAACTCGTAGGCCTCGGTGTCGGCGGTGCCGGTCATGCCGGCGAGCTTGCCGTACATGCGGAAGTAGTTCTGGAAGGTGATCGACGCCAGCGTCTGGTTCTCGGGCTGGATCGCCACGCCCTCCTTGGCCTCGACGGCCTGGTGCAGACCGTCGCTCCAGCGCCGCCCGCTCATCAGGCGGCCGGTGAACTCGTCGACGATGATCACCTCGCCGGCCTGCACCACGTAGTGCTGGTCGCGGTGGTACAGGTGCTTGGCACGCAGCCCGGCGTACAGGTGGTGCATCAGCGAGATGTTGGCCGCGTCGTACAGGCTGGCGCCCTCGGCCAGCAGCCCGGCCTGGGCCAGCAGCGCCTCGGCGCGCTCGTGGCCGGCCTCGGTCAGGTAGACCTGATGGCCCTTCTCGTCGGCGGTGAAGTCGCCCGGCTCGATCACGCCCTCGCCGGTGCGCGGGTCGGCCTCGCCGATCTGCTTCTTGAGGTGCGGGACGACGGCGTTGATCTTGAGGTAGACCTCGGTCTGGTCGTCGGCCTGGCCGCTGATGATCAGCGGCGTGCGCGCCTCGTCGATCAGGATCGAGTCGACCTCGTCGACGATCGCGAAGGCCAGGCCGCGCTGCACCCGGTCGACGGTCTCGTGGACCATGTTGTCGCGCAGGTAGTCGAAGCCGAACTCGTTGTTGGTGCCGTAGGTCACGTCGGCGGCGTAGGCGGCCTGCTTGGCCTCGCGCGTCATCTGCGCGGTGTTGACGCCCACGCTCAGTCCGAGGAAGCCGTAGAGCTGGCCCATCCACTCGGCGTCGCGGCGCGCCAGGTAGTCGTTGACGGTGACCAGGTGCACGCCCTTGCCGCCGAGCGCGTTCAGGTAGACCGGCAGCGTGGCCATCAGCGTCTTGCCTTCGCCGGTGCGCATCTCGGCGATCTTGCCGTCGTGCAGCGCCATGCCGCCGATCAGCTGGACGTCGAAGTGGCGCATCTTCAGCGTGCGCTTGCTGCCTTCGCGCACGACCGCGAAGGCCTCGGGCAGCAGCGCGTCGAGCGCCTCGCCGGCAGCGTGGCGCTGGCGCAGCGCCTCGGTCTGGGCGCGCAGCGCGGCGTCGTCGAGCGCCTCGAACTTCGGCTCGAGCGCGTTGATCCGGTCGACCACGCGGCGGTACTGCTTGAGCAGCCGCTCGTTGCGGCTGCCGAAGATCGAGGTGAGGAGCTTGGGCAACATGCGTGCAGGTCGGTCAGGGGCGGCGCGCCGCGGGCGGGTACGACCGCTCGGGCCGGAGCCCGCGGCGGGAGGCGGGCCGCCATACAAGATCGGCGCCAGGGTGGCGCCGCTTACAGCCCAAAAGTTTAGCACCCGCCCCTGCGGCGGCGCGGGGGCGCCGCGGGCCGCGCCTCAGCGCACGGCCGCGGTGCGCGGCTCGGCCGGCAGCGCGGGCGAACGGGCCAGGAACTTGGCCGGGTTCTGCGGCGCCCCGGCGACCAGCACCTCGAAGTGCAGGTGCGGCCCGGTCGAGCGGCCGGTGCTGCCGACGCGCGCGATCTCCTGGCCGCGCTTGACCAGATCGCCCGGCCGCACCAGCAGCTTGGAGGCGTGGGCGTAGCGGGTCACCAACTCGTTGCCGTGGTCGATCTCGACCGTCAGGCCGTAGGCCGGGTGCGGCTCGGCGCTGCGCACCACGCCGCCGGCCGCGGCCAGGATCGGCGTGCCGGGCTGGGCCGGGAAGTCCAGGCCGGTGTGCAGCGCCGGCCGGCCGGTGAAGGGGTCGGGGCGGAAGCCGAAGCCCGAGCCGACCGGCCCCTCGACCGGCGCGCTGCTCGGCACCATCAGCGCGCGCAGCCGCGATTCGAGCAGCCGCGACTCGGCGAGCGTGAACACGTCGCCGCGGCGGTCGGCATGCTCGTCGAGCCGGCCGAGCGTGTCGTGCAGCTGCGCCAGCGAGGGCGTGTCGATCGGCAGGTAGGGGCCGCCGCGCGCGGCGTCTGCGGCGCTCGCCGCGGGCGCCGCCTCGGCGGGCGGCTCGGCGTCGAGGCCGCGGAAGTCCTCGGGCTTCAGGCCGGCCAGGCCCGAGACGCGCTCACCGACGGCCTCGAGCCGCACCAGCTTGGCCTGCAGCTCGCCGACCTTGGAGGCCATCGCGTCGAGGTTCTCGCGCATGTAGCGGTCGCGCTGGGCGATCTCGTCGCGCACGACCAGCTTGACGATCTGGCTCACCACCGGCCAGCCGGCCCGCGCCGCCTCGAGGAAAACGAAGTGGTAGACCGCGCCCGACAACGCCACCAGCAGCAGCAGCACGCCCAGGCCCGCGCCGAGCAGCTGCCAGGTCGCGAGGTTGAGGACGCGGCTGCGCGCCTGGCCGGCCCCGGTGACTATGATCTGCATGCAAGCCTCCCCGCGCGATGACGCCGACCCCGAACTCGACCCTGCCCGCCGCCACGCCGATCGGCGAGGCGCTGCGCCACTGCGAACCGTTGGCCCGCCTGCAGGCCATGCTGCGCGAGGCGGGCGAGCGCTTCGAGGCGATCCGCCCGCTGCTGCCGGCGCCGCTGGCCGATCAGATACGCGCCGGCCCGGTCGACGCCGAGGGCTGGGCCCTGCTGGCGAGCAGCCCGGCCGCGGCGGCCAAACTGCGCCAGCTCCAGCCCCGCCTCGAAGCCGCGCTGCGACAGCGGGGCTGGCAGGGTAGCGCGATACGCATCCGCGTACAACCGCGAAGCGTCGCCTGAAACGACCGAAACGATTGGACGCACCTTGGTGCGCTGGTGCCGGCTGTCCGAATCGAACGGACGACCTTCCGCTTACAAGGCGGGTGCTCTACCAACTGAGCTAAGCCGGCACGGCCTGCCGATTCTAGGAGCCGGCCCGAGGGCGCTCCACGCGCTGCGCCTACTTGACGCGCTTGAGCGCCGGGCGGCCGCCGCCTCCCGGCGTCTCGGGCGGTGGCTCGGGCTGGTCGGGCGGGGCCGACGTGGTGGCCTCGTTCGTGCCCGCCGTCGGCGCCAGGCGCAGCCCGCGGCCGGCGTCGCCGGCCTCGCTCGCCGCCTCCAGGCCGGCCGGCGGCGTGCCGGCGGGCGCCGGGAAGGCCATGCCCTGGCCGTTCTCGCGGGCGTAGATCGCGATGACGTGGTCGATCGGCACCTGGATCTCGCGCGCCACGCCGCCGAAGCGCGCCTTGAAGCTGATGAATTCGTTGCCGAGCTGCAGACCGCTGGTGGCCTCGAAGCTGGCGTTGAGCACGATCTCGTTGTTCTTCACGTACTCGGCCGGCACCTCGACCGTGCGGTCGACGTAGACGGCGAGGTAGGGCGTGAAGCCGTTGTCGGTGCACCAGTCGTGCAGCGCCCGGATCAGGTAGGGCCGCGTCGAGCTGCCCTGGCCGTCCGGGGAGATGGGGGTCGTGGCCATGTCAGTGGCGGGCCCGAGCCGACGTCGCGAGGCCGGCCATCTACTTGCGCATCACCTTCTCGGACGGCGTCAACGCCTCGATGTAGGCCGGGCGGGAGAAGATGCGCTCGGCGTACTTCAGCAGCGGCAGCGCGTTCTTCGACAGGTCGATGCCGTAGTAGTCGAGGCGCCACAGCAGCGGCGCGATCGCGACGTCGAGCATCGAGAAGTCGTCGCCGAGCATGTACTTGTTCTTCAGGAAGATCGGCGCGAGCTGCGTGAGCCGGTCGCGGATCTGGCCGCGCGCCTTCTCGAGCTGCTTGTCGTTGGCCTTGACGCCGCTGCGACCTTCGAGCGTGTTCACGTGGGCGAACAGCTCCTTCTCGAAGTTGAACAGGAACAGCCGCACGCGCGCACGCGCCACCGGGTCGCCCGGCATCAGCTGCGGGTGCGGGAAGCGCTCGTCGATGTACTCGTTGATGATGTGCGACTCGTACAGGATGAGGTCGCGCTCGACGAGGATAGGCACCTCGTTGTACGGGTTCATCAGCGCGATGTCTTCGGGCTTCGCGAACAGGTCGACGTCGCGGATCTCGAAGTCCATGCCCTTCTCGAACAGGACGAAGCGGCAGCGGTGCGAGTAGGGGTCGGTGGTTCCGGAGTAAAGCACCATCATGGCGGCGGCTCCTTGTCGTTGTCGGGGCGTTCCACAAAACACAAGCGCAGTGGGCGCCGGGCATCCCACTGCGCGTCACGCCGCGCGCCGCTCAGCGGGCGCCGGCACGGCCGGTTCACTTGATGTCTTTCCAGTAGGCGGCGTTCAGGCGCCAGGCGATCAGCGTGAAGAAGGCCAGGAAGATCAGCACCCACACGCCGAGGCGCTTGCGCGCGTTCTGCGTCGGCTCGCCCATCCACTGCAGGTAGGCCACCAGGTCGGCGACCGCGTCGTCGTAGGCCGCCGGCGACAGCGCGCCCGGCGTGATCTGCTGGTAGCCGGCGAACCGGTGCACCGACTTGGTCGGGTCGTGCGGATCCTTCTCGTCGACGAATTTGGCGACGCGCTGACCCTGCAGCTCCCACAGCACATGCGGCATGCCGACGTTGGGGAAGGCGAGGTTGTTCCAGCCGGTGGCCTTGCTGTCGTCGCGGTAGTAGGTGCGCAGGTAGGTGTAGAGGTAGTCGGCGCCGCTGCCCTTGCCGACCGCCGAGCGCGAACGCGCGATCACGGTCAGGTCGGGCGGCAGGCCGCCGAACCATTCCTTGGCGTGCTTCGGGTCGAGGGCCACCTTCATCGTCTCGCCGACCTTGTCGGTGGCGAACATCAGGTTGTCCTTGATCTGCGCCTCGGTCAGGCCGATGTCCTGCAGCCGGTTGTAGCGCATGAACGCCGCCTCGTGGCAGTTCAGGCAGTAGTTGACGAACAGGCGCGCGCCGTTCTGCAGCGCGGCCAGGTCGGTGAGCTTGCGCTCGGGGAACTTGTCCCAGAGGACGCCGCCTTCGGCGGCACGGGCCGCGCCCGTGAAGGCCAGCGCGGCGAGCAGCAGTGCGATCAGCTTTTTCATGGTGGGGTCGGGCTCCTGCGCGTCAGTGGGCCGCGAAGTTCACGCGGTCCGGCACCGGCTTGAACGCGCCCAGCGTGGTCCACCAGGGCATCAGCAGGAAGAAGCCGAAGTAGTAGATCGTGCCGACCTGCGACACCAGCGTGCCGGCGTCGCTGGGCGGCAGGATCCCGAGGTAGCCGAGCACGAAGAAGTTGAAGACGAAGATGCCGTAGAGCCACTTGTGCCAGCCCGGGCGGTAACGGATCGACTTGACGGGGCTGCAGTCCAGCCAGGGCAGGAAGAACAGGATGACGACCGCGCCGCCCATCACGACCACGCCCCAGAACTTGGCGTCGAAGGTCTTCAGCAGCACGATCGACACCACCGCGGCGACCAGCATCGCGACCTTCGCGCCGCCGCCGAGGCGGCCCTTGAACACCGCCAGCAGCGCGCCCACGGCGATCAGCCCGGCCAGCACGTTGACCATCGGGTCGGTGGTCGCGCGCAGCATCGAGTAGTAGGGCGTGAAGTACCAGACCGGGGCGATGTGGGCCGGGGTCTTCAGCGGATCGGCCGGGATGAAGTTGTTGTACTCGAGGAAGTAGCCGCCGAGCTCGGGCGCGAAGAAGATGACCGCGGTGAAGATCATCAGGAACACGCTGACGCCCAGGATGTCGTGCACCGTGTAGTAGGGGTGGAAGGGAATGCCGTCGAGCGGGATGCCGGTCTTCGGGTCCTTCTTGGCCTTGATCTCGACGCCGTCCGGGTTGTTCGAGCCCACCTCGTGCAGCGCGATGATGTGCGCGACCACCAGGCCCAGAAGCACCAGCGGCACCGCGATGACGTGGAAGCTGAAGAAGCGGTTCAGCGTCGCGTCGCTGACCACGTAGTCGCCGCGGATCAAGAGCGCCAGGTCCGGGCCGACGAAGGGCACGGCGGCGAACAGGTTGACGATCACCTGCGCGCCCCAGTAGCTCATCTGGCCCCAGGGCAGCAGGTAGCCCATGAAGGCCTCGGCCATCAGGCACAGGAAGATCGCGCAGCCGAACACCCACACCAGTTCGCGCGGCTTGCGGTAGCTGCCGTAGATCAGCCCGCGGAACATGTGCAGGTAGACCACCACGAAGAAGGCCGAGGCGCCGGTGGAGTGCATGTAGCGCACCAGCCAGCCCCAGGGCACATCGCGCATGATGTACTCGACCGAGGCGAAGGCCAGCGCCGCGTCGGGCTTGTAGTGCATCACCAGGAAGATGCCGGTGACGATCTGGATCACCAGCACCAGCAGCGCCAGCGAGCCGAAGAAGTACCAGAAGTTGAAGTTCTTCGGCGCGTAGTACTCGGAGAGGTGCTCCTTGTAGAGCTTGCTGGCCGGGAAGCGGTTGTCGACCCAGGTCAGCAGCTTGTCGGCCACCGGGGCGTCGGCGGGAACGGTCTTGAATTCAGCCATGGGGACCTCGTACGGCTCAGGCCTGGGCTTCACCGATCAGCAGGCGGCTGTCGGACAGGAAGGTGTAGGGCGGCACCTCGAGGTTGTCGGGCGCCGGCTTGTTCTTGTAGACACGGCCGGCCATGTCGAACAGCGAGCCGTGGCAGGGGCACAGGAAGCCGCCGTGCCAGTCGTCCGGCATCGAGGGCTGCGGGCCCGGCGTGAACTTGTCGCTCGGCGAGCAGCCCAGGTGCGAACAGATGCCGACGACGACCAGGATCTCGGGCTTGATCGAGCGCCAGCCGTTGCGGGTGGTCACCATCGGGGTGAACTCCTCGGGCTTGCGCTCCGATTTCGGGTCCGCCACCAGGGCCTCGGTCCGTTTCAGCGATTCGAGCTGCTCGGGGGTGCGGCGCACGACCCACACCGGCTTGCCGCGCCACTCGACGGTCAGCTTCTCGCCCGGTTTCAGCGCCGAGATGTCGACCTCGACGGCGGCCCCGGCGGCGCGCGCGCGCTCCGAGGGCTGGAAGCTGGCGACGAAGGGCACGGCGGTGGCCACGCCACCGGCCACGCCGGCGCAGGTCGAGGCGATCAGCCAGGTCCGCTTGCTCCGATCGACTTGGGGGTCACTCATGGAGATCCTCGAGGTAGAGCTGGGTACTTGGAAGCAACCGGCGATTCTAGCCGAGGGCGGCGCGCAGACCGGGGCCGTGGGGTGTCGCGCCGGGCGCGGCGGCGCGGCTTGACTTGGCCGGACGCTCGGGAATACTCGCCGCACGCCGAAAAGCCGTCCGGCGCCGCCGCGGAACGACCCACCAAGGAGCGATCGATGAGTTTCATGTCCGAGTTCAAGGAGTTCGCCGTCAAGGGCAACGTGATCGACCTCGCGGTCGGTGTCATCATCGGCGCGGCCTTCGGCAAGATCGTCGATTCGATCGTCGGCGACCTGATCATGCCGGTGGTCAGCAAGATCTTCGGCGGGCTCGACTTCTCGAACTACTTCGTGCCGCTGGCCGGCCAGACCGCCGAGACGCTGGTCGAGGCCAAGAAGGCCGGCGCGGTCTTCGCTTACGGCAATTTCGTCACGGTCGCGCTGAACTTCGCCATCCTCGCCTTCATCATCTTCGTCATGATCAAGCAGATCAACCGCCTGAAGAAGGACGTCCCGCCGCCGCCGCCCGCCGCGACGCCGGAGGACGTGATGCTGCTGCGCGAGATCCGAGACGCCCTGAGGAAATGACGCCCGGCCCGGGCACCCTGTCCGGGCCGACCCATCCACCGCCGTGACCGACGCGTTCGCCCAGTCGACCCTGCACGCCGCCACCCTGCGCATCCAGGGTGCGGTGAGCGCGACCGCCGACCGCCTGACCGAGACGCTGGCGCTGGGCACGCCGCCGCCGGGCAGCTCCCGCCAGGCGCTGACGGCGCTGCAGCTCGAGCTGCGCCGCAAGCTGCCGGGCTTCAACCTCGAGTTCGCCAACGCGCTGCGCGAGAAGATCCAGGCCGAGACGCTGCCGCGCAGCGATTCGGGGCGCGGCGGGCTGTCGACGACGAGCTGGGAGTCGCTCACCCTGGTCGACGACGCCGAGGTCGACGAACGCGTCAGCGCCGAACGCCTGAGCATGGAGATCGCCCACGAGTGCGAGTGGGAGCTGCGCGAGCTCGACGGCTACGTCGGCGCCATCCTCTCGGGCAAGCCCGACCCGGAGCGCAACCCGCTGCGCACCGAGGGCGTGGCCACCGCGCTGGTGCGCGCGATCAAGCTGGTGAGCCCGGAGGCCGAAGACCGCAAGCTGCTGGTGCGCGAGTTCGGCCGCGCGCTGGCACCGGCGATGCGCAGCTGCTACGCCGAGATCGTGGCCGAGCTGCGCGCCAAGGGCGTGCGCGCCGCCACGCTGGCGGTGCGCACGACCCAGGGCCCGGGCAACGACCTGCCGCGCGAGGTGCTGCGCGAGAACTCCGGCTACCAGACCTCGGGCTTCCGCAGTTCGGGCTTCGGCACCGGGCACGGCGCCGGCCCCGGGTCGGGCCACACGCCGCTGGGCGGCCCGGCCTCCGGCAGCACCCCTTTCCCCGGCTCGACCCCGGGCAGCGCGCCGGGCAGCTACAGCCAGGCGGTCGGCGGCGCCGACGTGCAGATGCTGGAGATGCTGCGCCGCATCGCCAACCTGATCCCCGACACCGGCTTCGCACCGACCGAGGTGCAGGTCGGCGGGCCGGCACCGAGCGGCCCGGCCGCGCTCGGGGTGGCCGGCGGGCTGCGCACGGCGGCGCCGGTCAACCTGATCCGCCAGCACCGCGAGGAGCTGGTGCGCGCCTCGGGCGGCGCGCTCGACCACATGGTGATCGACGTCGTCGGCGCGATGTTCGACCACCTGCTCGCCGACGCCAAGGTACCGCCGCAGCTGGCGCGCCAGATCGCCCGGCTGCAGATGCCGGTGCTGCGCGCGGCGCTGAAGGACATGGATTTCTTCAGCTCGCGGCGCCACCCGGTGCGGCGCTTCGTCAACCGCATCGCCTCGCTGGCGGCGGCCTACGAAGATCTCGAGCAGGGCCCGGGCCGCGACTTCATCGAGCGGGTCCGCGCGCTGGTGCAGGAGATCGTCGAAGGCGACTTCGACCAGATGGACCTGTACGAGTCGAAGCTGCAGGCCATCGAGGCGCTGATCCACGAGCAGAGCGCGCGCGACGTCGGCACCCATGCGACCGCCGCCGCGCTGCTCGACGGCAAGGAAACCCAGCTGCGCATCCAGCAGCGCTTCATGATGCAGCTGCGCGCCGGCCTCGAGCCGCTGGCGCTGCCCGACTACCTGCGCGACTTCCTCTCGCAGGTGTGGAGCCAGGTGCAGGTGCAGGTGGCCGGCCCGGGCCACGACCCGGAGCTGGTGATGCGCATGGGCCGCACCGTGCGCGAGCTGGTGCTGAGCATCCAGCCCAAGGGCGAGCCGGCGCTGCGCAAGGCCTTCCTGCTGACGCTGCCGCAGCTGATGAAGGACCTCAACGAGGGCCTCGCGCTGATCCGCTGGCCCGAGGCGGCCAAGAAGGAGTTCTTCGGCAAGCTGCTGCCGGCCCACGCAGGCTCGCTGAAGACGCCGCCGCCGACCGACTTCGAGCAGCGCCAGCTCAAGTTCAAGCTCGAGCAGCTCGGCAAGATCGCGATCCCGACCGCTCAGGACCTCGGGCCGAGCAGCGCGCCGGCGCCGCTGCCCAAGGCCGACGAGCACGCCGCGCCGCTGCAGTTCTCGGACGAGGAGGCGCAGCGCATCGGCCTGGTCGAGGAGAGCGCGGTCGACTGGGACGGCGTGGTCGACATCGACCTCGACGAACCGGCCGCGCCCGCCAGCGACACCGACCCCGGCGCGATCGCCGGCGAGTCGACCAGCGAGGTCGACATCCAGGTCGAGCCCGCCCCCGACGCCCCACCGACCCACGGCCCGCAACTGATCCACTACCTGCAGCCGGGCATCGCCTACCGCATGCACCTCGAGGGCCGCTGGCAGCGCGTGCGGCTGAACTGGGTCAGCCCGGGCCGCGCCTTCTTCGTCTTCACCCACGGCAAGGCGCACGAGAAGACGCTGTCGATGACCGCGCGGATGCTGACGCGGCTGTGCGAGACCGAGCGCATCCGCACCTTCGAGCAGGCCGAGCTGATCGAGCGGGCCACCGCGCGGGCCCGCAAGCAGCTCGCCCAGCTCACCGCGGCGAGCCGCCACGGCGCGCTCGGCGCGCGGTCCTGAGCCGCGGCCGCCCGCGAATCGGTATCAGGCGCCGGCCAGGCGCCGCGCCATCGCGGCGGCGGCGACCAGACTGGAGGGGTCGGCCAGCCCCTGGCCGGCGAGGTCGAAGGCGGTGCCGTGGTCCGGGCTGGTGCGCACGAAGGGCAGGCCCAGCGTGACGTTGACGCCCTGCTCGACGCCGAGGTACTTGACCGGGATCAGCCCCTGGTCGTGGTACATCGCCACCACGAGGTCGAACTCGCCGCGGCGCGCACGCATGAACACCGTGTCGGGCGCGAACGGCCCCTGGGCGTCGATGCCCTCGGCGCGGGCCGCGGCGACGGCCGGCGCGATCTCGCGCAGCTCCTCGTCGCCGAAGAGGCCGCCCTCGCCGGCGTGCGGGTTCAGCCCGGCGACCGCGAGCCGCGGCGCCACCACGCCCCAGCGCGCGGCGCTGGCGTGGGCGATGCGCAGCGTCTCCAGCACCGCCTCGCGTGTCACCGCCTCGATCGCGCGGCGCAGCGAGACATGGATGCTGACCAGCACGGTCTTGAGCTCGTCGTTGGCCAGCATCATCCGCACCGGGCCGGCGCCGGCCTCGGCCTGCAGCATCTCGGTGTGGCCCGGGTAGGGTTCACCGGCCGCGGCCAGCGCCTCCTTGTGGATCGGCGCGGTGACGATCGCCGCCACCTCGCCGGCCTGCGCCAGCCGCACGGCCGCGCGGATGCAGGCGGCCGCCGCCGCGCCGGCGCGCGCATCGACCCGGCCCCAGGGCAACGCAGCCAGCCCCTCGGGCAGGCCGACCACCGGCAGCACCGGCACGCAGCGCGGCGGCATCGCCAGGGCGTCCGCCGCGCTGCCGATCACGGCGACCGGCAGGTCGACGCGCTCGCGCGCCGCCACCAGTGCGGCGGCGCGGCGCAGCACCGCCACGTCGCCGAGCACGAAGCCACCGGGCAGCGCGCCGCGCACGAACGCGGCCGCGACGATCTCCGGCCCGATGCCGCAGGCATCGCCCATCGTCAGCGCCAGCGGGGTCGTCGTCATGCGGGATTGTCGATGTCGATGAACTCGTGCTCCAGTTCGAACAGCTGGGCCACATGCGCCCCGAGCGCCTGCACGCCGTAGCGCTCGGTGGCATGGTGGCCGCAGGCGTAGAAGGCCACGCCGGTCTCGCGCGCGAGGTGGGCCTGGGGCTCGGAGATCTCGCCGGTCAGGAAGGCATCGGCGCCGGCGGCGACCGCAGCCTCGAACCAGCCCTGGGCTCCGCCGGTGCACCAGGCCACCCGGCGGATCGGCCGGCCGTCGCCCTCGACGACCAGCGGCGCGCGGCCGAGCCGGAACTGCAGCAGCGCCGCCAGCGCCGCGCCGGTCAGCGGCTGCGCCGGGCTGCCGACGAAACCGAGCTGCTGCTCACCGAAGCGCCCCTCGACCGCGAGCTTGAGCCGCGCGCCGAGCTGGGCGTTGTTGCCGAGCTCGGCGTGGGCGTCGAGCGGCAGGTGGTAGGCGAACAGGTTGAGGTCGTGGCCGATCAGCGCCGCCACGCGCTGCTTGAGCCAGCCGGTCAGCCGGCCGTCCTGGCCGCGCCAGAACAGGCCGTGGTGGACCAGCAGCGCGTCGGCGCCGGCGGCCGCGGCCGCCTCGATGAAGGCACGGCTCGCCGTCACGCCGCTGACGAGCTTGCGCACCTGCGGCCGGCCCTCGAGCTGCAGACCGTTCGGCCCATAATCCTTGAACCGATCCACCTCGAGCAGCGTCGCCAGATAGCTCTCGAGCTCGTCGCGGGTCGTCACCACGTCCTCCCATGCGCAGAACCTGGCTGATTTTCTCCCAAGCGGTGACGGTGGCGCTGGCGCTGCTGTTCGTCGTGGCGACGCTCAAACCCGAATGGCTGCCGCGCGGCGGCGGTGCGGCGGGCTTGATC
>ERZ1066135.700-NODE-700-length-15763-cov-7.665393_pt1 | contig 15763 bp, 14 predicted proteins | sample MGYA00382782_ERZ1066135 | MGnify/ENA primary metagenome ERZ1066135 (study PRJEB33369, sample SAMEA5778365) | biofilm metagenome | biome: Industrial cooling water; feature: Water cooling tower basin; material: Biofilm | place: United Arab Emirates | collected...
GTGAAGGGCCGCGTGAAGCGCATCCTGCTGGAAGAGATCCTGACTCAGTGATTCGAGCCTGAGCGAACCGATCGTGAGCAGCAACTTGAGCGCGGAAGAAGCAGCGGCCCTCGCGGCGGCGCTGCCTGGAGCGAACGCGGCGGCGAAGTCCGCCAGCGTCGCGCCGCGTCAATTCGACCAGCCCTTGCGTCTCTCGGCGAGCGACCTCGAAGGTCTGCGCGAGCGGCTGCGCAAGGCGCTCAAGGAGGTCGAGCGCGACCTCTCAGGGCCGCTGCGTTCGGCCGTGAAGCTCGAGCTCGTGGACGCGTCCGAAGTGAGCGCCGAGGGGCTCGCCTCCGCGCAGCAACTCCCCTTCGCGGCGCTGCGTTTCGAGGTCGCCAAACAACCCGGCTGGCTGACGTGGAGCGGCAAGGCGCCGATCGACGCGCTCGAAGTCGCCCTCGGCGCCTCCGCCCCGGGTGAGAACCAACCGCGGCGCCTGTCGCCCGTCGAACAATCGACGCTGCTGCGCCTGCTCGGCGGCGCGACGAAGAAGCTCGCCGCCTCGGTCACGCTCGACGCGACGAGCTTCAGCGTCGCCCAGGACGTCGAGGGCTTCGGCTCCTGGCGCCAGGGAGGTGAACGCGCCGAAGCGCAGCGTGTCCGCGTGGTGGTCGGCGTCCAGGCGCTGGGCAGCGAGAGCCAATGGCAGATCTACCTTCCCGGCATCACGCCGACCGCGCGCACGCCGGCCAAGCTCGCGCCGCAAGCGCCGCTGCCGCAGCACCTCAGCGCCATTCCGGTCGAACTGCGCGTGGTGCTCGGCAGCGCGCAAGTCCCGCTCGCACAGCTCCTGGCCCTCGAGCCGGGCGACGTCATCCCGCTCGATTGCGAGCTCGGCGACAGCCTGACCGTCAGCGTCGAACAGCGCGCCTGCATGCGCGCCCAGCTCGGCCAGTCGCGCGGCAACCTCGCCGTGCGCATCGAATCCATCCAACGCCCACTGCCTGGCGCGTGAGGCGCCGCCGCACGAGAGACACCGAACATGAGCGACAAGAACTCCGCCGAGGCCGCGATCGACGCCGCCACCCAAGCCGTGCTGGTGCAGCAAAGCAAGCTCGACGAGCTGAGCGCCGGCAAAGCCAGCGGCGACGCCGTCGGGCTCGCCAACCTGGTCGACGTGCCCGTCGAGGTCACGATCGAAGTCGGCCGCACGCACCTCACGCTCGGCGAGCTGGTCAAGCTCGGGCCGGGCTCGCTGGTCACGCTCGACCGCGAGGCGCACGAGCCGGCCGACGTGCTCGTCAATGGCAAGATCGTGGCGCGCGCCGAGGTCGTCACGATCGACGAGCGCTACGGCGTGCGCATCACGAGCATCGTCACGTCTTGACCGACAGCACGTCCCGCATCGCCGCTGCGACGACCGTGGCGGTGACAGGCTTGCGCAGCGTGCGCACGCGAGCGGACCACGGCGCTCCGCGGACCGTCGCTTCGGAATAACCCGTCATCAGCACGACGCCCAGCTGGGGCGCGAGCTCGCACAGCCGTTCCGCCAGCTCGTCGCCGCGCATGTGCGGCAGGACGACATCGCTCACCAAAGCGTGAAAGCGCGTGCCGGCGCCGGCGAAGGTCTGCAGCGCTTGTTCGGCGTCGGCGACCGCCGTGACGCGATAGCCCAGTTCGCTCAGGCTCTCCGCGAGCGCTTGCCGCACCAGCTCGCGGTCTTCGACGAGCAGCACTTCCTCGGTCCCGCACAGCGAAGCCTGCGGTGCGATGGGATCCTGCGTCGCGGGCCCGTCCACGGCCGGCAGGTACACGTCGACGCGGCTTCCGCGGCCCACCTCCGACTCCACTCGAATCACGCCGCCGCACTGGCGCACGATGCCGTAGCAGGTCGCCAGCCCCATGCCTGTCCCGCGCCCGAGTTCTTTGGTGGTGAAGAACGGCTCGAACAGGTGCTCACGCGTGGTTTCGCTCATCCCCTCGCCGTCGTCGATCACCGAAACGCGCACGTAATCGCCGGGATCGCCGCCCTGTTCGAGCCCCGCGTCGAGCCGCGCGTTCGCAACTTCGATCCAGATCCCGCCGTCTTCGCGCAGCGCGTCGCGCGCGTTGATGGCGAGGTTGAGCAACACCTGCTGGAGCTGCACGGGGTCGATGCGAACTCTGCCGTGGTGGCCGTCGAACGTGACCGCCAAGCGCACGCGTTCACCGAGCACGCGCCGCAGGAACGCTTCCTGCTCGCGCACGAAATCGCTGACGGCCAGCACGCGCGGAGCGTTGGACTGCCTCCGCGCGAAGGTGAGCAACTGCTGCGTCAGCTGCGCGGCGGCTTCGCCCGCCTTGCGAATACTGGCCAGGGCCGTGCGCACACGCGCTTCGTCTCCCGGGTGCACCTGCGCGAGCTCCGCATAACTCAAGATGCCCGTCAGCAGATTGTTGAAGTCGTGGGCCACTCCGCCGGCGAGCCGTCCCAGGCTCTCGAGTTTCTGCGACTGCAGCAGTTGCTGCTCCAGCCGGCGCTGGTCGGTGATGTCGCGGCACAGCTTGATGGCGCGCTCGGGGCCGAAGGGAACCAAGCGGAATTCGTACGTGCGCCGATCGGTCCCGAAGTCGAGCTCGCGCTCGAACTGACGCGCCGCGCCGGTCTCGAAAACCAGTCCGAGCTCGCGCATGAAGTCGGCCGCGACCGCGGGCGGCAAGACCTCGTCCATGCGACGCCCGACCAACGTGTCGACCGGGACCAGCGGCGCAAGGTGCGACGGCACGTGCGCGATCAGGTAACGCCCCGCGCGGTCGAACAGAAACGCCTTGTCGGGCAGCGCGTCGATCAGCTCGCGAACACGCTGCTCACTGGCGCGCGCTTGGCGTTCCGCGCGCAATCGCTCGAGCTCCGCGCCGGCCCGCGCCGCGAAGATCTGCAGGGGGCGCACGAAGCGCTCGGGATGGCTCACACGGCCGGGAAAACCAACCGCGAGCACGCCGGTGCGCGCACCCTCCGGCGAACACAGCGCCGTGCTCACCAAACTGTCGAGCGCGAGCTGCGCGACGACCGGGTGGCGACCGAAGCGCGCTTGGAGATCACCGTCGGCGACGAGGACGCCCTTCTCGATCGCTTCCGCGCAAGCACTGCCCGCCAAGTCGTAGACCAGCGGCTGGATGTCGACGCCGGCGCGATGCGCGGCGAGCGTGCGGATGTGCGCTCCGCCGTTGACCACCTCGCCGACCAGGGCAAGTTCGGCCCCGAGCAGTTCGGCCAGTTGCCGCGTGAGCGCGAGGAAGAAGTCCTCGCCCGTGCGCTGCAGCGCGGAGTGCAAAAGCTGCTCGATCAAGCGCTCGTGCTCACGCTCGCGCGTGACGTCGAGCATCACGCCGCTCAGCAGCGGCGTGCGGCCCGCGCGCGGCGCCACGCTGACGATGTCGTGCACCCACACCACACGGCCATCCGCGGCCACGAACCGGTAGTCGAGCACGTGGTCGACCCCGGCCTCGGTCAGCGCCGTGCAGGTCGCCATCACCCGCGGTGCGTCCTGCGGATGGAGGCGCTCAGCCCAGAAGTTGGGCGTCAGCCAATCCGCGAGGGAAAACCCCAGCAGCGACTGCGCTCGACGGCTGACGTAGGTGAAGCAATTCGACTCGGTGTCGTATTCGAAGAACACTCCATCGATCGACTCCACGAGGGATTGGAAGCGCGAGTCGGCTCCAGCGGCCGGAGCTGGCGAGACGGCGGACGGATGCGAGGCAGGTTGCGTGTGCGGCATGGGGAAGTCGTGCTGCCAAGACGCGGGAGCGAGCGAAGGGCGCAATGTTGCAGCACAACGTGGCCCGGCGCCACGACTTGCTCGCTGGCCGGCCAGCGCGCGTCAAAGCCCGAACGCGCCGCCCGGCCGTTCGCGGCGCTGCTCGAAGCGCTCGGGTGCGAAGAATTTCGGGTCGAAGGCCCCCACCGCCTCGCCCAGCACGAGTTGCGCCACGCCCTCGCCGATCGAGGGCGCAAGTTTGAAGCCGTGCCCGGAGAAACCGCTCGCTACGAACACGTTGTGCGCGCCCGGACAAGGCCCGATGAGGGCCTGCGAATCCGGCGTGAGCGTGTACCACGCGGCCTGCGCGGCCACATCCGGCGCGACGCGATAAGCGGGCAAGCGCGAACACAAACGCTCGCGCGCCCACGCGGAGAACTCTGCGCTGACGGCTTCGTCCAGCGCATCGGGATCTGCAAGCTCGAGATCGCGCGCGTAGTCGAGCGCTCCGATGCGCGTGCGGCCACGCGCCGGCTCGCAGCGTGTGTAAAAGCCGCGCTCGAGATCGAGCAGCACCGGATGTGCGGCGCGCGGCTCCGGCGGAGGCGCAAAGCGCGCGTCGAGCCACTCCTCGGGCGACTCGCGCTCGAACGAGGACGCCCCGCTCGAGGGCGACGGCATGGCGACGAAGTGCTGCTCGGGGCGCACGGCGCGCAGCGGCAGGCGCACGCCGAGCAACTCGAGCAGCGCGCGCGTCCAGGGACCGGCGGCGACGACGGCGCGCTGGAACTCGACGCGTTGCAGCGCGCCGGCGCACTCGACTTCGACGCCGACCGCGCGGCCGCGCTCGACGCACCAGCGCACGACGCGCGCGCCTTCACGCAGCGTCGCCCCGCGGCTGCGGGCGAGCGCCGCAAAGGCCTGGCACGTGCGCTGCGGATCGACGAAACCGCCGCCGGGCTCGAACGCGGCGATCGTGTCCGGCGCCACGTCGATGCCGGGAGCAAGCTCGCGCAAGCGAGCCGCGTCGACGCGCTCGACCTCGACGCCGCACTCGCGCATCGCGGCGAGGTTGCGCTCGATCAGCGCGGCTTGCGCTCCCGGCGCGCCGATCGAAAGCACGCCGCAGCGTGTGAAGCCGATGCTTCGGCCAGTGCGTGTGGCGAAGCTCGCGTACGCACGCAGGCTGTCGCGCGCCATGCCGATCAACTCGCGGTCGCTGTAGAACGCGCGCAGGATCGCGCCCGAACGTCCCGACGAACCCGCGCCGAACTCGCGCCGCTCGAGCAGCACGACCGGCGCCTCGAGCGGATCGAGCCGCGCCGCGAGTTCCGCCGCGATGGACAGGCCCATCACGCCGCCGCCGATCACCAGGGTGTGCGCTCGCATGCGCAGACGCTAACGCTCGCGCTGCGCGAGTTGGCGGTACGGTGCCAGGATCGAATCCGTCACCAGCGCGCGGAACCAGCGGCAGCGCCGTGGCGCCAACTCCGAAGCGGCAAGAAAAAAGGCGGCCCCGTCAGGACGGGGCCGCCTTGGTGAAGAGTCCAGAGCCGAGGGGTAGTGGGACCGCACGGGAGTCGCGAGGGGTTGGACCACCCGGGTCCGCGGGCCCTGGAACTTTCGAGGTCTTCTCCGGCCCCAAGTCCGCTGCCGGGGGGCAAAGCGGGGCAGGATTTTGGGCAGGATTTTTCCGATCCCGGCGTGCCCCAACCCATTGGGGCACGCCGACGGCATGGCCCCCTTGGCTTGGGGCTCAGCGCGCCGGACCCAGGAATGAGAAATCGGCGAGTACGCCGCCGTGGTCGGAAAAGGGGAGCTCGATGACCTCGCGCGCGGCCGTGCGAAGCCCCGGCCCCGTCAGCGCGTGGTCGATCGCGATCCCCAGGCGCACGTTGACCAAGCTCGCGAGCCAGTCCGGCGCCCCGGCGCGCCGCACGATCGGTTTGGGCCGCAGCCACCAGCTCGGCTGCCGCCCGAAACCCTGGCGCGAATCCGACAGGCCGGTGCGCTCCAGGAGCGCCGCGAAGTGGGGCGAGCTCGAGGTGGTGTTGAGGTCGCCGATCAGCAGCGTGTGCGGCCCCCATTCGAACTGCTCGGCGAGTTGCTCGAGCGCCGCGTTGCGCGCATCCACGCGCTCGCCCGAACCCGGCCGCGGCAAGTGCACCAGGCGCACCAGGAGGGAGTCGGCCCCGCTCGTGACGCGCGCTTCGATGAGCGGCGCATAACAGTCGAACAGTTGCACGAAACGCACGTCGCTCAACGGCAGCTTCGAGAACAGTGAAGTCGTCCAGACGGAGCGCTTGACCGAGTTCTCCGACGGCGTGGCCCCCACCCGATGCGGCCATTCGACAAGTTCGCGCTCGAGCACCGCGCGCATGGGACCGGAGAGCTCGAGCACTCCGATCACGTCCGCATCGCTCGCACGCAGTGCGGCGGCGATCTCGTCGTAGTGCGTGTTGGGTTGGAGCACGTTGGCGCTGAGCACGCGCAAGGTCGAACCGGTGCGAACTTCGCCGGCGTGCGACGCGGGCGCCAAGAGCCACGTGTCCGGCGCCAAGTGCACGATCGCGAGCAGCGCGCTCGCAGCGGCGAGCCAACGCGCGCGCAGCAGCAGGAGCGAAAGTGCGGCCGCCGCTGCGAACACGCCGACGTGGAATTCGAAGTTCACGGCGAGCTCGCCGAGCCACCACAGCCGCGCGGAAAACAGCGTGGCGCTGAGCGCGGCGACCGCCAGCGCGAGCGACCACGCGAAAGCGCGGCGCCAGCGGGAAGGACGCCTCGCGGCGCTCGATTGGACCAGCTCCTGCATGCGGCTCGTTCGAAAGTGTGCCTCATCGGCGCGGCGTTCGACCGACTTGGGCTGATCTTGGAGCACACGGTCCCAAAGGCGGAGCGAACAGCGTTTCCCCGGCGAATTGGCGGGCCCCGCTGCGCGCGCCTAAGATCTCGCCCCTCCATGATCCCCGCCCGCAAAAGCCGCAAGATCTTCATCAAGCACCTGGCCGTCGGCGGCGACGCGCCGATCGTGGTGCAGAGCATGGCCGCGACGCAGACGCGCGACATCCCGGCCACCGTGCGGCAGGTCAAGATCCTCGAGGACGCCGGCGCGGACCTCGTGCGCATCGCCGTCGACAACGCCGCGGACGTCGAAGCGCTCGCGCAGGTGCGCGCGCAGACCAAAAGCCTGCTGTCGGTCGACCTGCAGGAGAACTACCGCTTGGCGGAGAAGGTCGCGCCCTTCGTCGACAAGCTGCGCTACAACCCCGGCCACCTTCACCACCACGAGAAGTCCAAGCCCGTCGAGGAGAAGGTCGCGTACCTCGTCGGCGTCGCGCGCCAGCACAACCTCGCGCTGCGCATCGGCATCAACGCCGGATCGATCGCGCCCGAGTACGACGCGCGCTTTCCCAACGACCACGTCTCGGCGATCGTCGCGTGCGCGGTCGACCACTGCCGCATCGTCGACGAGCTCGGCTTCCGCGACTACGTGGTCTCGATCAAGGACTCCGACCCGCGCCTGGTCATCGACGCCAACATCCGCTTCGCCGCTCAACGCCCCGACGTGCCGCTGCACCTGGGCGTCACCGAGGCCGGCATGCCGCCCGAGGGCGTGATCAAGACGCGCATCGCCTTCGAACAGCTGCTCTCGCGCGGCATCGGCGACACGCTGCGCGTCTCGCTCACCGTGCCCTTCGACGACAAAGGCATGGAGATCCGCGTCGGCCGCGAGCTCATCGCCGACATCCAAGCCGGCCGCTTCCGCTCGGTCCCGCCGAACTTCTTCGACGGCCTGAACATCATCGCCTGCCCCTCCTGCTCGCGCGTCGAAAACGTGCGCTTCATCGAGCTCGCCGCGCAGGTCAAGGAGATGACGGCCTACGCCAAGAGCCACGACCTCACCATCGCCATCATGGGCTGCCGCGTGAACGGCCCCGGCGAAACCGACGACGCCGACCTGGGCCTGTGGTGCGGCCCCAACTTCGTGAACTTGAAGCGCGGCGAATCCGAACTCGGCGCCTTCAGCTACGACGACATCCTCGCCGCCCTCAAACGCGAGCTCGATCAGTTGATCGCGGCGAAGGCGTAACCCGGCGGTCGACGACCGCGGTCACTCCGGGCCGAACACCCGCTCGAGCCCGGCGCGCAGGGCGTCGAGCAAGTCGCGCTCGCTTACGGGAGCGCTCGGGCCGCCCGCTTCCTTCAGGATTCGAAACGCGCCCCGCGTGTCATCCGACGAGCTCGCAACCAGCTCTCGCGTCTTGCCCGCGACACGCTTGCGCCACGCGGGATGGACCTCGCAACAGCGCTCCCATTCGCTTGCGATCTCGCCAAGGCTCGGCGCGAACAACTTCACGGTGTCATGCAAGTACGCGATGTCCTTGGCCCGCGCGCGCTCCGAGCGCCGGCTCGCTTTGCTTCGCATCAGCAGCTTCTGCGCCATGTAGGCCGCAGGGTTCGCGACCTGGAGACTCTGCGCCCCGTGCTGGACGGGAAAGCCCCGCGCCTGCGTCAAGGAAACGGACCTGGGCAAGGTCATGAGCAGATCGATGTGCGGGACTCGCTCCGCAACCGCGCCCGCGACGGTGACCGTGAGAGCCCTCTGACCACTCCGACCTTCTCCATCACCGGGCCGGTGGGTCACGAACTGCACGTAGTAGCCCTCCTGACCCGCCGATTTGTAGCGCGTCACAGGCGGAGTGCGCTCTCCCGAGACTTCGGAGACCATCCCCTCCGCTTCGAGCCGCTTGTCGAGTGATTCGTTCGCCGGCGCGTTCGAAGCGATCGCCACATCGACGTCCAACGTCCGCAGCAACCGGATGTCGCGCCGCATGGGGACGTCCAAAGCTCGATAGAGCTGCTGCGCCGCGCCGCCGATGACCACCACGTAGCGTCCGACGGGCTCGAGCGCCCTGGCGACGCGAACAAGCATCTCGAGTTCCGGGGCCGTGCTCACCGCGCGCCTCGAATCAGCGCCGGATCGAGGATCGCGCGCTCGATCAGATCGGCGAGTTCACGGCCGCGCACCGGATGGTCCACGACATCCAGCCAGCACTGAAGGATGTCGCAGCAAGGGACCTGGAAGCCCGTCTCCGGGCGACTCAGCACCGCAGCGCGAAAGAGACTCTCGGGCATGCGTGGTTCGAGCACGTGCACATGCGCGTCACGTGCCTCGGAGACTCGCAGGCCGAGCCGCGAGAGCGACTGGGCGTCGACATGCTCCAAAGCGAGATGAACGGGCGCGCCGACGACGTGATGAACACCGAGACTGAGGGCGGCATCGAACATCACCAGACACGCTCGAGGAACGCCGTTCCAGATGATCGGCGCGCCATCCGCGGCTTGCGACGCGCTCCCATCAGCTCGGAACGGGTACCGCTCGAGCGCCTGGCGAATCTGGAGGTCGGGCTCGCCTTCAACAAGCGTGAAGCGCGCGGGGACACGCTTGAGAGGTCGTTGTTGCACAGCGGCGCGCCAGCGATCGAGGAACTCGCGAACGCGGACGATGTGCAACTCGCCGCGCTGCTCGTCGAGAAAGCCCTCGCCGCGCAGACCCCGGACCCACTCGGCCGCGGTCGGCGCAGAGACCTGCGCGAGTTGCGCAAGCCGTCGGGCATTGGGGATCGAAAGCCGTGGAGCGCGCAGGATTTCCGGCGGCAACGCGCGTGCAAGCAGCACTTTCGCAAGCCACTGACCGAGGTCGCTGAACGGATCCCGCAGCGGGCGAGCCTCGCTCGTCGGAGGAACCTCTCGCAAGTTGTCCGTCAACCAAGGCAGGCCGCGAAACACCCAACGGTTCGACGCATCGAGCATGCCCCACGGCGAACCGCGCGCCTCCGTGGACATGAATTCGTCGATGGCGCGCAGGGCCACTGCGGTGATCTTCTTCACCCCAAGCACGGGCAGCGCCTCCGCGCCGCGCTCGGTCGCGCGTCGACGCGCCTGGAGGAACGCCGCTGCGATGAGTCCTTCCAGCACGGGCCGTCGGTTGTCGGGGCTGACCTTCAACTCGACCACGTACCGCGTGCCGCCGTGGGAAACCTCCAAGTCGGGCCCCGGCGGGCGCGGCGCCGAGACCTGCGCCCCGGCGCGCCTGAGGACTTCCGCCAAACGGCGGAGCGGAGGGTCTTGGTCGGGTTGAGGAGCGGGCAAGGTGGGGCTCGATCGGCTGGGCTACTGGCCAGAGTATCGTGTACACAAGACATTTTGTGTACACGTTACCAAGGGAGTCCGGCCGCCACGCCCGTCACAGCATTCGTAAACCGTTAACCTTCAACATGTTAGACGTTCAGAACAGGCCCATGTGCAGCCCTGGCCGCGCCACACCGGCTGCGACCCTCGTTGAGCCTGGATCGGGGGCCTCCGCGCCAAGCGCGCCCGAACCACCGTCGGCGCGGCATGCCGCCCGAGGGCGTGATCAAGACGCGCATCGCCTTCGAACAGCTGCTCTCGCGCGGCATCGGCGACACGCTGCGCGTCTCGCTCACCGTGCCCTTCGACGACAAAGGCATGGAGATCCGCGTCGGCCGCGAGCTCATCGCCGACATCCAAGCCGGCCGCTTCCGCTCGGTCCCGCCGAACTTCTTCGACGGCCTGAACATCATCGCCTGCCCCTCCTGCTCGCGCGTCGAAAACGTGCGCTTCATCGAGCTCGCCGCGCAGGTCAAGGAGATGACGGCCTACGCCAAGAGCCACGACCTCACCATCGCCATCATGGGCTGCCGCGTGAACGGCCCCGGCGAAACCGACGACGCCGACCTGGGCCTGTGGTGCGGCCCCAACTTCGTGAACTTGAAGCGCGGCGAATCCGAACTCGGCGCCTTCAGCTACGACGACATCCTCGCCGCCCTCAAACGCGAGCTCGATCAGTTGATCGCGGCGCGCAAGTAGCCAATCGGCCAGCCGCGTGTCGTCGAGCTCCGCGGGCCGCGCAGCGATTGGCTCGCACGGCGCGCTCGTTTCGGCGCCTGGGGTGGTGGACGATCGCGCAGCCGCGCAGCGAAGCGAGATGGGTGAGTCCGTCGCTCGTGCCGGCGCAAGGCCGTTGGCGCTGGTGGCGCCAACGGTGGAACGAAGCGGGAAGATGGCGGCAGCTCGATCGTCTGGTCGGCGCTGCCGCCGGCCCCTTGCCTTGGAATTGGGATGCTGAACCTCGCCCTCGTACTTGTGCTCGACCTCATCGCGCCTGGCCACAAGCCCGTGCAGCACCAGCTCGTGCTGGAGGCGTCGGCGCATTTCGAGCAGCACCGTTTCTTCGCCGAGCCCGTGCAGGGATTCCATGGATTCCAGGAGATTCGTCCCGGTGAGCCGTTCGACTTCTCGTCGAAGTACGGCACGCGCATCTTCGCCTTGCCACGAGAGGTGACGCCGGATGCCGGGGCGAAAGTCGCCTCGCTTGCCGTCGCGTCGGCGAGCATCCCCGTCAGCGAGGTGTCGAGTGTCGTGCTCGCTTCACCGCTCGAACGCGTCGAAACGCGCTTGAAGCTCGTGCGTGTCGAGAACGGCGCGATCGAACTCGCCGTCGTCGCGAGCGAGGAGGAGCACTCGAGCGCCATGCTCGCCGCGATCGGCGGCGGGATCGCGCTGTGCGCCACCGGGCTGGTGCTCTTCGCGCGCCGGCGCCGCCGCAGCGCGGCCTGAGCGACACGTTCGCGGCGCCGAGCTTGGCGCTCGACGCCGGGCCGAGCGAGCCGGCGGAGGCAGCGCCGACGCCACCGCGATAGGCGTGAGCAGCGGCGCGGACTGAGGCGGAGACAACAGCGCGACGAGCGTGACGGGCGCCGCGGGCTCAGGGCGTTCGAGCAACAGTCGAACCCACACGTGCGGGTTGCGCGGCGAGATCAAGAACTGCCGCGCACTCCAGGACGCCTTGTGCTCGCGGCCTTGAAGCGCGAGCACGGCGCTTCGCGCGAGTTCGCCGCGGATCAGCAACGCCGCAACGTCCGGCGCGGTCGTGCGCGCGTTCGGACGAGCGCAGCGCGCGCTGCGCAGCCGCGACGGCGCGTTCAGTCGTCGGCGCGCCCCAGCGCCCGCAGTGCGGCGCCGCGCACGCGCCCGCCCCACAAGGCGACGCCCAGGCCGCACAGCGCGCGCAACAATCCGCCGGGGAAGTTCTCGTGCACGGACTTGCGCGCCTGGTAGTCCGTCATGCGGTGCGCAAAGTCCAGTTTTTCCGCGGTGGGAAGTGCGTTGAGCACGTGGAACACGCCCCACAGGATTCCCAGAACGCCGGCGACGATGAGCGCGAGCCCGAGCTTGGCGCGTTGCTCTTCGCGCCGCGACTGTTCGGGCGTGAGCGCCGTGGGCGCCGCGCGGTGCGCAGTCTTCGCGGGCTCGCTCACGACACGTCCTCCGCCGGCGCGGGCAACTCCGCGGCGCTGCTGCGGGCGCGGATCACGCCCTCGACAGGCTTGAGCTCCTTCACCGGCTCCTTGGCGCGCGCGCTCGATTCTTCGAACTTGCGCAGCGTCGGCATCACCCGCGCGTCGACCGACCCGACGAAGCCGTTGTAGTCCTCGACGGCGCCGCGCAACGAACGGCCGAGCTTGTCAGCGTGGCCGAGCGCGACGCCAAAACGCTCGAGCAGTTGTTGGCCGAGCTCCTGGAGCTTGTGCGCATCTTCGCTGAAGCGTTTTTCGCGCCAACCCAGGTGCACGGCGCGCAAGAGACCGATCAGCGTCGAGGGACTGGCGAGCACGACGTTCGAGCGCGCGGCGAGCTCGATCAAGTCCGGCCGGCGCTCGAGCGCCGCGTCGAGGAAGTTGTCGCCGGGCACGAACATCACGGTGAACTCGGGCGCGTCGAACTGCGCCCAGTAGCCCTTCTTGCCCAGCGCCTGCACCTGCTCCGCGACGTGCCGCGCGAAGCGCTGCAAGTGCGGCTCGGCCTCCTCGGGCTTGGTCGCCTCGAGCGCGCTCATGTAGGCGTCGATGTTCGTCTTGGCGTCGACCGCGACGACGCGCTCGTTGGGCAAGCGCACCACCATGTCGGGCTTGAGCAGCCGGCCCTGCGCATCGCGCACGCTCTCCTGCAGCGCGAAATCGCAGTAGTTCTGCATCCCGGCGAGCTCCGCAACGCGCTGCAGCTGGATCTCGCCGTAACGTCCGCGCACGTTGGGCTTGGAGAGCGCGACCGCGAGCCGCTGCGTCTGGCCGCTGAGCTCCGCGTTGGCGCGCTGCATGGCTTGCACTTGCTCGCGCAGCCCCGCGTACGCGCCTTGGCGCTCCTTCTCGAGTGTGCGCAGCTCCTCCTGCGTGCGCTTGAGCGCCTCGCCGATCGGCTGGACGAGCTGATCGACCGCCGCACGGCGCTTGTCGAGCTCCGCCGCAGCCTTCACCTCGCGCGCGGCGAACTTCTGCTCGGCGAGCTGCAGGAACTGCGCGCTCTCGCGTTTGAGCGTTTCGCTGGCGAGCGACTGGAAGCTGTCCTTCAGCCGCTGTTCGTCCTCGGCGAGCCGCGCGATGCGTTCGCGCTCGCTCTCGAGCAACGTCTCGAGCCGCGCGCGCTGTGCGGAGAGGCGCGCGATCCAAACGCTCGCGCCGGCCAGCGCGAACAGCAGCGCGACGAGCGCGAACTCGAGCACGTTTCGTTCTCCGCTCTAACTCGATGGACTCGTGGTGCGCGCAGCGAAAACGGCAGAGCGCAGGTCCCGCAAGCAGCTTCGACCGACGCCGTCGAGCACATTCTGTGTGGGCGCACAGCGCGCCGCCTCCGGCAGCGCAGGACGCTCCAGCGCTTGCAGTCGCGTGCCCATGAGTCGCTCGGGCTACGGCCGCGACTTCGCGACGTAGTCGTCGAAGGTGATCGAGCGCTCGAGGCTGGCGACGTCGATGTCCGCCTTCACGATGGCGCGCGCGGTGCCGCTGTCGAAGTCGACCGCCGCCGCGCGCACGCCCGGCGCCGCCGTGAGGGCCTTGTAGATCTTCGGCGCGCATCCGCCGCAGCACATGCCTTCGACGTCGAACACGCGCACGACCTCGCCCGCCTGCGGCTCTTCGAGCAACGCCGTCGGCAGCGTGTCGGGCGCAACGATCGTCGGGGGTGTGTAGGTCGGCGCCTTGGTGCGCAGCGCGACGTAGGTCACGCCGCCGAGCGCGGCGGCCAGCAGCAACACGAGTCCGGGCTTCATGGGACCACAGACTAAGCGCTGCGCCCGGCTTTTCAGCGCTCCGGCCGCCCCGCACTGGCCCGACGCGCTCCGATGTACGAAAATGCCGCGCTCTCGCCATGAGCCACGCACACGACCCGATCCGCGCCGCCTTCGATGACTCCCTGGCCACGCTTCAGGCGTTTTTGGCCGATCCCAAGTCGCTCGCCGGCGTGCGGCGCTTCGCCGACGCCGCCAAGGCCACGCTCGACCGCGGCGGCCTGCTCATGGCGGCGGGCAACGGCGGAAGCATGTGCGACGCGATGCACTTCGCCGAAGAGTGGACGGGCCGCTTCCGCAAGGACCGCTCCGCGCTCGCCGCGGTCGCCTTTTCCGACCCCAGCCAGCTCACCTGCATCGCCAACGACTTCGGCTTCGACGAGATCTTCGCGCGGCAAGTCGAGGCGCTCGGCAAACCGGGCGATCTGCTCGTGCTGATGTCCACCAGCGGCAATTCGCCCAACTGCCTGCGCGCGATCGAAGCCGCCAAGCGCAAGGGCGTGACGACCGTCGCACTGCTCGGCAAGGGCGGCGGAAAGATGCTGCCGCTCGTCGACATTCCGATCGTCGTGCCGCTCGCCACGACCTCGGACCGCATCCAGGAAGTGCACATCAAGATCCTGCACATCACGATCGAAGCGGTCGAACGCGCACTGTTCCCCGCCAACTACGCCTGAACGAACGACGCGCGCCATGAACCGCAGCTTTGTGTGGATCGCGCTGATCTCGGCCATCGCCGCGGCGCTGGTCGTGCTGCTCGCGCCGCGCCGCGAACGCGCGGGGCCGCCTGCGGAGGATGCGAACGAAGAGCTGGCGAAGCTCTGGGACGCACCGCAGTTCGAGTTCGCGAGCCAAGCGGGCCGCGCGTTGCGCCACGACGAGCTGCGTGGGCAGGTGTGGATCGCGAACTTCATCTTCACCCAGTGCACGTCGATCTGCCCGACGATGACGGCGAAGATGGTGCAGTTGCAGCGCAGCTTGAACGCGCCGCAGCTGCGCTTCGTGTCGTTTTCGGTCGACCCGCAGAACGACACGCCGGCGGTGCTCGCGAACTACGCGCGCGAGTGGAGCCCGGCCGAGACGCGCTGGTGGCTGCTTTCGACCGACGGCGAGAATCTGCTGCGCGTCGCGAAGGGTTTCGGCGTGACGGTGCAGCCCACCGACGATCCCGCGGATCCGATCCTGCACTCCAACCGCTTCTTCCTGGTCGACCCGCGCGGCCTGATCCGCGGCGCGTACATCAGCGACGACGACGAAGCCATGGAGCGCCTGGTCAGCGACACAAACCGGCTCCTGGCGCAGGAATTCGCGAACTCCGTCGGCCCGCGCGCTGATCTGTCGGGTGAACAGCTGTTCCTCGCGATGGGCTGCGCCGGTTGCCACAACAACCCGCGCCTGGGCCCGCCGCTCGAAGGTGTGCTCGGGCGTGCGGTCAAGCTCGCCGACGGCGGCGAAGTGCGCGCTGACGAGGCCTATCTGCGCGAGTCGATCGTCGATCCGTTGGCGCGCATCGTCGACGGCTACCGCGGCACGATGCCGAGCTATGCGCAACTGATGAGCGACGAACAGCTCGGCCGCGTGATCGAGCACTTGAAGAGCCTCGAGCCGAGCGCTGCCGAAGGCGCAAAACCGACGCTCACCTTCGACCCGGTGTGCGAAATGGAGATCACGAGCTTCGACGACTCACCGTCGGCGGAGCACGAAGGTGTGCGCTATTGGTTCTGCTGCGAACACTGCCAGGAGAAGTTCCTGGCCGACCCGGCGAAGTACGCCAAGGCGCGCAAGCAGTAGCGCTCGGCCGCACAGCGCCGGGATTGAGTCGATCCTCTGCACGCGGGCGGCCACGTGCCGCATTTGGCGGTACGGTGCCAGGATCAAATCCGTCACCTGCGCGCCG